>ENA-OUQP01001780-OUQP01001780.1-human-gut-metagenome-genome-assembly--contig:-NODE-1780-length-13543-cov-18.839487_pt1 | contig 13543 bp, 13 predicted proteins | sample MGYA00237951_ERZ548836 | MGnify/ENA primary metagenome ERZ548836 (study PRJEB26490, sample SAMN05194702) | human gut metagenome | biome: terrestrial biome; feature: human-associated habitat...
CAATCTTCCAGCAGATGCAGATAATCCGTCAGCACCCGGAAACACAGCATTTCATTCTCCCGGAACTGACGGATATAGGGACGCTTTGGCTTGACCATAGCTGCGGCAGTGGGCGGTTTCGGGTCAAGCCCAAAGTCCGCAGCCAGCTTTTGCACTGCTTCATGGTTACTCAGATTGAACAGCTTTGCCACAAGGTCGATCACGTCTCCCTTGGCTCCGCAACCGAAGCAGAAGAAATAATCTTCATTCAGCTTCAAGCTCGGATGCCGGTCATTGTGGAATGGGCAGCAAGTCATACCGCTGCGGTTGACTTTCAGCCCATAGTGCTCGGCAGCTTGCTTCACGCTGATCGCCGCCTTGATGTTTTCATAGATTGTCATAGAAAAACCTCCGTTCATAATAGTCTGGAAAGCACGAAGCACCCGCCGTGATTGGCAGGTGCTTCGCCCTTTCTACTATGGTTATGACGGATTTGAAAAAAAGCAGGCTAAAAGCAGGACAACCTCATTTCAAAAAACAGGACAACTTATCTGATGATGTAGATTTCTTCACATTTGCATGGTATAATTAGAAAAGTGAAAAAACAGGACAGGAGGGCAAGCATGAATCAAGAACTGATGACATTGGATTTTTGGCAGGATACGGTCATATATGAGGGCAAAATATTTCCTATCGGTACTCTTGCCTGTGATGCGCTGAATGTTCCTGCGGATACCCTCGCAAGAATGAACGAGCAATGCGAGAAAATCAAAATTGTTGGTTGCCGAGGGCGCAATCCATGCTGTCCGCTTGAAACAGAAATCCAAGACCAAACGAAAAAAGAAAATCGCCACCGCAATCTACGAATACCAAGCAGACTGCGACGGCGAATGGGGCCAGATTTCATTTGATTTTGAGAACGGCACATCAGAAATAGTCCGACTTGCCGATTGGGATACAATGAAAACAAACCGCTTTGCGAACAAGGCAATAGCCTACCTTCTAAACTGCGAAAACGAGAAGTTGCCAAAGGAAACGATAGTAGCGTTTGAACTATAAAAGGAAATTGACGAGGAACGAGAATGAAAACAATCGCAATCATAGATGATGATATTCATATTGGAGATATGCTGAGAGAAGTGCTGGTGCAAGAGGGCTATTCTGTTCTTCGTGCATACTCCGGCACAGAAGCGTTATATCTTCTTTCACAAAACAAGCCCGATTTGGTGCTGCTGGATCTGATGTTGCCGGGATTGTCTGGCGAGGAAGTTCTGCCCCACATTGAGAACATTCCTGTTATCGTTCTCAGCGCAAAAGTAGATGTGCAAGACAAGGTAAATCTTCTGCTGGGCGGTGCGGCAGATTACATGACCAAGCCTTTTGATACAAAGGAGCTTCTTGCCCGTATCACTGTTCAGCTCCGCAAGGCAGAACAACATGGCGAAACCAAATCTCTTTCCGTTGGCGATTTGGTTTTGGATATGGTTTCCCTTTCTCTGACAGTACAGGAGCAGCCTGTGAAGCTGACCCGAACGGAGTATGCCATCTTAAAACTGCTGATGGAAAATCCCAAACAGGTAATTTCAAAGAGTGTCCTGCTTGACAGAATCAGTCTGGACACACCCGACTGCACCGAGCGTTCTTTGAAGCAGCACATCAGCAATCTTCGTAAAAAGATGCAGGATGTCAGCGGTGTAGACTATATCGAAACAGTCTGGGGAATTGGTTTCAAATTGGCAGAACAAAAAATCTTGACCAAATCTTGACGTTTTTCTTGACCACTTTCTTGACTTTTGTTTTGTAAACTTAGGTCAGCAAAGGAGGTAATACAATATGAACTATATTTTGCAAACAAACAGCCTGACAAAAAAGTATAAAAACTTTCAGGCATTGAATGGTCTTACTATGAATGTTCCCAAAGGTTCCATCTATGGCTTTGTGGGAAAGAACGGCGCTGGTAAGACAACCCTGATCCGCTTGATCTGCGGATTGCAGGAACCGACTTCCGGTAGCTTTTCTCTGTACGGCATCCGCAATGACAGCAAGGATATTATCAAATCCCGCCGTCGCATGGGTGCTGTGGTGGAAACACCGTCCATCTACATGGATATGACTGCGGAGGAAAATCTGAAGCACCAGTATCTCATTCTTGGTCTGCCATCATTTGATTGTATTCAGGAATTGTTGAAGCTGGTAGGTCTCGACAACACGGGAGAGAAAAAAGCGAAGAACTTCTCCCTCGGTATGAAGCAGCGTCTGGGCATCGCTATCGCATTAGCCGGTGATCCCGACTTTCTTGTTCTTGATGAGCCTGTAAATGGTCTCGACCCTCAGGGTATTGTGGAAATGCGAGAACTGATTTTGAAGTTGAACCGAGAAAAACAGATTACAGTTCTTATTTCCAGTCACATTCTGGATGAACTTTCCCGTCTGGCTACTCATTACGGTATCATTGATAATGGTCGCATGGTGAAGGAACTGAGTGCAGAAGAACTGGACACAGTTTGCCGCAAGTGTGTCCGCATGGAAGTGACCGATACTTCTACTCTGGCTCGTGTGCTGGATTCCATGAATCTGGAATATAAAATTATCTCCGCAACAACAGCCGATGTGTTCGCAAAGATCAATGTGACACAGCTGACCGTTGTACTGGCAAAGGAAAACTGCGAAGTGCTGTCTATGCAGGAAAAAGATGAAAGTTTGGAGAGTTATTACATCTCTCTGGTTGGAGGTGATAATAATGCGTAAACTTTTTCGAGCAGCCTTTTACCGTACAGAGAATAAAAAAATGATTCGAATAGAATTAGTGATTGCTGTATTGCTTTCCGCATTCATCATCCTCAACGGTTACTTCCAGACGAATTTGACTAATGCATACATCTATAAGCTGGTCGCCCGTTTTTTTGGATATTCACCCCTGATGGGACCATTTATCGCCGTATTTGCCGCATATTTGTGGGGAACAGACTATGAATATGGAACTCTGCGCAATAAACTAATCTGCGGACACACTCGTGAAGAAGTTTATTTTTCCAATCTTCTCCTAACCATATGTGCTGGACTGAGTACTGCACTAATCTGGTTGATAGTTAATGGGATGCTGGGTATTCCGCTACTGGGTACGGCAAGCCTGAACCTCTCTTTGGGAGAGATGGCATTTTATATTTTTTCAAGCCTTTTGATGGTCGTTGCACTCTCCAGCGTATGTTGTCTGTTGGCAAGTCTGGCGGAGAACAAAAACTCAGCGACACTTCTTTGTCTGGGAGCTGTAGCTGCAATGGTCATAATCGGGATGCTCCTTTATGATCGTTTTGCAGAACCAGAGTTATTGGATGGATGGATGTGGAGTGATACAGACCCAACTGTGCGATGGCATCCCCAAAATATCAAATTCATCGGTGGAACATTTCGTATCCTGCTGGAATTTCTTATCTGTCTGACACCTGGAGGACAAGGTGTAATTCTTTGCGAAGAAGGGGTGGAACACCTGATTTTTCTTCCATTGTGCTCTGCGTTTGTAATTTTTTCAACATCTCTTATAGGAAGTCGTTCCTTTAAGAAAAAGAACCTAAAGTAAGGAGGTAGAAAGATGTTCCCTTGGATTTTGTGTTGTATTTTGCTAATTGTTGTATTTTTTCTAATCACAAAGATTATTTTTATAGAAAAAAGTATTGATGAAATTCATACAGAATTCCAGGAACGTCTTTCCTCCGACACAAACACTCTGATTGATATTTCTTCCAGCGACCCTCATCTGAGAAAACTGGCTTCGGAGATTAATATCCAGCTTCGATTGCTCCGCAAGGAACGCCATCGTTACCAACAGGGCGATCTGGAACTGAAAGAAGCTATCACCAATATTTCCCATGACCTGAGAACTCCGCTTACGGCGATAAACGGTTATCTTGACCTATTGGAACGAGAGGAAAAAAGCGAAACGGTACACTGCTATCTTTCTCAAATCCAAAACAGAACAGATGTTTTAAAAAATCTAACCGAAGAACTATTCAGATATAGTGTGGTTACTTCTTTTCAGGAACTGAAACCAGAACGTATGGATGTTGTCCGGGCATTGGAGGAAAGTCTGCTGTCTTTCTATGCGGTCATGCAGGAAAAAGGCATCCAACCGGAAATCGAATTGCCGGAGGAACCGGTTTTCCGTGAACTGGATGCAGGTGCGGTCAACCGTATCTTTTCCAACATTATCAGCAATGCGCTGAAATACTCTGACGGCGATCCGTCCGTAGTCATGGATAAGAACGGCTGTGTTACATTCAGCAACACGGCGCACAATCTGAATTATGTGACGGTCGGCAGATTGTTTGACCGTTTCTATACAGTAGAAGCCAGTCGCAATTCAACCGGTTTGGGATTGTCCATCGCCAAGCTGCTGATTGAGCGTATGGGCGGAAGTATTGGAGCAATCTACAACAATGACAAACTGCAAATCAAGATAATCTTTGCAAAATGAAATAAAAAAGAGTTTATATGAACGGAGGTGTTTTGATTATGAAGAAATACTTGAAGGAGATACTAATACTCTTAATTCAATTATTTATGTTTTATGTATTTCCATTATTTGCAGGACCAACAGACGTTATGGGAATGATAGTTTTGCTTATTTTAGCAACATTATTGCTTTCAATTCTAATTGGCAGCATTTCAAATCTGAAAGTAAAGTACTTGTATCCAATAATCATAGCAATTACATTTGTGCCATCTGTGTTTATATACTATAACGAGACAGCATTGATACATTCGCTTTGGTATTTGGCAGTATCATCCTTTGGTTTGATAATCGGCATGGTCATTCATAAATTGATTCTTAAAAAGTAGAAAGAGCAAAACTTTCAAAGGCTACCCAGTCAAAAAGATTGGATAGCCTTTATTTATGTTTTCTAAAATTAAAGTTGAATATCTGCCTTAGCCAATAACTATGGGCTTAGAGGTTTAGTGAGCCAGGCAAATCGCTCCAATCGCCGTATCCACAGATTTATACTCTGTAACAGTTTTTCAAATAGGTTTTGGAATCTCCGTTCAATATCAAATCAGCATATCCAATCGGGTCATTGTAAATCAGATAATCCAGTTCCGACCTCTGATACATATTGTCGGCAACCTCGTTCTCAACCGCAATCGTATCAATCGCAATCATACTACCATCAAAGAATTTCAGTTCCACACAAGCGGTATCCATGTTAAACTTACAAGAAATCAATCTATCCATAAGAAACCTCCATTTTACGGGATGTTATATCATCCCAAAATATTTGAATGCTTCTCGGATTGCTTTCTCTTTTTCCGGTGGACACAGAGGCTGTCTGGAATCTTCGGACTTCGGCAGATTGTAGTTCTTACCAACCTCAATCCCACATTTCCGCTTAATCTGTGAGATATACAGGTTTGATACCTTTAATCCGCTATGTTCCAGTACATAGTCCTTGATCTGCGTGTAGGTTGCCCCATCTTGAAATTCGGACATATCCATATCTTCTAAAGAGAACTCAACCCGAATCTTTTTCGAGTCGACCTCACCCTTGGAAAGCAAAACAACCGTCTCAACGGTACTTTCGTTGTCCCAACAAAGTTCCTGTGTCTCCCTGTCTCCAAAATACACCGGAAAACGGAACTTTATGTGCTTCAGGAATCTGCCATCTGGCTGCTCCTGCTCATAAATGTCCACCTGTTCCACAAAGCTGTTAAGAAATTCTTTCTTCTCCAGGTCGGTGAACTTATCATATAGTTTATCAAAATATAAAAGAAATTGATAGACGTTTTCTTCTGATATTTTCTGTTGCCGGATATTCAGCAGGCGATTCTTAACTTCTTCTATACTGTTCTCCACGCCTTCAATTTCATCATACAGATGGTATAACCTTGTCTCCATATCCTGATATTTCTTTTCATAAAATTTATCCATGATATCCAGGCTATCCATCTGCTGTCCAAGTCTTCCTTTTGCTCCGGTCAGCTGCCTGTGCTGTTTTTCCAGTCTTTCAATCTCTTTTTCTATTTCTTCTGTATCTATTCTTGAACCGATTTTATTCAGAATTGCTTCTTCAAATTTCGGATTCTTCACCAGCTTCCGAATAACTTCTTCCACTGCATTGTTAATCTTCTCCTCACTCCATTGTTTACGATATCCACATTTATGACCATCTACCAGGCGACGATGTTTGCAGGCATAATAGAAATAATCCTTATATAAAGTTCCGTCTTTCTTTTTCTTTCGGTTCACGTTTCCATACATACCACTTCCACATAATGGGCATCTCAATATTCCGGATAAAATATGCTCATGATCGAGACTATGTGTCTTTTCATATTTCACACCTGTTTTTTCCCGTTTTTGATGTGCCAGCTCCCAGTCTGTTTCTGAAACAATCCCTTCATGGATACCATCGTGCAGCATATAATTTTCCTGCTTTACAATGCGGTATTCATTTCTTGTACCAGAAACTTTCTCGTTTTTCCTTCGTCCATAAGCCAGCTTTCCACAGTATACCGGATTATCCAGAACGCCCTTTATAAATGAAGCGGCAAATGCGTCCAGTGTATTATTCTGTCGTTTTTTCTTTTTGTATCCATGCTGGTTCAGCCATGCAGCAATCGCAGAGATTCCCATATTGGTATGAATAAATTTGTCATAGATCAGACGAATAATCTCTGCTTCGTCCTCTGCAATCTGCAATTCTCCATTTACTAATTCATAACCATACGGAGCAAATCCACCATTCCATTTTCCTTCCCTGGCTTTCTGCTTACGTCCTTCCATTGTTTGAACAAGGCTATTCTCTCGTTCAATCTCTGCCACCGCAGACAGAACAGAAATCATCAGCTTTCCACTATCTTTTGAGCTGTCAATTCCATCTTCTACACAGATCAGATTCACTCCAAAATCCTGCATCCTCTGCAAAGAGTTTAATACATCTGCCGCATTACGACCGAATCTGGAAAGCTTGAACACCAGTACAAACTGTACCTCATCTGTTCCATTCTCAATATTATCCAACATTCTCTGAAATTCCGGTCTGCCCTCTACGCTCTTTCCAGACTTACCTTCATCGGAATACTCATTTACGATTTCCATGTTCTGAAATTCCGCATATCTCTTGAGTTTTTCTTTCTGAGCATCCAGACTGTAGCCATCTACCTGCATGGTTGTGGATACTCTGGTATAGATATCACATTTTATCTTTTTATTCACTTTTCCTCCTCTCCTCAGAACATCCCAAAGCAATTTCCAACAATTCCGTTGCAACTTGTGAATTTCTGATACGCATTAAGTTATCCCAGACATCAGCTTTTCCAAGTAGATTCATCCCGCCATGCCATACTATTTCATCATCAATAACGGCAAAACATTCTTCTACTTCTGTTCTTGTTATCACATTTATTCCTACCAATTGCATTGCTCTGATTAATTCATAGCATACATCTGACTTTCCGTAAGTAATATCTTCCGGATCTGTTGTAATAACTGTGACCTTTACCCCTACTTCCTGTCTCTTCTTGACTAGTAATAAAAATCTGTCAATTTTATCCTGTCTGATATCCGGACTGGAAATTACCACCATTTTTTCTGACTCTACAATATCTTGCTCGAATTTTTCGGTATAATTTACAGAATCAAATATTGCATTTATTATTTGTTTAGGTTGCAACTCTTGCGTCCAGATTGAAAATCCCATTTTCCTATATGTTCTCAATCTTTTTGCATACATTTTATCAAAATAACGCACATGCGAATCGATATAATCATACACATAAACGGCTTCTTTTCCGACATAATCTCTGTTTAATCTACCTACATACTGTTCCAGGCGTCCTTCAAAAGATACAGGTGCTGCAAGCATTAATACATCCAGTCTTGGGAAATCAAACCCTTCTCCTATTTTCTGACCAGTTGCCACCAAAATAAGCGATTCATTTTCAGGTATCTGCTTTAATTTTACTCTTATTTCAGCATTTTCCTTATCCGAATTATCCCCATACAGAAGGAATACATGATCTGCTTTTTCCTTTAAGGCATCATGTAAAAATTTTGCATGTTCCTTAAATCTTGTCAAAATTACAGGAGTTTGTTTTCTTGCAACACAAGTTATAACATCATCTATGATCATTTCATTGCGCACCTTACTGGTACTAATCAAATTATATGCTTTATTAATATTATCCTTGCTTTCTGCAGTATCAACTACTCTTGTGTATCTTGGGACAAAATAATGTCCAATCCCCTGTTCCTTAGCCCTCTCCAATGCAGTAAATCTATGTCTCAAAGGTCCTAACAGCATATAGATGATCCGATCAAGACTGTCGCCACGTTTAGGTGTAGCAGAAACACCATATACGTATTTTGCATTTATTTTCTGCAATAATTCCATAGATGTGTTAGAAGCTGCGTGATGACATTCATCCATAATTACCATTCCGTAAGAATTAATCCGTTCATTAAATTTTCCTCTGCTGTACATTGAACCAACCATTGCAACATCTATAATCCCTGTCAATGTATTTTTATTTCCGTGCAAAACGCCTATCACACTATTTCTTTTTTTCTTTCTTCCTGTTTTTGTTTCATATTCCGGTGGTTCTTCTCTTATCTCTAAGAAATGATTCAATTCATCAACCCACTGATTAAGCAAATCTTTACTTTGCAGCAAAATGAGCGTATTTACTTTTCGCTCTGCAATAAGATAACTACATACTACAGTCTTTCCAAATGCAGTTGCCGCACTCAGAACCCCATCTGAATGTGATAATAATTTTTCTGCTGCTAATTCCTGTTGCATTCGCAGATCACCTTTAAAAGACACTCTGATAGGTTGTCCTGTTTCTCTTTGATCTGAGACATCAACTGAAATGCCTGCTTTTTCACATTCCTGTATAATATTTTCCCGCAGTCCTCTCGGAATCTGTATATATCCATCTATATCTTTACCTAAATATACAGCACTAAAATTATAATAATTAGAATATCCCAGCCTTTTATTTTTGTAAAATTCCGGATTATCAAATGCCGCCAAACTACGAATCTGATTTTGTATTCTTGGCATAAGATTCAGAGTATCAATATAAACTCCATTGCCCAATACCATGTGAAGCTTGCCCACAACATCTGAATTACAAAACTCACATTTCTTCTTCCATGGTTTCGGTCTGACATTCTTCTCAACATTAGCAAGCATTCCTCTGACTTCTGCTAATTCTCCCTGCCATTTTGCCATGCATTGTTCAACATCTTCTCTTCCCAGCTTTTTTGTTTTATTGAAAAGAGCATCCCATTGATCAGGATATGCATTCCAATTTTCATCTACAAAAGCACTATTTCCATTTTTAAGTGCCTGCCCCTGTAATGGCAATGCAATTAAATTACCTATGCTGCTTGCCACATCCTGCGAAGGATACATTCTATCATAATAATGAAACGATTTCAGATTGATGGAAGTTGAACCCTTGTCTAACAGGAGAAATCCAAAATTCCTTGCTGTTGCCGCAGGTATTGCTTTTTTAAAGAAAATCCATACATGGGCACCTTTTCCAGATCGAGATCTCTCAACTAAAGGTCTGATACCATTAAGCTCACACATTTTTCTAAGCGCATCCACTTCTTTATGCCACTCATTATCCGTATTTGCAAAATCCGTAACCTCTGCTCCTTTTTCGTGATTATCAAAATCAAATACAATAAATCTGCATGTACCATTTGGCAGTAAAGGATATACACCTATTACATCTGATCCATCTTCTTTTGTGCCTAACAAATGATCAATTATTTTTTTAACATCCAAACTAATCCATTTGGTATTTTCACATTCATCACACAATACCTTCTCTTTACGTTGTTTAGGGCAAAGCCGGTCATTCCAACGATTCGCACATTGTGGAAAATAGCCCCCGTTCTTTCCTCTTCTGGCATATACATCTTCTCTTCCCCAAAACATCGAAAAGAAATGTATTGCCATTTTCTCTGTAATATACGGTGGATTTACAATACGATTCCCTTGATCCAGGTCATATTCTTCTGCACTTTCTATTTTTTCTTCAAAAGGATTCACCTCTTCATATGAAATGCCTGCTTTCTTCAATTTATCTTTTAATATCTTGTTCTCATATTCAAGCAACCTAACCATCTTTCTCAATGAATCTGCATCATATGCTTCTATGTTCAAACCTTCCACCTACAATTCTTATTATCTCGTAACATAACTTCCATTCAATGTCCCAACTTTATTTTAGTATTTGTTCCAACTATTTCAATATTTATTTTTCTTATTGACGCACTTCTCTGTCAATCGTATAATTAATACACAAAAAAACGAAAAGAGGAGGTGTTCGTATGGCTACTTCAAGTATTACTCATAATTTTGTCATATCCAATCCAAATAGCGTAAAACATTTTATCGCAGCGATTGATGAAGCTGACCGTGACCGCACACCAAAGCAGACACTTCCCGGACGTCAGTTGACAAACCCACAAGAAATCTTAGCTTTAATGTCAAAAAGGAAAAAACAAACTCTTAAATATTAAAATTCTTCAATAAAAAATCCTCTAAGACAATAGGTATTTCACTATCTCTTAGAGGATATTTCTTTAATTTAAATGGTATCTGGTAATATTTTTCCAATTTTTCGGGAAACCCATTTTATTCAATAATTCAACTTCACTTATATGCTCTACTTCTCTGTTTACCCGGTCAATCTCTTTTATGAGCTTTCTTTTAAATTCCAGAAAATCTTTTCCAGGTAATAGATATCTAAAAGCAATCACCACAGCAAACAAACCTTGTTTTCCTTTTTCGTACTGATTACCGCTCTGTGATAATGAAAGTTTTTTGATACTTTTGATTTTAAGGACTGCAGAAACACTCGGAACATTTTTGATAAGTTTCCAAACGTAAGTACATTTGCCAAAACCCATAATGGAATTTCACCATATGTCTTGCGGTAATAATTGATATATGTATAATCTGTGGTCGTTGTTGCCCGTTTCAAGGTCGCTATCAACTTTACGATTGTTGCATGATTTCTTTTTGTATTATTATAATTATTAGCATCCAGGTACTGCTTCTGCTCTGCTCCATACATTTCAGTAAAATAGTATGACATCAAAGAACGCATCTGTCGCTCAATCTGCAGTAAATATTTAAAGAACAACTCTCTAAGCTCTGCATCAAACTTATACAGACTGACTATTTCTTCAAAACTTGTTCCTGCTTTATATTTTTTGTGTTTGATATTCTAAAAAGATGTTTATATCCTCCCATAAGAGGAAAATATCCTATTTGGCGTAACATCTCTTCCGCATATTCTCTGTCTTTTATTTTTATTCCCTTTTCATCACTGATCCAGGAAACCTGGTCACTAAAAGAAGAGAATTTTTTCGGTGTCTGCATCTCATTTCTCCTTAAAACAAAAGAGGGAGAGACCCGCAGGCTCTCCCCCGCCTGTAGGCTTCTCAAGTTTCTACAGAACGATCACTGAGCTTAGTATACGTCATTTTAAATGTCCTGTCAATATTCCAAAACATTCTCTGTCATATCAGCTCAAAATTATTCTATGCTATTTTTCTCCAAATTATCATTCTTTTTTATCAGCTTTTAAAATTTATTTGTGAGAAAAATACATGAAAAAGCGACAGTCTGATTTACATTTTGTATTTCAGGAAACTGCCGCTTCTTTTTCTTCTTTATTCTGTTTTTCTTCCTCCAACTCCCGGAGGACTTCTTCGCCGTACTTATCAATCATCCGTACCAGAAAATCAATGCACCGCTCAAATTCAATATTCTGTTGCATAAGCTCCTCCCGTTATTGTTTTGATCTGAGCTTATTTTACAGAACCTGCCGGAAAACCACATTGAATAGAAATTGATTGTAAATTGACACAATCACTTTAAAAATATCCGCATTTTCTTGAATCGAATATATGTTCGTGTTATGATAGATATACTCAATCTTAACTACGAAAGGGGAATTTCTATTGAATCGATGCGATTTTTCTTCTATTAGCACTTGCTTAAAAAATCATATCAGCGAAAGTAATCAAATGAGTCAGCCTGATTTTTTATACGAATTATTTGAAGATTTTATGGATGATCCGACAAATCAGGATTTTTCAATGGACAACGGTCTGGTTTGCCGCTGGATGACTGGTCAGGCTAAAATCAGTCCTAAAATATCCGCTTACTATTCCAAGCCATCCAATCAGGAAAAATTAGCTCATACTATCCACCAGAATCTTCTTCCACTGATGTCTGACTGTAATATGGCTATACAGGATATTTACACTTTATTCATTCAGGATGACAGCATCTCAGATGCGAAAAAGAAAAATCTGACTCCCTTATATAAACCAGCCAGTTCAAGACTGCTGTTTCTTGCAAAACTGATTTCTTTTGGCATGGAACGCCAATTCATCAAACGTAATACCAAAAATCAGAAGCTGCTCGCCGGAGGCGCTTTATCCCCCATTGTGCTGGATTATATTATGGACAGTGAGGTTCCGAAACCATGCCGTCATTTTATCGGAAGAGATAAAGAACTGGAAGAATTATATACCATGCTTGAGGAAAACCGTCATGTTTTTCTTTGCGGAATCGCCGGCATCGGAAAAAGTGAACTTGCCAAAGCCTACGCAAAGCGGTACATAAAGCATTACACCAATATCCTTTATGTAGAATATACCGGCAATCTTCATCAGGATATTACTGACATGGATTTTATTGATGATCCACCAGAAATCAGTGAACAGGAACGGTTTCAAAGACATAACCGTTTTCTGCGTTCTCTGAAATCTGATACTCTGCTTATCATAGATAATTTTAATGTCACTGCCACACAGGACAGCTTTCTGTCAGTAGTATTAAAATATCGCTGCCAGATTTTGTTTACAACCAGAAGCAAACTGGATGAATACTGTACTCTGCCATTAAAAGAAATAGAGGATATGAACGCTCTCTTCCAGCTGGCATCAGCATTTTATTCAGAGGCAGACACGTACCGGACAACAGTTGAAAAGATCATCGAAACTGTTCACTCTCATACTTTTGCCGTGGAACTGGCAGCAAAACTTCTGGAAAATGGAATCTCGACTCCAGACCAGTTATTAACAAGACTTCAGGTGGAAAAAGCATCTTTCCATAACGAAGATAAAATTAAAATAATCAAAGATGGACAAAGCAGCAAAGCCACCTATTACAGTCATATCCATACGCTGTTTTCTTTATACACTTTATCTCTTAAACAGCAGGATATCATGTGTAATATGTGCTTTCTTCCTTCCACCGGTATTTCTGCCCGTATATTTGCCAAATGGCTGGAACTGTCCACACTAAATGAAATCAACGATTTAATTGAGACTGGTTTCGTTCAGACAACAACACGTCGCACTATCTCTCTGCATCCGATGATTCAGGAAATCACCCTTTCAGAGACAAAACCATCTGTAACTCGCTGCCACATATTACTGGATTCTTTACAGAAAATATGTTTAATGCATGGAATGGAAGCAGATTATTACAAAAAGCTATTTCAAACAATCGGAAATATCATAGAATTGATTGAA
>ENA-OUQP01001786-OUQP01001786.1-human-gut-metagenome-genome-assembly--contig:-NODE-1786-length-13504-cov-67.535802_pt1 | contig 13504 bp, 10 predicted proteins | sample MGYA00237951_ERZ548836 | MGnify/ENA primary metagenome ERZ548836 (study PRJEB26490, sample SAMN05194702) | human gut metagenome | biome: terrestrial biome; feature: human-associated habitat...
ACGACCCCCTGATTAACAGTCAGGTGCTCTAACCAACTGAGCTATTGAAGCATTTTGCATTGCGGAATGTTGCGTTCCTTATTTGCGTGTGCAAAAGTACTAACTTTTCTTCATTCAGCCAAATTTTTCGGCAACTTTTTTCTGTTTTTCCTTAAAAAAGTGCATTTTTCGGTGGTTTTCACTACTTTTTGCATCAATTATGGCAGTTTTCGAGAAGAAATGAGTACTTTTGTGGTCGAATAATCATATAACAAGGTAAACATGAAAAAAGTATTGGTTTCATTGCTGATGGTGCTCCTCGTGGTGCCATCTATTGCACAAACAGATAAAGATCACGACTTCAAGATGGCTAAGAATATGGATATCTTCAATGCCATCTATAAGAATCTTGACTTGATGTACGTTGATACGCTCGATGCCGAAGAGGTGGTGGGCAATGGCGTTAAGGCGATGTTGGGAAGCCTCGACCCTTATACTACCTACTATCCGGAGGAAAAAGTCAACGAACTGAAGAATATGCTCACCGGCAAATATGCTGGTGTGGGTGCTGTGGTGCGCTATAACTTCCAGTTGCAGCGCGTGTGCATTAGTGAACCTTATGCCAATATGCCTGCTGCAGAAGTGGGATTGAAGAAGGGTGATATCATCCTGAGTATCGATGACGAGGATATGACCAATAAGGAAGTGAGCTATGTAAGCGATCATCTTCGTGGAGAACCGGGTTCTTCCTTTATGTTGAAGGTAAAGCGACCAAGTACTGGTAAGATTCTGAAGGTAAAGGTAACTCGCCGTACTATCCAGATGCCTTTCCTGCCATATTACGGAATGATGGAAGGTGGTATCGGTTATATCAACTTCAATTCTTTCACCGATAATTGTGCCAAGGATGTGCGCCGTGCTTTCATCGACCTGAAGAAGCAGGGAGCCAAGGGACTCGTCTTCGACCTCAGAAGTAATGGTGGTGGTTCGGTGAGCGAGGCCGTGAGCATCGTCAATATGTTCTTGCCAAAGGGAAAGACTGTATTGAAAATGAAGGGTAGATTGCAACGCTCCAACAATGAATACAAGACTACGGTAGAACCTGTTGACTCTGTGATGCCGATGGTAGTTCTGGTGAGTGGAAACACAGCCAGTTCCAGCGAGATAATGAGCGGTAGTCTGCAGGACTATGACCGTGCTATTATATTAGGTACGCGCACGTATGGAAAAGGTCTGGTACAGACCACGATGGATTTGCCATACAATGGACAGATGAAACTTACTACAGCCAAGTATTACATTCCAAGTGGCAGATGCGTGCAGGCACTTAATTACAAGCATGCCAAAGGCGGCTATGTGGAGCATGTTCCAGATTCACTTACCAAGGTGTTCTATACTGCCGGTGGCAGAGAGGTGCGTGATGGAGGCGGTGTGAAGCCGGATGTAGAGGTGAAGCCGGATTCCTTGCCAAACATTGCTTTCTATCTCGCCGGTGCCCGCGACAGTAATGAGGTGATGCTCAACTACGAAGTGGATTATATCGCCAAACATCCTACTATCGCACCTGCCAAGGATTTTGCTTTGACAGATGCCGACTATGATGAGTTCAAGTCCCGCGTTCTGAAAGCGGATTTCAAGTACGACCGTGAGACTGAGAAATATCTCAAGGATTTGGAGAAACTCGCTAAGTTTGAAGGCTATTACGAGGATGCAAAACCTGAGTTTGAGGCGTTGAAAAAGAAGTTGAGTCACAATGTGGCAAAAGACTTGGATTTCAATAAAGACTACATCAAGCAGCTTTTGGAAAACGACATCGTGGCAGCTTATTATTTCCAGGCTGGAGCCATCCAGAATTCCCTGCGTTACGACAAGCAGGTCAAGGCTGCTGTCAAGTTGTTAAATTCTCCGGAAGAATACGGAAAAATACTCCATCCTGTGAAGAAATAACAACAAAAACCTGCACAATCGCCTAAAATTGCGCAGGTTATGAATAAAAAACAGAAAAATCTTTGGAGATTTTCAAAAATATTAGTAATTTTGCACACGTTCAGTGGAATGAGGGGCTCGCAAGAGTTCCTCATTTTATTTTAAATAGGTATATATGATAGATAAAAACGTCGTAAAAAAATTAGTTGATGAATGGCTCCAAGATCAGGAATATTTCTTGGTGGACATTGAAATCAGTCCAGACAATCGTATCGTAGTCGAGATTGACCATGTAGATGGTGTATGGATTGAAGATTGTGTGGCTTTGAGTAGATATATCGAGGAACGATTGAGTCGTGATGACGAGGACTATGAGCTGGAAGTAGGTTCTGCTGGTCTGGGTCAACCATTCAAGGTTCCACAGCAGTATATCAACTTCATTGGCAAGGAGGTAGAGGTGCTCGATGCTGACGGTATCAAGGTAAAGGGTATCTTGAAGGCTGTGGATGGCAATGATTTCACAGTAGGCGTAGAAGAAAAAGTGAAGGTAGAGGGCAAGAAGCGTCCTGTAAAGCAGGAGGTTGACCATGTTTACCAGATGGATAAAGTAAAATATACAAAATATATAATCAGTTTCAAATAAGCTATGGCTAAAAAAGAGCAAGAATTAACAGCGAGTATGATTGATACATTCCGCGAGTTTAAAGAAACCAAGAATATCGACCGTACAACATTGGTAAGTGTATTGGAGGAAAGCTTCCGCAATGTACTTGCCAGAATTTTCGGTAGTGATGAGAATTTCGATGTAATCGTAAACCCAGACAAGGGCGATTTCGAGATTTATCGTAACCGTGTCGTTGTTGCTGATGGTGAGGTAGAAGATGAGAACAAGGAGATTACGCTTACCGAAGCACGCAAGATTGAGCCTGACTATGAGGTAGGTGAGGATGTGAGCGAGAAGGTAGATTTCAATAAGTTCGGTCGCCGTGCCATCTTGACTCTTCGCCAGACTTTGGCTTCTAAGATTCTTGAGCTTGAGCACGACTCACTCTACAATAAGTATAAAGACCGTGTTGGACAGGTTATCTCTGGTGAGGTTTATCAGGTATGGAAGCGCGAGGTTCTTATCGTTGATGACGAGAACAACGAGTTGATGTTGCCTAAGACGGAGCAGATTCCTGGCGATATGTATCGTAAGGGCGAGACTGTACGTGCCGTCATCCTTCGTGTTGACAACGATAACAACAATCCTAAGATTATCTTGAGCCGTACAGCGCCAATCTTCCTGCAGCGCCTGTTGGAGGCTGAGGTTCCTGAGATTGCAGATGGCTTGGTTGCTATCCGTCGCATTGCCCGTCTCCCTGGTGAGCGTGCCAAGATTGCAGTAGAGAGCTTCGATGAGCGTATCGACCCAGTTGGAGCTTGTGTAGGTGTTAAGGGCAGCCGTGTTCATGGTATCGTTCGCGAGCTTTGCAACGAGAACCTCGACGTCATCAACTATAGCTCTAATACCAAGCTGTTTATCCAGCGTGCCTTGGCACCAGCCAATATTACGTCTGTGAACATCGACGAGGAGAACAAGAAGGCTGAGGTGTTCCTGAAGCCTGAGGAGGTTAGCCTGGCTATCGGCCGTGGCGGTATGAACATCAAGTTGGCTTCTATGTTGACAGAATATACCATCGATGTATTCCGTGAGGTAGATGAGAATGAGGCTGATGAGGATATCTACTTGGATGAATTCTCTGACGAGATTGACCAGTGGGTTATCGATGCCATCAAGGGTATCGGTTATGACACAGCTAAGCAGGTGCTCAATGCACCACGTGATATGATCGTAGAGAAGGCTGACCTTGAGGAGGAAACCGTGGATAACGTACTCAAGGTATTGAGAGCTGAATTCGAACAATAATTTCCCTAGCTGGCGAGTGCTTGCAGGGAATCTAACTTTAAAAATAGGAGAATAAAATAATTTATGAGCATCAGATTAAATAAAGCACTACGTGAATTGAATATAGGACTTCAGACGGCAGTTGAATTCCTAGAAAAAAGAAAGGACCTGGGAGAGGTCAAGGCCGAACCGAGCTTCAAACTCAGCGACCAGCAATACAAGGCATTGAACGATGCTTTCAGTCAAGATAAGGAGGTTCGTGATCAGGCCGAGAAACTCATCACCAAGAAGGCCAAGGATAAGAAGCGTGCGCCTGAGCAGAAGGACCATCGTGCCGAAAGCTTATTGGAGTCGAGCAACCAGCAGCAGTATAAGCCGTTGGGTAAGATTGACCTGAATAGCATCGGAAAGGGTAAGTCTGCAGAGTCTGCTGCTAAAAAGTCGGAGGCACCGAAGCATGAGACTGCTGCCGTCAGTCCTGCGCCAGTGAAAGAAGCTCATCGTAATGAGCCAAAACATGACCAGAGATCTAACCATGGATCTCACCAAAAACAAGAGATGAAACAAGAGAATCAGCAAAAGTCACAGCAGCCAAAGATGAACGACTTTAAGGGTCAGAAGAATGCTGCACAAGGTAACAAGAATGTAGAGGCTCAGCAGCAGAATGCTGAGCAGAAGACTGCTGACAACAGCCAGCCTTCTAGCGTGTTCACATTGAAGAGTGAGAAGAAATATACTTCAAATGAACCTAAGGTGTTGGGTAAGATTGATCTTTCTTCTCTCAATCAGAGCACTCGTCCTAAGAAGAAGTCTAAGGAGGAGCGCCGCAAGGAGCGTGAGGAGAAGTTGGCGCAGCAGCACAATGATCGCAAGAAGCGTGTTCGTATCAACAAGGAGCGTGTTGACATCAATGCCGAGGCTAAGAACAACAGTGCCGATGGTAATGGCCAGAATAAGGGCAACAATGGTGGCAACAACAAGAAGAATAGAAACAAGAATAGAAATAATAATAATAACAATAATAACAACCGCGGCAATAACAATAACAACCGCGGCAACCAGCGCCAGATTGAGGTGGACGACGAGGCTGTAGCACGCCAGGTAAAGGAGACTCTCGCTCGCTTGACCAGCAAGAGCCAGAACAAGAAGGGTGCTAAGTATCGTAAGGAGAAGCGTGAGGCTGTTCAGGAGAAGTTGCAGGATCAGGCTCGTCAGGAGCAGAAGGAAAGCAAGACTCTGAAGCTTACTGAGTTCGTTACCGTTAGCGAGTTGGCTACGATGATGGATATCAGCGTTACTCAGGTTATCTCTACCCTGATGGGTGTAGGTATCATGGTATCTATCAACCAGCGTCTGGATGCTGAAACCATCAACATGGTGGCTGAGGAGTTCGGTTTCAAGACCGAATACGTGAGTGCCGAGGTTCAGGAGGCAGTGAGCGAGGAAGAGGATGATGAGAACGACTTGGTTCCACGTGCTCCAATCGTAACCGTGATGGGTCACGTTGACCACGGTAAGACCTCTTTGCTCGACTATATCCGCAATACCAATGTGATTGCCGGTGAGGCGGGTGGTATTACCCAGCATATCGGTGCTTACAGTGTGACTCTGAACAGCGGTCGCAAGGTAACCTTCCTGGATACTCCAGGTCACGAGGCGTTTACCGCCATGCGTGCCCGTGGTGCCCAGGCTACCGATATCGCCATCATCATCATCGCAGCCGATGACTCCGTGATGCCTACTACCAAGGAGGCTATCGCCCATGCACAGGCTGCCGGTGTGCCAATGGTATTCGCGATCAACAAGATTGATAAGCCAGGTGCTAACCCAGACCGTATCCGTGAGGACTTGGCTAACATGAACCTGCTCGTTGAGGAGTGGGGTGGTAAGTATCAGTGCCAGGAAATCAGTGCCAAGAAGGGTATCGGTGTTCACGATCTGCTCGACAAGGTGCTCCTCGAGGCTGATATGCTCGACTTGAAGGCTAACCCTAACCGTCGTGCAACAGGTACCATCATCGAGTCTTCTCTCGACAAGGGTCGTGGATATGTTTCTACCGTATTGGTTGCCAACGGTACCTTGAAGGTAGGCGATATTGTTCTCGCAGGTACTTCTTGGGGTCGTGTCAAGGCGATGTTCAATGAGCGTAATGCCAATATCAAGTCGGCTGCTCCTGCAGAGCCAGCTATCATCCTCGGTTTGAATGGTGCGCCTACAGCAGGTGACCAGTTCCACGTAATCGAGACAGAGCAGGAGGCTCGTGAAATTGCCAACAAGCGTGAGCAGTTGCAGCGTGAACAGGGCTTGCGTACTCAGAAGCGTTTGACCTTGGGTGATATCTCTCACCGTATCGCACGTGGTGAGTTCCACGAGTTGAACGTCATCGTAAAGGGTGATACCGATGGTTCTGTTGAGGCATTGAGCGACTCATTCATCAAGCTTTCTACCGAGAAGGTTCAGGTGAACGTAGTCAACAAGGCTGTAGGTCAGATTTCAGAAAACGACGTGATGCTGGCATCTGCTTCAGATGCAGTCATCGTTGGTTTCCAGGTTCGTCCATCTGCCGATGCTCGCAAGGCTGCCGACCGTGAGGGTGTTGAAATCAACACTTACTCTATCATCTACGATGCTATCGACGATATCAAGAGTGCGATGGTAGGTATGCTCGACAAGGTGAAGAAGGAAATCGTTACCGGTCAGGTTGAGGTGAAGCAGACCTTCAAGATTTCCAAGGTGGGTACTATTGCCGGTGGTCTCGTTACCGAGGGTAAGGTACACGCTAAGGATAAGGCTCGCGTCATCCGTGACGGTATCGTGATCCGTACTGCTGAAATCGGTGCCTTGAAGCGTTACAAGGACGATGTCAAGGAGGTGGTTACCGGTATGGAATGCGGTTTGAGCCTCGTCAACTACAACGATATTCAGGAAGGCGACGTTATTGAGACCTTCACTGAGATCGAGGTAGAGCAGAAATTGTAATATAGCATATATTATATAATAAGGTAGGGATGAGCCCTTGGTGGCTTATCCCTATTTAGGGTTAAAATAACGAAAGGTTATTCTAAATAAAATGGCAGAAATAGAGAAAGAACAGAATCAGGTTGTCAAGGACGTGATAGACCAGAAATATGAGTATGGTTTTACCACCGATGTACATACTGAAATCATAGAAAAGGGTCTCAACGAGGATGTTGTGCGCCTGATCTCGCAGAAGAAGGGAGAGCCAGACTGGATGCTCGAATTTCGTCTGAAAGCCTACAATTACTGGAAGACGCTCAAGGAGCCAAAGTGGGGACACGTTCACGTGCCACCAGTTGACTACCAGGAGATTTCATACTATGCCGATCCTTTGGCAAAGAAGCCAAAGAACAAGGAGATAGACCCAGAGTTGGAGAAGACATTCGATAAGCTCGGTATTCCTCTGGAGGAGCGCTTGGCATTGAGCGGTACCGCCGTAGATGCCATCATGGACTCTGTGTCGGTGAAGACTACCTTCAAGGAGAAACTCCGTGAGAAGGGCGTCATCTTCTGCAGTATCGGCGAGGCGGTGAAGGAGCATCCTGATTTGGTAAGAGAGTATCTGGGAACTGTAGTTCCTTATCGTGATAACTTCTATGCAGCCTTGAACAGTTGCGTATTCAGCGATGGCTCATTCGTTTATATTCCTAAGGGCGTACGCTGTCCGATGGAGTTGAGCAGTTACTTCCGCATCAATGCCCGTAACACCGGTCAGTTTGAGCGTACATTGATCATCGCCGATGATGATGCCTACGTTTCTTACCTGGAGGGATGTACAGCGCCAATGCGTGATGAGAACCAGCTTCATGCGGCTATCGTAGAGATTATTGTCAAGGACAATGCTGAGGTGAAGTACTCTACCGTTCAGAACTGGTATCCTGGTGATGAACATGGTAAGGGTGGCGTGCTGAATCTGGTAACCAAGCGAGGCGACTTGCGTGGTGTGAACTCTAAGTTGAGCTGGACTCAGGTAGAGACAGGTTCTGCGATTACCTGGAAGTATCCTTCCTGCATCTTGCGTGGCGACAATTCTGTGGCAGAGTTCTACAGTGTGGCTGTTACCAACAACTATCAGGAGGCTGATACCGGTACCAAGATGATTCACATGGGTAAGAACACCAAGAGTACCATCATCTCTAAGGGTATCTCGGCAGGTCATAGCCAGAACTCCTATCGAGGTCTGGTTCGTGCTACATCCAATGCCGACAATGCCCGCAACTACAGTTCCTGCGACTCCTTGTTGCTGGGCAGTGATTGTGGAGCGCATACCTTCCCATATATGGATGCCCATAACGACACAGCCGTGTTCGAACATGAAGCAACTACCTCGAAGATTTCAGAAGACCAGCTCTTCTATTGTAATCAGCGAGGCATTCCTACCGAGGAGGCTGTCGGCCTGATTGTAAACGGCTATGCCAAGGATGTGCTCAACAAGTTGCCTATGGAGTTTGCCGTAGAGGCACAGAAACTCCTGAGTGTTTCACTCGAAGGAACCGTAGGATAAGCGATAGTTTCTATTGGCTATTACGAAACAAATTTTGAGGTGACGTCTTATGAGAAAGATAATGCTTTTATGCTTACTGATGGCAGGTATGTCTGTTGTAGGACAGACTACCTATAAACGATCTAAGTATAAGGATGATGATGTCGAAAGAGTATGGGCGATAGATGCTCATATTGGTGGAGGCTTTTATCAGAATGCACATCATACGGGTGCGGAAGTACCAAAGTACCATTTCGGTTCTACCCAGAATATAGGAATGTTGACTAAGTTTCATGCGGAATATTATTTGCCCAATACGAATTTTAGTTTAAAGGCAGGTTATGAGCATGAAGAAGTTACCTTTTTGAAGGGGGAGGCTGCTTATGACATAAATCAGCTGATGTTAGGCGGAAGATGGTATGTTGCTCCTACGGATTGGTGGGTTCAACCTTATGTGGGGCTCGATATGCTTTGTGCTTTTGATGCAGAGCATTCAGCTTTCTCTACGTCTGCTTCTATCACGACTGGTTCAATGGGAACGAAGACGTATGAATACGAAGGATATGGTAATATAAGATTACCACGTTTCAGTGCAGGACCTGTGGTTGGAGCGGATTTCTATTTGTTTTCTAATATTGCAGTACAAGTAGAATACAGCTATCGTCTTGGTTTCGACTCGCACTATCGGGCTACTTACATGGAAAAAGGAAGTTCGAATACGTCGTATAATCATGGACAACTGCATCGCCATGCAGTATCGGTAGGTTTAAAGATTAATTTTCCATTTACTTTTACTGCTAATGACAGAAGAAGTTTGTGGGATGGCTTGTTTGAATAATTATAGATACACAAATATAAAATATGTTAGAGGTTAAGAATCTGCATGCTACTATTGCAGGCAAAGAAATATTGAAAGGTATCAACCTGACTATCAACGATGGTGAGATACATGCTATCATGGGACCTAACGGTTCCGGTAAGTCAACCTTGAGCGCTGTGCTCACAGGTAACCCTCTCTATACAGTAACCGAGGGTGAGGCTATCTTCAACGGCAAGAACCTCCTGGATATGAAGCCTGAGGATCGTGCCCGTGAGGGATTGTTCCTCTCTTTCCAGTATCCAGTGGAGATTCCTGGTGTATCCATGACCAACTTCATGCGTGCGGCAATCAATGCCAAGCGTGAGTATCAGGGTTTGGAGCCATTGAACACCAGCGAATTCATGAAGCTGATGCGCGAGAAGCGTGAGTTGGTGGAACTGGACAGCAAGTTGGCTCGCCGTTCTGTAAACGAAGGCTTCTCTGGTGGTGAGAAGAAGCGCAACGAGATTTTCCAGATGGCAATGTTGGAGCCAAAGCTCTCTATCCTCGATGAAACCGACTCTGGTCTCGACGTGGATGCGATGCGTATCGTGGCTGACGGTGTAAACAAGATGCATACCGACAAGACTTCTGCCATCGTCATTACTCACTATGAGCGTCTGCTCGATATGATTAAGCCAAGTGTGGTTCACGTTCTCTATAAGGGTAGAATCGTGAAGACTGCCGGTCCTGAACTTGCCAAGGAGATTGAGGCTCGTGGCTACGACTGGATCAAGGCTGAAGTAGATGAGAAATAATTAGGAGGATGGCTATGCTTTCAGAAAAACAATATTTAGACTTGTATCAGTCTTCTTCGAGAATGATCAAGAAGAACAGTGCTGAGGTGCTCAATGCGGTGCGCGATGCAGCATTCGAGGACTTCCGTCGCCTGGGCTTTCCTTCCCGTAAGGTAGAAAGATACAAGTACACAGATATGAGCGCCATCTTCGAGCCAGACTATGGCTTGAACTTGAATCGCCTGGAAATCCCTGTAGATCCATACGAGGCTTTCCGTTGCGATGTGCCTAACCTGAGTACTTCGCTCTACTTCGTGGTGAACGATGCTTTCTATAGCAAGGCATTGCCAAAGGTAGAGTTGCCAGAGGGTGTTATCGTGGACTCTTTGAACAAGATTGCTGCAGAAAACCCTGAATTCATTGAGAAATACTACGCTAAGATTGCCAAAACCGATGAAGATGGCATCACGGCATTGAATACATTCCTGGCACAGGATGGCTTGCTTATCTACGTACCAAAGAACGTGAAGGTGGAGCGTACCATTCAGGTCATCAATATTCTCCGTTCGGAGGTTGACCTGATGGTGAATCGTCGTGTGCTCATCGTGATGGAACAGGGTGCTGAGGCTAAGTTCCTCTTCTGCGATCATGCAGCCGATGATAAGAACTTCCTCGCTACCCAGGTAATCGAGGCTTATGTAGGCGAGAATGCCAGTCTCGACCTCTATTGTCTGGAGGAGACTCATTACAAGAACCGTCGTGTCAGCAACGTTTATATTGAGCAGCAGGCTAACAGCCGTGTAAACCATAACGTCATCACCCTTCATAACGGTATCACCCGCAACCGCCTCGACCTCGTATTCAAGGGCGAGGGAGCCGAGTGCTTCTGTAATGGTTGTGTGATTGCTGATAAGAACCAGGTGGTAGATAACAATACGCTCATCGATCATCAGGTGGGTCATTGCACCAGCAACGAGCTTTATAAGTATGTACTCGATGGTGAGGCACGTGGTGCTTTTGCCGGTAGAGTATTGGTTCGTCATGGTGCCCAGAAGACCACTTCGCAGGAAACCAACCAGAACCTCTGTGCTACGAAGACTGCCCGCATGTTCACCCAGCCGATGCTGGAGATTTATGCCGACGATGTGAAGTGTGCACACGGTAGTACTGTCGGTCAGCTCAACGATGCCGCATTGTTCTATATGCAGCAGCGTGGTGTGAGCCGCGAGGAGGCTAAGTTGCTCCTTCAGTTTGCATTTATCAACGAAGTCATCGACAAGATGGAGCTGGAGCCATTGCGTGATCGTCTGCATCATCTTGTAGAGAAGCGATTCCGTGGTGAACTCAATAAGTGCGAGGGTTGCAAGCTTTGCAAGTAGATAATATCCTTTTAAAGGAGTTAAGTTCTTAAAAATATGTATGATATCAATCAAGTAAGAGCAGATTTCCCGATTTTATCGAGAAAGGTCTATGATAAGCCATTGGTGTATCTGGATAATGCGGCAACCACGCAGAAGCCATTGTGCGTGCTTGATGCCATGCGCGACGAGTATCTCAACGTGAATGCCAATGTGCATCGTGGCGTTCACTATCTCTCTCAGCAGGCTACCGACCTTCATGAGGCTGCCCGCGAAACCGTGCGCAAGTTTATCAATGCGCCTAAGGTTGAGGAAGTCATCTTTACCCGCGGTACTACCGAGAGTCTGAATCTCGTGGTTTCATCGTTCAGCGATGCCTTTATGAGCGAGGGCGATGAGGTGATTATCTCTACCATGGAGCATCACTCCAATATCGTGCCTTGGCAGTTGCAGGCTGCCAAGAAGGGAATTGCCATCCGTGTAATCCCAATCAACGATAAAGGTGAGATTAACCTCGATGAATTCGCCAATTTATTTACCGAACGTACCAAAATCGTGAGCATTGCCCAGGTGAGCAACGTGCTCGGTACGGTGAATCCGGTGAAGGAGATGATTAAGATTGCCCATGAGCACGGTGTGCCTGTGATGGTAGATGGAGCTCAGAGTACTCCTCATTTCGCAGTGGATGTGCAGGATATGGATTGCGATTTCTTCGCTTTCAGCGGTCATAAGATTTATGGTCCTACCGGTATCGGTGTGCTTTACGGCAAGGAAGAGTGGCTCGAGAAGTTGCCTCCATATCAGGGAGGTGGCGAGATGATTGAGAGTGTGAGCTTCGAGAAGACCACTTTCGAGAAACTGCCTTTCAAGTTCGAGGCTGGTACTCCTGATTATGTAGCTACCCATGGTTTGGCAAAGGCCATCGATTATGTCTCTGCACTCGGTATGGATAACATTGCCAAGCATGAGCAGGAATTGACCCGCTACTGCATGGACCAGATGAGAACCATTGATGGAATCAGGCTTTTTGGTGAGCAGGAAGGCAAGGATGCCGTTGTCAGCTTCTTGGTTGGTGATATTCATCACATGGATATGGGAACCTTGCTCGACCGCCTGGGCATCGCCGTTCGTACAGGTCATCACTGTGCACAGCCTTTGATGGACCGCTATGGCATTCTGGGAACCGTTCGTGCAAGCTTCGCCTTGTACAACACCAAGGAAGAGGTTGATGCGCTTATAGCAGGCGTAAAACGCGTTTCTCAGATGTTTTAGGTCGGACAGAGTTTTGTTTGTCTTCTTAACTTCATTTATCTTCTTAAGTAGATAAGAATATGTTAGAAAGTCATTATTATAAGGATATGATTGAGGCGGGCTGCGATGAGGCGGGCAGAGGTTGTCTGGCTGGTAGCGTCTATGCTGCAGCAGTGATTCTTCCTCCCGATTATCAGAACCCTGACCTCAATGATAGCAAAAAGCTGACTGACAAGAAACGCAAGGCGCTCCGTGAACAGATAGAGCGGGATGCTGTGGCTTGGGCTGTGGGCATTGTTACTCCCGAAGAAATCGATCAGATCAATATTCTGAATGCGAGTTTCCTGGCGATGCATCGTGCCTTGGACCAGCTGAAGGTACGTCCTGAGGCGGTGATTGTGGATGGTAATCGTTTCAAGCCTTACAAGGACCTGCCTTATACCACGATTGTAAAAGGAGATGGAAAGTATCTCTCGATAGCTGCGGCAAGCATTCTTGCCAAGACTTATCGTGATGACTATATGGATGCGCTTGCAGAGGAATATCCACAGTACGACTGGAAGGGCAACAAGGGTTATCCTACTAAGAAGCATCGTGCTGCCATCAGGGAGTTTGGCATTACGCCTTATCATCGCAAGAGCTACAATCTTCTAGGCACAGGTGAACTCTCACTTGATTTTAAAGACTAGGCATCATAGCTGCAGTGCTATGATTTCCATATAAAAAAGCCGCTCAACAGATTTGGCTGTTGAGCGGCTTTTGATTTTGATTAGAAGTCGAGGGTGATGCCCTTTTCCTAATCAGGAAAAAAAAAGAGCCGCAAGTAAAAACTTGCAGCTCCTTGTACCCAGACCCGGGATCGAACCGGGATGGGTTGCCCCACTGGTGTTTGAGACCAGCGCGTCTACCGATTCCGCCATCTGGGCGATGGTGTTTGCAAAGGAAAGAGCCGCAAGTAAAAACTTGCAGCTCCTTGTACCCAGACCCGGGATCGAACCGGGATGG
>ENA-OUQP01001796-OUQP01001796.1-human-gut-metagenome-genome-assembly--contig:-NODE-1796-length-13392-cov-33.796731_pt1 | contig 13392 bp, 10 predicted proteins | sample MGYA00237951_ERZ548836 | MGnify/ENA primary metagenome ERZ548836 (study PRJEB26490, sample SAMN05194702) | human gut metagenome | biome: terrestrial biome; feature: human-associated habitat...
TGCGCCCTTTTGTACTTCTAACTTCTCCTTTTCATAAATTATATTTTCAGATTACATTTCCTCTTTCCTTAAAAATTCTTTTGTTCGTTCTTGTTTCGGATTTTCAAAGAAATTCTTTGAACTGCCCTCTTCAACAATTTTCCCTTTTTCCATTAAAATCACATGACTAGACACATTCTTCGCGAAAGCCATCTCATGCGTGACCACAACCATAGTCATTCCTTCATTAGCCAGTGTTTTCATAACACTTAAAACTTCTTGAATCAACTCTGGATCAAGAGCTGAAGTTGGTTCATCAAAATAAATAATATCTGGATTTGTAGCTAACGCTCTTGCGATTGCAACACGCTGTTGTTGTCCACCCGATAATTGTGAAGGATAATAAGTCGCGCGATCTTTCATTCCTACTTTTTCAAGCATCTGCATACCAATCGCATTGGCCTCTTCTTTAGAAACATTTCGCGCTACAGTAAGACCTAATGTCACATTTTGTAGGGCTGTCTTATTCGCAAATAAATTGTAATTTTGAAATACAAACCCCGTATGCTTTCTAAGCTGGGCAACATCCTTCTTTGATGTATTTGATAAATCATAAGATTTTCCATTAAAAATCATAGTCCCTGCATCGGCTGTCTCTAAATAATTGATACAACGAAGTAAAGTTGTCTTACCAGATCCTGAAGGACCTAATATCGCAATAACATCGCCTTTATTGACCGTAAGATCCATTCCATTCAAAACATGTAAATTTCCAAATGATTTATGAATATCTTTAATTTCTAATAAAGCCATACTCTATCTCCCTGCCTGATAATAATTCAGCTTCTTTTCACCCCAAGCTTGCAGCCAAGTTAAAACTGTACAGAAAATCAAATAAACTAAAGCCACTTCTATGTATAACTGCATAAACTGATAAGTTCTTCCGGCAATTCTTTCTGTCTGCATAAACATTTCTGTAACTGTAATATTCGCAGCTAAAGACGTATCTTTTACAAGTGAAATCAAGTTATTAAATAATGATGGAAATGCACTTCGAAAAGCTTGCGGTAAAATAATATGCGTCATAATCTGCATATAGCTCATTCCTACACATAGTCCGGCTTCCATTTGTCCTTGTGGTACACTTTCAATCGATCCGCGAATCGTTTCAGCACAATAAGCGCCTGTATTTAATGAAAATACAATAATCGCTGCAGTAATAGCCGATATTCTCACGCCAATCGATTGCATTCCAAAATACATAATAAATAATTGTACAAGCATAGGTGTTCCTCTAAATATCCAAATATAGAATTGAACAACATACTTCATAACCGGAACTTTCGCATATTGTATCAAGGCACATACAATAGCTATTAGCATTGCGATAATAAACGATACTAGCGCAAGTGGTAATGTCATTACAATTCCCGAAATAAATATCTTTGGGAATGATTCTAAAAACAATTCCATTCTTTCCCTCCCTAAAATCTTTATACTATTCTACACCCTAAAGTGAACTTTAGGTCAACTAAATCAATCCAAATGATTTTAAAATTGTTAACCAGAATGTAATACTAAAAGCACTAAGCAATGTTGTCAGCATCACAACACTCGATGTCAAAACGCCTTTATGCCCCATACTTTTAGCCATCACAAAACCAGATACGGTTGTACTTGATCCGCACATAATCAAAATCGCAACTAAGGCTTGATTTCTAAACCCTAATAAAGCTGCAATTGGTAAGAAGATCGCACAAAATCCAATTAATTTCATAAATGTACAAAATAAAGATGGTTTCAATTCTCCTTTCGCCTGATCAAAATCAAAAGTGGCTCCCATCGCCATTAAACCTAGTGGTGTTGCCGTACTTGCAATCATAGAAATTGTTTTATTGATGACTTGTGGCAATTGAAATGGCAACAAACTCACAAATACACCTATCACAATGCCTAGAATTAGTGGATTCTTTAAAATTCCAATGAATGTTTTCTTATAATCAACCTTCGATTGTTCAGTCTTAAAAAAAGATAGAATCACAACTGAAACCACATTATATACGAATACCACACTCATCAACATCAATGGTGCAACACCTACATCTGGATAAATATTGGATGTTAATGCAAGCCCTAATAAGGCAGCACTGCTTCTGTAACAAGCTTGAATAAATTCCCCTTGAATCGCTTTATCTTTTAATCGCAATGAAAATAATATAGATAATAGAATACTAATTAGAGTAGATACAACACAAAACACAACAAACTTTGTATCCCAAAGATCTTTAAAATTAGATTTGGACACATCGACAAACAACAATAGTGGCAATGATACTTTAAAGACAAATGAATTTAGTTTGGATGCCAATGCATCCTCTAAAATATTCATTTTATTTAAAAAATAACCAACAACCATCAATAGAAAGATAGGGATGGTCGCATTTAAACTAAATAATAAATTTTCCACAAAATCCCTCCAAAACTTTCTTAAAATTTTAGCACAAATATTGAATAATATGCACTAAAACACTTATATGTGACATTATTATCAATCTGTAACTTGTATGTAAGCGCTTGTACTCGTACAATGGAATTAACAAGTATACAAGGAGGAAATAATACTTATGGCAAATCGTTTTATTTTAAATGAAACAAGTTATCATGGTGCTGGAGCCATCAAAGAAGTGGTTACAGAAGTTAAAGCACGTGGATTAAAGAAAGGTTTAGTTGTTACAGACAAAGACTTGATCAAATTTGGTGTAGCTACTAAAGTCACAGACTTATTAGATGAAGCTGGACTTCCTTACGAAATCTATGATGAAGTTAAGGCAAACCCAACTGTTGAACAAGTTAAAAATGGTGTACAGGCAGCTAAAGATGCTGGTGCAGACTATTTAATCGCTATTGGTGGTGGAAGCCCACAAGATACTTGTAAAGGTATTGGAATCATCTTGGCAAACCCAGAATTTGAAGATGTTATTAGCTTGGAAGGTGTTGCTCCAACTAAAAACAAATCTGTCCCAGTTATCGCAATTGCGACTACAGCAGGTACTGCAGCAGAAACTACAATCAATTATGTAATTACAGATACTGAAAAGAAAAGAAAATTCGTTTGTGTAGATGCTCACGATATTCCAGTTGTTGCGATTATCGATCCAGAAATGATGTCAAGTATGCCAAAGGGCTTAACTGCAAGTACTGGTCTTGACGCATTAACTCACGCTATTGAAGGATACACAACTTTAGCTGCTTGGGAACTTGCTGATACGTTAAACTTAAAAGCTATCGAAATCATTTCAAGAAGCTTACGTGCTGCATGTGCTAACGATCCAAAAGGACGTGAAGACATGGCTTTAGGACAATATATGACAGGTATGGCATTCTCTAACGTTGGTTTAGGTGTTGACCACGGTATGGCTCACCCATTAAGCGCATTCTACGGAATCCCTCATGGTGTTGCTTGTGCTACATTGCTTCCATACGTTATGGAATTCAACAAAGATTACACTGGTGAAAAATTTAGAGAAATCGCTCGTGTAATGGGAGTTGAAGGTGTTGATGAAATGTCTCAAGAAGAATATCGTCAAGCTGCTATCGATGCCGTTATTCAATTAAGTAAAGATTGTGGAATTGCTCAAAGCTTAAAAGAAATCGGTGTTAAGGAAGAAGACTTACCTACATTAACAGATTCAGCTATGGCTGACGTATGTACAGGTGGTAACCCTCGTCCATGTACTAAAGAATTGATCTTCGACTTATACAAATACGCATTTAACGGAAGAGACTAATATGTTCATTTAGAAGGCAATCTAATTGCCTTCTTTTTTTCGCAACCAAATTTCCACCAACTATTCCCAACACATCATCAAACCATCTGCTTAAAGCATCTGATGAGTTTTGTCCAGCTTGTTTCTGATTTGACAGAATTTATGAGATGCTGATGGGAAGCTTTTGGGTTTTGTACAAGCAGGAGTGAAATAAAGATACAGACTTTTTGTTCACACAGAGAATCCTCTTGTGCTAAGAGTTTTGTACAAAGTAAAGAAATTCAAGCAAAGAAATATCTAAAGTCACAGCAAAGTCTTCTGATTCAAATAATCTTGATATTCTTCGTCAAGGTCAAAGCCTGCCGAGAACTTCTTACCTATAAGAAAGCCAGAACCCCCACCATTTCTATCACTGACTAAAGTATCTTCATCTACATCTTTCTGTACATATTCAGCTTCAAACATGAGATCGTAAAGCACTGAATATCGTTCGACAATAGCACACTCGATTGGCATAGATGTTAAAGTTATATTCGTTTCTTCTACATCTTTAGGCATAGTCAAGGCGTAGTTGTTCAGCTTAGACAGCTCATTCAACACAAAGACATATTCCTCCTTAGTAATGTACATTTCCAGAGTGTCATCATTTAAAGAAGTGTGCATGCTTGGAAAGATTTCAAGAAGTAGATTTTACACTGTCTTTGCTCCAAGAATGCTTGGATATAATTCAAAGCAGTTTACAGTTTTCATCTCATTCACTTCCCTTCCATGCCTATTATAGTGAGTGGAAGTTGTCTTGTACTCGACCAGAATGACAAGAACGGTCGGTAAAATGAAAAAGTGCAAGCGAAAGCATGAAAAAAGCAGGACCTCTATTATGAGATTCTGCTTTGAATGTTTTATGAGTTATTTTACGACTGAGTAGTTGACTTGAGATAAATCAACGACGAAAGCGGGACGCACGTCCTCAGGACTCCCCGTGATATTGGTATTTATGTTGTTGTCGTAGGCAGACAGAATCATCGTATGGTCGGTATCACACTGATAGCTGTCTCTTGTCTGAATACTAGCACCATTCAAAAATACTTTTACTTTATCTGGATTTTTTAAATCCACAACTTTAACAAGTTCGCTTACGCTTGGTAAGAACACATGACGTCTGATTGTGTTATACACTTGACCATTAGGCCCAGTTTCCTGTTTTGCATTTGGGTCATTATATGTTGTATATGAAACCTGCTTAATATTTGCAGGCTGAATAGCCACTTTCATTTTAGAAGATAAACTGTTGTACCATTCATTTTCTAAGTAGTTATCAATCGTACTATTTTCATAGGTACTATTATTTTTACCATCGTGGCGAGCAATGGGTTCTCCATATGGACCCAAAGTTATTTGGAATTCTCTACTTCCAATATTACTAGTTGTCATAACCAACGCTTGGTTATTTTCACGTTCTTCCAGAACAACATATTTAGTTCCTTAAATATCCAACGTTTTAAGTTCTGATGGAGTCATTACAGTTCCTCCTGAACTTCCGCCTTCAGTTGTTCCACCGCTTGTAGAACCGCCAGAAATCGTTCCACCATTCTTGTCACCTACGCCTGCATTGTAGATAACTCGCCCATTATACTGTCCAGCAACTTCAGCAGATTTTTTCGTTGTATTCAACTTAAAACCCATGTTCTGAGTTGCTGTATTCGTACCTGCTGGTACACTTAGCACATTCCCGTTCACACCCACAGCACCATTATCGTCTGAAACATCGTAATTTAACACTTCGCTTCCACCGTTGCTTACTGTGAATGCATCACTTGCTCCTGAACCCTTGACTGAAATGTTCAGATACTTGCCTTCAGGAATGACATTTTTCAAAACCTTGACCCCATTACCTGTGCGATCAATGGTTTTGTTTGTTCCTGCGTCTTCACCAAAGTCGATTGTGCTGTGAATCATCCAATCATATCTTGATGATACTTCATAGTTTAGCGTGTTCGACTTGCTATCTGATTCAGCAGCAAACACCGATGTAACACTAAACATCATCATTAAAGCGGACAGACCTGTTGCAATTACTTGTTTTGTTTTAAGTTTACTCATTTTGTTCTTACCTCGTTTCTTTAACAAATACAATAAGCCTTAGGTGCTTGCCCCTAAAACCCCATTCTACCATTCGACATCGAGTATGCGACAGATGTTCTTCTGAAAAAGAACCAAAGTGCCGTCTAAAACCAATCGGTTTGCTTTTTGACACAAGCCCCATTACACAAGAAGGACCAAAGGCTCTTTGGCAAATATTCTCGAAAAAGGAAAACTCTTTCTCGACAGAGCCCACCAAAAGTCCATTGAAACGATCATACAATTTTCACTGATCAATAAATACTTCACTCGATTGCTCCGAGAACGCCCTCTTCAAAATAAAGAAACCAAAAAATATGAGTTTTTTCGTTCTTAGAAAATCATAGACAAAACAAATGCCGAAAACGCCGAAAACTAATTTGACAGAAAAGAGCTTTTCTGAACGAGTAAGCATAATAAAAGGATTCCATTGCAAGAATCCTTTTTTTATTGGATTTTATAGGCTAACTAAAGTTAGATGCTTTACGATATACATAGTAATAAAGAAGAACAACAAACCCTGTCAAAACCGTCTGTTCTATATTATGTTGAACGGCACACTTGACCATATCAATCAAAAGCGCTAAAGTCACTAGTCCAAGGGAACACACTCTTAGCTGTCTCTTTTTAGAAAAAGCCATTGGAAAACCGATGCATATTAAGATTACAAGTATAACATTAATCGAATTCATCACAATCACTCCATATAATCACATATCTAGCATACTTGATTTTTGATATCAACTCAATTAAAGGAGTGGCTCTCGATTACTCTGAACACGCTCTCGTCAAACATTTACCAGCAGGTAATATAATAATCCTTCATTTGGTAAATGGGAAGGTGAGGAAGAAGTTGGAGTTTTATCCGAAAACGTTGTGGCAGGATTCAAGAAAAGCAGAATGGTAAAAAAGGACCGGAATCACACCAGTCCTTCGTTTTATGGATAGATTTAAATTAAAAATCTTTTTAATATGCGAGTCAATACTATAACATCGATTGGCTTTGCAATATGGGCATTCATACCGCACTCCAGACAATGCTGTATGTCATCAGAAAAAGCATCTGCACTCATAGCTATAATTGGAACAGATAGGGCATTAGGATGATTCAGTCCACGGATAGCTTTTGTGGCCTCATACCCTGTCATATGCGGCATCCGTATATCCATAAGAATGGCATCGTAATATCCCTCTGGTGATCTTTGGAACTTGTCCAGACAGATCTGGCCATCTTCCGCCCAATCCAGTTCCACGCCTAAATCGGAAAGTAATTCTTTAGCAACTTCCCAGTTTAGTTCATTATCCTCAGCAAGCAGAATACGACGTCCGGATAGATCGATATTGTGGTTCAATGTCTGATCATTTTCTGTTTCAGCGTCCATATACTGACGCAAAGCATGATACAGAGTGGATTTAAAAAGGGGTTTGGAAATAAAACCACTAATACCTGCTTCACGAGCTTCCGCTTCAAATTCACTCCAATCATATGCAGAAATCAGCAAAATCGATACTTCATCTCCCAAATTACGCCGGATTTCTTTTGCAACTTGAATCCCATTCATACCAGGTAGTTTCCAATCCAATAGAATGATTTGATAATCATCTCTCTTTTGGTGGTGTTGGGTAACCAGTTCTATCGCCTTTTCTCCACTCAATACCCAGTCGGCATTAATGCCGATGGCTTTCAGCGTGTCTATCGCTGTCCTGCAGAGTAATTCATCATCATCAACTACCAACATATTCCAGGAAGGAAGAACCATATCCATTTCCTGTTCAACCGCTTTTTCAAAATCAAATGTAAGAGAAACCTCGGTACCTTTATCAAGTTCACTTGTTATATTAAGGGATCCTTCCATTGCATCCACAATGTACTTTGTAATCGCCATTCCCAAACCAGTGCCTTGCGTTTTACTAACCCTGACTCCATCAGCACGGCTATAGGGTTCACATATTCTTTTCAGAAAATCTGAAGACATACCAATTCCATTATCTTTGACCTTGACATGGATTCGGATATAGTTTTCTCCTTTCGGAGATTTTTCTTCAGAGAGGGATAGTTGTATCGCCCCCCCCTCCGGTGTATACTTTGTTGAATTCGATAAAAGATTTAGCAAAACCTGATTCAAGCGTACAACATCGCACCATATATTTTCTGTTAAGATATTTTCCACATGTATGTCAAAGGTTTGCCTTTTTGCCTTAACCTGTGGCTGCATAATATTAACAATTCCTTCAACAACTTCCTTTAATGAAATTTGTTCTGTTGTTAAAGTTAATTTCCCACTTTCAATTTTAGACATATCCAAAACATCGTTTATCAGCCCTAATAGATGTTTACTTGATAATGTGATTTTTCTAAGGCAATTCTGTACCTGTTTCTGGTCATCTATGTGGGCTGTGGCAATCGCGGTCATGCCGACAATTGCATTCATGGGTGTACGAATATCATGGCTCATATTTGCTAAAAATTCGCTCTTTGCTTTACTTGATTCAACCGCTTTTTGGCGGGCATCCTTTAACTCAAGCATCTGAGAACGGGTTATTGATAAATACCGAAGAAAAATTAATGTAAGAATGATCAAAATAGAAGCACAAGATAACAATGTCATAAACATACGCTGGTTGCTCAGATTATTTATGGTATCGTCCAATATACTATAAGGCATTCCCGATACCAAATACCACTCAGAATAAGGTAATGGTATACCGTATATCTGATGCTTAATACCATTTACGTCAACAATTGTAACATATTCTTCACGTTTTTTTAGTGCAGCACCAAATTCTTTAATTGAACTTTCTTCAGATAACTCATTTGCTGTAGAATCAGGATGCTTTTGTAGTCGTTTAAAGAAATCCCCCGACTCCGTGTGGGGGCTCTGTATTACAAAACTACCGTCCGGTCTGATAATATAGTAATACATCAGATTCTCTTCATCATCTAAAGAAAGGAAATTGATGATGTACTCCAGTGGGACTGCTGCTACCAGTCCAGTGCTCATGCTGCCATCCTGCATAGGGTAAGTCGTAATGCCAACGCCAAACAATGCCACTTCATTGCCGGCAGAATCAATGCCTACAGCGACTCTTTGTTCTCCTCGTATTAATGCTTCTACAAAGGGCTCCGGGTTCAGTGGTTGTACTGATTGTCCATAAAGAGTCTGAAAATTTCCCTCAGCAGAACAAAGTGCTAAATAGTCAAAGTTCCTGACCTGTGCCCTGTAAACAAGTTCCTCATATAACTTTTCTTTATTTTTATTATCCGCTGAGACAACAGAAACAATGCCGCTGACCTGATTAAAACGTAACTTAATAACAGTTTCAAAGTGTTTGGACATTTGTTTATTCATTCCAGACATATAAATTTGACCAACTTCGTAAACGGCCTTTTCACTCTTTCGACTCATATAGATTCCGAGCAGACTAAACACACTGATACTAAAAATTAAAAGCCCAATGAAACTGTATATCAGAAAACGTGTTGTAGAATCCTTGGTTTCACTATTTCTCATTGATGTTATTCCTCCCTGGAATTCTTAAAATCTTTAATAACATTGATGGTTTCATAGTAATCCTTTGATAATTTCGGAATCATATCGACAGCCTTACTCCAATCGTTTCCTTTTAATGCGTTAGTTACCAAACTACTACTTTCAAACAATCTGGTAAATGAAAGATTTTGACAAATTCCTTTGAGTGTATGAACGGCTCTTAGAGCCTCTTCATAGTCCTTATTCTCCATAGACGCTTCAAACAAATGAAAGCTTTTATCATCCAGAAACTTATACATAAATTTCTGAACACTTTGCTCACGACGCAGTCTACTCAGCACTTCATCAAAATCGCCGCCAAATCTTATATAACAATCTTTTAGATTCATAATTACAATTCCTCCCTTTAAATGCTGTCTGCGCTGCCCAATATTTCGTTTAGAAGACAAAGGTTCACTTGATTTTTTTGTTTTTTTGATTGATACATCATATTGTCTGCAACTTTGAACAGTTTTTTGCGGTTCCGCTTCCATATGCCCCACCTATGCTTACAGACATATGTAGTTCGGGATGTCCATCAATTATCAAACTATCAACAGAATGCCTGATCCTCTCCAGATTTTTCTCAAATATCTCTTGGGGTATACTGAAAAAGATGATTACAAATTCATCGCCGCCATAACGGATAACTACATCTGTTTTTCGCACACAGGATAAAACGGTTTGTGCAATGCTCTGCAATACAATATCGCCAACATCGTGGCCATAATTATCATTGATGTGCTTAAAATTATCTACATCTATTAAGACCATTGCCTGAATATAATCTGCACCTTGAAAATGCTCGTCATAATAGCGGCGATTGTAAATACTGGTTAAGGAATCAATATATAATAATTGCAGTTGTTGCTGTTTGCGAGACAAGACGGTGTGTTTTTCATAGGAAAACAACCTGTCGTAATCTACTTCATTTCTTATATCTTGAATGCTTTTCGTCTCCTGTTCAGAAGAGGTATCCATAAACTCACTTTCAAGTGTCTCAGCAATTTCTTGTAGACACAGTAAAAGTGTAGGATTAAATGCACCACATTGTCCTTCTAAAATCATTTTCAAAGCTTCTCCATGTGAATAAGCTTTCTTATAGCAGCGCTCACTGGTCAAAGCATCATATACATCGGCCAGCGCAACTACCTGAGCGGCAATGGGAATTTCTTCTCCCTTTAATCCGTCCGGATAACCATTGTCATCATACCTTTCGTGATGCCATCGGCAGATCTCAGAAGCAAATTTAATAAGCGGATTTTTGCGCTGCTCTATGGATAGGTCTAATAGCATGTTAGCACCGATCACTGAGTGCGTTTTTATCACTTCAAATTCCTCTGCCGTAAGTCGGCTGGGTTTATTTAATATTGCATCTGAAATTGAGATTTTCCCAATATCGTGCAGCGCAGAAGCAGTGCTGATCAAAGAAATATCTGCTTTAGACAAAGGATATTGATCTGTCAGTTGAACCAACTGCTTCAGCAAATATTTTGTAATTGCATTTACATGCAGGATATGTAGGCCGCTCTCTCCATTACGGAATTCCACAATATGAGACAGAATTGAGATTATCAGCTTACTATTCTTTTCCTGCTCGTGAAATTGTTCTGCAATAATTTTTTCAAGGCGCTGCTGCTTTGCGTATAAAAACATCGTATTAGAAATTCGACGCTGGACAATGGTTGAATCAAAAGGTCGGTTGATATAGTCAAAAGCCCCTAAATCATAGGCCCTCTTTATATTAGCAGGAGTGTCATCAGTAGAAATCATAATAACAGCGAAGGTGTCATTCCAATGGTATTTGTTTATGTAAGCTAATACTTCAAATCCGTCCATTTCAGGCATCATAATGTCCAGAAGCAAAAGGGAGAAATCTGCGCTTTGCTTTGAAAGGAGAGAAATTGCTTCCACACCATTCTCAGCCTCTACCACATCATAGCGCTCTTCCAAAATATCTATTAAAAGAGCTCGATTCATTTCTGAATCATCCACAATTAAAATTTTTTGTTTATCCATGATACTTAAACTCTTTCCTATTCATTTGCATTTTCATTATAAATGTCATCCATACATACTGCAATATCAACATTGGTAAGGTGTGCAAATAGGTGAGCGCGTTTTTTTGCTGACAAAATAGACACTCCATGATATAATCCAGACAGCAAGGAGGCAAGTTATGAAATCACAAGAGACAAAATTTGAATTTGTATATAATGAAATTAAGCAGTGTATTTTAGATGGACAGATACCTCATGGAAATGCCTTGCCATCTTCAAGGATGTATTGCGAACAATTCCATGTTAGCAGATATACGATTAACCGTGTTTTCGAAGCATTAAGGGCGGAAGGACTGGTTGATATTCAGCCTCGCCTTGCGCCGATTGTTGTTTCAAAAAAATATACCTGTAGTTCATCAAATATTGTTTTGGAGATTCTAAAGCAAAAGGAAAACATTTTACAGGTATATCAGACTTTTGCTCTAATACTGCCTTCCCTTATAGTTTTTGCTTTGCAGGGGTGTGATGTGGAGATAATGCCCCACTATAAGCAGGCTATGAAAGCATTGCGTTTGAGACATGCCCCCGGTGTATGGCGTTCCTTTTCTAAATTAGGATATGATATATTGAGAATAGGTGGTAATTCCTTATTCAGCGAACTCTACTCTACGTTTGGCCTTTATAATAAGCTTGCATTTTTTACAGAAGAGTGTACTTACTTCTCTAAGCATTTTTCACAGGAAGCGGTATCTGTAGCCAATGTCATTCCAGATGTCTTAAAAGACGATGATCCACACATAAAGTACAACCTGCTCTCAAATATGTATCAGAAACTTACGGAATTCATCGAAAACACCTTAAATTATCTGTCAGAGGCCACCCCAAAATGTTATTCACAAACTGGTTTGAGATTTTCATGGAATCCCATGCGTGGTCAGGATTATTGTTACTCAAAAATTGTTGATGACTTGAATCTAAAAATCGGTCTTGGAGAGTATTCTGTTGGAATGTTTCTTCCATATGAAAAACAACTGGCCAACCAGTATGAGGTCTCTATATCGACGGTCAGAAAGGCATTATCAGAACTCGAGCAAAGAGGTTTCATAAAGACATTAAATGGTAAAGGTACTATAGTGATAGAACCGGATGATACGAAACTTCATCAGCTGGCTCTTAATTCTGGATATGTAGAAAAAGCACTACGTTACCTTCACGCTTTGCAGTTAATGGTACTAATTATTCGTCCTGCCGCTTTAGCTGCTGCTCCACAGTTTACTAAAGAAGAACTGGACGAGCTGGCAGATAGATTTACTTCTTCTGACTCTATTTATTTGTCGGATATTTTGAAAGCCATAATGAGAAATACCACGTTAGAACCTTTATATGTTATATTGTCTGAAACCAATCATCTTCTTGAATGGGGACACCATTTTGCTTATTATCCGTCCAAGAAACATACACTTTCACATCTCAATAAGCAAGTTATTCTTGCGCTTCAACAGTTAAGGGAAGGTAATGCAGATTCCTTTGCGGATGGCATAGCAGACTGTTATCGTTACAATTTGAGTCGTATGAAGAAGCATATGGTAGAAAAACATAAATTTTATTATGTAGCTAATATTCGGGTTCCAGAAAAATATTAGTTAGCAAGCAATGGAAAGGGATATCCTATTGCCCAATGTCATTTAGTTAAAAATTACAAGACTGTTTAGATTGATACATCTCGACAGTTTTTTTTTGTTTGCCACCACGACAAAAAAAATGCAGCATTTCTGCTACATTGTTGAACATATCTCCTAAAATAAAGAAATGGTCAACCTAAAAAAATGATTGACCGATTTTTTCGCTCCCACTTGGTTTTGGTAGGGTACACCGCTTCTGGTATTTCTACCTTCGTTTATATTACACACAATATATTATTAAAGTCAAGATGCTTCCTTGAGTTTAGTGATTACGCATGAAATAATCTTCAAAATTTCGTGATTTAAGATTATTTAT
>ENA-OUQP01001798-OUQP01001798.1-human-gut-metagenome-genome-assembly--contig:-NODE-1798-length-13369-cov-3.651495_pt1 | contig 13369 bp, 9 predicted proteins | sample MGYA00237951_ERZ548836 | MGnify/ENA primary metagenome ERZ548836 (study PRJEB26490, sample SAMN05194702) | human gut metagenome | biome: terrestrial biome; feature: human-associated habitat; material...
CGGCAATGCTCCGGGTTACGGCATCTGGAACCTCAATACCCGCCATACCTTCGACGGCTTCCGCAACTTTGTCATCGAACCGGGCATCGGCATAGACAATATCTTCAACAAGAAAGACAACCGCCCGCTGAACAAGAACTTCGCCTTGTATTCTCCGGGACGTTCGGTAGTAATCAGCCTGGCACTCAGACTAAAATAATCTCTCCATAACGCATTTAGAAACAACAACAATTATGAAACATTTTTTCATCACTCTCTATTTACTCGGCATCAGCCTCTTCTCCTCCGCACAACAAGAGGAGAAGGCGGCTCTGCTCATCACCCATTATGGCAGTTCGGACCCTCAGACACGTGCCTTGACGCTCGACGTCGTGACCCGTGAGGCACAAGAAGCCTTTCCGCAGTTTACAGTGCGCGAAGCATACATCTCGCCGATTGTACGAAAAAGACTTGCCAAGGAGGGTGTGTACAAAGACAGCCCTACGGATGCACTGCTGAAACTTCGCGCCGAAGGCTACCGGACCATCTACGTCCAGAGCACCACCTTGATAGAAGGCAGTGAGATGACCTCCGTCCGCAGGGATGCAGACAAGCTCCGTCCCTTCTTCAAGGAGATAAAAGTGGGAAATCCCCTGCTCTACTCCGTCGAAGACTGCGAGAAGGTAATCGGTATACTGACCGCCGAACAGCTGCGAAAGAAAGAAGACATTGTCTATGTGGGGCACGGCAACCAGCTACCCAGCACGGCTACTTACGCCATGCTCGACTTCATGATGAAAGCCCATGGACTGAAGAACTTCCACGTCAGCACCATTGAAGGATACCCCACCCTGGACGCAACCCTGCTGCAACTGAAAGAGACACGCCCCAAGAGCGTGACATTGGTTCCGTTGCTGTTGGTATGCGGCAACCATACCAAGGAAGATATTGCCGGCGTGTGGAAGACGGAACTTGAAAAGCAAGGCTATCAAGTGAATGTACGCATGCAGGGACTGGGCGAAAACAAAGCCATCCGCCAGCTCTATATGGAACACATCAAAGCTATGCTAAAAGATTGATAACCAGCAAGCGTAAAAGGGCTACACCTTTTACATACCAAGGCTACACCCTTTGCTCCGGATGGCTACACCATTCCGGACAAAGGGTGTAGCTCTTTTCAATGTACACAGATTACGGACATTTGTAACCATATTACGGATTCCTCCTCCTGCGATATGGTACTTTCCGGATTATTCTCTACATTTGTACAAAACTAACAGGAACGTTTATGGAAGAAGTAATCAAGCTCAATGCAGTAGACCAATACAACAAGATGTTCGGTCTCGAAACCCTGCACCCGCTGGTCAGCGTAGTCGATTTGTCCGAAGCCACCGGATATCCCAGGCATTTCACGTTGAACTATGGCGTATACGCCCTTTTCCTCAAAAATACCAAATGCGGAGATATACGCTATGGAAGACAGTTTTACGATTACCAGGAAGGCACGGTAACCAGCTTCGCCCCGGGCCAGGTGACCGAGGTCAACATGCTGGAAGGTATGCAGCCCAGCGCCTCCGGCCTGCTGTTCCACCCCGACTTGATAAAAGGTACCTCGCTGGGACAGGGAATAAAGCAGTATTCCTTCTTTTCCTATTCCTCTACCGAGGCACTGCATTTGTCCGAAGACGAGAAAGAAATCTTCCTCGACTGTCTGAAGAAGATTAAGATGGAAATCCAACGCCCCATCGACAAGCACAGCAAGGGTCTGATTGCACGCAACATCGAACTGCTGCTGGACTACTGCATGCGTTTCTACGAACGCCAGTTCATCACCCGCTCGGCAGCCAACAAAGATATCCTGATGAAATTCGAAGCACTGATAGACGACTATTTCCAGAGCGACAAACCGCAGACCGAAGGACTGCCTTCCGTGAAATACTTCGCAGACAAAGTGTTCCTCTCCTCCAACTATTTCGGAGATTTGGTGAAGAAGGAAACCGGAAAGACAGCGCAGGAATATATCCAGAACAAAATCATCGACCTGGCCAAAGAAATGATTATAGGAAGCGGGAAGACAGTCAGCCAGATTGCCTATGAGCTGGGATACCAGTATTCGCAGCACTTCAACCGCGTGTTCAAGAAGAACGTAGGCTATACTCCGAGCGAATACCGGCACTTACAGGTTTAGACAATAAGGATTCACCACAGATTACGCGGATTAACACAGAGTTTTTTCGGTTTCATCAAATATAAGTTCTATCTTTGTATGCCAATAGAACATATGGATATGAAACACCCCAAAATAATTGTTGCCGGCATCGGACCGGGCAATGAATCGGATATAACTCCCGCCGTAATTTCCGCTTTGCAAAAATCAGATGTAGTGGTGGGATATAAGTATTATTTCCAATTTGTAATCCCTTATCTCCACCCCTCAACAGCATGTATAGATACCGGCATGAAGCGTGAGCGCGCCCGTGCCGAGCAGGCTTTCGAGCTGGCAGAGCAGGGAAAGACGGTCTGCGTCATCAGTTCCGGGGATGCGGGCATTTATGGTATGACGCCGCTTGTCTACGAGATGAAGCGGGAAAGGAACAGCGACGTGGAAATCGTTTCGCTGCCGGGCATCAGCGCTTTCCAAAAGGCAGCCTCACTGCTGGGAGCTCCCGTAGGACATGACTTCTGTGTCATCTCCCTTTCAGACCTGATGACTCCCTGGGAGCGTATTGAAAGGCGTATCATCGCAGCCGCTGCCGCCGACTTCGTGACGGCAGTCTACAACCCCAAAAGTGAAGGACGCTACTGGCAGCTTTACCGCTTGAAAGAACTCTTTCTGCAGGAAGGACGCTCACCGGAAACGCCCGTGGGATATGTACGCCAGGCAGGACGCCCGGAACAAGCGGTACACATCACCACGCTGGGAGATTTCAATCCCGAAGAGGTGGATATGTTTACAGTCGTATTGATAGGCAACTCACAGTCCTACGAATGGAACGGAGCCTTCATCACTCCGCGCGGCTATTACCGGGACACGAATACCGAAGCCACGGGCATCGGGCAAGACATCATGATTCGTAGTTTCCGTACCATCGAAAAGGAACTGAAGAACAAGCATATTCCCCTCGACCATAAATGGGCTTTACTCCATGCCATACATACCACCGCCGATTTTGAAATGGAGCATCTGCTGCATACGGACGAAGGTGCCGTGGCTTCCTTGTATCAAGCCATCGAGAAAGGCGGAATCAAGACGATTGTCACAGACGTCACGATGGCAGCCAGCGGTATCCGCAAAGGAGCTTTGCAGCGGCTGGGCATAGAGGTGAAATGTTACCTCGGCGACCCGCACACGGCGACGATGGCTGCAGAGAAAGGCATCACCCGTACCCAGGCAGGCATCCGCCTGGCTGTGGAGGAGCATCCCGATGCTTTCTTTGTATTCGGCAATGCACCTACGGCACTTATGGAACTCTGCGACCTGATACGTAAGGGCAAGGCACATCCGGCGGGCATTGTTGCCGCACCGGTAGGCTTTGTGCATGTGCAAGAGTCCAAACACATGGTGAAACCCTTTACGGAAATACCCAAGATTATCGTAGAAGGACGTAAGGGAGGCAGCAACTTGGCTGCCACGCTGGTGAACTCCGTGCTGTGCTACAACGATGCGGAGCAGTTGCGCCCGGGCAGGGATGTGTAAGTGAAAAGAGACATTCCATAACATTACTTGTTACGACCGATAACATTACTTGTTATGCCCCCTTACATTACTTGATATTTTCATAAGATTACTCATTGAATGAAACACAGATTTATAATCATAGGAATGGATGACAACCGTTCCCCCTTCTTTCCACCGGAAGCACTGGCACAGATACGGAAGGGGAAGGTCTTCTCCGGTGGCATACGGCATAAGGAGATTGTCGGTCCTCTGCTGCCTGCCGGGGCCGAATGGATTTCCATCACCGTACCGCTGGACCGCGTCTTTTCCCGTTATGAAGAAATATTTGCCCACTTCGAAGAGACGGCTACGGACGACTCCATCATTGTATTCGCGTCCGGCGACCCGTTATTCTTCGGTTTTGCCAATACCATAAAGCGTAAGCTTCCCGAGGCAGACATTCTGCTCTATCCCGCTTTCAATTCCTTGCAGACATTGGCACACCGCCTCGTCATGCCGTATGACGACATGCGCACCGTCTCCCTGACAGGACGCCCGTGGCAGGAGTTCGACCGTGCCCTCATAGAGCGTGCCCCCAAAATAGGCATCCTCACCGACCGCGAACATACCCCGGTCACCATTGCCGCCCGCATGCTGAAATACGGGTACTCCCATTACACGCTATACATCGGCGAACATCTCGGCAATCCCGAAAAGGAACGCATACGCCGGATGACACCCCGGGAAGCGGTTGCCGGCGACTTCGAACATCCCAACTGCCTGCTGCTGGACAGCCATCCCGGACAATGCCGCACAAACTCCCTGCACGGCAGCGTACAAGCCCCGGACTTTCCAGTCCGTCCCTTCGGCATCCCCGATGAAGAGTTTGCACATCTTGACGGACGCGCCCGCATGATAACCAAGGCTCCCATCCGCCTGCTCACCCTGCAGGCATTGGAACTGAACCGCCGCCGCGTTTTCTGGGACATCGGTTTCTGTACCGGTTCCGTCTCCATCGAAGCCCGCCTGCAATTTCCCCATCTCGCCGTCATCTCCTTCGAGATACGCCCCGAAGGAAAAGAGCTGATGGACACCAACTCCCGCCGCTTCGGCGCACCGGGCATTACGGCGGTAACCGGAGATTTCCTGCACACCGACCTCACTCCCTTTGCCCGCCCCGATGCCGTCTTCATCGGTGGACACGGCGGACATCTGGAGGAAATGATAGAGAAAGTGAAACAAGTGCTGCACCCCGAAGGCTGCATCGTCTTCAACTCCGTATCGGCAGAAAGCAAGGAGGCGTTCTGCCGAGGAATCGAGCGGAACGGAATGGTGCTCCACCCTTCCACCCATATCGCCTTGAACGAATATAACCCCATTGAAATTATGAAAGCCACGCTTTCTTAAACATACCCATTATGAAAACAGCTGTTATTCTAATCTCCGAAGCCGGTTTGAGCATAGCCCAATCACTGCTCAACGAACTTCCCGACTCCGAAATCTTCACCCTCAGGCACGAAGAGGGATGCACACATATAGAATCCGCCGGCAAATTCACAGCGGAAAACTTTAACCGCTATGATGCCTTTGTCTTCATTGGCGCCATGGGAATCTGTGTCCGCACCATCGCTCCTTGCGTGAAGAACAAATATACCGACCCTGCCGTGGTTTGCGTGGACAGTACCGGTAAATTTGCCATCTCCGTACTTTCCGGACACATCGGAGGAGCCAACGAACTGACCCACCAGGTAGCGAATATCCTCGGGGCCGAACCGGTAGTCACCACGCAAAGCGACTGCACCGGTCTATGGGGACTCGATACCCTGCCCCAACGTTTCGGGTGGTTTCCGGTCATCAACGCCGAGCCCTCCACCCTCCTGTTGGCAGAACTTGCCAAGACGCCCGAAGAGAAAAAAAGAGTATGCATGAACGAGCATATCAGCCTCTTCGTTTCCGGCAAGCCCACCGCCCTGCTGCTCACGGTGCGCAATGAAGGCACGGACTGGATGGAGGCGCACCTGCCGCCTCATGTAGAAGTATTCTACCGGGTGCAGGACATTAAACCTTCACGCTTCAAACTGATTCTGTGCGTATCTCCCCAAGTCCCCAACTTCCCGGAAATGCCTATGATATGCTACGTGCCCTGTGTCGTACACCTCGGCATCGGCCTTGCCCGGCTGGCAGGCCCTGTGCGGAAAGTGGAGAAAGAGATTATGAACACGCTGAAGGAATACGGTATCATGCCCCAAAGCATCGCCTCCATCTCCACGATTAAAGCCAAAAGTGACGAACCGGTAGTGAAAGCGCTCCAAAAGAAGTTCCCGGTCTACTTCTATACAGCCGAGGAACTGACAGAGATAGAGGTGCCCCATCCCAGCAAAACCGTCATGAAGCACATGGGTACCCCCAGCGTCAGCGAAGCCGCCGCCTTACTGAGTGCAAACAACTCCCGGCTGCTGGTGCCCAAGAAGAAAGGAGAGAACTATACCGTGGCCGCCGCCCTCGACATAAGAACTGTGCGCCAGGGCCACATCGAAATAGTGGGTGCCGGCCCGGGCGACCCGGACCTGGTTTCCGTACGCGGACGCCAAATGCTGGAACGCGCCGACCTCATTCTGTATGCCGGCAGTCTCGTTCCCAGGGAGCTGACTCTCTGTGCCAAGGCCGGGGCTACCGTACTCAGCTCCGCTTCCATGGATTTGGAAGAACAATTTGAAGTGATGAAGAAGTTCTATGACAAGGGAAAATTCATCGTACGCCTGCATACGGGTGACCCTTGTATCTATGGTGCCATTCAGGAACAGATGAACTACTTTGACCAGCACGGTATGAGCTACCACATCACCCCCGGCATATCCTCCTTCCAGGCGGCGGCAGCTGCCTTGAAGTCGCAGTTCACCATTCCGGAAAAAGTGCAAAGCATCATCCTAACACGCGGCGAAGGACGTACGCCCATGCCCGAACGCGAAAAGCTACATCTCATGGCACGCTCACAAAGTACCATGTGCATCTTCCTCAGTGCAAGCATTGCGAAGCAGGTGCAGGAAGAACTGTTGCAGGAATATCCGGAAACTACCCCCGTAGCTGTCTGCTACCACTTGACATGGAAAGACGAACAAATATTCAGGGGGGAACTCAAAGACCTTGCCAGAATAGTGAAGGAAAATAACCTCACCTTGACAACCATGATTGTCGTAGGCGAAGCCATCGGCAACCGTGAAGGTCTGTCACGGCTCTATGCACACGAGTTCAAGCATCTGTACCGGAAATAAATCAACGATTAATCACCCATAAACATTCAAACATGATATTAATATTTGGCGGAACCACCGAAGGACGCATAGCCATCCAAACCCTTGAAGAAGCCGGAAAAACTTTCTACTATTCTACCAAAGGGGATGAGCAGGACGTACTTCTGCATAATGGCATCCGCCTGCAAGGCGCGATGGATGCAATAGAAATAGAAACATTCTGTGCACAGCATCACATAAAGCTGCTGATAGACGCCGCGCACCCCTTTGCCACACAGCTGCATGAGACTCTGGAACAAGTCTCCGTGGAATCGAATATCCCCGTCATCCGTTTCGAGCGTATCTTCCCGGAACGCGATGAAGAACACATCACCTGGTGCAGGGATTATGACGATGCCATCGAGAAGATACAGAAAGAAAAGATTTTCATCTTACTTGCACTGACCGGCGTACAGACCATAGGTAAGCTGAAGCCTTTGTGGCAGAATGCCTGCTGTTACTTCCGCATCCTCGACCGTGACAGCTCGCGCAAGCTCGCCCGGGAACAAGGTTTCTCCGAGAAGAACCTCTACTACTACACGCCCGGAGAAGACGAGCAAGTCCTGATGAAACAGCTTCATCCCGAAGCCATCCTCCTCAAAGAAAGCGGGATATCGGGCGGATTCTGCGAAAAGGTGGAAGCTGCCCGGCAACTGGGTATACGCATCTTTGCCATCTGCCGCCCCAAGACATCCGACAAGTTTATCTGTGTAAACGGCGAGCATGGCCTGCGCCGCATAATCGAGAAACATTTACCCGACTTCTTCCCCCTGCGCAGCGGACTGACCACCGGAACATGTGCCGCCGCTGCCGCCGTAGCCGCCACCTGGGATGTATTCAATATCTACTTCAAAAAGCGTCCTACGGAATTTCCGGTAGTTCTTCCCAACGGAGAAACCATCCAGGTTCCCGTAGAGCCTCAGCACCATATTCCCCACTCCGACCTTCTGGAAAACGGTGACGGCATGTTCGAGACAAGCGCTACCGTCATCAAGGATGCCGGCGACGACCCGGACATCACCAACGGAATGAAAGTTGTGGCCAATATAGCCATACCTTTCCGCATAGACGACCCGCTGCCGGAAGACACTCCCCAGGACGACTACAACATCATCGTCTGCGGCGGCGAAGGCGTAGGTGTCGTCACCATGCCCGGTCTGGGACTTGAGCTCGGTAGCTCTGCCATCAACGACACCCCGCGCGAAATGATAAAGAAGAACGTCAAGCTATGGCTTGAACGCCTCCATATTGCCAAACAGCCCAATCCTATTCTCATTACCATCTCCATCCCCGGTGGAGAAGAAATAGCCAAACGCACCTTCAATCCCCGCCTCGGTATCGAAGGAGGCATTTCCATTATCGGGACCTCCGGCATCGTGAAGCCATTCTCCTCGGAAGCCTTCATCAATTCCATCCGGAAGTCCATGGAAGTGGCAAAGGCAACCCGGAACCCTCGTATCGTCATCAGCTCCGGCGCAAAGAGCGAACGTTTCATCAAGGCGTATTATCCCGACCTCCCCACCCAGGCTTTCGTGCATTACGGCAACTTTATCGGCGAAACCTTGAAAATAGCAGCCGAAGAGCAAGTACCGCACGTCACCCTCGGCGTGATGATGGGAAAGGCCGTGAAACTGGCCGAAGGCAATCTGGATACCCACAGCAAGAAAGTGACCATGAATAAGGAATTCATTCAAGACCTGGCACGCCAGACGGGATGCAGCGAAGAAACACTTGCCGCCATCGGACAGATGAACCTGGCGCGCGAACTCTGGGACATCATTCCCGAAGAGCTGCTGGAAAAGTTTGGCAAGGCACTGATTGAGCTCTGTCACCGGCACTGTGCCCCCTTACTGCCCAATGGCGAACTAACAGTATTACTCATAACCGAAAACGGAAAAATTTACTCATGAAGAAGAAGATAATCATTACCGTCTGTATGGCAATGACCGTACTGACCGGTCTGGCACAAAGCCCGCTGTCCTTTCATGCAAAAGCTGGAATCGGTACCTCCCATTTTCATGGAAAACACTCCAGTAGTGACACCCAAATAGCTTACAAAGCTGGTGTCGGTGCAGAATATGTCCTCAACAAGACCTGGGTGCTGCAATCCGCATTGGAGTTTGTGTCCATCGGCGGTAAAGACGAGATAAGCCACATCGGCAAGGCCAAAATGCATGAACTGTATCTGCAAATCCCCCTCATGATAGCGGCCCGCCTCCATCTGGGCAGGGATTATCATGCCTCGCTGAGCGTCGGCCCTTATGCGGCCATAGGCGTGGCAGGCAAGACCTCCGGCGAGACCTACGATTATAGCAGCAGCAGTATGCAGGGAGGATACCAGTTCAAGATAGACACTTTCGGCAGTATGGTAGACGGGAAAATGGGTAACAACCGTTTCGATGCAGGTATTGCCCTGGGACTTACTTTTGAATACAGAAGATTCATCATCGGTGCAGAGACACAAGTGGGACTGGTAAAAGTCAATGAGCAGATAAACCAGATGATAGGTCATTCGGAAGAAGGAGGATATTTTCCCAAGAACTTCGCCGCATTCTTTACGCTGGGGTACCGGTTCTGGTAAGGGAACATTTTGCCATACAGAGTTGTTTAGTATACAAACAGATACTCAACAATATAAACTGAATAATATGGCAAAAAGAATTCCTATCCTGCTGGCAGCAATGACAGCCCTCACCTTCGCCCCTCAAACAGCAGAGGCATGTACCGGTATCACCCTGACGGCCAAAGACAATGCGCACGTCGTAGCCCGCACCATCGAATGGGGAGGCAGTGAGCTGAACAGCCAGTACGTCATCGTACCGCGCGGTTATTCGCAACAATCACTGACACCCGGAGGCAGTCTGTCCGGCATGGAGTTCACCTCACGCTATGGCTACGTAGGCCTGGCAGTGGAGCAAAAGGAGTTCGTGGCCGAAGGTCTGAATGAAGCCGGGCTCTCCGCCGGGCTGTTCTACTTTCCCGGATATGGCAAATATGAGGAGTACGACCCCACACGAAAAGCGTCGAGCATAGCCGATTTACAATTGGTATCATGGCTGTTGGGAAGCTTTTCTACTGTGGACGAGGTAAAGGAGGCTATTGAAAATGTGACGGTCATAGCCATTGACCCACGCGCCTCCACCGTACATTGGCGGATTGCAGACAAGACCGGCCGCCAACTGGTATTGGAGTTCATCGACGGACAGCCCCGTTTCTATGAAAACAAACTGGGAGTATTGACAAACTCCCCCGGCTTTGACTGGCAGATGACCAACTTAAACAATTATGTGAACCTCTACCCGGGCAGTGCCGAAAGCAAATCGCTGGGCAATGTGACTATAGCCCCTTTCGGTTCGGGAAGCGGCTTTTTGGGAATTCCGGGAGATGTGACTCCCCCTTCCCGCTTTATCCGTGCCGCTTTCTACCAGACTTCTACACCACCACAGAATACCGCACAGGAAACCGTTCTCCAATGTTTTCAGATACTGAATAACTTTGATATACCCGTAGGCATCGAGTTTCCCCTCGGCCAGGTTCCTGCCAATATTCCAAGTGCCACCCAATGGACATCGGCCACAGATATGACAAACGGTATCATCTACTATCGCACCATGTACAACAGTACAATCAGAAGCATTGATTTGAGACAGATAGACTTCGGGCGCATCGAGTACCATGCAGCTCCCCTCGATAAAGTGAAGCGGCAACCGATAGCTCCCGTGAAAATTGAATAGGGACGCAGAAACTTCAAGATTGCCGCTGTTGCAGTTGTTCCGCCTCCTTCCTCTTCATCTCCGCCAGCACCCCGCAGGTCAATGGAATGGCGAGGAAGAAGGTCAGCATGTCCGACGCCGCCTGGCACATCTCCACCCCTTTCAGTCCTAAGAAATAAGGAAGAATGAAGATGAGGGGGATGAAGAACAGCCCTTGACGGGCAGAGGAAAGTATCGTAGCGCGTACGGGCTTGCGGATAGTCTGCAGCATCATGTTGCTGACCACAATCCATGCACCCAACGGATAGGTGATGAACTGCCAGCGCAATGCTGCCGCACCGGTAGCTACAACAGCAGGGTCTCCCTTGCGGAAGATGGAGACAATCTCCTCGGCATATCCCATACCTGCCACCGCACAAACCAGCAAAAAGAAAAAGCCTACCTTCACACAGAACCAGAATCCTTGGCGCACTCTGGCATACAGCCCGGCACCATAATTGAATCCGCATACCGGTTGGAAGCCTTGCCCGAAACCAATTAGGAAAGCATTGATAAACATAGAGATACGCGTCACAATGGACATCCCTGCAATAGCTGCGTCACCATATGCACCGGCCGCCACGTTCAGCAAAATGGTTGCCACGCTTGCCAGTCCCTGCCGGGTGAGTGACGGAGTTCCACCCCCAATAATTTCCTTGATGAAAGCCAGTGTAGGCGTAAAGTTTCTGTAACGTATACGTATATTTCCTCCTCTGCGCCCCATATATAGCAAAAGGATGAAACTACATATCTGGCTGACTACTGTGGCAAGTGCGGCACCGGATATGCCCATATCGCATACAAAAATCAGGATAGGGTCGAGCACCACGTTGATGACCGCCCCACTCACAATCCCCACCATGGCATACGCCGCATTACCTTGAAAACGTATTTGGTTATTCAGCACCAATGAGGCGGTCATAAAAGGAGTACCCAGCAGAATGATTCCCAAATAGCGCTCCGTATACGGAAGAATAGTAGGCGTCGACCCCAAAGCAAGGGAAAGCGGTGTAAGGAACAGCAATCCCAGCACAGCCAGAGCCGCTCCGATAAACAAGGCAAAAAAGAAGCCGGTGGATGCCATCTTCTCGGCACTCTCCGTTTCCTGCGCCCCCAACTTACGGGAGATGTAGTTCCCCGAACCATGACCGAAGAAGAATCCCACAGCCTGGATAATGGACATCACAGAAAACACGATACCTACGGCAGCCGTAGACTGGGTATTTATTTTACCCACAAAATAGGTATCTGCCATGTTGTAGAAGGACGTCACCAGCATGCTGATGATGGTCGGCACAGCCAATGACGTAATCAGCCGGGGGACCGGAGTCGTCGTTAAGTGGACATAATTATCCTTTGCAGAATGGTGCATCATAGGGAATGGAATGACAAGACTATTTGCAGCAATTTCTCAATGGAGTACACTGTTACCGGCTCCTTGCCCGGTCGATGGAATACGAAGCTGCCGTCTCCCTTCAAATCTCCGGTTTCGATATAAATCTCCGATTCAACATTCCGGTTTGCCAGAATCCCGTTTCTCTGGAGTGCCTTGCGCACCATGGCATACTTCTGCCCGTGGCCCGCCAAGCGTATCTGGGAGGTATATTCATTGGCTACCCTGAACAGTCCCGTTTCCAAATCAAAGGCAATACCCTTACGGGCAAAGAAGTTGCTCAGGCTGCCGTTCAACGAAAGGTCCTCGGGCGTACCGATAGTTACGCCGTTCACCTTGTCCATCAGCCATATTTTGTCCGCTATCTGCAGGGCCAGTTCCAGGTCGTGAGTAGAAAGGAAAATCGTCTTGTCCGTTTGCCGGCTGAGCTGGTGAAGCAGTTGCATCATCTCTACTTTACTGGGAAAATCAAGGAAAGCTGTCGGTTCATCCAGATAGATGACGGGAGTTTCCTGGGCGAGCGCCTTGGCTATCATCACCTTCTGCCGTTCACCGTCACTCAGCGTATGCACCATGCGGTGTGCCAGATGGGGAATGCCTACCAGGGCGATGGATTTGTCCACCACAATCTTGTCCTCTTTCGAAAGGGTTCCCCAGAAACCGGTGTAGGGGCTACGCCCCAGACCTATCAGTTCTACGACGGACATATTGCGTATATCGCACTTCTCCGTCAGCACCACGCTGATGACGCGCGAAAGCTGCTTGTCGGTATAGTCCCCTATCTCTTTTCCTTCAATAAATATGTTTCCTCCAAGTTTCGGCTGGAAGGCGGACAGCGTACGGAGCAACGTGGACTTCCCCACTCCATTGGCTCCCAACAGGCAAGTCAGCTCACCACTGTTAATTCCGGCGCAAATGCCGTCTGCCACCACTTTCACATCCCCCTTACCGGGGTAACCGATGGAAAGATTCTCTATATGTATGGTTTCCTTATTCATTCAATTCTCCTTTCCGTTTTCTAAAAAGTACAGAAGCCACTACCGGCGCACCTACCAGTGCCGTCACCGAGTTGACCGGCAAAGCTCCCTCGAAGCCGGGCATACGGGCTATCAGATTGCAGACCAATGCCAGGGAAGCGCCTACCAGCAATGTGGCAGGCATCAGTACCCGATGGTCCGAAGAGTGGAAGATGGCACGGCACAGATGGGGAACCGCCAATCCGATAAACATAATCGGACCGCAATAGGCCGTTACAATAGCCACCAGCACGCCGGAGCATGAGATAACCAGCAGGCGT
>ENA-OUQP01001799-OUQP01001799.1-human-gut-metagenome-genome-assembly--contig:-NODE-1799-length-13366-cov-3.864097_pt1 | contig 13366 bp, 9 predicted proteins | sample MGYA00237951_ERZ548836 | MGnify/ENA primary metagenome ERZ548836 (study PRJEB26490, sample SAMN05194702) | human gut metagenome | biome: terrestrial biome; feature: human-associated habitat; material...
GGAGTTAAAGTTTCTTTATCTTCCGCTTCTTCTTCCAGTACGCGTTCTACCGGTTCATAGAACAACAGGTAGTTCATATATGAATGATACAGGTATATATAGAAAGGAATGGACGAAAGAATCCATATGAAAATATACCGGTCTGGCAGGAATGTAAGCAGTCCGCAACCGACACCGAAAATGACCGCCCAGTATGTAAAGATGGAAAGCCAGCGTATGTACGCGCCGATATCGTCGGAATGTGTGTCGTCGAAAAATCTGACAGCATGCCGGTATGCCAGAATTAAGCGGCGTGCCAGCCGGATGCCATAAGCGAACAGCCATGTCGCCATGCATAGCAGTGCAGAGTTTTGTATGATTCCACAGGGTAGATAAAACAGTACGCATCCTGAAAGAATTGTGAACAGACACCATAAGGTTATGTGTTGTATAAGACGCCGGCACGTGATGTAAAAGCGGTCGAGCAGTGAAGTAAGAACTGAGCTGAAAAGCCAGTAGCACAAGAAGTAAGTCGATAAGTTCATCAGGATAGCCGCATTGTGGTTGGTAAACCGGATGCCGCAGAACAGATGTACCGCATAATTTGCCGAAAGTACAAGAAGTGCCGCACCCATTGTGCGGCGTGAGCGGAGGTAATTATTGAAAATAGATTTGTCGGGCGTCTGTGCCAGGATGAAATAAAATCCGAAAAATAGCATCAGCGCCAATGCTGTGCAAAGTGAATATTCGTATAACAGGTGGTTCATGCTGTTTGATTTATGCTTTTTCGGGCTTGCTCACCGGGCGTTTTTTATAGGTGCGCTTTTTGCCTTTATTTTTTCCGGAAAAATTTTTCTTGCGTGCTTCCCGTGGTGCATATTCCGGAGCTTCTCCCAGTTCGTAAGGAACAGGAATCTTATAGATATCTTTTTCCAGGAAGTTCTCTATCTGCTTGAATTTGGACTGTTCTGTTTCACTGACAAAAGTAATGGCGCATCCGTCGTTATTGGCGCGTGCTGTACGTCCGATACGGTGTACATAATCTTCGCTATCATTAGGAACATCGTAATTGATAACCAGTCGGATATCATCTATATCGATGCCGCGCGCTACAATGTCGGTTGCTACCAGCATACTGATACGTCCGTTGCGGAATTCATGCATAATGGCGTCTCGCTGATTCTGTTCCAGATCGGAATGCATTTCTCCTACGTTCAGATTCATGCGCTTCAGTGACTTGGCAACTTCCTTAACTTTCAGCTTGGAGGAAGCAAATATAATTACGCGCTCTGGCTTTTGCTGGCTGAAAAGGCTTTCTATTATACCCAGCTTTTGGGCTTCATAGCAGATATAGGCTGCCTGAATAATTTTTTCTGCAGGTTTTGATACGGCCAGCTTGACTTCTACTGGATTTTGCAGGATGGTTTTGGCCAGTTGCTGTATTTTGGCCGGCATGGTAGCCGAAAACATGATGGTCTGCCGTTTCTTGGGCAGATATTTTACTATCTGCATAATATCATCGGCAAATCCCATATCGAGCATACGGTCGGCTTCGTCGAGTATGAAGAACGAAACTTTCGACAGGTCTACATAGCCTAAGCTCAGGTGACTGATCAGGCGGCCTGGTGTAGCGATCACTACGTCTGCTCCAAGTGTAAGCCCTTTTTTCTCCTGCTCGAAGCGGATTCCATCGTTTCCACCATAGATAGCAACACTCGATACAGGCATGAAGTAGGAGAAGCCTTCCATCTGCTGGTCTATTTGCTGCGCCAGCTCACGGGTGGGTGACATGATTATGCAGTTGATTGCATCGGCAGGATATCCTCCTTTACTCAGTTCGTTTATAACCGGCAACAGATAGGCTGCCGTTTTTCCTGTTCCGGTTTGTGCTACACCTATAAGGTCTTTTCCTTCCAGGATAACCGGAATGGTATGTTCCTGAACGGGAGTGCACTCCCGGAAATTCATGGCATCGAGTGCTTGTAGTACACTGTCTTCTAAGTTCAGTTCTGAAAACTTCATATATATTGTTTCTTCAAAAAATCAACTGTTACCTCGTTCGTCGAGATATGAATCCTTAAATCCTAAAAAGTATAATACTCCGTCCAGTCCGATGGTATTTATCGACTGTTTGGCATTGGCTTTTACCTTGGGTTTGGCATGAAAGGCAATGCCAAGTCCGGCTACAGAGAGCATAGGAAGATCGTTTGCTCCATCTCCCACGGCAATGGTCTGTGCGATATCTACATTTTCTACTTGTGCGATGAGTTGCAGTAATTCGGCCTTGCGCTTTCCGTCTACGATATCACCAACATAACGTCCGGTGAGTTTGCCGTCTACTATTTCCAGATTGTTGGCATATACATAGTCGATGCCGAAACGTTCTTTCAGGTAGTTGCCGAAATAAGTGAATCCTCCCGACAGGATAGCTATCTTGTAGCCGTAACGTTTCAGTACATACATCAGTCGCTCTACTCCTTCAGTGATAGGCAGATTCTCGGCAATGTCTTTCATTACACTTTCGTCCAGTCCTTTCAGCAAAGCTACGCGCTCTTTGAAGCTTTCGCGGAAGTCTATTTCTCCACGCATAGCACGTTCGGTGATTTCCTGTACCTGTTCACCTACACCGGCACGTTTCGCCAGTTCGTCTATTACTTCTGTTTCGATAAGCGTGGAATCCATATCAAAGCAAATCAGTCTTCGCATACGGCGGTACATGGTATCTTTCTGGAAAGAAAAGTCCATTTCGAGCGTACTGCTTAAACGCATCAGTTCTCCCTGAAGCTCGTCAATGTTACGGGGAGTTCCACGTACGGAGAATTCAATACATGCACGTACACGGGCTTTTTGTTCGTCCAAAGGAACACGACCTGTCAGACGACGGATGGCATCGATATTCAATCCCTGGTTCGCCAGGATTTTGGTTGCGCCTGCTATTTTTTGGGCAGTCAGTTTTCTTCCCAACAAGGTAAGAATATATCTGTTTTTACCCTGCATGCTTACCCATTCTTCGTATTCTTCGCGTGAAATAGGGTAGAACCGGATGTTTATTCCCAATTCGGAAGCCTTGAATAACAGGTTTTTCATGATATTACCCGAATCTTGTTCGCTGCATTTAAAAAGAATACCCAGCGAAAGAGTGCTGTGAATGTCTGCCTGACCGATATCCATTATGTCTACATCATATCCTGAAAGGATATCTGTTATGGAGGCAGTAAGCCCCGGACGGTCCAGACCGCTGATACGTATTAATACGAGTTCGGTATTTGTCTTATCCATGTATATAATGCTGATATTAGTTGCAAATATACTGTTTTCTCATAAACTTGCATAGATATTTGTGAAGATTCTGGACAACCTGAAATATGAAAATATGTTGCAAAACATAAAATATAGCATTTTTATTAGGTCATAAAATAAAAAGTGCTTATCTTTGCGGCAGATTTCTCAAAAATATGATATGAATCTTCGTTAGTAAGATGCATTTCATCAAGCAATGTTCCGGGTAGAAATCACTGTGAAAGGGCAGTCCCGGATAGTATTAACTAAAATCAAATTACATGATTAAAAGTGTAAAATGGTTTTTTGTTGTATTAGTTATTGGTTCCCTAATCTCTCTTGGCTTTAGTAAAGAGAGTATCCCTGCAGAGAAACTGAAGTTGGGTGATGCAGCCCCTCAGTTGATGCTTTGCGATTCAGTGCAGCTGCTCGACCTGCACGATGCCCGTGAGGGTTATACGTTGTTGAGCTTCTGGGCAAGTTACGATGCGGCGTCCAGAGAAAAAAATGCCGCATTGGCGCATCTGGCAGATAAACATAGCCAGATAAAGATGATTTCTGTTTCTTTCGACCGTTATGTTTCGGTTTTTAACGCAACGGTAAAGCAAGACGGACTTTTGAAGAACGACTGCTATGTGGAAACAGATGGTTCCGATTCGGAAATATTCCGGGCATACGACCTGGAGCGCGGTTTTAAGAATTATCTGATAGATAGCCGCGGAATTATTGTGGCAAAAAATGTAACCGCAACCGAATTGGCTTCTTACCTGAATTAATGATAAGGTGAGAAGGTGGAGTAGATGAATTTTGAATACAACAAAAAGCAAAAAGTTGTCCTGATTTCAGATTTTTCTGAAGCGGGCAACTTATTTTTTTTTGTACATATTTTCAGAAAACATCGAGAATTATTGTATAAAAGATGCTGATGTTTTTCCCCTTATTACGTGTTGTTTTTTTATAGCCTTTTTGCCCTTTACGTATGGATCGTTTTTATCTGCTTTAGCAAACATCTTTTCGATGGAATGTAAAGGCAGCGTGGATGACGTAAAGGGCTAAAAGGTACAATGTTTCTTTATTTTGGAGCTTTGCGGTACAAATAAATGGCAATAAACAGATACAGTATGTTTGGAATCCATACAGCAATGGCAGGCATCATGTTTCCGTTTATGGCAAAAGTAGATGAAATGGTCTGGAACAGAATATACGAGAAACTGAGTCCCAGTCCGATACCTAAGTGCAAGCCCATTCCTCCTTTTACTTTTCGTGAAGACAGTGACAAGCCGATGGAAGTCAGAATAAATGCAGCAAACGACATAGCTATACGTCGGTGGTATTCTACCTCAAACTCCTTGATATTGGCAAAACCTCGCTGTTTCTGTTTACTGATGTATTCTTTAAGCTGAGGGCTAGTCATTGTTTCCTGCTGTCCGCGTGTGATAAGAAAATCCTGAGGTTCCATGTTTATGATAGAATCCAGGCGGTCGCCTCGCGTAATATATTCACGCATGCCTCTCATTTCACGTATCATGTAATCTCTGATAATCCAGCGGTGATACATAGTGGTGTCGTATGTAGCACGGCGTGCAGTAAGGTGTGATACCAGCTTATGGTCTTCAAACTTGTCAAGAGAGAAGTGGTAGCCGCTTTTACTGTAAGCATCGTATCGCTCCATGTAGGCAACTACTCCGCTGTCTACTTCAAGTTGAATGTTTCGTGCATAGTCGGCCGATTTCTTTTTCTTGTAGCGTTCTTCGAATTTCAGACGGGTGACGCTTCCGGTAGGAATGACTTCCGTGCCTAATACGAATGTTACGGCAGAAATGATTCCTGCCGAAATCATATAAGGGACCATAAGGCGCTTAAAACTCATTCCGGTAGAAAACATGGCAATGATTTCAGAGTTTTCCGCCAGTTTGGATGTGAAGAAGATAACCGCAATGAAGACGAACAACGGACTGAACAAGTTTGTATAATAAGGTATGAAGTTCAGGTAGTAGTCGAATACAATAGCCTTCAGCGGTGCCTTGTTATTGATGAAGTGGTCGATATTTTCGTTTACATCGAAAACTACGGCAATAGAAATAATCAAAGCAATGGCGAAAAAGTACGTTCCCAAAAACTTGACAATAATGTAACGGTCAAGTCGTTTCAGCCATTTCTTCTTAAACAGTTCTTTCAGTTGGAATTTGCTTATCTGTTTCATTACCATGATTCTTTTTATAATCGTGTAGAAATGCGTTTCACCATAGCAGGCTTCCAGGTAGAGAAGTCGCCGGCGATGATGTGTTTGCGCGCTTCGCCTACCAGCCACAGGTAGAAAGCCAGATTATGTATGGAAGCAATCTGCAAGGCAAGCAACTCTTGAGCATGGAACAAATGACGCAGATAAGCTCGGCTATACATCGTATCTACATACGAAGCTCCGTCGGCCTCGATAGGAGAGAAGTCGTTTTCCCATTTCTTATTACGCATGTTCATGATGCCGTCTTTGGTGAAAAGCATACCGTTTCGTCCGTTGCGGGTAGGCATTACACAGTCGAACATGTCGACTCCCCGTTCGATACCTTCCAGTATGTTTACCGGGGTTCCTACACCCATCAGATAACGTGGCTTGTCGGTAGGTAGTATTTCGTTGACTACCTCAATCATTTCGTACATCTTTTCAGTAGGTTCTCCTACTGCCAATCCGCCGATAGCGTTTCCGTCAGCGTTTTTTGAGGCGATGTATTCAGCCGAACGCCGGCGCAGATCGGGATACACACATCCCTGTACAATCGGGAAGAGTGACTGCTGGTAACCATATTTAGGTTCGGTTTCATTAAAACGTGTAATGCAACGGTCCAACCAGCGGTGAGTTAGTTCCATTGACTTCTTGGCATAATTGTAGTCAGCTGTACCTGGAGTACATTCATCGAAAGCCATCATGATGTCAGCTCCGATGGTACGTTCGATATCCATTACACGTTCGGGAGTAAACAGATGTTTAGAGCCATCGATGTGTGAACGAAATTCCACTCCTTCTTCTCTCATCTTACGGATGCCGGCAAGAGAAAATACCTGAAAACCTCCGCTGTCTGTCAGCATCGGACGGTCGAAGCCGTTGAATTTATGTAGTCCACCGGCTTTTTCCAGTGTGTCAAGTCCGGGACGAAGGTACAAATGATAGGTATTTCCCAAAATAATTTGTGCCTTAATGTCTTCTTTCAGTTCGTGCAGATGAACGGCTTTCACACTGCCCAGTGTTCCCACAGGCATGAAGATAGGCGTTTCTATCTGCCCGTGGTCGGTTGTAATCAGTCCGGCACGGGCGTTGGAACGCAGGTCTGTATCTTGTAATTCAAATTTCATGTTATAAGCGAGCTTTTACTTTTCTTCTTTTTTCTCGTCAGTCACGGTAAAATCTATGGCATCAGCTACTTTTTCGTCTGTCAGTGCCAGTGTAAGGACTTCTTTTATATCCTTTACATAGTGGAAGTTCAATCCTTTCAGGTACAATGGCTGAATCTCTTCTATGTCCTTGCGGTTTTCTTCGCAGAGAATAATATCAGTGATTCCGGCACGTTTGGCTGCCAGGATTTTTTCTCTGATTCCACCTACCGGCAATACTTTTCCACGAAGTGTAATCTCACCTGTCATAGCCAGGTTTGCCTTTACTTTCCGCTGGGTAAGTGCCGAAGCCAACGAGGTAACCATTGTGATACCAGCAGAAGGACCGTCTTTAGGAATTGCTCCTTCTGGCACGTGTATATGAATATTCCAGTTGTCGAAAATGCCTTCAGGCAGATCGAGCAGATGGGTATGTGCTTTCAGATACTCCAGAGCCAGCATAGCTGATTCTTTCATGACATCTCCTAAGTTACCAGTCAGGGTAAGTCGTCCACCTTTTCCTTTGCTCAAGCTGGTTTCTACGAACAGGATTTCTCCTCCTACGGCAGTCCATGCAAGGCCCGTTACTACACCTGCATATTCATTTCCCTGATACTTGTCGCGTGAATATTCCGGAACTCCCAGATATTGTCTGATATCGGCAGGTTTCAGTTCATGCAGACCTTCGAACTTGTCGCTGGCAATCTCGAGAGCTATTTTGCGCATTACCTTGCTGATTTTCTTTTCCAGTTCACGTACTCCGCTTTCGCGTGTATAGTTTTCTATGATATACTCAATGGCAGGTTTGGTAAACTTTACATGTTCACGCTTTAAACCTGTAGCCTCCATTTCTTTCGGGATAAGATGGCGGCGGGCAATTTCTATTTTCTCTTCGGTGATATATCCACTTACTTCAATCAGCTCCATACGGTCGAGCAACGGAGTCGGAATCGTACCCAGATTGTTTGCCGTAGCAATGAACATGACTTTCGACAAATCGTAGTCGAGATCAATGTAATTGTCGTGGAACGAGTTATTTTGTTCCGGATCGAGAACTTCAAGCATAGCTGAAGCTGGATCTCCCTGACGGTCACTGCTTAATTTATCTATCTCATCGAGGATGATAACCGGATTTGAGGCTTCTGCCTTGATAAGACTTTTAATGATACGTCCCGGCATTGCTCCGATGTATGTTTTGCGATGTCCGCGTATTTCTGCTTCATCATGTACGCCTCCTAGCGACATACGTATGTATTTGCGCTTGAGGGCGGCAGCGATAGAGCGTCCCAACGATGTCTTACCAACTCCCGGAGGACCGTACAGACAAATGATCGGTGATTTCAGGTCGCCTTTCAGTTTTAAGACAGCAAGATGTTCCAATATACGCTCTTTTACCTTTTCCAGTCCGTAATGATCTTTATTCAGAACTTTTTCCGCGTTGGGTATGTTCAGGACGTCTGTAGTATAGACCTCCCATGGCAATGCCAATAACGTTTGCAGGTAGTTGAGCTGTACGTTGTAGTCGGGCGACTGTGGATTGATGCGCTCCAGTTTCGAAACTTCGCGTTCGAAAACTTCGGCTACTTCTTTTTTCCACTTTTTCTCCTTTCCTTTCTTGCGGAGTTCTTCTATTTCATCATCCTGTCCGTGTCCCAACTCATCCTGAATATTCTTTATTTGTTGTTGCAAGAAATATTCTCGCTGCTGTTTGTCAAGTTCTTCCCGTGTACGCATCTGAATATCTTGCTTCAGATTTGCCAACTTGGTTTCGCGGTTGAGCACTTGTATCAGATTGTACAAGCGGTCTTTCAGTGTATTCTGGTTGAGCAAATGAAACTTGTCTTCTATCGAAAGAGGGAAGTTTGTACAGATATAATCTACAAGAATGTGGTTCTTTGGTAAATTCTTTAAAGCGAAAGTGATATCCGGGCTTATCTGTTCTGATGCTTCGATATAATTATTGCTTAACTCGATGCAGGTGTCCATCAAAGCCTTGAATTCGTCAGAATCTGTCGGTTCCATCTGCTCTTCTATCAGGCTTACTTTTCCTCTCAGGTAGGGGCGTGTACCTGTTGCTTCATCAAGATGTACCTTGATGTTGCTTGCCTGAAGGATGACAGTTGTGTTTCCACCAGGCATTTCGAATACGCGTAATACGCGTCCGATAACAGCAACAGGATGCAAGTCTGATATTCCGGGATCTTCTACTTCTGCAACTTTTTGTGTGGCAATGATAATATGTCTTTTATCTTTCATCGCGTCATGCACAAGTTTCAGTGTAGTACGTCGGCCAGCAGTGACAGGCATGACTACGCTGGGAAACATTACCATGTTGCGTAAAGTCATGATGGGGAATTCCTTCTCCAGTTCATCTGCTGACAGATTTTCGGGAGCAGTTTCTATTTCTGTTACCATTGAAAGTTCATCATTTCCAGTTTTTATCGAACTGTCCGTTTCTATTTTCTTTCTTCTTACCATATTCGCGTTTTGTGTATTTTTAATAAGAGCATGTTTGAAAGCTCAAAAACGAGTACAAAGTTAATCATTCCACTTCGAATACGGAAGCGGATTTGTCGTAAATGCAATGTGTCAAACAAAATAAATGACACTTTTACACTGAAAAGCCATGTATTTTATTTATTTTTGACGGAAAATAAGAAATATAAGTAATATGCCTAATCCATATTTTAAGTTCAAGCAGTTCACGGTTTTTCACGATCGTTGCGCCATGAAGGTTGGTACAGACGGTGTGCTTCTCGGAGCATGGGTGCAAGTCGACACGGCAAAAAGGGTGCTTGATATAGGGACGGGAACAGGTTTGATTGCCCTGATGGTGGCCCAGCGTTCTGCTGCCTGTGTCGTGGGAACTGATATTGACGGGGAGGCTGTAGAGCAGGCAATGGAAAATGTAAATGCATCACCGTGGAAAAATCGGATCTGTATCTGCCGGAAAGATGTTATGCAGATGAATGGAGAGGAATATGGAAGTTTCGATGTAATAGTGTCTAATCCTCCCTATTTTGTGGAAGAAGTACGTTGCCCGGATGAACGACGGGATACGGCACGGCATACGGGAAACCTTACATTTGGAAATTTGTTGACTGCGGTAGAAAAGCTTTTGACGGAAGATGGAGTTTTTTCTGTGATTATTCCGGCAGATGCTGGCGATTTCTTCGTTTCCCTTGCTGCGGAGAAACATCTTTATATACAACGGAAGACGTTGGTTCATACTAAACCTGGGGCTGAGCCTAAACGTGTGTTACTGGCTTTTGGTCGGAAGATATGTGCCTATGATACAGAGCATCTGGTTGTAGAGCTGGATCGTCATGTGTACAGCAAAGACTATATTGAACTGACGAAAGATTTTTATTTGAATATGTAGATACTTTTACGCCCTATACCTGAACGGAATAGGGCGTGATCTGGTTAAAATCTTTAATTTCTTTTGGATAGCCTGCGTAATAAGTTATGGTTTATCTGCAAAAGTTCTTTGTGCTTACGCGTAATGGCTGACGTAATCGGACGGCTACCTATAAAATCGGTAAAATGTTGAAGCACATTAAATGCCTCTACACCCGACTTCGTTTTCTGTGGAGCTATTACTTTAAGTCCTTTTGAAATAACTTCCACCTCAAGGTCTTTTCCACCCATAGCGGGATCTCCGTCGAAATGGAATACTCCTTCCTTCGTGCGATGTATGGTAATCTTTTTTTCTTTCAGTGTCTTAATGCGGCTGTTTTGGTCAATTGTCTTGTTGAACAGCTGGAAAGAAAGTGCCGGGACATCCAGAACAGTAAAAGGCTCAAGTATAGTGATATCCATCATGCCATCCGTAAGTGAGGCCTGAGGAGCTATATAGGCGTTGTTACCGTATTGTGAAGCATTGGCACATGCTATTAAAAAGGCCTTATAACGTACAGTGCCCGAAGAATTTTCTATCTCGTATGTTTCTGGCCGATAGGTAAGACTTTCGTGCAAGGTATTTTCAAGATAGGTGAGTAGTCCTCTCTTTCCTGAATCGGCGAATTTAAGGCTTACGAAAGCATCGAAACCAACTCCACAGGTGCAGAAGAAAGGGCGACTGTCTATCGTTCCGTAATCGATGGTTTTAATATAGCCTTGATTTAAGACATCAATAGCTCCGCGTGCTTCCAGAGGAATGTGCAAATGTCTTGCCAATCCGTTGCCCGATCCGCAAGGAATAATTCCCATGGCCGTGTCAGTATGTATAAGTGAGCGTCCTATTTCATTGATAGTTCCGTCTCCTCCTATAGCTACCACGATGTCTTTTTTCTCTTCGGCAGCCTGGCGGGCTATTTCGATAGCATGTCCGGCATATTCGGTTTTACGTATCGTATAATTATATAATGAGTGGTCTAGTCTTTTCTCTATCTGGTGCAAGATAAACTCTTTGCTGTGAGTGCCTGATATAGGATTGACTATAAATACTATTTCTTTTTTTGAATCCATTTTGCGGGTGGGTTGGTGTTTTAAGTAAACAAAAGTACGACTATTTTGTTTATCAGATGGTATTTTTTATGTATAAATGATGGCAGAGAAGTTTTTTTTGCTTTAACGAGCACATGAAATAATGAAAATTATTATCTTTGCACACTCTTTTTTGAAATTGCCGGCATGAAGCGTCCGGTTAATATAAATAATGTAAGTCGTTCAGGGCTTACCAGCTATTAGAATATGGGATTATTACAAGACAAACTAAGTAAATTCAGAACACCTCAGATGTACATGGAGAGAGGTGTGTATCCTTACTTCCGCGAAATTGACAGTGCTCAAGACACAGAGGTAATTATGGATGGAAAAAAGGTTTTGATGTTCGGATCTAATTCTTACATGGGACTGACTCACGACCAGCGCATTATCGATGCAGCTATTGCTGCTACCCGCAAGTATGGAACCGGATGTGCCGGTTCGCGTTTGTTGAACGGAACTCTTGATATCCATGTGGAACTGGAAAAGGAGTTGGCAGAATTTGTGGGAAAAGATGAAGCGTTGTGTTTTTCTACCGGTTTCACTGTAAATGAAGGTGTTATCCCACAGCTTGCCGGACGCGGTGACTATATTATTTGTGATGACCGCGACCATGCTTCTATTGTCGACGGACGTCGCCTTTCTTTTGCTACTCAGCTGAAGTACAAACACAATGACATGGAAGCGCTGGAAAAAGAGCTTCAAAAATGTGAACCTGATGCTATCAAACTGATTGTTGTAGATAGCGTATTCTCTATGGAAGGTGATTTGGCAAATCTGCCTGAAATCGTTCGCCTGAAGAAGAAATACAATGCTACTGTATATGTAGACGAAGCTCACGGTCTTGGTGTATTCGGAAGAAACGGACGCGGTGTATGCGATCATTTTGGAGTAACTGAAGATATTGACTTGATTATGGGTACATTCTCTAAGTCATTGGCTTCTATCGGAGGTTTTGTTGCTGGTGATAAGGATGTAATCAACTGGTTGCGCCACAATGCACGTTCTTACATATTCCAGGCTAGTAATACTCCTGCTGCTACTGCTGCGGCAATGGAAGCTCTGCATATTTTCAAGACAGAGCCGGAACGTCAGGAAAACTTGTGGAAAATTACAAATTATGCATTGAAGCGTTTCCGTGAAACTGGCTTTGAAATCGGAGAAACGGAAAGTCCTATTATTCCGTTGTATGTGCGTGATACAGATAAAACTTTTGAGGTAACTAAACTTGCTTTCGATGAAGGTGTGTTTATAAATCCTGTTATTCCGCCTGCATGTGCACCTCAGGATACATTAGTGCGTTTTGCATTGATGGCTACTCATACAAAGGAACAAGTTGACTATGCTGTGGATAAACTGACTAAATGCTTTAAGAAGTTGGAAATCATAAAGTAAGATATCACAGGTTGCCTTTACAAAGGCAACCTGTTTTTTTATTATGTATTATTGTCTATCTTTGTATCCGCTTTACTTGAAAAGGACATGAATCGGATAAAAGGTATTTTATATGCAGCAGTGTCTTCTGCGACTTTCGGATTGGCACCGTTTTTTTCCATAAGCTTGTTGGCTATTGGATATTCTTCTTTCGAAGTGCTGACTTATCGTTGGGGAGTTGCTACAGTTGTCTTGCTTGTTTTTGCTTTTCTTACCAAATGTGATTTTCACATAGGGTATAAAGATTTTAAAACAATTTTCGGACTGAGCTTGCTGCGTGCGCTTACTTCGTTCAGTCTTGTCATAGCTTATCAGAATATTGCAAGTGGTGTTGCTTCTATCATCCATTTTATGTATCCGCTGGCTGTTGCAGTAACAATGGCTGTTTTCTTTAGAGAAAAAAAGTCTATTGTGACTTTCGCTGCTATCGTTTTATCATTAGTAGGAGCATCTTTATTATCTTCCGGAAATATAGAATATAATGGTGGAAATAGAATGATGGGATTGATAGCGGCCTGCATATCGGTTTTCTCTTATGCCGGTTATATAATAGGTATAAGAAAAACCAGAGCAGTGGAAGTTAATTCTACGGTATTAACTTGTTATGTGATGGGGCTGGGAGCCTTGTTCTTTTTGCTGGGAGGACTTTTCTATGATGAGGGGGTCCGTTTGGAAACCAATGTAATCACTTGGCTCTATATCGGAGGACTGGCACTTCCTGCAACTGCGATCTCTAATATTACGTTGGTGAAGGCTGTAAAATTGGCAGGACCGACGTTGACTTCTTTATTGGGTGCATTGGAACCTCTTACGGCAGTCC
>ENA-OUQP01001802-OUQP01001802.1-human-gut-metagenome-genome-assembly--contig:-NODE-1802-length-13335-cov-22.829970_pt1 | contig 13335 bp, 10 predicted proteins | sample MGYA00237951_ERZ548836 | MGnify/ENA primary metagenome ERZ548836 (study PRJEB26490, sample SAMN05194702) | human gut metagenome | biome: terrestrial biome; feature: human-associated habitat...
AATAACGAAGCATTTTGAAGTGTTTTTCTGGGATATGTACAATTAGTCTTTTTATGAAATCAAGTGCAGGGATACATTCGGTGATAGTCTGATTATCTTCGTGTCTGGTGTAATGAAAAGTAACATTATCCCCGTCATACGCATCAATACGAGAAGTTGCAATTACAGGTCTGCCAAGATATCTGCTGATGTATTTAATAGTAACATCAGGTTTACAATGATTAGGCTTGGCACGAACATAGAATCCTTCGGCATGTTTGCTATACATTTCGTTTTTAACTTTACAAAAAGATTTACCAATCTTATTAGTTAACTGGTCGAGAAGAACTTTTCGGAAGGAATTGCGAAGGAAACGGAAATCAAAGTGTGTGCAAGGACGCCAGACAGTATGATTACCAGCACCACCTTCAGAGATAAGAGCATGAATGTGAGGATTCCATTTCAAGTCACGCCCGAAAGTATGAAGAACCAGAATAAATCCAGGGGTGAAAAGTTCAGCTTTGTTTTGTTTGTGAAACATACGAAGAACAACATCTCTGACAGAATGAAAGAGACAATTTAAAAGAGATCTGTCATTAAGGAAATAAATACGCAGTTCTTCAGGAATAGTAAAGACACAATGTCGATGAACACAGTTGACCAGTTTACAAGACATGTGAAAAGAACGTTTTTGATTATACATGTTTCCGCAGGAAGGACAAAAACGAGACTTACAGCGGAAAGGAACGAATTTCAATTCACCACAATCAGGGCATGCAAAGAAAGCACCGCCATAAGAAGGATCACCACAATGAATCATCTTGGAGATATTTTCAATCTCAGTTTGACGAGGATGAAGTTCGTAAAGGATATGCTCATAATAATCAATAAAAATGTTTTGTAATATATTGCTCATGCAATAATTTTACAATAAAAATGAACAAAGAAAAACCCACCCCTCATGAATGAGGGGCAGGGGAGTTGAGAGTGTGTTTACACACTATTTTTATATAATAGGAAATTGCATTTCCTATTATACAAAAAGCCTCCGGCAGGATGCGCACTGCGGCGTATACTGAAGATGTCGCAAGCGACCACCGCAGGCGCTAGAATGTGCCAAGGCACATTCTTTGTTCTTGCCAAGCATACGACAAAAAGATACATTGATAATACCTTTAGGCTGCCCCGTACTGGCGCAGCCTAAAGTGCATTATGCACAAAAAATAGGAATGATATGTGAAAGATTAATGAAAAACATAAAAAAGATAGTCTAGGCAAACTTTTTGATAAAACATTATTGACAATGATTATCATTAACAATATAATATGTAGTGGAAATGATAATCAGTTTCAAATCGTGCGAGGTAATATATATGAGCCAAGAAGAGAGATTTCAAGAAGTATTAAATCAATTAAAGAAAGCTGGCTATCGGATTACCGAACAGAGAAAGCTTCTTTTACACATTATATTGAATAATGAATACTCCTCCTGTAAGGAGATTTATTATGCAGCAAAGAAGCAGGACGACAAAGTCGGAATTGCAACTGTGTATCGTACTGTACAGCTGTTGGAAGATATGGAACTGATCCATAAAGAGATGGTTGTGAGAATTTAGCGAGGAGAAGGAGTGGATTATGATGCCGTTAACGATGTTAAATCCAGGCGAAAGTGCATCTATCGTCCGGGTAGGTGGAAATGAAGAAACAAAAAGATTCCTGGAGAATCTCGGATTCGTAGCTGGAAGTGAGGTGAAAGTTATTTCCAGTAACGAGGGTAACATAATTGCCCAGATCAAAGAATCACGAGTTGCAGTCAGCAAAGGAATTGCTAATAAAATAATGGTCTAGGAGGAACGGGAGAATGACTTTAAGAGATGTGAAAGTTGATCAGACAGTATCCGTAGTAAAGCTTCATGGAGAGGGAGCTACAAAAAGAAGAATTATGGATATGGGAATCACAAAAGGAACCAGCATTTATGTCCGTAAAGTAGCACCACTTGGTGATCCGGTGGAAGTTACTGTACGTGGATATGAATTGTCTCTGAGAAAAGCAGACGCAGAGATGATCGAAGTTAAATAATCAATTAGAGAATAAAACAGGAGGATGTAAAAAAATGGGAGTGAAGATAGCACTTGCCGGAAACCCGAATAGTGGTAAGACGACACTTTTCAATGCGTTGACAGGTTCCAATCAGTTCGTTGGTAACTGGCCTGGAGTTACTGTTGAGAAAAAAGAAGGAAAATGGAAGGAAGACAAAGAAGTTGTAATTATGGACCTTCCAGGTATCTATTCTTTATCACCATATACATTGGAGGAAGTTGTAGCCAGAAATTATCTGATCACAGAGCGTCCGGATGCAATCCTGAATATCGTAGACGGAACAAACCTGGAGCGTAACTTATACCTTACAACTCAGTTACTTGAGCTTGGTATCCCGGTTGTTATGGCAATTAACATGATGGATATTGTACGCAAGAATGGTGATGAGATCAACACAAAGAAACTTGCTGAGAAGCTTGGCTGTGAAGTTGTAACAATTTCCGCTCTGAAAGGTGATGGAATCAAAGATGCAGCTTCAAGAGCAGTAAAGCATGCCGGACAGAAAGCCGGACAGGAATCTGTGCATGAGTTCGCACCGGAAGTTGAGAACTACCTGAATGAGATTGAAGGCAGACTTGGATATGAAATTCCAGAAGAGCAGAAAAGATTTTACGCGATCAAATTATTTGAGCGCGACGATAAGATCAAAGACGCTATGAAAAATGCACCGGACGTTGAAGATATCATTGCCCGTGCAGAGAAAGAGATGGATGACGATGCAGAGAGTATCATCACAAATGAGAGATACAGCTTCATCGGTTCCATTATCGGAGACTGCTTAAAGAAGAACAAAACACAGGAACTGACAACATCTGATAAGATTGACCGTATCGTAACAAACAGATGGCTTGCACTTCCGATCTTTGCAGCAGTTATGTGGCTTGTATATTATGTGTCTGTAACAACAGTAGGTTCTATATTGACAGACTGGACAAATGATACATTGTTTGGTGAGTGGATCATTCCGGCAGCTCAGAGCTTCTTTGAAGGAATCGGATGTGCGGACTGGTTAACAGGTCTGATCGTAGACGGAGTTATCTCCGGAGTTGGTGCCGTACTTGGATTCGTACCTCAGATGCTTGTATTGTTTATCTTCCTTGCATTCCTTGAGTCATGCGGATACATGGCACGTATCGCGTTCATCATGGACCGTATTTTCCGTAAGTTCGGACTTTCCGGAAAATCATTTATCCCGATGCTGATCGGAACAGGTTGTGGAGTTCCTGGAGTTATGGCTTCCCGTACAATCGAGAATGACCGTGACCGTAAGATGACAGTTATGACAACAACATTTATCCCTTGTGGAGCAAAACTTCCAATCATCGCTCTGATCGCAGGAGCCCTGTTTGATGGAGCTTCATGGGTAGCACCAAGTGCTTACTTTGTTGGTATCGCAGCAATCATCTGCTCCGGTATCATCTTAAAGAAAACAAAGATGTTCGCAGGAGACCCGGCACCATTCGTTATGGAGCTTCCTGCATACCATATGCCGACAGTTGGAAACGTTCTTAGAAGTATGTGGGAGCGTGGCTGGTCATTTATTAAAAAAGCTGGTACAATTATTACATTATCCACAATCATTGTTTGGTTCTTGTTAAACTTCGGATGGACAGATGCAGGATTTGGAATGCTGAACTTTGATGGACTTGAGGGAGCAGCTATGGAGGCCGCTCAGGCACAGTGTATTCTTGCTAAGATTGGTAACCTGATTGCATGGATCTTCGCACCACTTGGATGGGGGAACTGGAAGATGACAGTTGCAGCAATCACAGGACTTGTAGCAAAAGAGAACGTTGTAGGTACATTTGGACAGCTCTTCGGATTTGCAGAAGTTGCAGAAGACGGACAGGAAATCTGGGGAACACTTGCAAACAGCATGTCACAGGTTGCAGCATATTCCTTCCTTGTATTCAACCTTCTGTGTGCACCTTGCTTCGCAGCAATGGGAGCTATTAAGAGAGAGATGAACAATGCAAAATGGTTCTGGTTCGCAATCGGATATCAGTGCTTACTTGCTTACCTTGTAGCTCTTTGCATCTTCCAGTTTGGTACACTCTTCACAGGTGGCGGATTTGGAATCGGTACAGTAGCAGCAATCGTAATCCTGATCGGTTTCCTTTACATGCTGTTCCGTCCTTACAAAGAGAGTACATCACTTAACGTTAACACCGTTTCAAGTGTAAAAGCAGCAGCAAAATAAAGATTATAATGTCGAAAAGTCTTTCTTCACCTGTGCTTGCACAAAGGTGAAGAAATGACCTTGAGACATAACATAAATAAGCAGAAAGAAGGAGATTTTATGATGGCATTGGCAGCACAGACAAGTATTTTATCTACAATGATTGTAGCGCTTGTGATAATCGCTATTGTAGCATGGATCATAAGAGGCATGATACAAAAGAAAAAAAGAAGTGGTACATTTATCGGATGTGACTGTGGGTGCGCGAATTGCCCTCACTCCTGTCATAATCCAAAGAATAGTAAAAATCAGAGTGGCTGCGGCGGCTGTGGCGGGTGCTAGTCTGGAAAATGTATGACTTAGATTTAAGTCATATGATGTAAAATAATCTTATGTGTGAATAAATGTGTGAATAGACAGGGAAATCCTTGCAGATGAGTTTCATTTGCAAGGATTTTCTTTTGCGCTTTGCTCTTTTCAATGGGACGCAAATAGGGTAAAATAAATGCTAGGTGAATATGATGAATAAGAAATCTTTATACAAATTAGAATACAATAAAATAATTGAAAAACTGACAGAGCACGCAGGTTCTTTTGGAGGCCAGGAGCGTTGCAGAAAATTAAAACCAAAGACGGAAATCTCTGAAATTGAGAGAATGCAGGAAGAAACGGCCGCAGCATTTACACGGATCATAAAGAAAGGACGTCCATCTTTTGGAGGCTGTAGTCCGGTAAGTGAATCTATGATGCGTCTGGAAATCGGAGGAACACTTGGAAGTGGGGAGTTACTTCGCATATGTAAGGTTCTGGAGACAGCAGGACATGTGAAGAATTACGGGCGCCATGACAATGCAGATGATATGCAGGATATATTGGACGGATACTTTGAACAGCTTGTTCCTGTATCTATTTTGTCCACGGAAATCCGCAGATGTATTCCGGCAGAAGATGAGATTAGTGATGATGCAAGTCCGGAGCTTAAGAGAATCCGTCGTGCTATGGGGCAGATTAATGATAAGGTTCATGCAACATTGTCTTCCATGGTGAATGGTTCACTCCGCACATATTTGCAGGATCCGATTATTACGATGCGTGGGGATCGTTACTGTATCCCGGTCAAGGCCGAATACCGTGGCCAGGTCCCGGGAATGATCCATGACCAGTCATCAACAGGTTCTACTTTATTTATCGAGCCGATGGCAGTTGTAAAGCTGAATAATGATCTGAAAGAATTATATGGAAAGGAACAGGAAGAAATTCAGGTCATTCTTGCCAGGTTGAGTGCAGACGCAGCAGAATATGTTTCTGAAATCCGTACGGACTATGCAACATTGACAGAGCTTGACTTTATATTTGCAAGAGGAGCTCTTGCATTGGATATGAATGCCAGCAAACCGATGTTCAACCAGGAGAGAAGGATTCGTATCCGCGAGGGAAGACATCCGTTATTAGATAAGAAGAAAGTCGTTCCAATCAGTCTGACACTGGGCGGGGATTTTGATCTTCTGATTGTGACAGGACCGAACACCGGTGGTAAGACTGTATCACTTAAGACAGTTGGATTATTTCAACTCATGGGGCAGGCAGGTCTTCACATTCCGGCACTGGACCGTTCTGAACTGGGTGTATTCCGTGAAGTTTATGCAGATATCGGTGATGAGCAGAGTATTGAACAGAACTTAAGTACATTCTCATCACATATGACAAATGTAGTGTCATTTATCAAGCAGGTGGATGAAGATTCACTTGTACTTTTTGACGAGCTTGGAGCTGGAACTGACCCGACTGAGGGTGCGGCACTGGCAACAGCAATATTGAATCATTTGCATTGTCAGGGAATCCGTACTATGGCGACTACGCATTACAGTGAATTAAAGGTTTATGCCCTGTCCACACCAGGGGTAGAAAATGCGAGCTGTGAGTTCGACGTGGAGACACTTCGCCCGACGTATCGACTGCTTCTTGGAATCCCAGGAAAGAGTAATGCATTTGCAATTGCAGGAAAACTGGGACTTCCGGACTATATTATCGAGGAAGCAAAGACACATTTGACAGAGCAGGACGAATCTTTTGAGGACTTGCTGACAGATTTGGAGAGCAGCAGACGAACCATCGCGAAAGAACAGGAAGAGATTGCGGCTTACCGCCGTGAGCTGGAGGCTCTGAAGCAGGAGACGGCGCAGAAGAAAGAAAAGCTGGAAGAACAGCGTGACCGCATTTTACGAGAAGCGAATGAAAAAGCACATGCGATTCTGGCAGATGCCAAAGAGACAGCAGATGAGACAATGCGTAACTTTCATAAGTTTGGAAAGGCCAATGTTTCGGCAACGGAGATGGAAAAAGAGCGTGAGCGCCTGAGAAAGAAGATGGAGAAGACACGCGAGGGCATGACAGAGGAAGTGAAGAAGCCGAAGAAGCAGTATAAGCCATCTGATTTTAAATTAGGCGAGACGGTTAAAGTTCTGAGCATGAATCTGACCGGAACAGTGCATTCACTGCCAGATACAAAAGGCAACCTTATGGTTCAGATGGGAATTCTTAGCTCAAAAGTACACATTTCTGATCTGGAGATTGTTGATGAGAAGCCGGCATATCTGAAAAAGACTGCTGCAAGAACAAGCAAGGGTAAGGTGAAGATGGGCAAATCTTTGTCCGTAAGCCCGGAAATCAATCTGCTTGGAAAGACCGTTGACGAGGCGGTCGCAGAGCTGGATAAATATTTGGACGATGCGTCTCTGGCACATTTGACAAGTGTGCGCGTGGTACACGGAAAAGGAACCGGAGCTTTAAGAGCGGGTATCCACCAATATCTGAAACGCCAGAAGCATGTGAAATCTTACAGATTAGGAGCATTTGGCGAAGGAGATGCCGGAGTGACGATTGTAGAACTGAAATAATGCAAAAATCAGGGAGAATAAATAATGGTTAATAAACAGAAAATTTTGATCGTGGATGACGATGAGGCAATTGCAGAGCTTGTATCTTTGTATCTTGCGAAAGAATGTTTTGACACGATGATGGTTCATGACGGGGAGAAGGCGCTTGTAGCATTCGACACCTATCACCCGAATCTGGTACTTTTAGATCTGATGCTTCCGGGCATTGACGGGTATCAGGTCTGTCGCGAGATCCGTGCGCGGGCAAATACACCGATTATCATGCTTTCTGCAAAAGGGGAGGTTTTTGATAAAGTACTTGGTCTGGAGCTTGGAGCCGATGATTATATTATGAAGCCATTTGATTCAAAAGAGCTTGTGGCGCGCGTAAAAGCAGTGCTCCGCCGTTATCAGGCAGTGCCGAAACCAGAGGTTCCTGCAGTAGATAAGGGAAAATGTGTGGAATACCCGGGAATCGAGATCAATCTGACGAATTATTCTGTTCTGGTCGATGGGCAGAATGTGGAGATGCCGCCGAAAGAGCTGGAGCTTCTTTACTTCCTGGCATCTTCGCCAAATCAGGTGTTTACAAGAGAGCAGCTTTTGGATCAAATCTGGGGATATGAGTATATTGGAGATACCCGTACTGTTGATGTGCATATTAAGCGTTTGCGCGAGAAGATCAAAGATCATAATGGCTGGAAACTTGCCACCGTATGGGGCATTGGATACAAGTTTGAAGTAAAGTAACAGATCAGGAAACCACATAGAAGAGGCATTGTATGAAAAGTACATTGTATTTAAAATTTATCATCATATATATGATTTTCGGGTTCATGAGTTTGTTCACAGTAGCAACGCTTACAAGAACATTGACAGAAGAACCTCTTGAACGGAATCTGGCTTCGGATGTTTATCAGGAAGCGAACCTGGTGGCAAATGAGTATCTGCCACATTATTTCCTTGGACAGATGGATGAAAGTGCTGTCCATACACAACTTGTTGGAATGGAAGCGCATCTGGACGGGGCAGTCTGGTTCGTAGACCGGGAAGGTAATATGATCACTTCCGCACATTCCGACAGATATCCGACAGCACCGACTGCGATTGAAGATTTTAACCCGGCAGAAATTGGCAGCGCAAAGTATGAAGTCGGAACATATCACGATTATTTTAAAGAAGATATGATCACAGTCATTGCACCGGTTGTACATGGATATTCCACACAAGGGTATCTGCTGATACACAAAAGCATGACTCAGATCGGACAATTACAGATTACATTAATGAATGCAGCGTATATCACACTTGCAGTCATCTATCTGTTGTCATTTTCCATTTTGCTTGGAATTCAGTTTATCGTGTACAGACCGCTCTGCAAGATAACCGAGGCAGCGAAACAATATGCGTCCGGTAATCTGGACTATGAGATTCCTGTGAACACAGAAGATGAGATTGGTTATCTGTCAGCATCGCTGAACTTCATGTCTTCCCAGCTTCGGGATATGGAGGATTATCAGAAGAAATTTGTGGCAAATGTGTCACACGATTTTCGCTCTCCTCTGACATCAATCAAAGGGTATGTAGAGGCAATTGCAGATGGGACAATCCCGCCGGAAATGCAGGGGAAATATCTGAATATCATTTTATTTGAGACAGAGAGACTGACCGATCTGACCAAGGACCTCCTTACGTTGAATGAATTCGATACGAAGAATTTATTACTGGATAAAGTCCCATTTGACCTTCATGAAATGATTAAAAATGTGGCAGCCTCCTTTGAGGGACGTTGCACGCAGAAAAAGATTTCTATTGAGCTGGTCTTTGCCAGAAAGCATTTGAAAGTAGTAGCAGATAAGCGAAAGATTCAGCAAGTGCTCTACAATTTGCTTGATAATGCGATCAAATTCAGTGACCAGGATTCAATCATTACGATTGAAACGACCGAACGTGGGGATAAGATCTACACGTCGGTCAAAGATTATGGAATTGGAATTCCGAGAAATGCACTGAATAAGATCTGGGAGAGATTTTATAAATCCGATCTGTCCCGTGGAAAAGATAAAAAAGGAACTGGCCTTGGGCTTGCAATTGTCAAAGAGGCGATACAGGCTCACGGTGAAAATATTAATGTAGTCAGTACAGAAGGTGTCGGTACCGAGTTCATTTTCTCGTTGCCGAAGGCAGAGGGATAAGGTATACTGTAAATATCTTCTTTGTTGAATATAAGGTTTGTAAAGGAGCCTGCGTGTACGCATGAAAGATGAGAAAGAACCATTAGAGCAAAAGCAGAACTCGGAAGAAGAGGAGTATTCTTTTTTACAGGAAATCATTAAAGATGAGGCAGGAGATCAGGCGAAGTGGAAACACGACGTCCTTAGAAGGATTCAGTTAGGATTAATATTCGGACTGGTGGCCTGCTTTACTTTTTTTGCGTGCAAACCGTGGGTGGAGAAGAGATTTGAAGAAGATCCGACGGAAGTAACAATTCCACAGGACGAACAGCAGGAAGAAGATCAGACACAGCAGGAAGAGGAACAAGTCCAGGAACAAAAAACCGTTCTGACAACAGAAACCTATCAGGAAATGCTGAATAATCTGAAGCAGGTGTCAGGAGAAGTGAGAAAAAGTGTTGTAGAGATTCAGGGCGCTGTTACAGAAGAGGAATTTTCGAAAGATCAGGAAGATAAGGAAAAGAGTATTTCCGGAATGATCGTGGCAGATAATGGTCAGGAACTTCTGATTCTCGCAGGAGAGATTCCGGTAAAAGACGCGAAGATCATCCGTGTTACATTTTCCGGAGACAGTCAGTGCGATGCCATCTTGAAGAGCCGGGATGCAGGGCTGGGACTGTGTGTTTATGCAGTTCAGAGAAAGAATATTGCGGATGATGTATGGGCACAGATTGAGACAGCGACACTTGGCGGCTCAAAAGTTGTATCCGAAGGCGATACAGTTATTGCAGTCGGGAAATTGTATGGCTGTGATACGATTGCCGGATATGGTGTAATCGAGTCTGGCGAAAATTATCTGGATAAGGCAGATGGACAGTATCAGACCATTTATACGGATGTGGCAGGAGATATTTCCGGAAGCGGAGTTCTTGTGAATATCCGTGGAGAGGTGATTGGAATTATCAACACTTCTGTCAGGTCAGATGATCAGACAAATAAGATTTCCGGATATGGAATTTCTGATATCAAAGATGTGATAGAATTACTTTCCAATGGGAAAAATGTACCATATCTTGGAGTGTCCGGTGTAGAGGTAAGCAGCGAGATGCAGGGACAGGGAATTCCACAAGGTGTTTATGTGAAAGAAGTCGATGCAGGCTCTCCGGCTATGGCAGCAGGAATTCAGAGTGGTGATATCATTACCAATATTGCAGATACAGATATCATCAATCTTCTTGGTTATCATAATACGCTTATGAAGCAAAATGTGGGAGATAAAATTCTTGTTCGTGGAAAACGTCAGGGAACCGGAGGAGAATATGTGGATATTGACTTTGGAGTCACAGTTGGGTATAAACAGTAAGGAATACTATGCGAAACTATGATGGTGTGTTGCAACAATAACAGAAAATAGTGAACAAATGTCAGCGGAAGCTGACTGATATAAAATTAAGAAAAGAAAGGCACGAATTATGAGATATATTGATACTCTTGTAGAAGGAGAAACAATTCGAAATATATATTTATGTAAAGGAAAGAGATCCGCAGAGACTCGGAATGGAAAGCCGTATGACAATCTGATACTTCAGGATAAGACAGGAACTCTGGACGGAAAAGTCTGGGATCCGAATTCCAATGGAATTGCTGATTATGATGAGAAAGATTTCATTGAAGTATTCGGAGATGTCATCAGTTATAATAACAATCTTCAATTGAACATCCGCCAGATCAGAAAAGCACAGGAAGGCGAATACATACCTGCAGATTATATGCCTTCGACAGAAAAAAGCGTAGATGGGATGTACGAAGAACTGCTTTCCTACGGAAGACAGATCAGCAATCCGTATCTGCGTGGAGTGATCGAGTATTATTTTGAAAAAGACGAGAAATTCATTCGCACATTCAAAGGACATTCCGCAGCAAAGAGTGTACACCACGGATTTGCCGGAGGACTCTTGGAGCACACATTGAGTGTTGTGAAATTCTGCGAGTATATGGTTGGACAGTATGATATTCTCAACAAAGACCTGCTTTACACAGCAGCTATGTGCCACGATATCGGAAAGACAATTGAGTTGTCACCATTCCCGGAAAATGATTACACAGACGATGGACAGCTTCTTGGTCATATCATTATCGGAATCGAGATGATCGATGATGCAATCCGCGAGATTCCAGAATTCCCAAAACAGCTTGCAAGTGAGCTGAAACACTGCATCGTGGCACACCACGGAGAGTTAGAATACGGTTCCCCGAAAAAACCGGCACTGGCAGAAGCCATGGCACTAAATCTTGCCGACAACGCAGACGCCAAGATGCAGACATTAAAAGAAATATTCAAAGACAAAAAAGCCGGAGAGTGGCTTGGATATAACAGATTGTTTGAGTCAAACTTAAGAAAAACAACAATATAGTAATGTAATGGGGACGTAGCAAAACGTAAAAATACTACGTCCCCACCAGTGATTAAGGGTGTCCCTTTTTGTAAAAAGGGGTGCCCCAATTCTTATTATGAGGTATGAATATGCAGAAAAATGATTTGGTTACAGTGGCAATTGAAGATATTGGTGTCGGGGGAGAAGGCATTGGTAAAGTAGATGGGTATACTTTATTTATAAAAGATGCGATTATCGGTGATGTGGTTGAAGCCAAGATTGTGAAGGCAAAGAAGAACTACGGTTATGCAAGACTTATGAATATTGTTACGCCGTCTGAAAATCGTGTAGAAAAGCCAGTGTGTCCGATGGCGAGAAGATGTGGTGGCTGCCAGATTCAGGAGATGAAGTATGGAGCCCAGCTTGCATTTAAAGAAGGAAAAGTCCGTGGTAATCTGGAACGGATCGGAGAAGTCCCGACAGAACTTCTTGACAAAGTTATGCAGCCTATTGTTGGCATGGAAGAGCCATTTCATTATCGAAATAAAGCGCAGTTCCCAATTGGAACAGACAAAGAAGGACACATCATCACTGGTTTTTACGCAGGAAGAACACACAGCATCATTCCGAATACAGACTGTGCACTGGGCGTAGCGGTCAATCAGAAAATTCTCGAGATTATTCTGCATTTTATGGAGAATAATCACATTTCTGCTTATGACGAGGAAAAGCATAAAGGACTGGTGCGTCATGTGTTGATCCGTTATGGATTCAAAACTGATGAAATTATGGTCTGCCTTGTGATGAATGGGGAAAAACTGCCACACGCAGAAAAACTTGTGGATAAATTATGTAAAATCTCAGGAATGACAAGTATCACAATCAGTGTGAACAAGGCAAAAACTAATGTCATCATGGGAAATGAAATAAAACTCCTCTGGGGGCAGACGTACATCACGGATTATATTGGAAATGTAAAATATCAGATTTCCCCGCTTTCATTTTACCAGGTCAATCCGGTACAAACTGAGAAATTGTATGGACTGGCGCTTGATTATGCAGATTTAAATGGAAATGAGACGGTGTGGGATCTCTACTGTGGAATCGGAACCATTTCCCTGTTCCTTGCTCAGAAAGCAAAGCAGGTATATGGAGTAGAAATCGTACCGCAGGCCATTGACGATGCAAGGAATAATGCGAAGATCAATGATATTACAAATGCGGAATTCTATGTAGGAAAGGCAGAGGAAGTTCTGCCGGAATATTACCGTGAATATCAGGAAAGCCATGGAGGAGAGACTGCCCACGCAGATGTGATCGTTGTGGATCCGCCACGCAAAGGCTGCGAGGAATCATTGCTACAGACCATTGTAGACATGCAGCCAGAAAAAGTTGTATATGTCAGTTGCGACAGCGCCACACTGGCAAGAGATGTTAAGTTCCTAAGAGAAAGCGGATATGAACTTAAAAAAATCACGCCAGTTGATCAATTCCCGAACACGGTGCATGTCGAAGTCGTGTGTTGTCTACATCGGGTGAATTCGTAGAAGCCCTTAGATTCAGGCACTTTGCGAGGTATATGAGTTTCACACCAACAGGCAAACAGGGCAAGAAAAAGCAGATTATGAATGGCATCGAAGTGTCAGTAGTA
>ENA-OUQP01001815-OUQP01001815.1-human-gut-metagenome-genome-assembly--contig:-NODE-1815-length-13282-cov-23.942164_pt1 | contig 13282 bp, 8 predicted proteins | sample MGYA00237951_ERZ548836 | MGnify/ENA primary metagenome ERZ548836 (study PRJEB26490, sample SAMN05194702) | human gut metagenome | biome: terrestrial biome; feature: human-associated habitat; material...
CATGGCTAGAGGACTTGAAATTTCCTAGGGGTTATCAGATGGGTACTCACAAAATATATTAAAACAAAATTTGCAAGAATTATGCTGGGTGTATTAAAAGTTACTCAAAATAACGCAAAACCAGCTTGGTTCTTTGTCCCTTATCAAGATTTTTCATCGAATTCCGATATCGACTGGTCAAAATCAATACATGAAATTGATTTACAACTATATAGCAAGTATGGTTTATCTCAAGAAGAAATTGATTTTATTGAAACAAATGCAAAGGAGATGAACTGAAATGGCAGAGATGAATGGTATCAATCTTCAGACTGCTAAGCAGGTCATCCCCAAAATATACGCCTACACTACTCCAGAAGTAAGGAAACATGATGGATGGCTAAAGATTGGATATACGGAACAAGATGATGTTTTAGATCGAATCAAACAGCAATGCAATACCATTGATGTTGAAGGTAAATATGAATGGTCTGGTAATGCTACATTCGAGAATTCAAACGATACATTCACAGATAAAATGCTTCATGCCTACCTCGTAAAACAAGGCTATGAAAAGATTCCAAATAAGGAATGGATTAAGATTGGTGTTACTGAGGGTAAATTGAAATTCTACGAGTTCAGAGAAAATCGTGGAATATTGAGCCAAGGAAGTGGTGTAATTTCCTACGACTTGAGACCTGAGCAGAAAGCTGCTGTGGAATATACAAGCAATTACTTTTCAAAGCATCCTCAGTGTGAATTTCTTTGGAACTGTAAGCCTCGTTTTGGTAAAACTCTGGCTACATACGACCTTTATAAAACAGTAAAAGCTAAAAAAGTGCTTATCGTAACGAACAGACCTTCAACAGCTACCTCTTGGTATGCTGACTATGAAAAGTTCTTAGGAACAGAATCTGGCTATCGTTTTGTAAGTACTGACCAGAACATCAAAGACAAACCTCTTGTCATTTCTAGAGATGAATACGAGTCTTTTAATACAAACAATCCAACAAAACAGGCAAATTTGATTGAATTTATGAGTCTTCAGGACATGAAAGGGTCTGTATACTTTGGAGGAACGTTTGATAAATTAGAAGCAGAACGACGTGAACATTGGGACTTGTTGGTTATTGATGAAGCCCATGAAGGTGTTGACACTTATAAAACAGATAGAGCTTTTGATAATATTCGAAGGGATTACACCCTTCACCTTACAGGAACACCTTTTAAACAGATTGCAGGCAATAAGTTTGCAAATGATGCCATCTTTAACTGGACATACGCCGATGAACAAAACGCTAAAGAAAGCTGGGATGAGGAATCTGCAAACCCTTATTTTGACCTTCCAAAACTAACTATGTTCACCTATCAGATGTCGGATATCGTTCGAGAAAAGGTGTCAAAAGGTATGGATCTAGACGATACTACAGCTGATTTTGCTTTTGATTTAAATGAATTCTTTGCGACGAACGAAAGTGGACGTTTTGTCCATGATGATGCCGTAAATAAATTCTTGGATGCTCTAGCTACACAGGAAAAATTCCCTTTCTCTACACCTGAGCTTCGTGATGAATTGAAACATACGTTCTGGGTGTTGAATCGTATCAACAGTGCTGTAGCTTTAGCTAAAAAGCTAAAAGCACACCCTGTATTCAAAGATTATGAAATTGTTTCTGTTGCTGGTGACGGACGCATTGATGAAGATGATGATACTAAGAACAAGAAAGCATACGCAAAGGTCATCGACGCAATCCATAAGCATGATAAAACCATTACATTGTCTGTTGGTCAGCTGACAACAGGTGTAACGGTTCCTGAATGGACGGCTGTATTGATGTTGAGTAATATTTCTACTCCTTCATTGTATATGCAGGCCGCATTTAGAGCTCAGAACCCTTGCTTATTCAAGAATGGCTCTGAATACAAAAGAAAAGAAAACTCCTACATCTTTGACTTTGACCCAGCAAGAACACTAGATATCTATGAGCAGTTTGCAAATAACCTGAAACTTTCAACTGTAGACGGTCGTGGCACTAAAAAGGAACATGAAGACAACATCAAAGAACTTCTTAACTTCTTCCCTGTCTATGGTGAGGATAAAGAAGGTAAAATGATTGAACTGGATGCTAAACAGGTTCTAAAGATTCCACGTAAAATTCGATCTACTGAAGTTGTAAGACGAGGATTCATGAGCAACTTCCTTTTCAAAGACATTGGAACTGTTTTCTCAGCACCAAAGGCTGTTCTAGATATTTTGAATCAGTTCACACCTGTTGAAGATTCAAAGTCTCGTAAAAAAGACGAAAATCCTATGGATGATATAGATGATGTTACTTTGAATGAGGATGGCGAGGTTGAAATCGCTCAGGAAATCGTAATTGGACAAGCTAAAGACATTTTTGGTTCTAAAATCTATGAATCAAAACCTGTTGAACAAGTACAGACTATTTTGGAAAATACGGTAAAGAAAGAAAAAACAGACGAAATCATCAACAAAGTTGATAAAATGTCTGAAACTCTGAACAAATCCGTAGAAGAATACGTAATTGCTCCTATGATTACAAAGACTGAGGAAGCTTTGAATCAGACAATGAGAAAGTCCGAAAAGAATGAACTTGAAAACACTCTAAAGAAAAAAGCGAATGATATTATTGTTTCTAAAGTTGAAGATTATAAACAGAACTCAAGACTGATTGATATTAATATGAACAAGGATTTAGAAAAAGCTAAATCTGTTGAAGAAAAAGAAACCATTCGTGATACATACAAGACAATCAAGGAAGAAGCTGTACAAGACATGCAAAAAGCTATCAGCGATGACCTTGCTTCGTTTGCGCAAGATGTTGCTGAAGAATCTGTCAAGAAAGTCAATGAATCTATTCAGAACGAGAAGAAACGTAAGATTGAAGACGATGTACGTGACCATTTGCGTGGATTCACTCGTACCATCCCTTCATTCTTGATGGCTTATGGAGATATGGATGTTACTCTGGAAACATTCGATACAATCATTCCAGACAATGTCTTTAAAGAAGTAACGAGTATCACATTAGATGAATTCCGCTTCCTTCGTGATGGTGGTGACTACACGGATGAAGACGGCAATACAAAGCATTTCAACGGAAATATCTTTGATGCGATGGTATTTAACGATTCTATTACGGAGTTTGTCGAATTGAAGGATAAGTTAGCTGATTATTTCGATGAGTCTATTCCAGAAGATATTTTCGATTACATCCCGCCTCAGAAGACGAATCAAATTTTTACACCAAAGAAAATCGTTAAACAGATGGTGGACCTGCTTGAAAAGGAAAACCCAGGATGCTTTGATGATCCTGACAAGACTTTTATCGACCTGTATATGAAGTCTGGATTGTATGTTACTGAGATTGTTAAAAAGCTTTACAACAGTCCTAAATTGATTGAGCTTTATCCTGATTCAGAAGCTCGTTTAAAGCATATCTTTGCAAAACAAGTGTATGGATTAGCTCCAACTGAGATTATTTACCAGATTGTTTTAAGTTTTGTCTTTGGGTTTGATCATAAACATAACATCGTAAAAGAACACAATTTAAGATACTTGGATGCACTGCCATATGTTGAAGCTGGCACTCTAAGTGAAAAGCTAGATGAATTATTCGGAGGTAACAACAATGCCTAAACCTAAGAAAGACTGGAAAGCTCTGAACATCAAAATTCAGAGCGAAGTGTATGAACAGCTTGAAAAATATTGCGAAGATACGGGACTCAGCAAGACTGTAGCTGTTGAACGTATATTGAGTAAGACCTTCAAAGAACACGAAAAAACAGAATAAAGATAATTGGACTGCTTAAACTGCAGTCCTTTTATAATGCTTGCTCGTTATGAAAGGGTTGCATAAATAAGATTGTATTTTATACCATACGCTATCATAGATATCAACAGTAAAACATGTGTTTTCTCATGTTTTCTGATTCAAAAATGATATAATGTTTGCACAAGTGAGTATATTTAAGTGAGGAGGTTTATATCTTGTTATCTGTTACGAAAAGAATTTCAAATGTTCAACAACCAAAATCAGGCTATATTCCACCTAAAACCTTAACTGCAGAAATGTATTACGATGATATGAAAATCAATAGAATTAACCCAGCACATAAAGCTATACAAGGCATGGCAGTAGATTATTTAACTAGATATATAAATGGGACTCCGAAGCACATTGCGTTCAAAATTTCTTTGATGGGTGCAAATAATGTCGATGAGCTTGACAATGCAAAAAGATTGCTAAATCAAATAAATGGTTTAGATAGCACTTCTATATGTGCTGCCTGTCAGTTAGTTGGTTATGATGTAGCATATCGACGTGGTCCAAGATTTTTTTCTCCCGTTGAAAAAATTATACCCAATGATAAAATGATAGCTAATATAATCGTTCTAGTTAAGCGTAGTATTACCTTCTTAAAAAAGAATGGTCCGGTTGTTTTAGATGGTTTCACTTTTGAAGGAGGATATAACGACATTATAAGTAGTGGTGACGGTGATTATTTAACAGTCGATACGCTTTGGGATTTTAAGGTCTCTAAGTCAAAACCAGAAAAAAACCAAACGTTACAAATTCTGATTTATTATATATTAGGGATTCATTCCATACATCAAGAATTTCAGCATATAAAGAAACTTGGTCTATTTAATCCAGAATCAAATATAGCTTACACTATATCCTTGTCTGATATTTCAGACGATGTTTTTCAATCTGTGAGTCGAGATGTAATTGGTTATTGCACATCAGACGATGCTAAACAATGGCGTACAGCATCGGGAACAAACAAAAAAGTGTTAAATGAAGTAAAATCTTATTTTTCTTATTTGCTTAAAGATACAGGCTTTTCACCAGATAATTATGATGACGGAATATACGATATAACCGTTGATGATTATTGGAGTTATTACAAAAAAATCTCCGACAATCCCAGACCGAAATTTACTCGAACACATTCTATTAAGTTCATTAAAAATTCGGGATATTTTATGTTTGTTTCAGTTGCAGAAAAAGGCACAACATGTCTTTTGCAGGGAGGAAGTTTACGTAGTTTAAAAAAGCCTTTGCAATATTACTATAACCGATTGCCGGAATATGCAACTATTATATTACAAAAATTCTCTAAATACTGGGATGCCTTGTATAGCATATCAAAGCAAATTCAAACTGTAGCTTTTGATGAAGAAGAAATGAAAAAAGAATATGAGAAATACATAGGCGAATGTAAGGAACTACACGTTGAAAGCCTAGACTTTGATTTTTGGAGTCGATATAAAGGAAATGCGTATAAATTTTCTGGAAAAGTTCATGGTTGCATTGTTGATATAGACTTTTTCAATCACATATACCTTAATCCATTTGACGGAACTATTACACCGTATTCTGCTCTATCAATGGATATGAAATATGCTTATAAAAACATTCCTAGTTTAATTGCGACACAAAGACCTGAAATGCTACCCGCATTTAATCGAGCAATTGAAGAAAATACTGATAAAGAATCAACAGTGCTCGTATTAGCAGATTCAAAAGAAAAAAGGACACTGCCTGTTCTTGAAAAGCATGAAATTGATGCCTATAATGAGCTGGTAACTGATACAAGTATATATGGGATTTCTAACCGTATGAAGGCTTTGCAGGAGATATACGACCACGGTTTAATAGTAGTTTGGTATGATAATATTTTACCTCATTACGAACTTGAAGAAGAGTCAAATCAATCGCAAAGCTTAAATATAGGTGAAGCTAAACTTATGGATTGCGGAATGGTTGCAACTGTACTGTCAGATAATGGTTATAAATCAATTACAATACAATTTGAAGATGGTACTATAGTTAAAAATTGTCGCCGTGATAAATTTCGTGAAGGTAAAATTAAAAAACCATCTCCTAAACAAAAACCTGCAATTCCACGACCAAAAATTTCTTATGTTGGAAAAACAGCAACCATGAATTGTGGTATGAATGCAACAGTTATCGAGGATTTTGGATGTAATAACATAACTGTACAATTTGAAGATGGGCTTATCAAAAAGAATTGTCGTCGGGATAAGTTTAGAGAAGGAAAAATTGGACATAGAATATAAAAGATTAGGATTCCTTAAATGGAGTCCTTTTTTTATACCCTTCTCCTTTCTCGATTTCTCTCACAACGTCCTCGAAAACCAACAACGACAAATTGCACACTTTGGAAATAATGTTTTCATGGGATTAGTTATAAAAGCAACTTTCGTTCTACGAGAGCGTTCTTAAAACAATCGAGAAATAGTTTAGCTTTTCCAAGAAAGCACAAAAAAAAGACTTGCCTGATATCGTTCCTATCAAACAAGTCATAGCCAAATAAAAACATCATCCCACTTCATAGAATTCAGGATTGTTAAAATTACCGTATTTCCATCCACCATCTTCCCATACAAACGAGCAGGTAATGTCTGTTTGATTAGTGGAATTGTCGAGCTCGCAATAGTTGTTAAGTCTTACCCAGAATTCATCGTCCGTTTTCTTAATGATTTCTCCTACTGTATATTTACATCCAATTCCGTTAATACATATAGCAGAATATGCTTCATACAGCTGACCATCAACAACAATAATAGGTAGCTTTGTCAATGGACTTAAGTTGTATGGCTTATCGTAGCAGATTGGATATCTTCTCGAAAACTTCTGGTAATAAACGTTTTCTATATCATCATATGTTTGAATTCGTGGGTCTGATACAGCTACATAATAACCGTCATCATTTCGATATGAACCTTCTCCCACCGAAAATTGAGTCCCACAGATATACGACATACGTTCTGCATAAAATGTGTTTACAGTTTCATCTGCAAAAGCAAACAATTCATCATCTGTAAACATACTCGAAATCCCCGTAGCAACAGGCGTTTCTTCAACCTGACTAGCTTGTGTTTCCTGTTTTTGAGGCGTTTCTTCCTTAGTTTCTTTTGTTTCTTTAGCTTTCTTTTTTGCCTCTTTTTTCTTTGATTTGGATTTGTCTTGCTTTTTCACTGAGACCTTTTCATCCGTTTTCTTTTTTGTATCGTTATTAGAGACTGCACATCCAGTCACCATTAGCATAGTCACTAAAACAGCAACAATAATCCTATTTCTTTTCATATTCTCACCATTTCTCTACTTCTAGTATATCATTCAGATTGAAAACAAACAAAATCCCGTTGAACACAAACATTTTCCCGTCTATTAATGAGTTTACGCTGGCATAAAACCTAAAAACAAACATTTTCCCCGCCCTTTCCATTAGTTTTCTATTCATTTACACATTTTGTATAGTAATGTTTTGATCTGGATATAGATTCGAAGGCTACGAGAAGGTCTTTCAGAAGAGTTGACGTGAATTTTGATTGTATTGCAAGGATTTTGTTTGTGTTTATCCATAGAAATGACGAGAAAATGTTTGGATTTGAATTGTGGTTTAATGTAACAGTAAGGAGGTATTTGTGATGAGATGAAAAACATAAAGAAATTTATAACATTATGTGGCTTTTTAATCTTAGGATCAATTGCCTGTGGTGATGCAGATGTTGTAAAAGCTGAAGCTATTAATGAACAGACAACTGATACGTCTGGTTATACGATTACAATCCCATCTGATGTTGATATAGATAAAGATAGTGGTAAAGGTTCATTTGCGGTAAGTGGTAAGGCGGAAGCACAGGTTGATTTAAATGTGAGTGTGTCTTCTAAAAATGATTATAAATTGAAGAATAAAAGCCAGGAGATTTCTTATTCTTTTGATAAGGAATCTTTTCATATAGATAATATAAAGTCAGCAAGTAGCAAAAGTTTTGATGAGAAATTTATGGCTACAGTGGATAATTTAAATCCAAGCTTTAGTGGAAGTTATGAAGATAAATTGGTGTTTGATATTACCGGAAACAAATATACTTATGAATTAGATTTGAATTCAATTTTAGATGGAAAGGTTGAATTTGGAAAACATAATTATGGAACGGTTGATGTTTATATAAATGGTGAAAGAGTTGCTGATAATGTGAGTGAATTTATTGAGAATTATCCTTATGGTACAGAGTTTGAGTTTAAAGATTTAAAAGGCATAGACGGGCATCATTATAGTGGAGTTGGAAGTATTGATAATGTTCCACCTATTCCATTAAAAGGAAGGATTGGAATTGATACATATTGTGCTCCTAGAACCAATGCACCCCATATTTTATGTACACCTTGTTATTTTAAGTTTGATACAAATAAGTTAACTCTTAATTATCATGCAGATGGTGCTCAAACTTGGAATAATTTCTGGAATATCATCCAAGATGTTTCAAATAAAGATATAGCATATTCCGAAACAAAAAAATATGGGGCTACATTTGATTCTCAAGCTGGTTTAGCTGATGTGCTTAGATTGACCAAGTTAGGATACACAGCTACCGAACACACATGGACGATAGGAAAAGCTGGAACTAAAAAAGTAATGGATAATGTAGGATTAGCTAAGATGGAAGATGTCGCAGAATATTGTGGAGTATTAGATAAATTCAAAAAGAATGATGTTACAGTAGATTTATATCCAATCTGGGAACCATTGCTAAATACAATTACATACGATGCTAACGGCGGAACTCTTTCTACAACTAAAACACAACAGTTTTATACAGGCTCATCGTATAAAACACCAGAAAATTCAAAATCTTTTAGTGGCACTAACACTGATGATTGCGAAGACTTAGGATATTATAATTATACATTTGGAAATAAATTAACAATATCAGCAAAAATAAGATTTAATTCCTCAGATGATACCCTGCCTCAAAAATTACAAGAGTTTTTTTGTAATTATGAATGGGGTGGTTTTGGCTTAGGCTTAGGAGAGGATGCTAGACCATATTTCTCTGTATTTAGAGAAAATAAAGATGATTATGATATATTACACTCTAAAGCCAAAATAAAACCAAATGAAACTTATTGGATAACAGGTGTTTATGATGGTCCTAATAATACAATGAGTATTTATATTAACGGCGAGAAAACAAATACAATTCAATTATCTGCGACTGACAACCCAAACATAAAAGTAAGTCCTTTAGGATTATCGCTAGGTGGAAATCCTACAGTAGGAGATCATTATAGTAATTTAACCAAAGGTGACATATGGAAATGTGGTTTATGGCAAAATGCTTTAAGTGATGAAGAAGTCATGAAAATGTATAAAACAGATACTTTGGCAGAAGGTAGTTTTATATCTCGAGATTATTCAGCACCTAAAAAGACTTATTATCTGTTTGACGGATGGTATACACAACCAACAGGCGGTAATAAAATCACGACAGGTACAATTATAAATTCTTCTATGACATTGTATGCACATTACAAACCAATTCTTTCATTTATAAATTATGATTCAAATGAAGGTACTGGTGTTATGCAAAGTGAAACTATCCTCAGTACAGATAAGACTAATCTATCAAAAAACATTTTCACTAAAGATGGATACACTTTTAAAGGATGGCTTGCAAGTCGTAAATATAAAAGCAATGTAGAATATTTGTATGTAAATCCAAACGGAGGCGGTGGATGGTTCGAAAAAGGAGCACAACCATCTGGATGGAGCAAATTATATTTACTTTCAGATGAAGAACCAATCTACTTGATATCGGCTTATGATGGTCTTACTCTTACTTTTCATGCTCAATGGGAGAAAGCTTATTCAGCTGGTACTGTTTTGAATATTGAAGGTTCTAATTATATTGTTATGTCTCAGACGGATGATGATACTTATTTGGTTATTGATGGAGAAAGCCTTGGAAATATTCAGCACCAGCCGAATGTGGATTCATATGGAAACTACAAAGTTGGAACATATGAAACGCCGGATGATAAGCGTCCTGATGGTCAGTATTCCAATACTTATGAAGGTAGCTATATTGATAACTATCTAGAAAACACATGGTATAAACAACTTCCTGACAAGCTACAGAAAGCAATTCAGGCAACGGACATCAAACAGGCATCTTACAGAAATATTGCATCCAATCCAAAATGGAAATGGTTTGACCCAAACGGAGGTTCGAACAACAATTGGTATTATAATGAAGGTACTACAGAAAATCCAAAATGGGTTAGATATGATAAAGCAAACTATCCAGAGGATGAACAAGGCACTTATCCTTTGAACTGTTGGAAACAGAGTGAAAAAAGTTATAACAACACAACTTATAACACAATTTCAAGACATGTATTCCTGCCAAGCGTTGAAGAAGTATCCAATCTAGTGGATCTAAACAACGCCAACAAGGTTTACAATTTCTTGAAAGGAACAAATAACTCTGTAAACCACATGTGGTTCAGAGACTGTAATTCTAGCTCACCTCGCTATGCGGTGGATCTGAATTACGGCATTCGTTCAATGGACAGCGGCAGTGTGACGGATACTTGGCGCGGCGTCCGCCCTTCCTTTGTCATCGACCTATCAAAAGTTGATTACACCGTAACAGGCTCTGTTAACTACAAATAACACAACACAGAATCTCATTATAGAGGTTCTGTTTTTTCGTGTCTCTCTCCTATCAGTTCCCTATTAGTTTTCCCGTTTTGACACGTTTGCACTGTTTTGGTTTTGCTTAGGTGATTATTACTTTGGTTAAAAAAAGTCATTTCTTACTGATTGGATTTCTTATAGAGGCCTTTAAGTTCTTGTAAAACGGAAAATAAGCGTAAAAATAGACTTCATAATGGAAGTTGTTAGTTTTGGAGAGACACATATTGTTTTCATGAAACTAAGCGTTACGTTAAGAAACTAAGCGTTACGTTTACGAAAATATCTTGTTTCTAGTTTCTTAAACTAAGCGTTACGTTTAGCAAAATAATCTGTTCTCGTAATCTTAAACTAAGCGTTACGTTTAGAAAAAAGATTTGTTCTATCTTCATGAAACTAAGAATTACGTTTACTTATTCGTGCTCAATAAAGTACAAAAAAAACAAAGAAACATTTAGTCTCTTTGTTCTTAGGTATTCGAGATGTAATCACAGATGTTCTTAGATGCAGGTGCTTTTGATGAAGGTCTTCTCTTTTTACGAGTTGGACTTCCAGTAATAATGGCAACTACCTCTTTGGCAACTTCAGTAGGCTTCATACGATGGTATTCGTCTTCAGCCAAGATTTGTCGAACATAACGAGCGATATCGTCGGATGTTACATCTGTATAGATTTGATGTACTTTGCCAATCACGATGTTGATCATCTTGCTTTCGTAAGCCAAGTTCTCAACATTTGTTTCTGGCATCTCATATTTGTTCTTGTCACTTTCGGCAAGCATCAGAATCTGTTCATCTTCCATTTCTTCAACTTTTGCCTGATTAACCATGTCGATGGCTCCCTTCAGCTGACCAAAGTGCTTCTTGCTGACTGACTTGATAAACTTTTCATTGATGATTACGATTTTACCCTTTGACCGATTGTCCAGATATTCAATCATGATCCATTTGTACAGCCAGATGAGCATATTGATGATCCCACCTGTACACTCATACAGAGTATCTGAAAGCTCTTGTGCCTGTTCTTTCGTAATCGGTTTATCAAGCCACTGCCAAGTTAAAAGCATACTCAACAGGAAGTTGAAATACTCCTTATCGGATGTATAGGCAGAAGCATTGATATATTCCCCTGCTCGACGAGCATTACGAAGCATTCCAAACAGCTTTTTGTAGGCCTCATCTGTACCAACTACACTCAAGGCAATCTTTGTCTTGTTGACGATACCAAGAAGACCTTCGTAGCTGTTTTCCTTGTTGCTGTTGAAGTTGATAAGCTGAATTTCATCAAGAACGATGGTTCCAATTGAGAACTTCTCAATAAGCTCACAGACCTTCAACTGTTTTTCAGCCAAGCTCCTACACTTTTTGGTAATCATCAGTTCGTATACTGGTTCAGGATAGCCTAGAGCATTGTCGATTGCCTCTCCAATCTGTCGATACAGAGTGGCAAAGTTGCTGTTAGGCATACAGCTTACAACCAGATACGTGATTTGGGTGATATTTGTTGCCGGGTCAGGATGATGCATGATGACCTGTGGAATGTTATCGAAAAGCTGTTTCGTTTTTAATATGATCTATCAGAATCATATCTTTTGAAAGCACAAATACATAGTGATATACTAGGCAATGCTAGATAAAGAAACCTTTTTATTTAACTCATCTCAATTTTATCTAGCATGTATAGGCCAATGCAATTTTTAAACCCTTTCTTTCGCATTGGTCTTTTACTTTGTTAATAAGTACAAGCGCTCATAAAGATGTATTTGAAAGTTCTTTCTTCAACTGTCTAGTAAAAGCGTTACATCAACAGTGTTTGAAGTGATGTCAGGTGAAGATTTTGATCAATGTATGATTGATTTATTGTATGGATATACAATAGCTTCGAATACGGATATTTGAGTTCGCAAGAAAATTGTTTCAGAAATTAATAAGTTGATGTTACCTTATATAAAGGGATAATGTGTATATTTCAGAAAATATTTTCAAAAATGTGACATATGTCAATTTATTTTTCAGACAAACATGGTATAATTTTGGCAGTTAGATGAATGTTTATAAGCCAACAAACAATAATAATACGTCACACATAAACAACGCCAACTATCTCATGTGTGATTCCATCTAACAGTCGATTGAGAACTAGTCTCCTCAAAAAAACACTAATACACTAGTTCTCTCCTCTTTTTATAGATTATTTTATGAAACCTAATGTATGGGTTTCATTTTTATTATTTTTTTCAAATCAAAAACGCGAGTGGTATACTATGTTTTACTGATAGGTTTTTTCTTTTCCTTTCTGATTAGACCTGTTCGGTATATATTTTTTCGAGCCAGCATGACCTACCCAATCATAGTTGGCTCTTTTTTATTGTACGTGAAAATGGTATATTACTTTATGCTAGAAATGAGTGGATATTTATGAAATTAAAAATATGGTTCGGAAGAATTATTCCTTTAGTCATCATCGCATTAGGTGAAATTGTATTATACTGTAATCTATTTAAATGGCTAACAACATCTTTTGTCTTTATTGAAATTGTTTTACACATTCTATCCATTTTAATCGTATTAAATATCGTACGTACAAGTAGACATCTATCTTCAGATCTTATGTGGATCATCCTGATTATGTTGTTTCCTGTCTTTGGTACATTTGTGTATGTATTGATGTTATTAAGTTTGTTGTTTGGAAAAACATTCCGCAATATTATTAAATAAAAAAAGCCCATCAAATCATATAAAATGATTTGTATGGGCGCTTTTCATTT
>ENA-OUQP01001816-OUQP01001816.1-human-gut-metagenome-genome-assembly--contig:-NODE-1816-length-13260-cov-12.787656_pt1 | contig 13260 bp, 10 predicted proteins | sample MGYA00237951_ERZ548836 | MGnify/ENA primary metagenome ERZ548836 (study PRJEB26490, sample SAMN05194702) | human gut metagenome | biome: terrestrial biome; feature: human-associated habitat...
CTGCCGCACCTCGCTCGCCGTATCGGCACTTAGAATTATGCGGTATTGCCTAAAATAAAAGCACCTGCGTTTTCGGACGCAGGTGTTTTTGCGTTATGGAAGCCTTCTCCCTCGGGAGAAGGTGGCCGAGGCTCCGACCGAGGCCGGATGAGGGCAAAGCCCGCCATAGCGGCCGGTGAACGGGCTGCAGCGGTAAGGTCTGCCCTCATCAGCCAGCGGACGGGGCCGCTGACAGCTTTCCCCTAAGGGGGAAGCCTTATTTGTTTGTGTAGCAGCTCATCTTCGCGCTGCTTCCGCCCCTGACCTGCCCATTGCCGTGCACAATATATTTATACGTACACAGCTCGGCCAGCCCCATGGGGCCGCGGGCGTGGAGCTTCTGGGTGCTGATGCCCATCTCGCAGCCAAGGCCGAACTCGCCGCCGTCGGTAAAGCGGGTGCTGGCGTTCACGTAGACCGCCGCGCTGTCCACGCAGGTCGTGAACCGCTGTGCCGCCGCGGCGTCCGCCGTGACGATGGCCTCGCTGTGGTGGGTCGAATGCTTCGCAATGTGGGCGATGGCCGCATCGACGTCATCCACAACGGCCACGCTCAGCTTATAATCCAGATACTCGGTGTCAAAGTCCTGCGGAGCGGCGGGCACACCGTCGATGATGGCCGCGGCGCGCGCGTCCAGATGCAGCTCCACCGGGGTGATGCCGGCAGCGGCGCGGGCATCGACAAGGCGGGCCTTCAGCATCGGCAAAAACTGCGCTGCCACGTCCCTGTGGACCAGCAGCGCCTCCTCGGCGTTGCAGACGCTGGGGCGGCTCGTCTTGGCGTTTTCCACAATATCCACGGCCATCTCCAGATCGGCGGCCTTGTCCACGTAGACATGGCAGATGCCGGTGCCGGTCTGGATGCAGGGCACGGTTGCGTTCTCGACGCAGGCGCGGATCAGCCCGGCCCCGCCGCGGGGGATCAGCAGATCGACCAGCCCATCCGCGGTCATCAGCTCGTTGGCGCTGGCGTGGGAGGTGTCCTCGATGAGGCTCACCGCGTACTCCGGCAGGCGCACCCTGCGCAGACCGGCGCGCAGGGCCTCCACGATGGCGTGGCAGCTGGCCCAGGCATCGCGCCCGCAGCGTAGGATGCACGCACTGCCCGTCTTGATGGCCAGCGCGGCAGCGTCGCTCGTGACGTTGGGGCGGCTCTCGTAGATGATGGCGATGACACCCATCGGCACGGCGGTCTTTTCGATTAAAAGGCCGTTCGGGCGCACAATTTTGCGCAGCACTGCGCCCACCGGGTCGGGCAGGGCCGCGACCTCGCGCATACCCTTGGCCATGTCGGTCAGGCGGCCCGGCGTCAGCGCCAGACGGTCCAGCATCACGTCGCTGACCCGCCCGCGGGCATTCTCGACATCCTGCTTATTGGCGTCCAGAATTTTATCCTGCGCGGCGATGAGCGCAACGGCCATTGCCTCCAGCGCGGCGTTCTTCGTGTCGGCGTCGGCCAGCGCCAGCGGCAGCTTTGCGCCCTGCGCGGCCCGCAAAATTTCCTGCGTAGTCATGGGGTCAGACCTCCCTTATGCCTTGCGGCCCACAAACCGGGTGCCGACGGGCTTGCCCTCGACAATGTCGTACAGCACCTCGGCGTGGGCACCGTTGGTAATGATCATGTCCACACCGGCCTCGGTGGCACGCTTGGCGGCGGTGACCTTCGTCAGCATGCCGCCGGTGCCCAGGGCCGAGCCCGCGCCGCCCGCCAGCATCTCAATTTCCGGCGTGATCTCCTTGACCACCGGGATGAGCTTTGCGTCCGGGTGGGTGTGCGGGTCGGCGGTGTACAGGCCGTCGATGTCGGACATCAGCACGACCAAATCGGCGTGGATGCACTTGGCCACCAGCGCGGCCAGCGTGTCGTTGTCGCCCAAAGAGTATTCCTCGCAGGCGACGGGGTCATTCTCGTTGATGATGGGGATGGCGTGCAGCTGCAAAAGACGCTCCAGCGTGTTTTGCAGGTTGTGCAGACGGTTTTCGTGGTCAAAATCCTCCCACGTCAGCAGCATCTGGGCCACGGTATGGTTGTATTGGCCGAACAGCCGGTCATAGGTATACATCAGCTCGCACTGGCCCACCGCGGCGGCAGCCTGCTTGGTGACAAGGTCGCCGGGCTTTTCAATTTGCAGCTTGCCTGCGCCGAGGCCCGTGGCCGCCGACGATACGACGATGAGCTGATGTCCGGCGTTCTGAATATCGCTCCACACCCTGACCAGATCCTCGGTGTGGCGGATGTTGAGCAGCCCGCCGGGATGTGCCAGCGTGCTGGTGCCTACTTTAACGACGATACGCATAAAATTTCTCTTTCTATTCCTGTTTGGCAACCGCTTTGTAGGGGCGAGCATTGCTCGCCCGTCAGGCGTCTGCCGCGCAGGGTATTTTCCTGGAAAAGCACTTTTTTCCGTCAGGTCTGCGGGCGAGCAATGCTCGCCCCTACATTCTCGGAAGGGGTCACTTCTTCCCCAAATCCTTTGTCTTTTCAAACGCGGCCAGCACGGCGTCGGTCACGGCACCGCGGAAAGCGCGCTCCTCCAGCAGGCGCACGCCCTGAATGGTCGAGCCGCCGGGACTGCAGACGGCGTCCTTCAATTCGCCCGGGTGCTTGCCGGTTTCCAGCACCATCCGCGCACTGCCCAAAAGCATCTGGGCGGCGTACTCCTGCGCCTTGGCGCGGGGCAGACCTGCGGCGACACCGCCGTCGGCCAGTGCCTCGATGAACTGGTACGCCCAGGCCGGTCCGCAGCCGGACACCGCGCTTGCGGCGTCGATCAGGCTCTCCGGCACGGCGTCCAGACGGCCTGCAGGGGCCATGGCGGTGAGCCACTCGGCCATTTTTTCCGGCTCCACATCGTCAGAGCAGTACTGGATCATGCCGTCGCCCAGCGCCACGGGGGTGTTGGGCATCATACGGATGATGGGATAGCCGCTGCCCGCCATCTGGCGGATCTGCTGCATCGACAGGCCCGCCGCCATCGTGACCAGCACAAAGGGGCGGCTCTCGGCGCGGGCCTCCAGCGTTGGGGTCAGCTCGTCGAGCATATCGGCCATCATCTGGGGCTTTACACCCAGAAAGATGAAGTCGCAGATGCCGGCGACCTCCTCATTCGTGCCGCAGGCGCAGCCGAGCTCGTCCGCCAGCGCCTGTGCCTTGGCAGGCGTGCGGTTGGCCAGCAGCACATCGCCGGACCCGGCGCCCTTGCAGACCGCGCGCGCCACAGCCCCGCCCATGTTGCCGCAGCCGATAAAACCGTATTTCATGATAAACCCCCTATTTTATACTTTATATGCAGTATTTATAGTAGTGCAAGGGAGTAGGTTTGTCAACGGGAAAACGGGCTTTCCCCGGGGGAAAGATACAGAAAGTCCATCGCATCTTTTTCTTGCCCTTATCCTGCAAACGCGGTATAATAAAATAGAATATTTGTAAAATTCCGTCCGCCGCTGCACGGCGGGCACCAGGATAGAGTTTGGAGGCAGTACCATGTCTGAATTTATTCCTCTTTCGGTTCCGAATTTCGGCGCGCGCGAGGCCGAGCTGGCCGGGCAGGCCATCACGTCGGGGTGGGTGTCCACCAGCGGCGGCAAGGTCACGGAGTTCGAGGAAGCGCTGGCCGCTTACGTGGGCATGCCCCGCGCCGTGGCCTGCAACGCCGGTACCAGCGCGCTGCATCTGGCCGCTATGGCCGCCGGCATCACCCGCGGGGATGAGGTCATCGTCCCGACGCTGACCTTCATCGCCGCCGTCAACCCGCTGACCCGCTATGTCGGTGCGGAGCCGATCTTCATCGGCTGCGACGACTCCCTGTGCATTGACCCCGACGCCGTCGAGGATTTCTGTGCGAACCACTGCGAGCTGCGGGACGGCAGGCTGTACAACAAAGCCACCGGCGCACACATCAAGGCACTGGAGGTCGTGCATGTGTTCGGCAACATGGCCGACATGCCCCGCCTGATGGCGATAGCCAAGCGCTACGGCCTCATCGTCATTGAGGATGCCACCGAGGCACTCGGCACCCGCTGCACCGACGGCCCGTTTGCCGGTAAGTTTGCGGGCACCATCGGCGACATCGGCTGCTACAGCTTTAACGGCAACAAGATCATCACCACCGGCGCAGGCGGCATGGTCGTGTCCAACCACGCTGACTGGGCCGAGCACGCCAAGCATCTGTCCACCCAGGCCAAGACCGATCTGCTGCAATTTTTGCACGATGAGGTCGGCTACAACTACCGCATGACGAACGTGCAGGCATCCTTAGGGCTTGCCCAGCTCGAGCGGCTCGAGGGCTTCATCGCCCACAAAAAGGCGCTGTATGACCGCTATGTGGCCGCGCTGGACGGCGTGAAGGGGCTGCGCATCCTGCCCTTCCGCGAGGGGGAGTGCCGCTCCAACCACTGGTTCTTCAGCCTGTATCTGAAGGATTCCGGGCTGGACCGCGACACTGTGATCGAGAAGCTGCAGGCGCAGCACATCCAGACTCGCCCGGTGTGGGCGCTCATCCATGAGCAGGCCGACTACCCCCGCAACGAGGCTTACGGTCTGGACAAGGCGCTGGACTACCGCAAGTATATTGTCAACCTGCCCTGCTCCACGAACCTGTCCTTTGAGGACTGTGACCGCGTGATCGAAGCGGTGCTGGGGCTGTAAAAGGCTTCCCCCGCGGGGCTGCGCCCGCAGGCGCGTGTCGGAGTGCAACCGCCGTAGGCGGCACTTGGCACGGAGACTGAAGCTGTCCGCGAAGCGGACTGATGCGGGCAAAGTCCACGCCGCAACCCATTTCCGGGCGGTGGAGACACACTCGCCCCTCATCCGGCGCTTGCGCGCCACCTTCCCCCTCAGGGGAAGGCTTTAATAAACGTCAAAGGGGGACCACCCTTGATAAAAGTAGAAGAACTTTTTATTGCGCCCACCGCCACGGTGCTGGAAACGCTGCGCAAACTGGACGAGACCGGCCAGCGCATCCTATTCATTGCACCGGAGGGACATCTGAAGGCCGTCATCACCGACGGTGACATCCGCAAGTTTTTCCTGCGCGGCGGCACACCGGACCAGACCGTGGACCACGCGGCCAACTATCATCCGCTGAGCGTCTCGGTGTCCGAGCGCGGCAAGGCCCGCAGCATTTTGCAGGAGCATTGCATCGACGCGCTGCCGGTCCTAAACAAGCGCGGCATCATCACCGACATCGTCTTTGCCCACGGCCTGGATCTGGACAACCGCAAGCAGGTCGATATTCCCGTTGTGATGATGGCGGGCGGGCTGGGCACGCGGCTGTACCCGTACACAAAAATTCTGCCCAAGCCGCTGATCCCCGTGGGCGAGCAGCCCATTGCCGAGCTGATCATGGACCGGTTCCGGGACTTCGGCTGCCACGAGTTCACGATGATCGTGAACTACAAAAAGGGCATGATCAAGTCCTATTTCAATGAGCTGGAAAAGGACTATACCGTGGACTTTGCCGACGAGGAAGTGTTCATGGGCACCGGCGGCGGGCTCTGCCTGCTGAAAGGAAAGATCAAAGCACCGTTCTTTTTTACGAACTGTGACACGCTTTTGGATGTAGACTTCGGCGACATTTATGAGTACCATAAATCCCACGGCAACCTGGTCACGATGATCTGCGCGTTCAAGCACTACACCGTGCCCTACGGCGTGGTGGAGCTGGGCGAGAACGGCAGCATTGCCGCCATGCGCGAAAAGCCCGAGCTGGACTTTTTGACGAACACCGGCGTCTACGTGGTGGAGCCGCGCGTCGTGGAGGAAATGCGCGACGGCGAGAAGATCGGTTTCCCCGATGTGATCGAGCGCTACCGCCGGGCCGGGGAGAAGGTCGGCGTCTATCCCATCAGCGAGAGCAGCTGGATGGACATGGGCCAGCTGGAAGAGCTGGAGAAGATGAGAAGAAAGCTGGAGAATCAGCAGTAGAAAAGAGAGGAGTCAGGGAGAGCGGAGAGAGCATCACCGTAAGGCCGAAGCCTTCCCGGTGCGTCATCTCCTATCTCCTCACTATAAAAACCGGAGGTTTTTACCTATGCCTGTAACGATCATAGCCGAGGCCGGGGTCAACCATAACGGCAGTCTGGAAATGGCCAAGGAGATGGCCCGCGTTGCTAAAGAATGCGGCGCGGACATTGTAAAATATCAGACCGCCGTGCCCGAGCTGGTGGTCAGCAAATTTGCCGAGAAGGCCGAGTACCAGAAGCAGACCACCGATGCCGCCGAGAGCCAGCTGGAGATGATCCGCAAGCTGCATTTCTCGTTTGAGGCGCATAAAGAATTAAAGGAATACTGCGATTCCATCGGCATCCAGTATTTAAGCGCACCGTTTGACGTGCCGAGCGTGAAGTTTCTGGGCACGCTGGGTCTGCCGCTTTTAAAAATCCCCTCCGGCGAGATCACGAACCTGCCGTATCTCGAGGCCATGGCTGCGCAGAAAACGCCGGTGCTGCTCTCCACGGGCATGAGCACGCTGGACGAGATCACCGATGCGCTGGGCGTGCTGGATGACGGCGGCTGCCCCGAGGTGACGATTTTGCACTGCAACACGCAGTACCCGACACCCTACGAGGACGCAAACCTGACCGCCATGATCGAGCTGTACGACCAGTTTGGTCTGCCGGTAGGGCTGTCCGACCATACGCCCGGCTGGGAATGCGACGTAGCCGCGACGGTTTTGGGCGCACAGGTCATTGAAAAGCACTTTACGCTGGACAAATCCCTGCCCGGCCCCGACCAGAAGGCCAGCCTGGACCCCGCCGAGTTTGCGGCGATGGTGCTGGCCGTGCGCCACGCAGAAGCCGCCCTCGGCGACGGCCACAAGCACCTGACCGCCAGCGAAGCCCCCAACAAGGCCATTGCCCGCAAGAGCATTGTGGCTGCGCGGCCCATCAAGGCAGGCGAAGTGTTCACCGCCGAAAACTTGCTGACCAAGCGCCCCGGCGATGGTATTTCCCCCATGCTGTGGTACACCGTCCTTGGCCAGACCGCCAAGCGCGACTTTGCCGAAGACGAAAAGATCGAGCTGTGATTTTTACGGGGGGTCTCCGGCCTTTTTGCAAAAAGGCCTCGGCGAAAAACTCTGAATAGAAATAATAGAATTGGGACTTCATCGTAATATCCGTGGGATGGCTCCCTCTTAGCCGCTTTGATGCATTTTAAGCGGCAATATCGGGCAGGGTTTATTCCGTGATTTTTTATGCACGCAATAAGGAACCACCCCTCAGGCCGCATCGCGTCCAGCTCCCCTCCAGGGGAACCAATACAAAGTTAAAACCCGCGGCAGCTCCCCTTTGAGGTGAGCTCCGGCAAAGCCGGTGAGGGGTGGTTTCCTACGCAGAGCCTGATAAACAGCGGCATATGTAGCAAAGACCCGCCTGCGGGACGATGCGAGCATCGTCCCCTACAAATCAGGCCCTGATTATCACAAATTGCATTGTGCAACAAGGCAGGGTCACGGCGGGATGAGGGCATCCCGCCCTACAGATATTTTCTGATGTTCCGCCACCAACCTTACCCCATCTCCTATTCTTCATTTCTCGTTCCGAATTGATTTAACTCCTCCCTCCTAACTTCTAACTATTATGAAAAACATCACCATCATCACCTCCACCCGTGCGGAATATGGGCTGCTGCGGCCGGTTATCCAAAAGGTTGCGGCGGCACAGGACCTGCAATTACAGCTGGTTGTTACCGGGGCACATCTCTGTGCCCGGTTTGGCAATACGGTGCAGGAAATTGAGGCTGACGGCCTGCCCATTGCGGCCCGCCTGCCGATTTTTGAAGAAGAGAACCCCAACGAACCGGTGGCCCTTACCATTGCACGCACCATCACGGTATTTGACGGCTATTTTGCCGCCCACCGCCCGGATGCGGTGCTGCTTCTGGGCGACCGCTTTGAAATTTTTGCGGTGGCTACAGCGGCTGCGGCACGGCATATCCCCATTGCGCATATTTCCGGCGGGGATGTAACCCTTGGCGCGGCGGATGAATACTACCGCCACTGCATCACCAAAATGGCGGCGCTGCACTTTCCCAGCTGTGCCGAAAGCGCGGCCCGGCTGGTGCGCATGGGCGAAGCCCCCGAAACCGTGTTCTGCGTGGGCGGCCTGGGCGATGAAAACATCCGCACCCTGCCCAAAATGACGCGGCAGGAATTGTGCGCTTCCACCGGCTTTGACCTGATGCAGCCTTTTGCCATCGTGACCTACCACCCCGAAACTTCCGCCGCGGCGGGCGATCCTGCCGCGCAGGCGGATGCCCTGTGCGCCGCAATGGAAGCGGTTCCCGGCGTGTTCTGGCTGATCACCGGTTCCAACGCGGATGCCGGCGGCGCTGTGTGCACCGCCAAAATGCAGGCGTTTGCCGCCGCCCACCCGCAGCGTGCCGGGTTCATCAACAGCCTGGGGCTCAAGCGGTATCTTTCCGCCATGCAGTGCGCTGCGCTGGTGGTGGGCAATTCCAGTTCCGGCGTGGTGGAAACGCCCACGTTCGGTGTGCCGACCGTCAACATCGGCAGCCGCCAGGCCGGGCGCATCATCTGCCAGAACGTGCTGTGCTGTGCTGCCGCTGCCCCCGCAATCGAGGCCGCCCTGCACCGTGCCCTGACCCCGGAATTTTCCGCCGTGGCCCACGCCGCACAAAGCCCCTATAACGGCGGCGATACCAGCGGCAAGATCTGCCGGGTTCTGGCCCAATTTGACTTTGCCAAACCCAAAACGTTTTATGACGGCCCCGTGCCGGAATTTAACCCCAAAAGGAGCATCTCCCTATGAAAATTCTGATCGTTGGTCTGGGCAGCATGGGCAAGCGCCGTGCCCGCCTGACCAAAGGCATTGATTCCAGCATCCGCATTGCGGGTGTCGATACGGCGGAATCCCGCCGGGCGGAAGCCACCGACCTTGGCCTGATCGACGCCGCTTACCCCAGCATTGCTGAAGCCGTTGCCGCCGAAGCCCCGGACGCCGCCCTTGTTTGCACCGCTCCCCTGACCCACGCGGCCATCATCAGCGAGCTGCTGGACAACAGCCTGCCGGTATTTACCGAGCTGAATCTGGTTGCTGACGGCTATGAGGAAAACATGGCAAAAGCGAAAGAAAAAGGCGTGCTGCTGTTTCTTTCTTCCACCATGCTTTACCGGCGCGAAACTCAGTACATCAAGCAGCAGGTGGCTGCATTCGGCAAGCCGGTGCATTATATTTACCATATTGGCCAGTACCTGCCGGATTGGCACCCGTGGGAAAACTACAAAAACTTTTTTGTGGGCAACGCCCGCACCGGCGGCGTGCGCGAGATTTTTGGCATTGACCTGCCCTGGCTGCTGGATGCCTTTGGCGATGTGACCCATGTGACCGTGCAGGAGGACAGCATCAGCGACCTTGGGCTGCCCTATCCTGATTGCGTTACCCTGCTGCTGCGCCATGCTTCCGGCGCGCAGGGTGTGCTGGCAGCAGATGTGGTAAGCCCCAAGGCGGTGCGCAACTTTGAATGCTTTGGCGATGGTCTGCACCTGTTCTGGGAGGGCAACCCCAAAGCGCTGTATGAGTTCAAGAACGGTGACAAACAGTTTGTGGACACCTACACCAGCTTTGAGCATGACAACCGCTACAGCGACAACATTGTAGAGAACGCCTATGTGGATGAGCTGACCAACTTTTTTGCCTGCCTGCGCGGCGAAGAAACGTCCCGCTGGAGCTTTGAACAAGATTTGGCCGCCATCCGCATTATGGATAAAACCTGAAAATCAGTTAGGCGGTAGAAGTTAGGAGTTGAATGTGCGGCCTGCGCCGCGATTTTGAAATAAGGCAAAACCTGATATTCAAAATATGCGCGGATGCGCACACCAATAACTCCTAACTCCTACCTCCTAACTTAAAAGGGGGTCACCATGCTTACTGCCCTGTTTATCGGTCTGGGATCTATCGGGACCCGGCATTTGAAAAACCTGACGGCGATCTGCGCACAGCGCGGGCTGGCGCTGCGGGCTGATGCGCTGCGCAGTGATTTAGCCCGCCCGCTGCGCCCCGGCGCGGCAGAACTGCTGCACAGCCAGTTCACCACCTTGCAGGATTCCGCCGCCTTGCCGCACTACGATTTGGCGTTTATCACCAACCCCACCAGCCTGCACGCGCAGGCATTGGAGGGAATTCGCGGCCTGGCAGACGCGCTGTTTATCGAAAAGCCCATTGTTTCCGCCGAGCAGACGGATGTAGACCTTGCCACCCTGCTGCCCGCCGGGCAGAAAGCCTATGTGGCTGCACCCATGCGCTGGTGCGGCACCATGCTGGCGCTGAAAAATCACCTGCCCGGCCTGCGCCCCTACAGTGCGCGGGTGATCTGTTCCTCCTACCTGCCGGACTGGCGGCCGGGGGTGGATTACCGCACGGTGTACAGTGCCCACAAGGCCCTGGGCGGCGGCGTGACCATCGACCTGATCCATGAATGGGATTACCTGGTCGATCTCTTCGGCGTGCCGGAAACAATTTGTAATATGCGCGGAAAATATTCCGATTTGGAAATCGATTCTGACGACCTTTCCATCTATATTGCCCAATATCCCACCCTGCTGGCAGAAGTGCACCTGGATTACTTTGGCCGCACTTACCGCCGCTCCATTGAGCTGTTCTGCAAGGATGGCAGCTGCGTGGCGGATTTTGGCGCCGGAACGCTGACCCTGCCCAACGGTGCGGTGGAACACTATGAGGAGGACGTCAACGAGCGCTACCTGCGCGAGATGAATTATTTCCTTGACTATGCCGCCGGGGAGGAAACCGAGAGCCTGAACCCGCCCGCCACGGCACTGCAAGTATTAAAACTGACATTGGGGGAACAACAATGAACCGTCTGTTGATCACCATCTGCGGCCGTGCAGGCAGCAAGGGCTTTAAGAACAAAAACCTCAAAACCTTCTGCGGCCACCCGCTGGTGTATTATTCGCTCAGCGCTGCCGAGCTGTTTATCAAAAAGCATCCCGAACTGCACATTGACATTGCCTTAAACACCGACAGCCCGGAGCTGGCCGAATTGGTTGCCGCCAAGTACCCGGAAGTCATCTTCCTGCCGCGCGGCGAGGAACTGGGCGGCGACCGCGTGCCTAAGATGGCTGTCTATCAGGACAGTCTGCACCGCATGGAGGAACGCACCGGCCAGCCGTATGACTGGTACATGGACCTGGACATCACCAGCCCCCTGCGCACCGAATCGGACATCGAAAACGCCTTCGCCAAAAAACAGAACCGCGATGATCTGGATCTGGTGTTCAGCGTGTGCGAAGCCCGCCGCAATCCCTGGTTCAATATGGTCAAAACTGTGGACGACCATGTTGAACAGGTCTGCAAGAGTGAGTTCACCGGCCGCCAGCAGGCTCCGGATGTGTATGATGTAAACGCTTCCATCTATGTCTTCAAGCGGGATTTCCTCGCCACCAACACGGACGGAATGCTGTGGCGCGGCAAGATCGGCATCAGCGTGATGATGGATACCGGCATTATTGATATCGACTCGGAGCACGACTACCTGTTGATGGAAGCCATTGCCCAGCACCTGTATGCCCATTACCCGGAGTTTGCCGCTGTGCAGGAGAACATTCGTGACTGACCTGGCGTTCAATCTGATCATGGACTGCGGCCAAGCTATGCTGGCCAATGGCGGCGAGGTGTTCCGCGCGCAGGACACCATGGAGATCATGGCCCGCAGCTTCGGCATTGTGGATTTCCATGTTTATGTGCTGACCAACGGCATTTTTGCTTCCGCCCAAAATGGAACGGTCAGCGCTGTGCGGCATGTTCCGGCGGTTTCCACCAACCTGGGCCATGTGGAGGCCATCAACGCCATTTCCCGCCGTGTGGCGGATGGCGAACTGGACCTGAACAGCGCCCAGCTGGAATTTGAGCGGATGAAGCGGATGCCCACCCTCTCCCCACTGTACAACTGTGTAGCAGGCACCATGGGGGCCGGCTGCTTTGCCATGCTGTTTGGCGGCGGCCTGCCGGAAATGCTGGTGGGTGCGCTGGGCGGGCTGCTGGCCTCCGCCAGTTCCTGCGCGCTCAGCAAGCACCATATCAGCCGCATTTTCCGCGATATGCTTTCCGCCATTGCCGGCACGCTGACCGCTTTGATTGCCCAGCTGGTCTACCCGGCCCTGCAGGTCAACTTTGCCATCATCGGCGCGCTGATGGTGCTGACCCCCGGCGTTGCCTTAACTATGGGCATCCGTGATATCATCAACAGCGATTATCTTTCCGGCACCATCCGGCTTGTGGATGCCCTGCTGGTTGCGGGATGCCTGGCTGTCGGCGTCACTCTGGGGTATACCTTATTAAGCACAGTAACGGGGGTGGTATGGTGAGTGCTGCTCCTGTCTGGTTTACCATGCTGGTTCAGTTTGTGGTTGCCATGGTTGCAACCATCTCGTTCGGCATCACCTTTCAGGTGGGCCGCCGCCATTACTGGACCTGCGGTTTTGTGGGGGCCGTTGGCTGGACGATCTACATTGCCTGCACTACCCTTGGCGGTATGACCGCCCCCATGGCCACACTGATTGCCACACTGCCACTGGCCGCGCTTTCCCGCTTTTTTGCCATCCGGCACAAGGCCCCCATCACGGTATTTCTGCTGACCGGCATTTTTCCCCTGGTGCCCGGCGCGGGCATTTATTACACGGCTTACTATTTTTTGCGCAACGACCGCGCCCTGTGCACCAGCAAAGGCATTGAAACCTTAAAAGTTGCCGTTGCCCTGGCCCTTGGCATTGCCATCGTATGCTCCATCCCCCTGCCCAAGCGCCACGCCGCCAACAGGCAGGCAAAATAAGAAATATGAAGCCCGGTGCTTCTTTGATATGCTACCCCTAGAGTAGACAGAGAAAAAACTCTGAAAGCTCTGGGGGTATTTTCATGTCAAGGATACAACCAAAAACACAGCGTTCCATTATCGCGCACAAAAGCACCTGCGCACCGTCTGGTTCGATTCCTCGCACGGGATACACGAAAAAACACTCCAGCATAAGCTGGAGTGCTTCTGATGACACACGTGGGAATCTCCCGCGGGCTAAAAAACAGTCCACTGGACTGTTTTTTGTGCGCTGCGGCGCACCGCCCTGTTCGATTCCTCGCACGGGATACACGAAAAAACACTCCAGCATAAGCTGGAGTGTTTCTGGTGACACACGCGGGAATCTCCCGCGGGCTAAAAAACAGTCCACTGGACTGTTTTTTGTGCGCTGCG
>ENA-OUQP01001818-OUQP01001818.1-human-gut-metagenome-genome-assembly--contig:-NODE-1818-length-13236-cov-3.311054_pt1 | contig 13236 bp, 10 predicted proteins | sample MGYA00237951_ERZ548836 | MGnify/ENA primary metagenome ERZ548836 (study PRJEB26490, sample SAMN05194702) | human gut metagenome | biome: terrestrial biome; feature: human-associated habitat; material...
CAGATGAAAAATCAGACAAGTCAATATGGCGGTTACTTAATATTCACTGTACTAGGCAGCCGTGTGATTTGGCTTCATAGCTTCTTAGCCGTCACGTCGCTTCCTCTTCGAATCGCCTGCTCCCCGTATTTTTTCCGGATCTTGTCGAGGGCGGCATCCAGTTTTTGCTGCTTTTCATTTTTCTCCCAGTCGATATCGAAGATGGAAAGCTGAACCGGAGCGTTTTCATCGGTCAGCCGGGTGGTCCGGACACCCAGAAGCCGGATCGGCTCCCCGTTCCAGAGCCTGCGGAAAAGCCGAAGAGAAGCTGAATAAAGGGTTCCGGCGGCGTTGGAAGGCGGATTCAGAGGCATCTGATGGGAGGCGGCGGAAAAATCAGCGTACTTGATTTCCACGGAAATACTTCCGGCCAGCTGCTTTCCGGCGCGAAGCCTTTTTGCCACACTCTCCGAAAGACGGCGGAGCACCTGGGCGGCATCCCGTTCCGTCAGGACATCCTCGGAGAGAGTAGTGGAATTTCCCACACCCTTGGCCCGGGCCGGAAGAGACTCCACCGGCCGGTCGTCGATACCGTTGGCGTACTCCCAGAGAAGCCTTCCGTGGCTCTTGAGATGGGAGACGAGAAGGTTCACGTCCGTGTTTGCCAGTTCTCCTATGGTGTGGATGCCCAGCTTATTTAAGACCTGGGAGGAGGAACGCCCGGCCATGTGTAACTCCCGCACCGGAAGAGGCCACATTTTACTCGGGATCTCCTCGGGAAAAAGTGTGTGAACCCGGTTCGGCTTCTCAAAATCTGAGGCCATCTTCGCCAGAAGCTTGTTGCAGGAGATCCCCACATTGACCGTAAACCCAAAACGCTCATAAATCGTGTTCTTGATCTCGTCTGCGGCCTCCAAAGGATTCCCGTAACGGTGCGCGATACCCGTGAAATCCAGATAACACTCATCCACACTGACCTGCTCGATATCCGGAGTCAGCGTCTTCAGATAATCAATAAAAAGATGGCTGTACTGCCGGTACATCTCGTGGTCCGGCGGAAAAATCAGGAGATTCGGACACTTTTTCAGGGCGGAGGCCACGGGCTCACTGGTATAAATGCCCATCTTCTTCGCAGAAATAGACTTGGCAAGGACGATGCCGTGGCGACTCTTCTGATCCCCTCCAATAATAGCCGGCACCTCCCGCAGATCCGGCCCCGCCCCCGTCCTCAGATTCTCAACCGAAGTCCAGCTTAAATACGCCGAATTTACATCAATATGGAAAATAATCCTGGAAGCCATATCCCATTCCCTCCCTTCTTTACAAAAGTTTATCTTTCCCACCTTCACCCATTCAACCAACAACTTTCACTTGTCACTTCACGATTACCGCCCACTACACCCAACCCGACACTTCGATTTCCATCAGGATTCCTGTGGAGGCAGGGCGTCCTCAGAGCCACTACATTACGATAACTCTATCATACCCGCAACCTCACCAAGATACAAGTCTGTACAACCACTCTTTTTTCTGCTATACTTCGGTAGTACCAGCAAATTTTACGGAGGTTTATACATGAAAAAAAGTTTATGGATCTGGATTCCTCTGGCGGCTGTGCTCCTGACCGGATGCAGCGGCAACGACGGCGCGGACAGCATCGCCGAGGGCATGACAGCCATGGAAAATAAAGAATACCAGGCGGCGCTGGAAGACTTCAAGACAGCGGCGGCCCTGGGAGAAAACGATGCGGCGGCCTACCGCGGCGAAGGCCTTGCTCTCATGGGGCTCGGACAGTACGCCGAGGCAGCCCAGGCCTTTGATACGGCGCTGAGGGCTACGGATGAAAAAATGCCAAACACGAAAAGAGACATCCTCTACTACAAAGCCACAGCCCTCTATAAAAACAGAGATTATGAGAACACGATCAGCACCTGCGACGAGATCCTTACCCTTAATCAGGAAGGCGACGCCTGTTATCTCCGCGGAGCCTGCTACATGGCCCAGGGAGATTACGACAAGGCGAAGACCGACTTTGACGCGGCGGTGGCCCTTTCCCCGAAAGATTATGACCTGGTGCTCGATATCTACGGCTGCTATCAGGAGCAGAAACGCTCCGCGGACGGAGCGCCCTATCTCGAAAATGCCCTGAATATCGAGGACTCCAGTGATGAAGGAAGCTACCAGAAAGCCCGCATCTATTTTTATCTGGAAGACTATGACAATGCTCAGAGCCTCTTAAATCCCCTCGTGGAAAAGAAAAACGGGGAGGCCATGGCTCTGATGGCCAAAATTTACCTGGAAGAAGGCGACACCACCCACGCCCGAAATCTCTGGCAGGAGCTCATCAGCAGCGCCGGGGAGAGCCAGACCGCCTATAACGGCCTCGTGCTCTGCGACATCCAGGACGGCGATTATGCTTCCGCCCTGGAAAATGTGGACAAAGGCCTGGCTTTATCCGGGGAAGAAGCACGGCAGGAACTCATGTACAACGCGATCGTTGCCTGCGAACGTCAGGGCGATTTCGACACCGCCCGGACAAAAGCCCAGGAATATGTGGAAAAATACCCCGCGGACGAGCGCGGCACCAGGGAATACACCTTCCTGCAGACGAGGTAAGCTTATGGGAATGAATACGATTGAAGAATTAAAAGAACGGGTCATCCTCATCGGTGTCAGCACAAGCGACGGGGATGACACCGAAGAATCCCTGAAAGAATTAAAAGAGCTGGCGGACACGGCCGGAGCCGAGACCGTCGGCACCGTGATCCAGAACCGGGAGGCCGTCCATCCGGGCACCTACATTGGAAAAGGAAAAATCGAGGAAGTCCGGGCCATGGCCTTTGGCCTTAACGCCACCGGCGTAATCTGCGATGACGAATTAAGCCCGGCCCAGCTCAACAACCTGGAGCAGGAGCTGGATCTCAAAGTCATGGATCGGACTCTGATTATCTTGGATATTTTCGCGGCCCACGCCCGGACCAGCGAAGGTAAGATTCAGGTAGAGCTGGCCCAGCTCAAATACCGGCAGGCGAGACTCGTCGGCCTCCGTAATTCCCTCTCCCGTCTGGGAGGCGGTATCGGAACCAGAGGACCGGGTGAGAAAAAGCTGGAGATGGACCGCCGTCTCATCAAGAGCCGCATCGCCCAGCTGAACCGGGAGCTGGCGGAGGTGAAACGCCACCGGGAGATCACCCGGGCCCAGCGAAGCCGTAGCCATATGCCTGTGGCGGCCATCGTGGGCTACACCAATGCGGGAAAGTCTACCCTTTTGAACCGCCTCACCGGGGCTGGCGTTCTGGAGGAGAATAAGCTCTTTGCGACCCTGGACCCCACGACCCGTACCCTGACATTAGATAACGGAACGAAAATCCTCTTTACCGACACTGTCGGCTTTATACGGAAGCTTCCCCATCATCTGGTGGAGGCCTTTAAGAGTACCCTGGAGGAGGCAAAGTACGCTGATGTGATCCTTCATGTGGTGGACGCCTCCAACGAGCAGATGGAGACTCAGATGTATGTGGTCTACGACACCCTAAGACGGCTGGAGGTGGGCGACAAACCCATTCTGACCCTTTTCAACAAGACCGACCGGGAGGGCATCCGCACGGACCTCCGGGATCTCAAGGCCGATCAGACCCTCAAAATCTCCGCGAAGACCGGAGCAGGGCTTTCTGAACTGACTGACGCGCTGGAGGAGGTGCTCCGAAGAGACAAGATCTATGTGGAGCGCCTTTACCCCTTCGACCAGGCAGGTATCATCCAGCTGATCCGCAAAGAAGGGGAGCTGGTGTCCGAGGAATACACGGCGGAGGGCATCGAAGTCAGGGCTTATGTGCCCCGGAAGATCTACGAGAAGGTCTGAAAAAGACCTGCAAAGCCTTCAAGGGCTTTCGCACAGCAGCTGAAATTCGTCAATTTTACTAAAGACACAAGTTCTAGTGAATGATACGGGGGCCCTGCGGCCTCCGTTTTTTCGCGAAAAAGCCTATTCTCCGGGGCTTTCCGGCATTTTTGCTGCATTTGCAAAATATACTATATGTAGTGGTATATACGCAAAATGCGTCCCACATATGGTATTTTTACTGTTGACTCGAAAAGATATCTCTGATACAATAAACCCAGTCTCCGTATGGCGGGCCCGAAAATCTCATGAAAAAACAGATGGCCGGGCCCGGCGTACGGAAAAAAACAGATAAGATCGCGGAAAAGTAAAAAGACAGCGCATCGAATAGATGGAAGGAGAAGGTTTATGTTTAAAGTAGTGAAACGGGATGGCGAAGTGGCCTCTTTCGATATCGGAAAGATCACAAATGCCATCGAGAAAGCGTTTAAGGCGACAGATAAGCAGTTCAATACGGATATTATTGAGCTTCTGGGACTGCGCGTCACTGCAGATTTTCAGAATAAGATCAAAGACAGCCTCATCGACGTGGAGAGCATTCAGGACAGCGTGGAGACCGTGCTGGAACAGAGTGGCTATTCCGATGTGGCGAAGGCCTACATCCTCTACCGCAAGCATCGCGAGAAGATCCGGAACATGAAGTCCACGATCCTGGATTACAAAGATATCGTCAATAGCTATGTGAAAGTGGAAGACTGGCGTGTGAAAGAGAACTCCACTGTGACCTATTCTGTCGGTGGACTGATCTTAAGCAACTCCGGAGCCGTGACTGCAAACTACTGGCTCTCTGAGATTTACGACCAGGAGATCGCTGATGCCCACAGAAATGCGGACATTCATATCCACGACCTCTCCATGCTGACCGGTTACTGTGCCGGCTGGTCCTTAAAGCAGCTGATCCGGGAGGGCTTAGGCGGCATCGAGGGAAAAATTACCTCCGCTCCGGCCAAGCATCTGTCCGTACTCTGCAACCAGATGGTGAATTTCCTTGGAATCATGCAGAATGAATGGGCAGGAGCCCAGGCATTTTCCTCCTTTGACACCTATCTGGCTCCCTTTGTGAAGGTGGATCACCTCTCTTATCCGGAGGTGAAAAAATGCATCGAGTCCTTCGTCTACGGCGTGAACACACCGAGCCGCTGGGGAACCCAGGCTCCCTTCTCCAACATCACGCTGGACTGGACCGTTCCCAATGACCTGGCAGAGCTTCCGGCCATTGTCGGCGGCAAGGATATGGATTTCTGCTATAAGGACTGCAAGAAAGAGATGGATATGGTAAACAAGGCCTTCATCGAGACCATGATCGAGGGCGATGCCAACGGCCGCGGTTTCCAGTATCCGATCCCGACCTACTCCATCACGAGAGATTTCGACTGGTCCGACACAGAGAACAACCGCCTGCTCTTTGAGATGACTTCCAAATACGGAACGCCATATTTTTCCAACTACATCAACAGCGATATGGAACCCAGTGACGTCCGCAGCATGTGCTGCCGCCTGAGACTTGACCTTCGGGAACTCCGGAAAAAGACCGGCGGCTTCTTCGGTTCCGGCGAGAGCACCGGAAGCGTAGGGGTTGTCACGATCAACATGCCGCGTATCGCTTACCTTTCCAGAAACAAGGCGGATTTCTACCGCCGCCTGGACCATATGATGGATATTGCAGCCCGTTCCCTGAAGATCAAGCGTGACGTGATCTCCAAACTTCTGGACGAGGGCCTGTATCCCTACACGAAACGGTATCTCGGAACTTTCAACAACCACTTTTCTACCATCGGCCTCATCGGCATGAACGAGGTGGGTCTGAATGCCGTATGGCTGGGCGAGGATCTGAGCCATGAGAAGACCCAGGAGTTCACCAAAGAGGTGCTCAATCACATGAGAGAGCGTCTCGTGGAATACCAGGAGCAGTACGGCGACCTTTACAATCTGGAGGCTACTCCGGCAGAGTCCACGACCTACCGTCTGGCCAAACACGACCGGGAGCGTTGGCCGGATATCAAGACCGCAGGAAAAGAAGGCGATACCCCGTACTACACGAACAGCTCCCACCTTCCGGTGGATTACACCGCGGACATTTTCGATGCCCTCGATATTCAGGATGAGCTGCAGACCCTCTACACCTCCGGAACCGTCTTCCATGCGTTCCTCGGTGAGAAGCTTCCCGACTGGAAGTCAGCGGCCAACCTGGTGCGTAAGATCGCGGAGAACTACCGCCTGCCTTACTACACGCTGTCACCGACTTATTCCGTCTGTAAAGAACACGGCTATATCGCCGGAGAGCACTTCACCTGCCCGAAATGCGGCAAGAAGGCCGAGGTTTATAGCCGGATCACCGGTTACTACCGTCCGGTACAGAACTGGAATGACGGAAAGACCCAGGAGTACAAGAACCGGAAGCTCTACGATATCGACAATTCCTGCCTGAAGAAAGTACACAGCAGCATTGTCACGGTTTCCAGAGATGATGTGGAGATCAAACCCATGGAGGGTGTGAAATATCTCTTCACCACCAAGACCTGTCCGAACTGCCGCATGGCCAAGGAGATGCTGAAAGGCGAGGCCGTCCAGATCATCGACGCCGAGGAAAATCCAGAGCTCGTGAAAAAGTACGGCATCATGCAGGCGCCGACCCTGGTAATCGTAGACGGCGCACGGACGAAGAAATACGTCAACGCCTCCAACATCAAGAAATATGTGGATACAGTGAAAGAAGCTGTCCTATCCTAAATAAAAAGAGAATCAATCGCTTGCGGCAAGTCTGCCAGCGGTTGATTCTCTTTTTTTTGCAAGACAAGAAAAGGACCATTCTTTTCAGAATGGCCCCTTTCATTGGTTCTTTTCTCTATTTTCTGCGCTTATGAGTAAACAATCAAAGTTTAACTACGTTAGCAGCCTGCATTCCACGAGCACCCTCAGTTAAGTCATAGCTTACTGCCTGACCCTCATCGAGAGATTTGAAGCCCTCACCCTGGATAGCGGAGAAGTGAACGAATACATCGTTTCCGTCCTCGCCGGTGATGAAGCCATAGCCTTTTTCTGCATTGAACCATTTAACTGTACCTTTGTTCATTGTGGTACCTCCATAAAATAATGAATTAATAATGATGTAGATTTTCGGATAAAAAAATCCACCAGCCATTACAGATTACATGAGTGCGATATAATCTCTAATGACTAGTGAATTATCTTACATCCAAGAAATCCTCGATACTTTTCCAGTATAATCGCTGGAAAATCAAAAGTCAAGGAAATTTTTCTTGTATCATACGGGAAGGCGAGGTATCATAGGAATAGCAAAAACACAAAGAAAAGGAGTAAAAAAATGGACTTTATCGAGATTCTCAAAGCGATTCTCTTCGGCATTGTGGAGGGCATTACCGAGTGGCTTCCCATCAGCAGTACGGGCCATATGATCATCCTGGATGAGCTGGTAAAACTGAACGTTTCCGACGCTTTCCGCGAGATGTTTCTGGTGGTGATCCAGCTGGGAGCCATCCTGGCCGTCGTGGTCCTGTATTTCAGAAAACTGTGGCCTTTTTCCACGAAGGAAAAGTTCTTTATTAAGAAGGACACCTTTGGTATGTGGTTCAAAATCCTGGCAGCCTGCATCCCGGCAGCCATCGTGGGCGTCTTCTTTGACGACAAGATCAACGAGCTGTTTTATAACTACCAGACTGTAGCGGCCATGCTGATCATTTTCGGTGTGCTTTTCATCGTCATCGAAAACTACAACAAGGGCCGGAAACCGGTGATGAACTCCATCGCTGAGATTACCTGGAAGGCAGCCATCGGCGTCGGTCTTTTCCAGCTGATCGCAGCTGTGTTTCCGGGAACCTCCCGTTCCGGAGCTACGATTCTCGGCGGCATCCTTCTCGGCATGTCCCGTACGACGGCAGCAGAATTCACCTTCTTCCTGGCCGTTCCCGTGATGGCAGGAGCCAGTCTCTTGAAGCTGGTAAAATTTGGCCTGGCCTTCAGCGCCTCCGAGGCTGTGATCCTGATCGTAGGCATGGTGGTGGCTTTCGTGGTTTCCATCATCGTCATCAAATTCCTGCTGAACTACATCCGCCGGAACGATTTTAAGGCTTTCGGCTGGTACAGGATTGTCCTTGGTGTACTGGTGATTCTGTTCTTCAGCTTGTAACTATTCAGAGCCAGGCAGATTTTCTGTTAAAAGTGTGAATCATGCTTGCATGAATGAACACTTTTGACTGGAAATCTATTTGGCGAGAAGCCACATCGAGATGCAGCGAAGTGAAATCGAGATGGGGTCTGAATAGTTATCAGTGTTTTAATAAAGGAGTGTGTGAATGCAGATTATACTTCCGAAAAATGTAAATAAGATCATCCATGTTCTGGAGGAGCATGGGTTTCAGGCCTATGCGGTGGGCGGTTGCATCCGGGACAGTCTCCTGGGACGGACGCCCCACGACTGGGACATCACGACCTCGGCCCTTCCGGAGCAGGTGAAAGCTCTTTTCAAAAAAACCGTCGATACGGGAATCCAGCACGGGACCGTGACGATCCTTCTGGACGGGGAGGGCTACGAGGTGACGACCTACCGGCTGGACGGGGAATATGAGGACAGCCGCCACCCGAAGGAAGTGACCTTCACCTCCCTTCTCTCCGAGGATCTGAAACGCCGGGATTTCACGGTGAACGCCATGGCTTACAACGAAAAAGACGGCCTGGTGGACCTTTTCGGGGGCCAGAAGGATATGGAGGAAAAGGTTATCCGCTGCGTTGGCGATCCCCTGGAGCGCTTCACCGAGGACGCTCTGCGTATCCTTCGGGCTGTGCGTTTCGCAGCCCAGCTGGGCTTTTACATCGAGGAGAGAACCCGGGAAGCCATCGGCATTCTGGCGGGCAATCTGGAGCACATCAGCGCCGAGCGGATTCAGGCGGAGCTGGTAAAACTGGCTGTTTCTCCCCATCCCGAGGAGTTCTATACGGCCTGTGAGACCGGCATTACCCGGGTAATTCTCCCGGAGTTTGACGAGGCTATGGAAACGCCCCAGAATAATCCTCATCACTGTTATACCGTGGGCCGGCATATGATCGAGTCGATGCGTCAGATCGAGCCGGATAAAGTACTCCGTCTTACCATGCTTTTTCATGATATCGGAAAGCCTGTGGTGCGGTCCACCGGCGAGGACGGTGTAGATCATTTCTTCGGTCACGCGGACGTCAGTGCTCAGATGGCCTGCGATATTTTAAAGAGGCTCAAATTTGACAATGAGACCTTGAACACCGTGGAAAAACTCATCACCTACCACGATTTCCGGCCGCACCCGAACGAGAGATCCGTGAGAAGGTTCTTAAATAAGGTGGGAAAGGATCTTTTCCCGCTGGTTATGAAGGTGCAGCGGGCGGATGTCGCAGCCCAGAGCGACTATCAGCGCTCTGAGAAAGAGGAGCGGATCCGGGAAGTGGAAGCTCTCGTGGAAAAGATCTTCGCGGAGAAGCAGTGCTTCTGCCTGAAAGATATGGCTGTCACCGGCCGGGACCTCATCGCCGATGGCATGAAGCCGGGAAAAGATCTCGGCGCGGTCTTGAGCGAACTCCTGGGAGAGGTCTTACGCGACCCAAGCCACAACACAAAAGAATATCTTCTGGAGTATTCCAGAACCCTTCGCCGGAGCTGATGCTCCGGCTTTCTTTTTTCTGCCGCATAATTCCTTCCCGGATCACATAGGAATAGAGGGAACAGATCAGTGGGGGGAATCCGATGAATGAAAAAGGACTTGTCGTACTGGAACAGTATGAGCTGGATGTGAGAAATGCCAGAAGAGGAAGGGGATCCTTCCTGGTGGATACGGACAGAGGCCTGAAACTGCTGACGGAGTATTCCGGAACGGAGGGAAGGCTGGAATTTCAGGCTGAGGTTATGGGGGAGCTACGGGAAAAAGGCCTGGAGCGGCTGGATTTTCCAGTGCGGAATAAGGAGGGCGGCTTTTTGGTGAAGGACCGGGAGGAGATCACCTACCTTCTCCGGGAATGGCACGAGGGCCGCGAGTGCGAGGTGCGGAACCTTTCCGAGGTGGAGGAGGCGGTACGGACGCTGGCCTACCTGCACCGGAATTTCCGGACAGCCCCAAAAGAAGGGCGGGAAAATTTCCGGGAGGAATCCCTGGAAGAGGAGCTTACCCGGAAAAATGCGGAGCTTAAGAGAGTGCGGAAATTTATGCGCTCCCGCAGGCGAAAGACGGAGTTCGAGCAGGAATTTCTGAATCATTTCGAGGGCTTCTATGGGGAGGCGGAGGCCGCCCTTGAGGCCGCCAGGTCGCTGGGGCTGCGTGTACTCTATGAAAAAAGCTTGGCCGAGGGGTGGCTCTGCCATGGCGACTACAATCAGCATCACGTCCTTTTATCCCGGGAGGGAACGGCCATCACGGATTTCGGCCGCTGTCATTTCGGCGTCCAGACTGGAGATCTGGCTCATTTTTTCCGGAAGATTCTGGAGAAGCAGAACTGGGATAAGGTCTACGGAAACGCGATGCTCCGGGAGTACGGACGGGTGCGCCCGCTTTCAGGGGAGGAGCAGGAGGATCTTCGGGTACGGCTTTCCTATCCGGAGAAATTCTGGAAGCTGGCCGATCACTATTACGGCAGCCGGAAAAGCTGGATTCCCGAGAAAAATGTCGAAAAACTGAGAAGCCTCATCCGCCAGAGAGAGCAGCGCTCATCTTTTCTCAAAATCCTGGAATAAGGTTTCTTTTCGGGCAGATTTATGATATGATGAAACTATTCAGAGCCATGAAAACCTGATCTGAATAGTGTGATAATTGGGAGGTACGATATGGATTACAAGAAAGTGTACGAAGAGTGGCTGAACAGCCCTTACTTTGATGAGGAGACCAAGGCGGAACTTCGCGGTATCGCCAGGGATGAGAATGAGATCAGGGAGCGTTTCTACGCCGAGCTGGAGTTTGGTACCGCGGGTCTTCGCGGCATCATCGGCGCAGGAACCAACCGGATGAACGTATATACCGTAAGAAAAGCAACCCAGGGACTGGCAAACTACATTGCCAAAGTGAACGGACAGTCAAGAGGCGTGGCCATCGCCTACGATTCCCGTCATATGTCCCCGGAGTTTGCGGATGTGGCAGCGCTCTGCCTGGCAGCCAACGGCATCAAAGCCTATGTGTTTGAGTCTTTAAGGCCCACGCCGGAGCTTTCCTTCGCAGTCCGCCAGCTTCACTGCATCGCCGGTATCAACATCACCGCCAGCCACAACCCGCCGGAGTACAACGGCTACAAGGTTTACTGGGAGGACGGCGCGCAGATCACACCGCCTCACGACACCGGCATCATGGCTGAGGTAAAGGCTGTGACCGATTATGCCAAGGTTTACACGATGGACAAAAAAGAGGCGGAGGAAAAAGGTCTCTATCAGGTGATCGGGAAAGATATTGACGATCCCTATATCGAAGCACTGAAGAGCCAGGTTATCCATCAGGATGCCATCGACGCGGAGAAGGATCAGCTGAAGATTGTTTACACCCCGCTTCACGGCACCGGAAACATCCCGGCTAGAAGAGTGCTGAAAGAGCTTGGTTTTACCAATGTCTATGTGGTAAAAGAGCAGGAGCTGCCGGACGGTGATTTCCCAACCGTGAGCTACCCGAACCCGGAAGCAGATGAGGCCTTCACTCTGGGGCTTAAACTGGCCAAAGAGATCGACGCAGATCTGGTTCTGGCCACCGATCCGGATGCAGACCGTCTCGGCGTCCGCGTGAAAGATAAGGACGGCGTTTACCATACTCTCACCGGAAATATGTCCGGCTGCCTTCTCGAGGAGTACGAGCTCAGCCAGAGAAAAGCGGCAGCAGGAAGCCTTCCGGAGGACGGCGCTGTGGTCAGCACGATCGTTACCACAAACATGGCAGGAACCATCGCGAAAGCCTACGGCCTTCGTTTCATCGAGGTTCTGACCGGCTTCAAGTACATCGGCCAGCAGATCCTGGGCTTTGAGCAGAGCGGAAAAGGCACTTACCTCTTCGGTTTCGAGGAGAGCTACGGCTGCCTCATCGGCACCCATGCCCGGGATAAGGATGCGATCGTTGCCACGATGGCCCTCTGCGAGGCTGCGGCTTACTATAAGACACAGGGTAAGACTCTCTGGGATGCCATGATCGATATGTATGAGAAATATGGTTATTATAAAGATGATATCCAGTCCATCACCCTCAAAGGCATCGAGGGTCTGGAGAAGATCCAGTCCGCAAGAGACTATAAGCTGGATACGATCCGGAACATGGCTACCGGCGAAATCACCGAGACCGGCCTTCCGAAGTCCAATGTGCTCTACTACGATCTCACCGACGATGCATGGCTCTGCGTGAGACCTTCCGGAACCGAGCCGAAGGTGAAATTCTACTACGGCGTGAAGGGAACTTCCCTTGCCGACGCCGACGAGAAATCCAAAGCTCTGGGTGAAAAAGTGCTGGAAATGATCCATCAGATGCTTTGAGGCATAATCGCAGGATAAAGGGGAATGCTTATGGACAGGAAGATCACCTTTGACGACTACCGCGGAATCATCCGGGCCCTCAGGGATCCGGAAAAAGGCTGCCCCTGGGATAAGGCTCAGACTCACGAAAGTTTAAAACCCTGCATGATCCATGAGATGACGGAGGCTGTGGCTGCCGTGAATCTTCTTAGTGACACCGGCGATGCGGACAACCTCTCGGAGGAACTGGGGGATGTGCTTCTCCAGGTGGTACTCCAGAGCCAGATCGCCGAGGAGGAGGGGCTTTTTTCCCTGGATGATGTGATCCAGAAGGCGGGGGAGAAAATGATCCGCCGCCATCCCCACGTCTTCTCCTCTGAGGCCACCCCGGAAAAGGAAGAAGTACCGGGCCGCTGGGAGGCCATCAAGCAGGTGGAAAAGCAGGGAAAGTCAGCAGAATACGAAAAGCGGAAGAAGGAAGCGGAGCGGAATGCTTCCCGCGAAGTCATCCGTCTTCTGCAAGCGGAATCATAGCAAAAAGAGCCGTATTAGTCTTGACAAAAGGCCCAAAACAGTTTATAAGTAAACGTAGAACTTTGCCGGGGAGAAGGCAGGGTCATGATTACAAAGAGAAGTAGCTGTAAAGAACAGATCAGTTACGAAGAGAAATCCAGAGGAGGAATATTTCCATGAATAAAACAGAACTGATTGCTGCCATCGCCAGCAAGACCGAATTATCCAAAAAAGATGCAGAGAAAGCACTGAAAGCTTTCACCGACGTTGTGACCGAAGAGCTGAAAAAAGGTGAGAAGATCCAGCTGGTTGGTTTTGGTACTTTTGAAGTATCTGAGAGAGCAGCAAGAGAGGGAAGAAATCCTCAGAGCGGCGAGCCGATGAAGAT
>ENA-OUQP01001835-OUQP01001835.1-human-gut-metagenome-genome-assembly--contig:-NODE-1835-length-13064-cov-3.119840_pt1 | contig 13064 bp, 12 predicted proteins | sample MGYA00237951_ERZ548836 | MGnify/ENA primary metagenome ERZ548836 (study PRJEB26490, sample SAMN05194702) | human gut metagenome | biome: terrestrial biome; feature: human-associated habitat; material...
ATTCATGGCGTTGTAAAGTTCCAGAAGTTTCTCTCTGCTGTTAAAAATCATACGGAATACACGATCTTTGTACTGTCTGTTTGCTTTTAATTCTGTCATCCTTTGTCTCCTTTTCCAGGAAGATTCCGTACTTTCTGCTCAGAATCTTCCTCCGTATTTAGTTATCAGTATCGTATTGGGAATTTCCAAGTCTGCGAATGCAGAAAATACAGAAACGACAAAAACGCCGTCTGAAGAATGTTAGAAATAAAATACTCATACAGATAATAACATACTTTTTTCTATTTGTCACTTACTTTATGCAAATTTTATATTTGTATTTTAGCAATACATTTTTCTCATATGCATGGCAATAAAAAACGGAGTCTCCGGCTTTAGCAGTGAGCCAGAAAACTCCGTCCCCAATGGTTAAATCCTCCACCCTTCCGCTTTCTCGCGGATCTCGGTGAAGCGGCGGTAGAGGCCGTTTTCGCGGATGAGTTCGTCGTGGGTGCCTTTTTCGGCAATGCGGCCATCCTCCACCACGAGGATCTGGTCGGCATTCCGGATCGTGGCCAGACGGTGGGCGATGGTGATGATGGTCCTGCCACGGGTGAGCTCGGAGATGGCAGACTGGATCAGGTGCTCGTTCTCCGGATCAATGCTGGCCGTGGCCTCGTCGAGGATGATGATGGGCGCATTCTTAAGGATAGCCCGGGCGATGGAAATCCGCTGTTTTTCACCACCGGACAGGGTACCTCCACCTTCGCCGACTACCGTGTCGTAGCCCTTCGGAAGAGCCATGATAAAGTCATGGCAGCGGGCTTTTTTCGCCGCCTCAATCATCTCCTCTTCCGTGGCATCCGGCTTGCCGAAGCAGATGTTCGCCCGGATCGTGTCGTTGAAAAGGTAGACATTCTGGAAGACCATGGAAATATTCGTGAGAAGACTGTCACAGGTAAATTCCTTCAGCCGCGATACTGACGATCGGAAGCACGATATGACCGGCTCCCTCGGGAATCATATGGGCCAGCGGCGGCTCGATGGACTCGATTTTATCCACCATCATGTTTTTGATCTCGCCGATCGTGTGCCCCTCCACATCACCCAGCGGCGCATGGAGAAAACGGTCCGCCAGACGAAGCCGAAGGCTCTCCAGAATCGTATAGGCCATGCTGTGGGAGATGCCTGTGGACAGGCTGAAAAACAGGATTTTTCCCACATAGGCAGCCAGGGAGACCAGGCACCAGTTTCCGATGGCAGCCTTCGTCACGGTCTCTGCCACAAAAAGGCTGATGAGCCGGTACATGCAGTAAAAGGGTGCCAGCCCCAGCATGACGCTCAGCACTGAAAAAATCACAGACAGGATCATTTTCTTTTTTTCGCCCTCAGCATAGGCAAAAATGGCCTGTATCCAGCTTTTTTTATTCGTTTCCATTCTTCTTTCTCCTTTCCATCCGATATTCGGAAGGCGACAGTTTCATCACCTTTTTAAACGCCATGGCAAACTTACTGGCGCTGTCGTAACCCACCTGACAGCCGATCTCTGAGATCGTCCGCTCCCGTTCCTTAAGAAGCAGCTCCGCCGCCTGATTCATGCGGTAGGCGGTAAGCCAGGCTCCGATGGAGCTCCCGTAGGCAGAACGGAAACAATTTTTCATCGGTGTCAGCGGAAAATCAAACCGCCGGGAAAGCTCCTCCTGGGTGAAATTTTCGTCCATATGATCCATGAGGAACTGCCGCACCGCCTTGACTTTTTCCACCTGGGTCCGGTAAAAATAAGGCCGCTCCATCTCTTTTTCCGGAATGCTCACGGCGTCCAGATAGAGAAGAAGCTCCAGAATCTTGATCTTTAAATAAGGAAGGCGGATTTTCTCCGGCCTGATATTCCATCCGCCCCTCCCGGCAGTGATCGATAGCCAGAATCTCCCGGTCCGCGATGTAGCCGCTGTCATACCGGGCCATATGGAAATCGTTGAAGCTCACCATCGCCCCCGGAAACACTTCATAGGCTGCCATGGTCCCGTCCCCGGTCTCGTTTCGAAACTGCCAGATTGTACAGCCGTCCGTTTCTGCCAGCCGGATGGGGCTCTGTGCCTGAAAAACATCTGTTGTTTTCGCTGTCATATTCCGCCTCCTTTTCATTAGTCTTACCTAACTCATATGCAGTATAGCACGAAAAAAAGATGCTGTCTGTCCCATTTGGACAGATTTATCCCAATCAGACATTTTTTCATGGGTTGACAATGACAAACTTCTGTACTATACTTCAAATTTGAACAATCCAAATACGAACAATCAAAGGAGGGAGACAATGAATCCGGAGTTAGAATTTGCCCGGAAGACCGCCCTGGCTTACAACGTGATCTGCAAGCCTTTATGCCAGGAGCTGAACCTGCCGCAGACGGCCTTCGATATTCTGATGTTTCTCGGTAACAATCCTTCGTACCGGACAGCCAGCGACATCGTGGAAATCCGCCATATCAAGGCGAATCTGGTCTCTGTCAACGTGGACCGGCTGGTGAAGGAAGGCTACCTTTCCCGGCAGGCGGTCAGGGGGGACCGGCGAAAAACAGAACTCATCTGTACGGAACTGGCCTGGCCCGTCATCCGGCGGGGGCAGGAACTGCAGCACGCTTTTTTTGAACGGTTGCTGGAAAATACCGATGAAAAAACCCGGGCGGCCTTTTTTGCCGCTATTGAAATTATGGGAAAAAATTTAGACAAAATATTGAAGGAGACAAACTGACATGAACCTTTTACTGACCATCCTGGTTACTTTTTTTGCCGGCATGGGCGCAGGCCTCGGCACCGGCTTCGCGGGAATGAGCGCCGCCGCTGTCATCAGCCCCATGCTCATCACTTTTCTGGATATGGACCCCTACATGGCTGTGGGCATCGCCCTGTCCTCCGACGTGCTGGCGAGCACCGTTTCCGCCTACACCTATCACAAAAACAAAAATCTGGACATCCGGAACGGCCTCATCATGATGGCCAGCGTCCTGATCTTTACGGCAGTGGGAAGCTACATCGCAAGCCTTGTTCCCTCCCAGACCATGGGCGGCTTTTCTGTCTTTATGACTTTCCTTCTGGGCATTAAATTCATCCTCCGCCCGGTCATGACCACCAAGGAAGCCATGGCCAGCGTTTCCCCGAAAAAACGGGCCATCCAGTCCGTGATCTGCGGCGTAATGATCGGCTTCATCTGCGGTTTCATCGGAGCCGGCGGCGGTATGATGATGCTTCTCATCCTCACCAGCGTCCTGGGCTATGAGCTCAAAACTGCTGTGGGCACCAGCGTTTTCATCATGACTTTTACCGCCCTCACCGGAGCGGTCTCCCATTTCATGATCGGCGGCGCGCCTGACTGGCTGATCTTTTTCCTCTGTGTGATCTTCACCCTGATCTGGGCACGGATCGCAGCAGTCTTCGCCAACAAAGCAAAACCGGCGACCCTGAACCGGGCCACCGGTGTAGTGCTTGTTGTCCTGGGCATTGTGATCATGGGATTCCAGCTGTTGGCCTGAAATCAATGGAGACGTGAACCAATGAGCGTTTTCCGGCTTTCAGGCAAAAGAACCTGAAGCTTTGTGCCTTCCGTCTTCCTCCGGATGGCTTTTCCGATAGGCTTCCGGCAGCTCATAAGTCGTATGAAGCGATCCGTCTGCTTCTTTTTCCCATTGAACCTTCACCAGTCCCCATTTGGTAATCACGCTGCCTTCTGCGTGACTGAGATATCCTGGAACAGGAGAAACTTCGATCTTCTCAAAGCCCGGAGCCGCCGGTCTGACTCCCAGGATAACCGCCGGCAGTTCATAGAGGGCCAGCGCCCCCCAGTCGTGGCAGTCACTTCGCTCCTTCACGCCATCCTCCACGCAGGTGGTCAGATGTTTCTTTATCATCTCCCGCCAGAGATCCCAAAGACCCTCTGTTTTTTCATAAATTCCGGCTTTTTCCACAGCCCGGAAAAGGTAATAGCTCATGGCTACCGAACACTGGGCATAGGCTTCTTTATCCGAGAGTGTTTTCTCCAGGAAAACACGCCCCTTTTCTACGGAAACCGTATCCGTCAGAAGAGCAAATACCTGACAGTGCTGACTGTATTCTTTTACCCCCGGTCCATCCAGATACATACCGTCTTCATCGGTACAGAAGGTGTTGACTGCTGTTTTTACCGCTTCCGCTCTTTCCCGGTACTCTGCTGCAATCTCGTCTCTTCCCAGATACTCCATGACAGCTGCTGCCTTAAGAAGTCCCAGCCGGTATAAAAGACTTTCCATGGTGATGGGCCCATATAAGCCCGCATGGGGCATTCCCGTCGTTTCGTCCCACTGTTTGGTCCAGTCGATGAAGGACCAGTAAGGATCCCGTCCATTCAGACCTCCGACCTTTCTCACCAGTCCCCGCTCATCCAGATTTCTGCGGAAATATTCCAGAATTCCATCTATGGTACCCATATGCATCCGGAGAAACTCCTTTTCTCCGAAATACATCATGTGGTCGTAAAGCATCAGGATATAATAGATGGCAAAGCCCGGAATTACGTTTGGCCCGTAGCAGGGATAGGAACAGTTCAGCATCCCGTCATAACGCGCAGAGCGCCGGAAATCATCCATACATTTTTTTGCCAGCCGGTCATCCCCGGAAATCATGTAGGTATAGAGGATCTGGCTTCTGGAATCCATGGCATATTGCAGCTGTTCATAGAAGGGACAGTCTTCGTAGGTCTCATGCATACAGCGTTTCAGGGTTCTAAGGCTGATATCCCAGATCGGCTCCAGGCTTTCATCCGAAGTATGAACTTCGGTTTTTACTTCCAGCGGATACCCGGTTTCCAGGTAGTCGAAGCCTTTTATGAGCAGTGCTTCCGTCCCGGTCTGGATTGTAAGGCCAATGAAACGATAGGTCCGAAACCAGAAGGGTTCATACGTTTCTTCCTGTGCTTCTGTTCCATAGCCATCCACATGGTAGGTATCGGTAAAGCCATGGAGATATCCGTTTTTAAAGTCGCAGCGGTCTCCTTTTTTCGGAAGGGGCATCAAACCGGCGTCTGCCTGTTCTCTCTGTACATAGCCTTCTGAGGTCAGAATTTTAACTGTGGCCCCTTCACCCTTCTCCATCCGAAGAGAAAGATATCCGGTCATCAGCTCTCCCGTATCGATTTCTACAGTTACCTGGCTTTCAGCAGGGATTTCCACACTTCCCTTTCCTGCCAGCATCCGGTTCCAGGCTTCCTTCTCCGGAAATTCCTGATATTTTCCAGTCAGTCCCAGGAATTTTTTCGGTTCTTTCCGCATGTAAGGAATGCTGCGGGGAAGCAGATTTCCGGGACTTACCGCCCGGTTGACCTGGAAAACGTTGTAAAGGAAAGGTCTCTGCCAGCCGGAAGCATCATAACCGGCCTGCTTCCAGCCACCGGATAATTTCTGGCCTTTCCGTTCTTCCAGAATGTGGAGCGGAGCAAAAAACGGAGATTCCGCAAGAATCTGAAAATCCGTTTCCTCCAGACAGTGCCAGCCCTCTCCGGCCCCAAGACCGAAATCCGTTTCTTTCTCCTTCAGATAAAGGCCCGGGGTCTCGGTACGGAAAATGCTGTGACTTCCACCAAAGTATTCCAGCGGATACCGAAGAACCTCCACTGCCAGCACATTTTCTCCCGGCTGAAGGTAAGAAGCCAGTTCCACTTCGTCCAGATACCAGATCTTCTTATCTCCCTTACAGGGTCCTACCTCTGCAAGACTTCCATTTACATAAAGCTTGTAACGGGAATCTGCTGAAATCTGAAGCTTCAGGCTCTCCGGCACCTTTTTCAGCAGAAACGATTTCCGGAAAAAAACCAGATGACAGCTTTTCTGATCCATCTTTTCCCAGCCCGGGATCCACATCCAGTGTGTTTTGGGTAATTCCATGTGTTTTTCCTCCTTTTAGCCTTTTACTGCTCCAAGGGCGATTCCTTTGACAAAATATTTCTGAAAGAACGGATACAGAATCATGATCGGCAGAATACCGACTACGGAAATTGCCATACGGATGCTGACGGAAGGCATCTGCGTAGCCGTTGCTCCGGCAGAAACCATGGTACTGGAACTTAAGAACTGTACATCCTGCAGAATCCGGTTTAAGAGATTCTGCAAGCTGTAAAGCTTGGTATCCGTAACGTAGTAAAGACCATTGGTCCAGTCATTCCAGTATCCGATTCCCACGAAGAGGCCGACAGTTGCCATGATCGGCAGGGACAGAGGCATGATCATTTTGAAAAAAATTTTAAACTCTCCGGCTCCGTCCATCTTGGCCGCCTCGATCAGCTCCGTCGGAATATTCTGGGCAAAATAGTTTTTCATCAGAATTACATTAAAACCATTCATCAGAAGCCCCGGAAGGATCAATGCGGTAATCGTATTTTTCAGATGGAAAATACGGGTCCACATGATGTAAGAAGGAACGATTCCTCCATTAAACAGCATAGTAAAAAATACCAGAAAAGAAAAGAGATTTCTTGCCTTAAAATCTTTTCTTGACAGCGGATAGGCCAGAAGCGGTGTGATAAAAAGGCTGATTGCCGTACCAACGACCGTGATAAATACCGTGATGCCATAGGCTCTTAAAATTTCCGATGCCTTATTTACCAGATAGCGATACGCATCCAAGCTGAAGGTTTTCGGAATCAGAGAATAACCGTCCAGGATCAGTTCCTGCTCTCCTGTCACAGATCCGGCCACCAGCACCCAGACCGGCACAATGGCCGCAACGGCCATCAGAATCAGAAGGATATGAATGATGACCTGAAATCTCTTCTCACTTTTTCCCAATATGTTTGTCATGATCCTACCTCCTAGAACATTGCGTCGTCCGGACTGATTTTCCGCACAACAGTATTGGCTGTAAGTACCAGAATAAAGCCGACAATGGACTGATAGAAGCCTGCTGCGGAAGCCATTCCCACATCATTTTGCTGCATCAGAGCCCGGTAAACATAGGTATCAATAGTCTGTGTCGTCGGATAAAGGGCTCCGGAGTTCATCGGCAGCTGATAAAACAGGCCAAAATCAGAATAAAACATTCTGCCCACGCTCATAATGATCAGCATGACCATCGTTGATTTCAGAAGCGGAAGAGTAATGAAACGGATCTGCTGCCATTTGGTTGCGCCATCTACCATGGCAGCTTCATAAAGAGAACGGTCAATCCCAATGATACTGGACATATAAATGATGGAAGAATAACCGATTCCCTTCCAGATATTTACAAACACCAGAATATAGGGCCATTTTCCCGGATCGTTGTACCAGTCGATCTTTCCAAAGCCAAGACTCGACAGTACCCCGTTGATCAGGCCGGTCTCTTTGCTCAAAAAAGCATATCCGATGTATGCGCAGATAACCCAGGAGAGCAGATACGGAAGCAGAAGAACCGTCTGGAAAAATTTCGTCTCTGCTTTGTGCCGGAGCTCGCTGAGCATGATTCCGGCTGCAACACCGGTGATCGTACCGATAATCATAAACACCAGGTTATAAAGAATGGTATTTCTCGTGATCTGAAACGCCGCATTGGTTTTGAAAAGATATGTAAAATTCTTAAACCCTACCCAGGGACTCCCCAGGATTCCTTTGCTGTAATCGATCTGCTTAAATGCGATAAAAAGACCGGAGATAGGACCATAATTATTGATCAGAAGATACAGAAATCCCGGCGCCATCATTACATAAAAAGGCCACTGCTTATCCAGCCCGTGTTTTTTCTTTTTTGCCGTCATGTCTTTCCTCCTCCCTCTAAAAAGGGTGAATAAAAGCCGCCGCAGGTTTCATACGACGGCTCTTGTTCTTCTTTACTGCTGATTTTCTGCCTTCCAGGCATCCAGCTGTTTCTGTTTTTCTTCAATGACTGTCTGCATTCCCGCGTCATCCAGAGCTTTCAGGAAGGTATCCATCTCCGTGTCCGGATTTAAGGAACCGCAGGTCAGACCTGGCAGATACTGGTTGGTTACGTTCACCAGGGCTGCGACTTCTGTGGAAACAGCTGTGCTGTCAAAAGCGAATCCCATTACCGGTGAAAAATCAGAATTTTTGTTATTCTCTTCCAGACGGCTGTAAATGGTGGTATCTCTTCCTTTTCCCCAGATGTAGGAGAGGAACTGATTTCCGAAGAACCAGTCCATATTCAGGCCATAGGTCGTGGTATTGGCGTCCACGCCTTCCGGATAATCAATGGTTCCGTCTTCCTGTTTTTCATAATGAACTCCTTCGATACCCCAGTCCAGAAGGTTTACCACATCCGGATTCGTATACATTTCATTGAGGAACTTCATGGCTGCCTCTGGATGCTCACTGGTCGGGGAAATCGCAAAGCCAATGGAGTTTACATCCGTAGTTTTAATATAGGGTTTCAAAATCTTGATTGCTTCCACTTCCACACCGGTAGCTGTGGTGATCTGCTCTGCCTGTCCTTCTTCTCCTTTGATAAAGTAACCGGCTGTCCGGTTGTTCTGCATATAGGTATTGGCAGTCTCCTGCGTGGTTGTGGCATCTTCCAGAATATAGCCTGCCTGATTCCATTCATAGGTATATTCACACATTTTCTTGAATTCTTCGGTCGCATACATATTCACAACCGTATCGTCATCTCCCGGCATCAGGATTCCATTTCCGTCATCCAGGCTGTCTGAAAACGGAAGATAATTGTAGATTATAATGTTCGGATTTGTCACATAAGGCACCAGGCAGGTATAATCCGGATGGGCCTCCTTGATTTTTGCGAACATTTCGGTCAGAAGATCCAGGTTCTCACAGTATTCCTCAAAATTTTCCGCCAGCTTCAGCTGATCCACGGGGAGTCCCAGTTCATCGATAAAATCTTTTCGAAGCACAATGGAAACAGCAGCCGCTTTTCCATTATTCGTCGGAATCGCATAAACAGAGCCCTGATTGGTGCAGGCCTTTAAGAGTTCCTCTCCCAGTGCCTCTTTGATTCCGCTTCCGTATTCGTCCAGATACTCATCCAGCTTCAGAAACTGGTTTTTGGCCAGCATTTCACTGTAGCTTCCGATATAGCCAAAAGCATCCAGCTTTTCGCCGCCGGACATCATAAGGCCGATCTGATTCTTGTAATTCGCCAGGCTGATGCCTTCAATCTTTACATGGACACCGATCTTCTCCTCGGTGATCTTATTGAGTTCCGTCTCGATCTGAGACATATCCACGGTCTTTGAGAGCGGTGTGGCAAACACGATCTCTTCCATGTCATCTGCAAAAGCGGTTATCCCTGTCATTGGAAGGGAAGTCATTGCCATGGCTGCTGCCCCGGCTGCCGCCAGGAGTTTTTTCATTTTCATACATTTTCCTCTCTTTCTGGTTTTGTTTTGCATGTTCACTGGTTTTGATGTCTTTATTATAAGTACAGCCAGCCATTTTTTCTCACAGAAATCTGTTTTCCTTTTACCGGAAAAACGAAAAAACAGCGGTTGGTTTTTCCGCTGTTTTTCTGTCTGTGCCCCTTCATTCTTTTCTTTTATCAGAATTCTGTTTTTTTGCCGGAATTCTGTCCTGAAAAACCTTTTTCCGGTAATCGCTGGGAAGACAGCCTGTGATCCGACGGAAAATCTCAGAAAAATAAGAGAAATTGTTGTAACCCAGTTTCACAGCAATGTCTCCGATGTTGTCGTTTCCCTCCTCCAAAAGTTCCCGGGCATGTTTGATCTTTTGAAACATGATATATTCGCTTAATGAACCACCCGTCTCCTTTTTGAACACTCTGGAAATGTAATCCACCGAAAAATACAGGCGTTCCGCGATCAGTTCCCGGTTGATCCGGTTTTCCAGATTCTCCTCGACGATAGCCTTGATCCTTACCACCGTGTCAACTTCTTCTCTTTGGCTCTGGCTCTGTTCTTTCCTTCGATGGATAATGGAAGAAACCCAGTTCCGGCACTGCTCCACCGACTGGTACGCCATTCTGGCCTCTTCTGCCAGCTCCTCTGTCCAGAAAGCGGCCGGATCGCCAGTCTTCTCTTTCAGCAGACGGTACAACTCATACCGCAGCTCTTCCAGTTCCAGAAAAAGGATCTTTTTGCGGATCACGCTTCCATCCGGCCAGGCTTTTGCCGCAAAATATTCGACCTGTTCCCAGTCCTCCCTTCCCAGTGCCTTGAGAAGCTCCCCAAAATATGCCTGCTGTCTCTCTTCTTCCTGCATTTCCTGATGGTCTTCTACAATCCCTTCAAGAACTGCCACATTGTCCTGATCCCTCTTTAACAGCTCCCGGTATTTCTGTTTTAATTCTTCCGCAAAACAGGGGGCAGCAATATAAGCAGCCATTCCGGTTCCGGCAAGCTTCCTTAAGATCTGGATAAAATTTTCCAGGTTCTCCCTTAATTCCTCTGTTTCTTCTGCCGGAAGGATCACCCACAGGTTCAGGTCCGCCCAGCCGGCTTTCACCTGGTCTGTTTCTCCCTGAAAGAGCTCCCTGAAAATATTGCTGATCACAAATTTCATCAACTCTTTGTCTTCCTTCCAGTCTTTCTCCCGGTCTGTGATCTTGCGCACCGCCAAAAGAACCAATTGGTATTGCATGTTTTCGTCAAATTCTGCCTGGGTACGTTCTGCCTGTCTTCGAATCGCATCCAGACTTTCTCCTGCATTTCCCGTCAGCACATCCCTCCAGAAAGCAATCTCCACCTGTTCTCTATTGGATTCCCAGAAGGTTCCCTGGTTTTCCTGCTGTTTCTTTTTCTGCTCCTCTTTCTGCCTTAAGACTGCCCGCTGGATGATTTCCGAGAGTTTCTGAAAATCAATCGGTTTTACCACATATTCCATCACACCATAATGCAAGGCCTCCTGCGCATATTGAAACTCCGCATGACAGGTCAGGCAGATCATCTGACAGGCTTTTTCCTGTTCTTTGGTCCACTGGATCAGGCACATGCCGGATTCCCTTGGCATCTCAATATCCGTTACCAGAATATCAATCGTTTCCTGAGAAAAAATTTCTTTCGCCCGTTCCACATTAAAGGCCGTAAAAATCCGATCGATTCCCAGTGCTTCCCAGTTTATTTTTTTTTGGAGGGTCCGTACCACATACACTTCATCATCCACCAACAGTAAATTCATCTTCTTCTCACTCCCTTAATCCGTATTTCTGTCCTGGCTCCCGACTCTTTTCCGTTGGAAATCCGAAAATCCACCCGATCCGGATACATCTGTTCCAGTCTTTTCCTGATGTTCCAGAGACCGATATGACCATTTTCTGGCGGAATTTCTTCTGCAAAATCCTTCCGGATCTTCTCCGGATAACCCTTTCCATTATCTTCCACAAGAATGGAAAGCTCTGCTTCTTTCAGGGAAATCTTCAGGTGGATTCTGGTTTCCCCGTAAATATCAAAGGCGTACTTCATAGAATTTTCAATCAGCATCTGAACTGCCAGCGGCGGAATCATCACCGGTTCTGCAGCCGGATCAATCTCCTGCATATACTGGAAGCTGTCGCCGAAACGGATCTCCATAATTTTCAGATAATGGGCAATGTGCTCTGCTTCTTCCCGTATGGTGGTTTTTCCATTCCGGCTGCTCACAATATAGCGAAGATACAAGGATAGATTCTCTGTCAGCTCCCCGATCAGTTCCACATCCTCCGCCTGGGCCATGGTATTGATCAGATTCAGCGCATTCAGGTAAAAATGAGGTTCAATCTGCAGCTGCATATAGTCCAGTTCCAGTTTCTGTTTTTCCAGCGCGTCCTCGTAGGTCTGAATCTTTAAGGTTTTGATCTGCTTTACCATGGAATTAAAAGATTCAATCAGATGATGCAGTTCTTCGCTGGTATCGGTATTCTGAATCTGTACTTCCAAGTCTCCTTTTTCAATTTTCTGGATACCTTTTTCCATGGAATCCACCGGTGTAAAAATACATTTCTGAAGAAAACGAAGCAGAAAAGGAACCAGAACAAGAGCAAAGAAAAGAAGGGCCGCTCCTCCCAGAATCCGTATGACATAAAAAACACCAAGGAGTTCCTTCCGGTCTACCACACTCAGCATCCGATAATCTCCAACCGCAGAATCCACACCGGTGATCAGATAACTGTCTCCTGCACCGGAAAAATAATAGCCTCCTGTTTTTCCTCCAAAGTCCAGAGCTTCCAGCTTCCTGGGAAGCTCTGTAAGGAGAACGCCGTCTTTTGTCGAAAAGCAAAAATCACTGTTTCCATCCAGCTTCCAGTTCAGAGTCGGCTGCATCAGAGTCTGGTAATCCGTCCAGACAAAGAAAAGCATCTCCTCATTTCCCACACAGTACAGAAGAATCGGTTCTTCCTCTATAAAAGAAGTCTGAAAATGCATGCTATTCTGATAGCAGGCTTCCCAATCCTCTTTTATATAGTTCAGTACCCGTTCCCGTTTCTGGAAATTTTCGCTGCCGTCCGTGAAATTGTAGACCAACTTTCCGTTGACAGGCGAATAGCAGGCAATTCCATTTACGATCTGAAAGAGATGGATGATCTCACGAAATTTTTCTTTATATAAAATTTCACCCTTATAACTTTCAATGGGATCTTTCGAGGAAAACAGATTCATCTGCTGCGTGTCGGTCGTTTCATTTAGCAGATAATCCGCTGCCGTCTGAAGCTCTGCATCCAGCTGGCTTACATTCAGGCTCAAAAGGTTCTGGTTGTTTTCATAAATCTGATTCTGGCTTTTTCTGATAGAAAAGGAGTTCATCCAGAAAAAAAGAATCAGCACCGGAATACATACCACAGCAATCACCAGAAGAACCTTTGTTTTTAACGTCTGTTTTTGAAATTTTCTCTCTTTCATAAGATTTCCTTCTTCAACGTATTTTCATTCATGTTTCAGCCGTTATGAGCCTGGCCTGATAAGATTCCCGGAGCACTTCTTCTGCTCTCATCTCTGCCACCACCCTTTTTTACACTCATTTTATCATAGCCCTTTCCAAAACGCCATGCCTAGAGCGTGTTTGAAAAAGGCTTTCTGTAAGATGTGCATCACGGTTTGTGGGAGATTTTTCCTGAATGAGGGCGGCGTAGCGGGCTACGTCAACCGAATGAAGGGAAAATATGCCGCAAAGTGGGGCGTGCAGATT
>ENA-OUQP01001839-OUQP01001839.1-human-gut-metagenome-genome-assembly--contig:-NODE-1839-length-13053-cov-4.902370_pt1 | contig 13053 bp, 6 predicted proteins | sample MGYA00237951_ERZ548836 | MGnify/ENA primary metagenome ERZ548836 (study PRJEB26490, sample SAMN05194702) | human gut metagenome | biome: terrestrial biome; feature: human-associated habitat; material...
GGCCGGTGAGCACGTCGAGCTTGGTGAGCACGATGTCGGTCAGGCCGTTGACCTGGGAGGCGTAACGGTTGACGACCGCATCGAACCAACCACAGCGACGAGGGCGGCCGGTGGTCACGCCGAACTCGTGGCCCTGCTGACGCAGCCATTCGCCGGACTCGTCCAGCAGTTCGGTGGGGAATGGGCCTTCGCCCACGCGGGTGACGTAGGCCTTGGAGACGCCGATTACGCGGGTGATCTTGGTGGGGCCCACGCCGGTGCCGGTGCAGGCGCCGCCGGCGGTCGGGTTGGAAGAGGTGACGAACGGGTAGGTGCCGTGGTCCACGTCAAGCATGGTGGCCTGAGCGCCTTCAAACAGTACGGTCTTGCCCTCGTCAAGCGCCTTGTTGAGAATCAGGCCGGTGTTGGCCACGTACGGCTTGAGGCGTTCGCCGAGCTTCAGCAGCTCCTCGGTGGTCTGGTCCACGTCGATCGGACGACGGTTGTAGAGCTTGACCAGCATCTGGTTCTTCTGGTGCAGGCTGGCCTCCACCTTGTCGTGCAGATGGTCGGCGTTGAACAGGTCATGCACGCGGATGCCGACACGGTTGATCTTGTCCGCGTAGGCTGGGCCGATGCCACGGCCGGTGGTGCCGATCTTGTGCTTGCCAAGGAAGCGTTCAGTCACCTTGTCGAGTGTGCGGTGGTAGGGCGCGATGATGTGTGCGGCCTCGCTCACCTTGAGGTGGGAGCAATCGATGCCGCGGGATTCCAGGCCGTCAATCTCCTCGAAGAGCACTTCCGGGTCCACGACCACGCCGTTGCCGATCACCGGGGTGAGGTTCGGGTTGATGATGCCGGAGGGCAGCAGATGCAGGGCGTACGACTCGTCGCCGACCACCACGCTATGGCCCGCGTTGTTGCCGCCGTTGAAGCGCGCGACGTAATCGACCTTGGTGCCGATCAGATCGGTAGCCTTGCCTTTACCCTCGTCGCCCCACTGAGCACCGATAAGAACAATTCCAGGCATGATGCACCTCCGCATTCGCACGATTCCGCCGGAAACAGACTACCTTACACCCTCTACCCTGCGAAGTTTCGTCTCACGCAGGGCGAGGCTGGGGGTGCGACGACCCGGAATGGGTGACGAATTTCTACTCGTACGAGGCGGCGCTGTGACCAATCGCACAAGCGCACAGGTTGAAGAACGGGGCCTAGCGGGCATGCCTCGCGCGATAATGAAGCCATGACGATCGCAACACCGGAACGCTATGCCGAAATGCTCGATGCCGCCCGCCGAGGCGGTTACGCCTATCCAGCCATCAACGTAACCAGCTCACAGACGCTGAATGCCGCATTGAAGGGCTTCGCAGACGCCGAGTCCGACGGCATCATCCAGATTTCCGTGGGAGGCGCGGCCTACGTCTCCGGCATAGGGGTCAATGATCGCGTTACCGGCTCGCTGGCACTGGCGGCTTTCGCACATGAAGTGGCTGCGAAATACCCGAACATCACCATCGCCCTGCACACCGACCACTGCGCCAAGCAGTATCTGGATGAGTGGGTGCGTCCTCTGCTCGCGCATGAGGCCGATCAGGTGGCACGAGGCCAGGAGCCCACATTCCAGTCGCATATGTGGGATGGCTCCACCGTGCCGCTCAAGGAAAATCTGGACATCGCCGAGGAACTGCTCGACAAGTCGCAGAAGGCGCACACCGTGCTCGAAATCGAAATCGGCGCGGTCGGCGGTGAGGAAGACGGTCACTCCGCCGAAATCAATGAAAAGCTGTATTCCACTCCGGAAGATGGCCTCGAAGTCGCCCGCCGACTGGGTTTGGGCGAACGTGGCCGGTACATGGCCGCTTTCACATTCGGCAATGTGCATGGTGCCTACAAGCCCGGCGTGGTCAAGCTGCGTCCGTCGCTACTCGGCGACATTCAGGCGCGTGTGGCGCGCGCGGTGGCCGAAGGCGAGTTGCCTAGCGCGGCCGGCATAGTCGATTTCCCCAACGGCAAGCCGTTTGAGCTGGTGTTCCACGGCGGCTCCGGTTCACGCCCGGAAGAAATCGCCGAAGCTGTAAGCTACGGCGTGATCAAGATGAACATCGACACCGATACCCAGTACGCCTTCACCCGTCCAATCGCCGACCACGTGTTCGAGAACTACGACAAGGTGCTGAAGATCGACGGCGAAGTGGGCGAGAAGAAGTTCTACGATCCGCGTTCTTGGGGCCGTAAGGCTGAGGATTCCATGTCCGCCCGTGTGGTCGAGGCTTGCCGGCAGCTGGGTTCCGCGGGCAAAGCGCTCAAATAGCGCGTAGTTTTGCGATCGTGCGCGACACTTTCCCGGAAATAATGAAAATCATTGAAAATCAATGGAGCGGACAACGGGAGTCGAACCCGCCTCTAAAGCTTGGGAAGCTTTCATTCTACCGATGAACTATGTCCGCATGCCTTACGGCTGCTGCACCTCACGTGACGAGCATGCTCAGCCAAACGAGGCACGAATAGTTATCCTAGCACGTCACCTGCCGACGCGCGTGGAGTAGGTGGGCGGAGCGATCGGCGTGCCGTTCATTTCGTTGGCCATCTGCATGAGACGCGCTATGCGCTCATCGGTCGGCGGATGTGTGGAGAACAAGCGCGAGAAACCGACCGCGGAGAACGGGTTGGCGATCATCATTGCGGAGACGGACTGGGTGCCGGCGGTTTTGCGCATCGGCGTGGTCTGCGCGCCGTAGGAAATCTTGTTCAGCGCGGAAGCCAGGGCCTCGGGATCGCCGGTGAGCAGGCTGCCGTCTTCATCGGCGTCGTATTCGCGGGTGCGGGAGATGGACATCTGGATCAAAGACGCGGCAATCGGCGCGAGAATCACGCTCAGCAATGCGCCGATCAGGCCGAGGCCACCGGAACTATCGCGGTCGTCTCGCGAGCCGCCACCGAAATACATCAGCGAATAGCCCAGATAGGAGATGACGGTGGCCATGGCAGAGGCGATGGCGGAAGTCAGGATGTCGTGGTTGTACACGTGCATAAGTTCGTGGCCCAGCACACCACGCAGTTCACGGGCGTTGAGAATCTGCAGGATGCCTTGGGTGCAGCAGACAGCCGCGTGCCGTTCGTTGCGTCCGGTGGCGAAGGCGTTCGGGCTCATGGTGGGGGCGATGTAGATGCGCGGCATCGGCTTGCCGGCCTTGGCGCTCAGTTCGCGCACGATCTGGTAGATTTCCGGGGCTTCCTGTTCGCTGACTTCCCGCGCACCCATGGAGGCGATGGCGAGTTTGTCGGAGAACCAGTAGGTGCCGAACGTGGTAATCAGGCCGATGACGATATAGATGCTCAGGGTTTGCCGACTGCCGCCCGTGGCCCACCAAATCAGCATGATGATGGCCCACATCAGGGCAAACAGCAGCGTTGTTTTCAGGCCGTTGAAATGGCCGTGCACCCGTACTTTGGCATCCATAATGCACACACTAAAATCGCAGGCTGAATGATTGCTGGATATGCGCCACGCGCAATGTCCCATATTCGCCCGGCCCGTCCGGCCCCGAGCCCGGCCGCGTCCGCACGGGGCGCGGCCGGGTGGACGAATACCGGACGAATGCCGGACAAATGCCGGACGGGCGTGGGCGGGCCGTCAGGCGTGGGCGAGCTCACGCATCTGGTCGGGCTCGATGACCTTCTTGTGCTCGCGGCCTTCCTTGGCACCCTCGGCGCGCTCGAAGGCGTCGACCTTCTTCCAGCCGGCGAAGTCGATCGGGCGAATGCCGCGCTCGGCCAGCAGTCGGTCGATGGATTCGGGGTCGCGGTCGGCTGCCACACGGCCACCTTCAGCGGCCTTGGCCAGATCCTCGAGCATGTTGGTCACGATGGCGAGCGCATCGGACTTGGTGGAGCCGATCAGGCCCACCGGGCCGCGCTTGGCCCAACCGGTGGCGTACAGGCGGTCGCGCACTTCGCCGCCGTCGGCCTCGGTGGTGATGCGGCCGTCGCCGTTGGCGTTGGCCAGGTGGGCGCCGTGCTCGTCGTAGGTGATACCGGGAGCTTCGGCGGGCTTGTAGCCGATGGCGTGGTAGACGGCCTCGACCGGGTAGTCGGTGAACTCGCCGGTGCGGTGCATCTTGCCGTCGGCACCGGTTTCGGTGCGCTCCACGCGGATGGCCTTGACCTTGCCGTCCTCGCCGAGGATCTCGGTGGGGGCGGAGTTGAAGTGCACGTAGTACTTGCGGTCGGCCGGGTTGCCTTCGAAGTCGACGTCGCCGTCGTCTTCCATGTCTTCGGCCATCTCGCGGATGGCGAACAGCTCCTCGACCATCTGGCGGGTGAGCTTGTCCTTGCCGGCCACCTCGATGGTCTCGTCGTCCAGATCGAAGTCGTCCTCGTTGATGATGAGCTGCACGCCGGGCAGCTTCTCCATCTCGCGCAGTTCCTGCACGCTGAACTTGGCCTGGGCCACGCCACGGCGGATGAACAGGTGGAGCACCTTGGCCTTGTTCTGGCCGATGCCCTCGTACACGTTGTCCGGAATGTCGGTCTTGGCCTTGAGGTCGTCGGCGTTGCGCATGAGTTCGCGGGCCACGTCCATGGCCACGTTGCCGCCGCCGATTACGGCGACGTTCTCGGCCGTAAGCGGCCATTCGCGGGCACCGGTGGGGTAACCGTCGTACCATTCGACGAACTTGGCGGCGCCGTACACGCCTTCAAGGTCGGCGCCGGGCAGGTTCAGCGGCTTGTCCTTGACCGCGCCGGTGGCGAACAGCACGGCGTCGTAACGGGCCAGCAGGTCGTCAAGAGTCACGTCCTTGCCGAATTCCACGTCGCAGTAGAGGTGGATGTTCGGGTTATCGAGCGTCTTCTCAAGCGCGGAGGCGATGAACTTGATGGACGGGTGGTCCGGGGCCACACCGTAACGCACCAGGCCGAACGGCACCGGCAGCTTCTCGAACAGGTCGATGCGCGCTTCGGTGCCGAGGCCAAGTTCTTCGCCCAGCTTCTTGAGCTGGCGCAGGAAGATATCGGATGAGTAGACGCCGGCCGGACCAGCGCCAATTACAGCAATGCGGAGTTCAGTATTCACAGATTCAGTCACGCGCTCTAGCCTAACGCAAAGCCTTCCGTTGCAACAGAGGGCGAGTGGTGGGAATTCTGTGTATTAGGCCATAGTTTGTGCGTTTGGGAAACCTACGAGCACTGCTAATGTCAGATTATGGGTTTCCCTATTGGTCAAGTTATTGCCGTTCTCATTCCAAGAAGCATGCAAGGCGGATCAGGCCCTTACTCCGGATACGTTTATGCTGCAAGGCGGTTATCCACGCATTTATGACACGAGAATGCCGCTCAATCTGTTCTTCTCGAACTACATCGACACTTATATCGAACGTGATGTTTCCGAATATCTTGATGTACGCAATTTGGCTGAATTCCGCCGATTCTTGACTCTTTGCGCACTCAGTTCCGGAGCACTCATAAACTACACCAACATCGCCAATGAACTTGGTGTAAGTCCGCGAACCGTAAAGGCATGGATGTCGATTCTGGAATCAAGTTACATCGCATTCCATCTCATGCCGTTCTACACGAACGCACGCAAACAGGTGGTCAAAACGCCGAAACTCTATTTTTATGACACTGGCTTGCTGTGTCATCTCTTGGGCATTCGGACGGTCGAAGCACTGGTTGCGCATCCCAAGTTCGGCGATATATTTGAAAACCTCATCATTGCGGAAACCATGAAACAGCATTTGAACGCCAATCAGGAGCCACAATTATTCTTCTACCGCGATGCCAGCAAGGTCGAGGTGGATTTGTTGGATTTCACCGATCCTAACAACCGTATGCTCATAGAAATCAAATCCGGACAAACCTATCATGACCGGTTCGCCCGCCATCTCACTTTAATTGGCAATGTTCTCGGTATACCGTGTGAGCAACAGTACGTAACCAGTCGGGTTGAGCATAGTTATGTCTCACAAGGAATCCGCGTCACCTCCACCCCTCGATTGGCTAGAAGGCCGACGGTAAAGAGCCGCCGCAGAGCAGTAGGAATTCTGTGCAAATCAGTGAATCCCTTGAGGCATTAAAGACGTCACCTCCAACGGCTCTTTACGACCTCGATTGCATTCATTAGGTCATTTCTTCGTCCATTAGGTCGGAGGGTGCTGAAGCCATCCCTTGGAACGGCGGGGTTTCAAGGGCCGCTCCGACCAAGGACCGACCTAATAAACGTCAAATCGACCTAATGAATAACTCCGATGCTATTGCTGCTTTCGTGGGTGGGATTTCCGTTTCCGCCACGTCACCAACCGTATCGCCCCGATTATGTTTCGATGCGGTGGACTCGACATACGACCATCCCGGTCAGTCAACTGACCTACAAAAACAGCAGAAGCCTCATATTCTTAATCAGTCCCGATCAATTAGGGCAGTGAGGGCCCAGAGGATGCTCACCACGTCGATGGCCTCCTGGAGGAAGGCACCGACGACGACCGGGATAAGGTTGAACGCGGCGGCAATCATGCCGATGGTGGCAAGCACAAGGCCCGCGATTACGGCTTGAAGCATCACGCGCTTGGTGCGGCGTGCAATGGCGATGGCGCGCGGCACGGCGGCGATATTGTCATTCATAATGACCACCTGAGCGCTTTCGGAAGCGGCGGTGGACGTGCCGTCGGTCATGGCCACGCCGATATCAGCGACAGCGAGCACCGGAGCATCGTTCACACCGTCGCCGACCATCATCGTGACGGTTTTACCGGCTCCTGTAGCGGCCTTGACTGCGGCTACCTTATCCTCCGGGAACAGTTCGGCGTGAACCTCGTCAATGCCGACTTCGCTGGCAATGATATTGGCGGAAGCCCGCTTGTCACCGGTAAGCATGGCGAGCTTGGTGACGCCCAACTCATGCAGTTTGGCGAGCGCTGCCTTGGCGTTGGCACGCGGTACGTCGCGCAGCACAATGCGCGCGATCAGCTGACCATCAACAGACACATACGACGCCATTTCGTCCGGCTGAAGCAGCCCAAATCGTGTGCGCAGGTCATCCTCAGACCGACTGGGAACAGCCTCGCCGACCGCCAAGAATCCATCCTCCCCGGCGGCCGCGAAAGACAGCCGGCCAACGCGCACCGCGTGTCCGTTCACCTCGCCGGAAACGCCCTTGCCGGCGTCTTCATTGATGTTCTTGACGACCGGATACTCCCGGCCATGGCCAGGCCAGCTGGCCTCCGGCTCTGGGCACAGGCGCTGGCCATCCTCGAACCGCTGGCGCAGTCCGGCCAGCGCCTCCGCGCCGGCCTTGGCGATACCTTTGGACAGGATGTGCACCGAGTAGCTTTCCACCGCGCCGGCCATCATCAGCACATGGTCTTCGTTGAGACGGGTTGCAGCGCCGGGCAACATCTCGACGCGCACCACCTGCGGCTGCTTGACGGTGAGCGTACCGGTTTTGTCGAAGAACACCTGCGTGACGCGGCCGAGATTTTCCAGCACGTCCTGCGCTTTGATAAGCACGCCGGCTGCGGCGAGGCGTCCGGTTCCGGCGATGTATGCCACCGGTGCGGCGATGAGCAGCGGGCAGGGCGTGGCCAGCACCAGCACCTGGGCGAATCGCGTCGGCACCCCGGACACCGCCCATGCGACGCCGGCAATCACCAGCGAGAGCACGGTAAAGGGCACAGCCAAGCGGTCGGCGGTTTTTACCACGGCCGGGCGCGACTCCTGCGCGGAGGCCACGAGCTCGAGGATGCGCTGGTACTGCGAATCGGCGGCCACCTGGGTGGCACGCATGGTCAATGCAGTCGAGCCGTTCACCGCGCCGGACATCACGCGGGCGCCGGCGAACACTTCACGCGGCACCGGCTCGCCGTTGATATTGCTCAGGTCGAGCGTGGCCGTGCCGGACAGCAGCTCGCCGTCAACCGGCACAGTTTCGCCCGGCAACACCATGAGTACGTCGCCCAGCTGCACCTGCTCGACCGGCACCGTGTCGAAGCGGTGCGCGGCGGCGGCAGCCGATGCCGAGCCCACGCGCCGGAAGCCATCGGACGAATCGCCCTTATCGGCAGCAAACCCACGCCCCACGCCAGGCAGGTTGACGACGTGCGCGGTTTGCGGCGCGGCTTCCATCAGCGCGGTCAGACTGCGCTCGGCCTTGGCTTGAGCGTATTCCTCAATGGCCTCGCCGGACGTGATCATCAGCGTCACCGCCCAACTTGCCCAGTATTCGGCGACGGCCACGGTGGAGAGGATCGCGACCACGGCCAGCACATCGACTCCAACCTGCCCATGACGCAAATCGTCAATCATGCCGCGCACAGTGTCAATCACAATAACCAGCACCAGTGCGATAACCAGCCACTGGCCGAAACCCGGATTGCCGAGTACCGGAATCGCCATCGCATTGCCCCACGGACGCCAATCGCCTAGTAAAGCCAACGGAATTGCGGCGATGACGACGACCGGAAGCATCGGCACAAGCTTGCAGATGTCGAGAATTTTGGTGAAGAATCTGATGAGTCTGCTCATCATTGCTCCTTACGCTCGTATACGGAGTCGATTGCGGTACGGTAAGCGTGGCCCGCGCAATCGGCGCTACGGTCACGCCTTGTTAACCCACCGGCGGCTTTGCCTGGGGCTTCGCTTTGCTCGGCTCCCGCGCAACCTTCCGATACACGGCGTAAAGAAATGTATTCAGTTTTGTATTGAATTATGCGCTGTGTTCGGGACGTCGCCCGAACTCAGTGCTTGGCCTACCCTATCAACGAGCGTTGCGCGACATGCCGGATATCGAAACTACGTTGGCGGCATGGGCGCGGGGCACAATCGCGCATACGAAAGGCCCGTGGCAGGAGTTTGCTCACTGTCACGGGCCTTTGCTTGTCCGACACGGTGTTCAGCGGTTACCGCTCAACACCGTGTGACGTTGTCGAGTCGGCTTTACCACAGGCCGAATGGGTCGGAGAAGCCGCCGCCGTCACCGGTGCCGCCATCGCTGTTGCCATTGCCGTTACCGTTACCGTAACCGTTCTGGCCATTGCCATTCTGGTTGTTCTGCTTATTCTGGCTGTTGCCGTTGGAATCGGAGCTGGACGAGCCGTTCACCGACGACTCCTCCTGATCGAGCGTCACGTCCACATCCATGGTCTTGCCGTCGCGCACGATGGTCAGCGTCACCTTGTCTCCCAAAGCCGCGGCACGAACGTAACCAAGCAGCGAGTAGTTGTTGTTCACCGCGTTGCCGTTGAAGGCCACGATGGTGTCGCCCTCCTTGAGACCGGCCTTGTCGGCCGGGCCGCCGGAGACGACCGCGCTGCCGGTGGCGCTCGACTTGGTGATGGTCGCGCCGCCGCGGGTCACACCGTCGGCTTCAACCGTGTCGGACTTGATGACCACGCCGAGGGCAACGTGCTTGACCTTGCCGTCCTTGATGATTTCGTCGGCCACACGCTTGACGAGGTTGGACGGGATGGCGAAGCCGATGCCGATCGAGCCGGCGGAGTCGGAGGAAGTTGCGGTAGAGGCAATCGAGGAGTTGATGCCGATTACCTGGCCGGCCGCGTTGAAGGTCGGGCCACCCGAGTTACCGGGGTTGATGGCCGCGTCGATCTGGACGGCGTTGGTGACGATCTCGTTGTTGTTGTCGTCGGTCACGGTCACCGGGCGGTTCAGGGCGGAGACGATGCCGGTGGTGGCGGTGTCGTCGTAGCCGAGCGGGTTGCCGATGGCCATCACGTTCTCGCCGACGGCGAGCTTGTCGGAATCGGCGAATTTCACGGCCTTGAGGTCGCTCGGCGGGTTGTCGAGTTTGATGACCGCAAGATCGGTGGTGGTGTCGGTGCCGACGAGCGTGGCGGAATACATGTTGCCGTTGGCAAGCGTCACCTGAATCTGCTGGGCACCGGAGATCACGTGGTTGTTGGTGATGATGTGGCCTTCGGTGTCGATGATGGCGCCGGAGCCCTTGGCGGTGCCGTTGCTCAACGCGGTCTGGATGGAGACCACGGAGCCGGAGACATCGCTGGCGACAGTCTGCCAGTCGGGGGCTTCGCCGCTCTTGGCGGTGGCGGACCCGGAGCCGGACTTATTCGAGCTGACGTTGGACAGCGAATTGCTGGTCGGCAAGGTGATCAGGCCGCTGGTGAGGGCACCGTAGCCGAGGCCCAGGCAGAGGGCCGCAGCCAGAACGGCGGCGACCACGGCGATGAGGATGTTGCTCGCCGTCTTGGACATGCCCTGCTTGGCGGGGCCGGGCTGACCGGGCTGTCCCGGCTGGGTCGGACCTTGACCGTTCGGCGTACCGGTACCGGGAGTGCCGAAACCGAACAGACCGCCCTGCTGGGGCTGCTGGCCATTCTGGCCATTCTGGCCATTCTGACCGGACTGGCTGGCAAACGGGTTGCCGTTGTTCTGCTGCGGCTGCGTGGGCGGATTGAACGGATTGCCGTTGCCCTGCGGCTGCGGGTTATTGGTGTAGTAGGGATTGCGGTTGCCCTGCTGGCCCTGTGGGGTTTGCTGTGCAGGCTGACCGAACGGGAATTGCTGCGTGGGCTGGGCATTGCTGCCGGCCTGGCCGCCCTGCTGGCCCTGTGCCTGAGTCGGGGTCGGACCATAAGCGCCATATTCCGGGGCCGGACGATACAGCGGAGTTGTGGCCGAGGTCTGGTCTGCGGCCGGCGCTGCCGGAGAAGCCGGCGAGGAGGAGACCACCGTGCTCTCGCCCTTGGCGGAGGCGTAGTCCGGGATGGGCTCGGTGGCGGCGGTGTCGGTAACGGCTTGCGTAGGCCGCTGATCGGCAGCGGGGGCGGCCGGGGGAACCGGGGCTTGCTGCTCGCTGGAATCGCTGGCGTTGCCGGCATCAACCGAGGCGCCGCCTACAAATGGGTTCTTCGGCTCGATGTTGCCGGTATCGGCAGTATTATTGGGGTTTTCGTTATTCTGCGGGGTCTGGTCGACGCCCTGCGGGTTGAATTCGTCAGCCATTGCTGCTCCTTTTCCTAAATTCCTATCACGTCTGTTCGGCGGCTATTTGGGCGCTTGCTCCTTGCCGCTTCTCGTGTGCTACCTCAGTAGTAAAGGCAGTTAATCTGGAGGTTTTCTGAACGTTGATTGAAAGTCTATGCGTAATCATCGCAGAGTCTTATGGGCATCTCGGCTTCGAGGGGCTGATTTCCTGTTTCGGGAACATCTACTTGCACTTCAAGGGGCTGTTCGCGCGGTCAATTCCGAGTATCAAGAGCCCTCATTTAACGCCATTCCGCCATTTTTTGCAGCCGGCCTACTTGGCCAGGAGCCCCTTGAAGCGGAAGTAGACGTTCGGGAGCGGCGAAATCCGCCCCTCGAAACCGAGTTCTTCACAATTTCCGGCCCTTTTCTGGCCCTTCTGCCTAAAGTGAACATATGACGATCAGCCTTCTTGAACATCCGTTGGGCGCACAGCCCGGACAGCCCGGCGACCGCAGCGCCTTCCATTTCGAAACGATCACCCGCCTGCCATCCACGGCCAGCGGGCTTGGGCGAGACGGTGCCCGATACGGCCGCACCGGCATCATTCACACGCCCCACGGCGATATTCGCACGCCTGCCTTCGTGCCGGTGGGCACGCAAGCCGCGATGAAGGCCGTGTTGCCCGAGCAGATGAAGGATCTAGGCGCACAGTGCCTGCTGGCCAACGCCTTCCACCTGTTCGAGCGCCCGGGCGAGGACGTGCTGGACGCGGCCGGCGGCTTGGCGCGTTTCATGAACTGGGATGGGCCCACGTTCACCGATTCTGGCGGTTTCCAAGTGATGTCGCTGGGCGTCGGCTTCAAGAAGACGCTGGCAATGGACGTGACCGGCATGAAGTCGGACGACATCATCGCCAAGGGCAAGGAGCGCATGGCCTGGGTGGATGAGGACGGCGTGACGTTCAAGTCGCCTTTGAATGGTGACGCACATCGTTTCTCCGCTGAGATTTCGATGGGCATCCAGCACAAAATCGGCGCAGACATCATGTTCGCGTTCGACGAACTCACCACGCTGATGAACACCCGCTCCTACCAGGAGGACTCGGTGGAGCGCACCTTCCGCTGGGCCCGCCGATGCGTGGACGAGCACCAGCGGCTGACGGCTGAGCGGCTGGGCAAGCCCTATCAGGCCTTGTATGGCGTGGTGCAGGGCGCGAATTACGAGGATCTGCGCCGACGTGCGGCCTCGCAGATCGCCTCTCTGGACTTCGACGGCGTGGGCATCGGCGGCGCGATCGAGAAGCGCATCATCGGCGACACCTGCGCATGGATCTGCGACGCGATGCCGGAGAACCGCCCGCGCCATGTGCTGGGCATCGCCTCCGTGGACGATATCTTCGCCTGCGTGGAGAACGGCGGCGACACCTTCGACTGCGTGGCCCCCGCACGTTGCGCCCGCAACGGCGCGATCTACACGAGGTCGGGCCGATACAACATCAAACGCGCCCAGCACAAGTTCGATTTCGGCCCGCTGGAGGAAGGATGCGACTGCTACACGTGCCGTCACTACTCGCGCGCATACGTCGACCACCTGCTTCGCGCACGCGAATTCAACGGCTTCACGTTGGCCACGATTCACAACGAGCATTTCTTCGTGAAGCTGCTGGACGACATCCGCGCCTCGATCGACGGCGGATACTTTGATGAGTTCCGCGACGAAGCGTTGGCCCACTTCTACGGCAACGGCGAGCGCCGGCCAGGGTTGTGAGTTTTTCTCCTTCGTTGCGGCTTGTGCCGAACTTCTCTCTGCTCCCCCGCTGAGGCTGAGACGTTAAGCAAACAGCCCAGTGGGCTGTTTGTAGTCGAAGGTGAGACGATAGTCGAACCAGCAGGTTGCAGGCAAGGCCCGTCCTTAATTGCGGACGAGCTGTCACGAAGTGACTGAGGGGAGTGCCGCCACCCTCAAAGATCACGGCGCCCGCAGGAGACCCACAAGCGATATATCCCTGCCTCCCATGCGACACGCCGAAGATTGCATGATTACCCAGCCGGGTGTAAGTTAGTCGATTGTCTGCGAGTGTGGCGGAATGGTAGACGCGCTGTCTTCAGGTGGCAGTGAGTGTATGCTCGTGGG
>ENA-OUQP01001856-OUQP01001856.1-human-gut-metagenome-genome-assembly--contig:-NODE-1856-length-12965-cov-5.755383_pt1 | contig 12965 bp, 8 predicted proteins | sample MGYA00237951_ERZ548836 | MGnify/ENA primary metagenome ERZ548836 (study PRJEB26490, sample SAMN05194702) | human gut metagenome | biome: terrestrial biome; feature: human-associated habitat; material...
CCGCCATGTCGCAGCGGGCGACCGAGTCGTAGGGGTGGAAGGCGAACGTGCCGTCACCGTTGGCGAAGCCGGTCGAGACACCGGTCTCGCCCATCCAGTTGATGGCAGACGCGTGATCCGTCGCGGACGAGACATCGGAGAAGAAGCGAACCTCGTACACGGCAGAAACGCTGTTGCCCACATCATCCGTAAGGTACACGCTGATCGTGCCGGCGGCATGGGGGACGATGAGGCCGTCTTCGACACTCGCAACGCTCGGAGAGTCGACCCCGACGGTACCCACCAGGTTGCAGTTGTAGTAAGTGCCCTTGGGAGACAGCGAGTAAAGAAGCGGCCTACCCACCAAGAGACCTTCTTCTGGAACGTTGGAGTCGAAATCGCAGTCCAGCCACTGGAGGTTAAGGGTGGCGTCAAAGTCCATGCTGGGGCCTTCGATGCGCGTCGGGCTCTGGTTGTTATACGTCTTTGTCGAGTACTCGCCAACGAAGACATAGGGGTGCTGCGCCGACGAAGGTGCCTGGGCGAAGCCATAGGAACGGATCTCGGGATCAATCAGCGCCAGATAGTTGTCATAATTCCCATAGTCCGGCTTGCCCTGCGTGAAGTCGATCCAATTCCGCCTCTCGCTTGCCCAACAATCGATGACGTCACGCATGTCACCAGATTCGCAGAGGAGCATTTCACCCTCGGAGGCGATGCCGTTGTACGTCGCGGTGTGCCAGTACGATCCATCCGGCCGACGGTTGCCCAGGCTGTCGTCGCCCGTCTCGACCGCGCGCTGCAGGGCGATCCTCTCAAGCGCGTTCGACCACTTGGGCGAGAAGTACTCCTCCCTGCTCATTCCAATGTAGGAAAGGTACTCAGGTACCGTTACGAGATGGTCGTTATAGATGAGCTTCACTTCGGAGCTATAGTAGGCCAGCGTACGCCAGTGGCTAATAGCATTAAGCGTGCCCTCGTAGGCATCATTCTGATTGACGTAAATCTGCTTCACCACACGGAAGCCCGTGCCGATCTTCACGCCGGTTAGAGACGAAGTGCGCCATGAGGCACCAACGCCGGCGCGGTCCTCGATGCCGTCAGCGGAATCTTCGGGCACCGCGGCGGCCTCGGCGAGGGCGCCGGGCAGCCTCGCCTCGTCGCCAGTATCCGCGAGCGCTGTGCCAGGAGAGCATAGAAGCAGGCTGATTGAACAAACGGCCAGCAAACCGGCCTTAACCACGTTTTTCATTCGCATGCGCTCCTTCTTTCCTCGATAGGCTGACAGTTTCCTGAATTGCCTCTCCAATCGGATTGTGTCTCAAGCCGACGGCATTAACCTCACGCATTCGACAGACGGGCCCGACAAATGCGAAAACGGGACAAATGTCCCGTCTTCGCCATCAGCGCTTGGTTATGCAATTTGAAAGGCGCCGCCCACCTGACAAGCGCTCGCGCGAGCTCACCTTTGGCACCAATTGTCCAGACGGTGGAGAAACGCCGCCATGTCACAGCGCTTGACGGTCTCGTAAGGACGGAACGTCTTTGAGCCGTCCGACTCGCTCCATCCCTTGGTGACATCGGCGCAAACGAGCCACAGAACCTCATCCCTATGCGGCGTCACGAGGGTAACATCCGAAAACGGGTTGATTCCCATACCCGCGACATCTCCGCCCATTTTTCCCGCAAGGCGCTTCAAAAAGGCTGCGATGTCACAGCGCTTGACGGTATCCATGCCACGGAACGTATGGCTTCCGTCGCTCTCCGTCCAGCCTTCGGAAATACCGCACGATGCCAGCCACCATATTTCCCTGGCATGACTTGAGTTCGCATCGACATCCGCAAAATAGGACATCTCCTCTTCAGAGGGCTCAAAAGCGGGAGACCCCGCAAGTCGATAGAGAAACGCCGCCATGTCACAGCGTTTGACAGTCTCGTAAGGACGGAAGGAAATCCAGCCATTTGCCTCAGGTCATCCCCGCGTCACACCCTTTTCATACAGCCATATGACGTCAGCGGAATGGGGCGTTTCCGAGTAAATATCAGTAAACGGCGCGATTGAAGTTGGACCGGAGGGCACCGGGGGCGTCGGAGGAGTCGGCGTAGTCGGAGTCGTCCCGCCACCGTCAGGAGTGTCGTGAACGCAGTTGGAGCATGGCTTTCTGCCCTTCGCAATGGCCTCCCCAAGCGTCATCTGCGTCGGATTGGTCATTCCGGAACAAGTTTTAACGTAGTGATACTTAGTGCCGCTGCGAGAGCAATAGACCACCCTGCTCGAATCTTGAGCGTAGGCGGGCGTGGCCACAATAGCCAGCGAGCAGACAAGGAGCAGGAGAATTCGAATCGCTCCAGGCTTTGCTTTACTCCACACCATCGCACCCCGTTTCAATCGCTCGGCAGGCACGCGCCGCCGTTGACGCTCACACCTCACTGATTCCGACTCATCAAGCACGCATTCGACCGCATATATCGACAAGTGGCCCTATGAGCGCAGCGGCCGGGCCGTCGATGGGCCCCACCCTTATCGCGCCCAATCGGTCTCCTAGTTAAAGCCCGATGCAAATTGCGCCCAGGTCTTCAGTGGCGCGCTCGTAAACCGAGGGGTCGATCCTCGGTACGGCAGAGTCTGCAAACAGCCTCTTTGCCAGCTCTGTCGGATCGGCCTCGAACTCGCCAGATCCGACGCACATCCCTCCAATACCAGCGAGGTTCGCGAGGTGATGCATCTTATTCGCGTAATGAGGATGCTCGCCCCTCGACACCAACAGGCACGGAATGCCGTAGCAGCATGAGATCAGTGCGGAGTGATACTTGTAGCTAACAAGCGCGTCGCAACGCAAGATTGCCGAGTCCGCCACCTTGGGGGAGTACTCAGCGAGCTCGACGTTGATGCCGGCGGTGGAGAGCCTCTCCCCAAGAGCCCCGTTCATGCCCTCGTCGTAATGGCCCTCGTTCATAAAGGGGATGAGAAGGGCGCGGACGTCCCTTCCCTTCGCACGCGCGCTCGCCTCCTCCACGCACGCCTTAACCACATTGACATACGTGTCCAGCAGCTCCCAGGCGTGGAGAAAAACGAAGCCCAGCACAAACGCGTTATCGTTGGTTGCGCAAACACCGTCCCCAAGCTCTCTGAGCGCAAATACGAGGTCATCGCATTCGGCCAGCTGATCAGAAGGAATACCCTTCTCCACCAGGACTTCCTTTGAGTGAGGGTCCCTGAGTGAGAAGTGGCGAGCGTGGGCGACAACGTTGCGAAGATGCTTGATATAAACGCTGTTAGAAATCGCTTCGTTCGCGCTCAGGCCAAGGCAGTAAACGTCCTTGCCGCGCGCAATCATGAGCTCGTTGATCCTGATGAACAGGTTGCCCGTGTTGAAGTTGTTCACGTCATCGTTAAACTGGCCGTCATCAAGGATGGCGCCACCTCCCCAGATGACGACATCGAAATAATCAACGATGGAGTCGAGCTCCCTCGTCGTCGCGGGGTAATGGATGGGATGAACGCGGGCGTCGACGTTGAGCCTGTCGTACGTCGGGTTGTCCCACAAGAGGACGGCCGTCCGGCGCAGCGCCTCCTCGGGCAGGTGCTCGAGGACGGAACGCATCATGAGCTCATCGCCCAGATTGTCAGCACCATACCAGCCGGCGACGAGAATCCTCTTCCCGGAGCAATCCCTCAGGCTGTGCTCGAAACCCTGTAGCTCGCAGCTAAGCAGTGCCGCACGACGGGCTCGCCCCACCACGGACTCAAGCCAGGCAAGCCTGCCTTCAAGACGAAGAGAGTCCCGCGCCTCCTCGAGAGAGTCAAGCTTGGAGGAGACAGGGTCAATCGCCGTACAGAGCAGATGCTGAACGCCTTGCTTCGTGCGTTTTTTTAGACCGCTAAACACAGTTATCCTCCAGCCAGGGACTCCCATCTTGTACTTCATACGAGATGGAGGGACGAAACGGACATCCGCAGTGCCGCGAATCCGCCGGAGCGCCTCGCTGCATTCGCGCTCCTCCGCCCAAACAAGAGCACGGACAGACGCGCAGAACAGCCCTAGTAGACGAGCAGGTAGAGCTTGTCCCCCTCGAAAGCCATCTCAACAGCGGGGTCGAAAGAGTCATAGTTTGCACCTCCAAATAGGCGCTCCTTGTCCTCGTGACTCATTTCCCTGTTGACATAGGAGGTTCCTTCATACTCGTTAATCATGTAGGTCGTCGTCCAATACGTTGCGATACTCCAGGTCCTATCACAGAACAGAGACGCATCGATAGGCTCGCGTCGCAAACTTGGTGCGGCATCCGAAGCCCTTACTATGGTTGTAACGACATTTCCGGTCTCATCTTCATATTCGCGGATTGCGCTCTCAACGACCCCCGAGTACCACCGTTCCTGCGCATTGATTTGGAGCTCGACGCGCGAGCCTATCCTACAAGCAATTATCCCAGCCACAAGCACAGTCAGCAGAATGACGAAATCAACGGCCAGGAACATCTTGCAGGACTCAGGCTTTTCCCCGCAGATTGATACAAGCAGAAGCCCCGAAATTGCCCCGAAGGCCCCAAGGAGGGTCCTTGCCGATAAATCGTGGTTCGCGGAAATAAGCTGAACCGCAAACACCAACGCCAGTATCGCCACGATAGCAAAGGAGGAGACGACTGCCCGCAGTAAATGATTTCTATTTACGCTTATCACCGAATAAAGTGCCCCGAACAATGACGCACACAAAGCCAGCGGAAGAAGATAGGGAAGGTTAGAGCCCAGCCCATCAATAAGGACATATCTTAGATTCTCAAGGATAAACCGGGCGTTCTCAGCAATCGCCTCTAGACTCAAGACGCTCGTGCGCACCGGGAGAGACGGATCGATCATTCCGCGCGAAACAAAAGTTAAATAGATGACTTTTGCTCCAATCGAGCTAAGTAAGCCCGCAAGAACCACTGCGATGCCGCTGCGAACTGCAGTGCACGCGGCATACTCAAATCTCCTCGTCGACTCGGCGAGAGCGATTCCAATCGCAAGTTGGAGATATAAAAATAGGGAGACCTGGTAGCACCAAGAAGAGAGCAGAAGGCAAAGCGCTATTGCAAGCCACTTAGCCGCAAGCGACTTCCCGGTCCGATGGCGATTCGACAGGACGGATACCGTCAAATACAGCGCCGCAAAAGTAAAGAACAATGCCGGCCCATATATCATCACGTAGCACTCGGGAAATCTCATCCAATCCAAGAAGAACCCATTAACAAAGACGATAAGAACCGCGAGGTCCACAAGAAACAGCCTTGCCAAAGAAAGTGCTCTCTGGGAACAAAGCTCTTCCTTTTCGCAACATAAAGCAATATGCGCGGCAAGTACCGCGACGCATACCGAAATCAGCACTAGAAACAGCACGGTCATCAGGGGTTGGACGGTCGCTCTTTGAAGGTTCAAAAAGTAGGCTCCCTTAGCGAACAGATAGCCCAACGGGCGCCCGTTCCTAATATTGACCAGAGAGTCATCCAGTGCATAGGCGATATACGTATCACCCGAGTAATGGACCCGGAGTAGGGTCCCGTACGAAAGCAGAAGAAGGAGTAGGTTGAGAAGCGCACAGCCAAGGAAACCCCTACGAAGTCCCCGCAGCATACCCACGACACCAGCGTTCCCCGGCCGGGAAAATTGACCCGCCGTCATATTTCCGTCAGGCAAGTTCGGCACGGCCAATCCACCTCATCCCGCAAAAGATAACGCTCCGCCTATCCCCGATTACGTCGGAAAACTCGACTAACGACGCCACGCACGCCCCTTGATTCTTCCTCAAGAGCTATAGTTCGAATCGAATCTCCCCTCATAGAGCTGAGTTCCATCGAGCCACGCCCATCTATCTCTGGCAACAGACGCACTCGGAGATCCTCCCTCTCCAGCTGTCGGACAAGCTCGGCGACCTCGTCATTCTTAGGCGCATAGACAGCGAGCTCTTCGTCATCGCCCGCTGCCGCAATGCATCTCCGGAGTCCATCTGCAGAAGAACCCTCCCCGGCAAACACAATCACCGTCTTCTTAATGCCGCGAAGGCCGCACACGCGAGCAAAGAAAGCGTCTGGGTTATCAAGTAGCTGGGTAAGGTCGTTCCAGTCATAGTCAGACCAATACGCCTTATAAAGAAGTCCCTTATCTTGCAGTCGCTGAAACTCTAAAAGAAATCTGTCGAAGAACTGCTCACAATACCTTCGAGCAAGTCGCCATTGGTTCCAACAATATCCTTTAAATTGAATATTAGCGATTGCCGGGGCAAACGCCGCATAGCGCCGAGACTTCTCCGAGCCCAAGAAGCGCCAAACCTCGGCATACTCTTCGCAAATGGGGAAGACCTTGGACGGGGACTTAACCGACGAACCAGAGTTGTCGGTTCGATAGTGAAGGTAGCCCTCGCTCGTCAGGACTATCTTTTTTGCCGCCATCAGCGCTTTGAGATTAAACGAGGTGTCCTGGAACGACGCACCTGGAGTTTCGAGGAATCTAATACCTTCCTCCTCAAGGAAGGCACGCCTATAGAGTCCGCTCCAGATAGATGCGGCACTCCACAGAACGCGGTTATCCTCCGCCGCAGAATAAGGCTCGCCAAAAGGCAGGCGAGCCCCAAGGTTCTCGACAAGTTTGTCATCCCGGGACCGATCACCCGTATGATGCTCGTAGTAGTTGCTCTTCACAACGTCTGCTCCTGCAGCCTCAGCGAGACCAACAAGGTTCTCGAACATATGCGGGTCAGCGAAGTCATCGGGCTCGACTATGCCGACATAGTCAGACTCGCACATATCGAGCCCAACATTCATGGACGCACCGTAGCCGCTATTCTCCTTCGAGATAACCTTGAATCGAGAATCCGCGCGAGCATATTCTGCGAGAATCTCGGGCGATGAATCCGTCGAACCATCGTTGATGCAAACGAAGCAAATACTCTCAAGCGTCTGGGCAACAAGACTATCGAGGCAATGCCTGAGGTACTTTTCCACGTTATACACCGGCACCAGAACGGTTACCAAGGGCCTATTCATAAGTTACTATTCCCTACCGCGAAGCGTTCGGCCGATTTTCTTCGCAACCTCGCGACGCCTCGAGCCAAGCGGCATAAGAGGGTCGACTATCTTGCGAATCGGGTTATTTTCGCCCAGTGCCGGAGCGGGCATCCTGTTCCTCTTGGGCCTGGTGTTGCAAAGCAGCGCAATGAGATCCTCGTAGAACGGGGTCTCGCGAGCGTACTTCCAGTAGTGCTGCCCCCAATCGCAGCCAGGGAGGTTCCAGGGCTTATCGCACCCAGCGTAATGGCGAATGAGCGGATGCTGACGAGCGGACATGTATTCCTTGTACGCATATGCGGGAGCAAACGGGTAGACGTTCGCGACGCGGTTTCCGCAATCATGCATGACATTCCACGCCTGGTCGAGATAGACAACGCGACCCTGACAGTGCGCATTGAGAACATCCTGGTCATCGAAGATGAAGTCCCGGACGCTTGCGAACTCCAGCCACTGCCTCGTCGAATACGCCTTTCGCATCTCCGCAATGTTCAGCAGGAGCACTCCTGCCTGGAAATAGGCATAGGGGTCCTTCATCCCGAGCTTGGTCTTCGTGTACTCGAGACGCCAGCCATCATTCATGTTCAAGTTGCCCAGGTAGTCAACGTCGCGCGTCGCAGCAAGCAGATTATCGCCAAGCTCGATGTCGTACAGCTTCGCGACGTCACCCTCGATCACGAGGTCAGAGTCGAGATACAGGACCTTCTCATACTCGGGCATAACGTGCTGGATGATGAACCTGTAGTACGTCTCAATGCCAATGTGAGCGTTATTGGTCGCGAGGTCAAACTCGTTCATCACGGAAGAGACATCGTGAAAACGAAGCATGACATTATCGCTCTCGCCAATGAGGCAATCGCGCATGAGCTCCTGATGCTCGCCGGTAATGTTGCTCGTCAGGACAACGACATCATAGAAGCGCGTCGGATCTGCATTGTCCAGCATCGACCTAATGGTGGTGGTCACCATGGGCACATAGCCATCGTCCGCTGCGAATACGACGGGCACGATCTTCCTGTCGGACGCCTCCTCATACGGAACAGACAGCTCGAGCCTACTCCTCTCGGGATGCTCGAACTGAACGCTCTGAAGCTCCTTGACGCGCAGGTTGGCGCCGGTCCTCTCCTGGTGGAGGAGGTAAATGTTGAAAAGGCGCTCGGCAAGATGGCCAGGGGTCCTAATCGCCTCAACACTATAGAGGGAGAAGTCGGTCGCCTCGACAAAGCGCTCGAGGATCGGAAAGAGCCAGGCGCAATAATCCTGGAAGACCTTCTTGCGCATGATGAACATGTTGCAGAAACGGGAGCACTTACCCAGAAGGAACGCCTCAGCATCCTCGGCATAATCCGGGTGCATCTCATTCAAAATGGCAATGACGCGGTGTAGGTCTTCCACATGAAGGAGGGGTGCAGCCTCATACTGTGCAAGGGGCGTATGATCCGAGCCCGGGAACTTGCTCAGGTCCTTTCTTTCCGTCGTGATGACGTCATAGCCTTCAATCGCCTTGAGAATAGTCTTGTCATCGAGCCCGTAGCGCTTCTGGGTCTGGCCGTTTATATAGCCGTCAAGGACCATGCCCCAGGCGTTCTCCTTGTGCCTCACATCGGAAAAATCGAAGTAGCGACGGTAGTGACAGAAACCGTAATACTCGGCATCGACATTCTTCCAAGCCCAATACTGCGTCGTAAGTTCGCAATACATCGGGTTCTGGTCAGAGATATTGTCCCCCTCGTCATCATGGAAAGCCCAGGGGAACTTATAGGCGGCATTGGCGCAACCGACCTGGACCGGCTGGAGAATCGCGCTGTCGAACAAATCGACATCCTTGTGAGTCGAAACAAAAATACGGACCGGCGACGCCCCATACTTCGAATTCCTTGAACGCACCTTAATCTCCTCGATATGATCCGCTGCCGACTTCCTGTACTTCAGATACCTGTGCGTCGGCTCCTCACAGTCACGCATAAGTTCCTCAGCACGATCCTTCCACTTCGCATAGAGAGAGGTCTCCGAATAAGATTCGCCCTTAGAGAGCGCAGAATACGACAAGTCCCTCGCGAAGCGCATAAGATTCGTAGCAGCCTCCTCCCGACCAGCAAGATCCACGAATGCGAAAAGGGCCTTTTCCTTTTCCGCAAGAGGGACGCGCTCGAACCACTCGTTTGCAGCGGACTCGACAAGTCGGTCGTTGAAAGCACGCGCAGCAGCCAGAACCCTCTCGTCACCAAAAGAAGCAGCGATATCTTCCGCCGCCCTGGAGCAATCGAGAAGGTCACGCGTCTCAGTAATGAAGCGGTCAGACGTCAGCTCGCGGTCGCTCGTAACTCCCCTGCCAATGTGATAGAGATAACCGGCGATTTCATCATGCGAAACCTCGCCCGTCGAAAGACTGGCGAGCACGAATGCCTCGTAACCATCCTCTGCACGAGAGAGACGTTCGGATGTCATCCTCTCGAAAGCCGCCTTAGCAAAGGAAGCGCTAACCAGTCTGTGATCAACGTTCCAGTCTTTACCGCCTTTGTGAGGAGGAGTCTGGAAAATGGCCGAAAGAAGCTCGTCCCTATCAAGCTGCCCGGAGCCTGAATTGGCCCAGGCCTCAAATGAACGTGCGCGTCCTTCGTCGACATCCTCGCCCACACACTTAAGACCAAAGTGGACAATTTGGTGTTCCTCTGACGGAAGGACCGTCGACAGAAGCTGAAGGGCATCAGGATCGAATTCGTCATCGGCATCCAGGAACGTAATAAAGTCACCGCTTGCAGCGGCAACCCCATCTCGCCTCGCAAGATGGGCGCCACCATTCACAGTCTTTGCCAGGACAACGAAGCGCTCATCTTCCGCTGCATAACGCTCGGCAATCTCCTTGCAGTTATCCGGACTGGCATCAATGACAACAATCGCCTCCCAATCAGCGAATGACTGGGTCTTCAAACTATCAAGACAACCCGGAAGATACTCCGCGTTGTTGTAGGCCGGAATCACAATCGAGAACAAAGGCATGGCATTTCTCCTTCTTGATAGCCCGCCGATTCGAATAGCCTGGCATCATCGCATTCACTTTGTGCCTAGGATAAACCAGGGAGCGAATGATCGAAGTCACGATAGACCCCGAGCCCCGACTAATACAGCGCGAGGTAGGCCTTGTCTCCCACAAAGATGAGCTGCTCATCTAGATTGATATAAGACCAATCCTCGTCACCAAACAAAGACGCCTTCTCTTCGGCAGAGACAGTAAGAGTCTGTAAGTTCAGGCCTCCGACATAGTTAATCATCTCGACGTTTGCGTACGGACAATTTACAATCCTGCGCCCGAGCTCAGCGACGTGATACCTGGTTTCCGGATAAGTCGTTTGTGAATGGGCGTCCCCAACTATCCCGATTCCGCAAACCGTATTCCCCGTCTCATGCTCATAGTCCCGAATCTTATGGGAAATCTGCTGTGCGTACTGCCGATCCTGAACGTTGCTGGCATAAACGTCGTATGCAATATCCCACATAAACCCTGCGTTTACTGCCATAAATGCAATGAGCACAGCAGCAGCCGCAACAAATGTCTTCGCACGAGCCGACGGCACAAGCGCAGCATCATCCTCTCGTCTACAAGCGCAATCATCGAGCAGGCATTCGCACAGCAAGGCCATCAAAATGCAGCCAAGCACCATCCACACCGCCACGTTACTGCGAGGCGAGAGGATGATATTCGCCTCGATATAGTGAGGAGCATACGAAGCGGCAAGAGCCACAGCGAACGCCCCAATATATGCAACGCCGCGTCCGAAAGAGCGTCGAAACACAGACACGAGCAACAGCAAAAGACCTAGCTCAAGAACTTGCATCGCAGGTACCCCTAGCAGGCCATCCGCATTAAGAAAGAGCTTCAATTGGTAAGCGGCCAGCGTATAGCAGTTGCTCAGTATCACCGGAAGTGAAAAGCTGGAGCCTCGACCGCTGTCACCCAAAACCATCGCAATGTGCTTAAGGATGGCCACATTAGACACCGCGCACGCTACTCCTAAAAGGATACCGATGAGTGCTTTCTTCCAGAATCCATTTAGGGAATCTCTCGATTCAAGAATCGCACCAATTACAACAGCAGCGACATACGAACCCACGAGAGACTGGTAGCATCCAAGTGAGACGAACAGGAACGCGAAGCTTGCGAGAATAGATAACACCGACTCGCCCTTAAGAGAAAAACGGATTGCGAGGGTAAGCGAGATGGCTCCCAGTGCAATCATCCCCGCGACCTCGGGGAACAGAATCCAATCCTCAACAAATACGTTTCCCCACACCAAGGTCGCTGGCAGGACTAGAAGCGTTGACTTAAGGTCTCCCTTAAGGCCACACAGACCTGCGTAAAGATCGGCTAGAAGGGCGCTCGAGATGGCCAGCATGACTATGCAGAACGCAATAAAGTACCTTTGTGCCAGAACAAGATTGATTCCCATTCTGTCAAAAAAACAGGAAAAGAGCCAGAAAGTATATCTGCCACACTGGAGATACCAAGTCGTGTGCTGATCGACAATAAGATGGTATGAGTCACTTGAAAAGTGAAGTCGCAGCAGCAACGGCGTAAATTCCACAACGAGAATGACAAAGGATGCAAGGAATAAAGGTGCAAATAGATTCGGACTTCGCTTGCCGCCGCGCAACGTAACAACCTTATTCCTAGCATTGATAGACATTTGTCCCCCCAAGAGCAACTAAAACAGCGAGCCAATATACGGGATCTTTTTGAGAAGAAGTCCCATAAGCAGGAGCAAAGCAAATAGCAAAAGAGCAATCGTCGTCTGAGCGAGGAACAGCACGTTCCCCGAGAACAGCGTGCAAAGATAGCCGGACTCGAGCTTCGCAAATACAACAAGCGCCGGCATATGAAGCATATACACCGCGAAGGTACCGCTTCCAAGCGCAGCGACAGCTTTCCCAAAAACGGCGCGGCTTTTCTCTCCTCGGAAATCAATTTGAAAGAAGAGGGCAAGCAGCGACAGCGTCAGCAGGAACGTCGTCGGCAGCCAGTAGCCATAATCGACCCCGAAGGCTCCGGACCCATTCCGATACTGAGCTTCATGAATCAGGCAGGTCAAAACCGACGAGACAAGGAGGGTGACAACGATTATTCCAAGGCGCGGGCCACCTTCGCCATCCGCCTTCCCTTGCCTCACGGATGTCGCCCGATCAGAAATAAAGGCGCCTCCAACAAAATACAAGCACAAATAACCCACGGCAGACAACGGATTAAGCGTGGAAAACGAATTAAAGAACGGAGCAAGCTTCACATACAGCGTTGGAGATACGAACAGTATTAACGATCGCGCGCCGTCAATCAGACAAAATAGGATCATAAGGCCAAGGCAAAGCGGATAAAGCGCTTCTCTATTCTCATCCCAAGCGAGTTTCAGGAGCGGAAACAATAGATAAAGCCCTATCAGGGCATATAGAAACCAAAAGTGCCCGAGTAGATACCCATCGGCATTACCAGACACCAATAGGGCAAAGGTCTCCGAAACGGATAGCCTAGGAGCCCCAAGAAAGCGATACACCGCTATATCTATCGCCCGCCAGGCGAAAAGCAGAAGCAAATACCTTCTTATGCGCAACCAGTGCCACTCGCTATTAAAGGGACGATTAAATAGGATTGCACCATTAACTGCAATGAACAGTGGAACGCACGACACCGTAAGCGAAGTTATAGCCCTCGACAAGCACGTGTTCGAAAAACCATTCGTATAAAAGGCATAGTGAATATAAATAACTTGAAACATCGCAAATACCTTTGCAATGTCCATACCCATATTTCTTGTTGTCGAGGTCGATGACGAACTGCTCATGCAAGGCCAATCTTGAAACGAAATATATAAAGCTTGCCGTGTCGAACAAACGCACTTAGCAACGCAAAGTGGGAGACCCGCCGCCGCTACTCCTCCTCATCCTTCTCCCAGGTG
>ENA-OUQP01001873-OUQP01001873.1-human-gut-metagenome-genome-assembly--contig:-NODE-1873-length-12807-cov-5.583281_pt1 | contig 12807 bp, 9 predicted proteins | sample MGYA00237951_ERZ548836 | MGnify/ENA primary metagenome ERZ548836 (study PRJEB26490, sample SAMN05194702) | human gut metagenome | biome: terrestrial biome; feature: human-associated habitat; material...
GGACATCTGATTCCCAAATTTCCGGAAGTTCGATTTCATCGCACAAGAATATTCAGAAAAATTAAAACCGTTCTATAAATGTCCAATTGTGCTTAAATGCAACCTAATATGTATTATCATATGCAATTTCACCAACTAAAGTATACATCCTCATCGGAACAATATCAACCAGCATTCGACAAATATCGGAATAATAGAACGGCGATGATCCCGAGATCACCGCCGTTTTTGCTATTTGGATATGTATTCTGGATTCATGATGCAGATAGTCTTTGGCTGGAGCAATGCCTGCATCTTTTCTTCGAACCGTTTGGAAAACTTGTGATTGCATTCTTCTGGGGCTGGCAGACTGGCGATGATAGCCTCTGCACATTTTCCCGCTGCACTTCATCGCTTAACATTTCTTCTGGAATCATAACAAGCCTCCTTGGTGTCCGCATTATTCTGTTTTACTTCTCCGAATCTTTGATCCGATTTAACTATAATAACGATTCAAAAGCCACATTTTGGACACCTGACAGCAAAAATAATTTCAAAAGTAAGGATGCTATTCTTAAACCGCCAAAACAAAAAGGAGGTATAAGATATGGCATCAATAGTTCAACGGAACAAAAGCTTCAGCGTGGTGTATACCATATACGATGGAGGCAAGAAGAAACAAAAGTGGGAGACCTATCATTCTTATGAAGCTGCTCTCAGGCGAAAGGAACAGCTGGACTTGATTCAGCAACATGAGAAGGAGCGAGCGCAGTATCGTGAAGGAACCCTGGCTCAGTTTCTGGAAGAATATGTGGAACTGTACGGGTACATCCACTGGGCCTGTTCCACCTACACCAGCAATGAAGGGCTCATTCGGAACTATATAGTTCCGTTCATGGGCAGTATGCGGCTGACGGAGTTCAGACCCAAGGTAATTGCAGCGATGTATGGTAAACTGCAGGCTGACCCTAAAATCACGCCTTCCGTGCTGACGAACATTCATAAGCTGCTGCACAGTGCATTTGAACAGGCAGTATTGTGGGAGTATGTTCCAAGGAACCCATTCCGGAAAGCAAATGTTCCGAAAGCCTTTCCAACTGAAATCCCGATGCTGACCACTGATGAAATTAAGATATTGATCCAGAACTGCGACAGCCCCATGCTGTCCATTGCGATACATCTGGCTTTCGCTGGTTCTCTGAGAAAAGGTGAAATTCTGGCGCTGACCTGGGATGATGTGGACTTCCAGAAAGGGACTGTTTCCGTTAGCAAGACTTTAAAGCGTGTTCGCAGGGATGCGGTGGATGTGCTGAATGGAAAGGATATTCTCTACCAATTTCCTGCAGTTTTTGATGAGGGGCAGACGGTCACAGTGTTGAAACACCCCAAGACCCAATCCAGCATCCGAATAGTATATCTGCCGGATTATGTGCTGGATGCGTTGCAGGAGTGGAAGAAAACACTAAAACCGGTTAAACGAAATCAGCCGGATCTGATCCTGCGGTATTCCAATGGTAGACCCCTCTCAGAGGAAACCTTGCCCCGTTTGCTGGAAAAACAATTACTGCAACTTGGGCTACCGGTCGTATCCTTTCATAGCCTGCGGCATAGCAGCATCAGTTACAAGCTGGTATTAACCGGCGGCAACATCAAGGCTGTACAAGGTGACTCCGGTCATGCACAGGCGGAGATGATTACGGAGCGTTATGGTCATATCATTGATTCCTGTCGAAAGCAATGCGCTCAGGATTTTGAGGAAGAATTCTATAAGGGCATGTAAAATGAGCCGTCTGACGAAAATCAGGCGGCTTTTTACAGTAGGATGGAGCATCCCCCTCCTAAGAAGATGGATTGTCGTTCGATTTTAGTCCGGTTAGCAAAAAATAAACTCTGAAAGGAGGATGATTTAATGAATACAATCAAGAAATTAAGAGACCTTGCTGTGCATCTGAAGCAGGCCGTCGCAACTTATTCCCAGCACGATTATGAGCAGTTGCATCAGGAGCTTCGTGCCAGATACGAGCAGCAGATCATAGAAGCCTTCATGGATCACCATCCGGGATGGAGTGTTGTCGAAGGCAATGCGGCTTGCATGATGTATCTCTATCGCAACTGGGTATTTGCAGAAAAAGCAGAAGTGAACGCTGCACGGCTGAAAGCTCTGGCTGATGACCTGATTAAGAACTACGAAGACTTTGAAGAAGAATTCCTGACAGCAGAATTGGCTACAAAAGCCATGGGCATTGCAGATCGAGTTTACAATTTCTCACAGTGTGTTCTGAAATGCCAGTTTCTTTTTGTCTTCCTGTTTCAGGCAAAGCACAAGAAGAAAGATTCCTTCTGCCGCTGTATGAAAATGGCGGATGGTAATATGGTGGCAGACATCAATATGCTGATTCCACACAAAGATCAGGAAGCAACGCCTGAAAGTATGTTTCTCCACGAATTGGGCCATTGTGTGAACATCGCTCTGACTGGTGATCCGGAAGTGCCGCCTGAAGATTTTGCTCTGGTTACTGCCCTGATCGGAGCAGGTAAAAACAGCTGCGATGTCCCTGAATTCTTCGCCCATTGTTTTGCAATGAGTTTGCTGATTGAGCCCGAATTGCTAAGCGTAGATCCGTTCAAGACAGTTCCCCAAAACCACAAGCAAATGTTCCGAACTTACTTCCAACATAAAATACAGAAACTTTAAGCGATCTGTTTTACGGCAGGTCGCTTTTTCATTCCCTAAAACTGTGCATCTGCACACTTTTAGGGAATGGACTGATTTCACAATATGGACAGGCAAGAAAATCTGCCCCTTTACATACGATGAACAAAGGAGGTAGAACGTATGAAACAAACCATGCCTGTTGTGCATTGCACATATACCGAAGCCGAAAAGAGCCTTGCAGAACTGCTGGAGGAGTCTTTTCGGCTTTATCTTGTCCGCATCCTTGCGACACCTGAGAAACCTGTTGTACAATGTTTGCGATGAGTGGTCGCTTATTTCAAGGAGGAACCTATGTACTTAGAAATAAGCAACCCAATGGATTACCATGTCGCATTATACATCCGTTTATCAAAGGAGGATGAGACCGAAGGACCATCCCAGAGTGTAACCAACCAGAAATCCCTGCTCAATGAATTCGTTCAGCAGCACCGCTTATCTGTCTATGATACCTACATCGACGATGGTTGGAGCGGCACCAGTTTTGACCGACCGGATTTCCAGCGTATGATCGGTGACATTGAAGCAAAGAAGGTCAACATGGTTATTACCAAAGACTTGTCCCGTCTGGGACGTGACTATATCATGACTGGCCATTATATGGAGCGATATTTTCCTGAAAAGAGAGTACGCTACATTTCCTTGCTGGATGGCATCGACACCGGTGTGGAGTCCACAGCCAATGACATTACTCCGTTCCGAGCGATTATGAACGATATGTACGCAAAGGACATTTCCAAGAAGATTAAATCTGTCAAACGGGATAAGCAACGAAAAGGCCAGTTCATTGGCGGCAAGCCCATGTATGGCTATAAGATGCACCCGACAGAGAAGAACAGAATCGTCATTGACGAGGAAGTGGCTCCAATCGTGCGACGGATCTTCGCCATGGCACTGGACGGCATGAGTTGCCGAAAGATTGCAGCAACGCTTAATGAAGAAGGCGTTCCCACACCTGCAACCTATTGCGGATGGAACATGGGACGCAAAGGTCCTTATGCCGGACTGTGGTCCAGCGAACGCATTTCAGAGATGCTGCAGAATGAAACCTACCTGGGCAACATGGTTCAGGGGCGGACGGTGAAGATCAGCTACAAGTCCAAGAAGTGTTTGAAGCAGGATCGGGAAAACTGGGTTGTGGTTGAAAACACCCACGAACCGCTGATTGACAAGGAGACCTTTCAGAAGGTACGAATGCTGGTCAACAGCCGTAAGCATACTCGCAGCAGAACTTATGACTTCCTATTAAAAGGCTTGATCTTCTGTCACGAGTGTGGCTACCCCATGGCGGTGCTGAACCGTCCACCGGTCTCCGGTGAGGATCGACTGTTCTTCGTGTGCAGAACCTATCAGCGCTTCACGAAAGCGGGCGTCTGTACCTGCCATTCCATTAAGGAGCAGGTAGTTATCGAAGCAGTATTGGCGAAAGTCCGAGAAGTTTGCGAAGCTTATCTTGATCCCAAGAAGCTACAGCCCATTGCAGCGGATGCTGTGGAGAAAGCTCGGCAGGCAGGAAGCCATGAGGCGGAGATCCAGTCACTGCACAGCAAAATCGACAGCCTGACTGCCAACCTGGATAAGATGTATATGGATCGCCTGACTGGCCTGCTTGCGGAAGCCGACTTCGATCGCATCTATCAGCGAGTGAAAATGGACAGAACTTCTCTGGAAGAAAAGCTGAAGGAGTTGGAATCACAAAAAGAAAGCCCGGTCAGCACAGAAGACCGAGCCAGAGAACTGGTGCAGCAGTTTTTGAACTCTGCTTACACCAGCCGGGAGCTTCTGGTCAGTCTCATCGAGCGTGTGGAACTGACCGAAGACAAACAAATCATCATCAAATTCCGCTTCCGTGAACTGGAAGCAATTTCTTAGGGCAAATCGTTTACAATAGGCGAGTCGCTATGTCAGCCGGATTGAAAAACGAGCGCTCTTGCGCTTACGGGATGCGGCGTGGGGATGAAAGGCTGATTTTTGAAAAGCAGCAATGCAAAAAGCAGTGAGTCGGAATGCACAAAAAACGGTTGACAGCATGCTGTGGCATGCGGTATGGTTAAAACAGTTATGATAGTTGGAGGGCAGAGGAAAAATCTGCCCTTTTTCTGGTTGGATGAATTTCCCGGGACGGAAAGGGGAAAGATGTATTGTCAGATCAATGCAGGCGGACTTTATGGCCTGCAGAGCTATGTTGCGCAGGTGGAAGTCGATATTTCAAAAGGACTGCCCTGTTTTGATATGGTAGGACTTTTAGACAGTGAAGTGCGGGAGGCGCGGGAACGTCTGCGCGTTTCCCTGCATCACATCAACGCAGCGCTTCCGGCGGAAAAGATTACGGTAAATTATTCTCCGGCAGGAATCGTGAAATCCGGGACGTCGTTCGATTTGCCGACTGCACTCGTCATCCTTGCAGCGCAGGGGAAAGTGCCGCCGGAGCGGTTGAGGGAGCTCTGGGCGGTGGGCGAGGTCGGGCTGGATGCGCGAATTAAGCAGGTTCGGGGCGTACTGGCGATGCTGCATGCGGCAAATCAGAGCGCTTTTCGAAGCTATTTGATTCCGTTTGAAAATCTGGGAGAAGGGCTTGCGGTTGGGAAACTGCCGGTCATGGGCGTTTGCAGCCTGGAAGAAGCAATGGAGTATGTAAACGCGTCTGCGCAGGAACAGGAACGGATGCGGCGGGACGCGGAAGACAGATGGCAGAGTCAGGCAAAAGGCAGGATGGAAAAAGAAAAGAAAACGCCGGACTTTGCATTGCTGTGCGGAATGGAGGAAGCAAAGCGCGCTGCAATGATTGCAGCTGCCGGAGCCCATAATCTGCTTTTGGCAGGACCGCCCGGTACCGGAAAGACGATGCTTGCGAGGTGCCTGCCGGGAATCCTGCCGCCCATGAGCGAGGAAGAAAAGCAGGAGGTGTCTGCAATCTACAGCGCGGCAGGGCAGCTGGAGGATGGAACGCTGATTCAGGAGCGACCGTTTGTCAGCCCGCATCATACGGTATCTGTTTATGCAATGACCGGAGGCGGCGCTGTCCCAAAACCGGGAATGGTGACGTTGGCGCACCGGGGCGTGTTGTTTTTGGATGAAATGGCGGAATTTAAGCGACAGACGCTGGACGTCCTGCGGCAGCCGATGGAAGAGGGAAAGATTTTTCTTGCCCGGAGCCGGGGAAACTTTGTGTATCCGGCGGATTTTATGCTGTTAGGAGCGACGAACCCCTGCCCCTGCGGCTATTATCCGGACAGAAACCGCTGCAGATGTCAGGACTGGGAGGTGCGTCGGTATTTGGCGAGACTTTCGGGACCGCTTCTCGACCGGATGGATTTATGCTGTCAGATCAAACAGACGCCGATTCGAAAGCTGTGGGAAAAAAGAGAAGCTTCCTATATAGATAGCGACAAAAACGGAAGCAAATGGATGCGGGAACAGGTGCTGGAGGCAAGAAAGCGGCAGCAGATGCGATGCCGTGGTGCGGCAATGCGGGAAAACGGTCGGTTGAGTCCAGGGGAAATTTTAAAATACTGTCCGTTGGGACTTGAGGAACAGGAGTTTCTGGAACAGGCCAGCGAGCAGGCGGGGCTTTCCATGCGGGGATGCCATCGCGTTATCCGTGTGGCGCGGACGATTGCAGATCTGGAAGGAAAAGACCGGATTGGTGTAGAGCATCTGGGACAGGCGCTCTTTTTCCGAAATCAGAATGTGCTGCGGGAGTGAAGCGCCGCGGGCAGAAGGGAGCATAGAATAGAAAAACAACAGAATTGTAAAAGTCAAATGGAGCAGGAGCGCACTCTGGCACTTGCCCTTTGCCGGGTGGAAGGGATCGGCGCTGTCAGCATTCGAAAGCTTTTGGAAAAGGCAGGAGACGTTTCCGAAATCCGAAAGCTGCCGGCGGAAAGTCTGCAAAAGCTGCTGGGGGAGAAAAAAGCGGCGCTTTTGAAAAACTGGGACGCGCCCGAAAATCTGGAACGGGCAAAGCGACAGGAGGAGCAGTGGAAGAAAAAAGGAATTTCCTTCGATTTTTTGTGGGAAGAAGGGTTTCCAAAACGATTGAAGGAAATTTCCGATCCACCGCTGGTGCTGTACAGGATCGGGAAGCTGCCGGAGCCGGGAAAAAAGATGGCAGCCATTGTCGGTGCGCGGGCCTGTTCCTCCTATGGAAAAGAAATGGCGGAATATTTCGCCAGGGGACTTGCGAAGGAGGGGATCGGAATTGTCAGCGGCATGGCGCGGGGGGCGGATGGAATCGCGCAGCGGGCGGCGCTGTCAGCAGGCGGATATTCGGTTGCGGTGCTGGGCTGCGGTGTGGACATCTGCTACCCGGAGGAGAACAGGCCGCTGTATGAAAGGCTGTGGGAAAACGGATGTATCCTGTCGGAATATCCGCCGGGGACGCAGCCCCATTCAAGACTGTTTCCGCCCCGCAACCGGATTATCAGCGCACTTTCGGATCTCGTGCTCGTTATCGAAGCGCGTGAAAAGAGCGGAACGCTGATTACCGTGGATATGGCGCTGGAACAGGGAAAGGATGTGTTTGCTGTGCCGGGACGCATTACGGATACCTGTAGTCGTGGCTGCAACCGATTGATCGGAAATGGCGCAGGCATCGCGGTGAGTGTGGCACAGCTGCTGCAGGAACTGCAGGGCAGCGTACCGCACGCAGGTAGAGACGAAACGTTTTCCTTAGCCCAGGCAGAACGCCCGAACGCTGCCAAGGCTGCCGGTGTGATTGCCGACAAAATGCTGTGCCCTGTGACAGACGCTCCCGGCTCTACCGCCTCATCCTCCTGGCCGCCTCTGCGCAAAACGATCTGGCAGGCGCTGGATACAATGCCGCAGAGCATGGACGAAATTGCGGATACCCTTGCGAGACAGAAGATATTCATAAATGTGCAGATGCTGATGCAGGAGCTTGTTTTTCTGGAGCTGGAGGGCGCTGCAGGAAGCGTAATGGGGCGATATTACAGGAAAACTTTTGCTTGCAATGACGGATGATATGGTGTATAGTGGTTCACGATCACTGCACAGGACCAGAAATGTGCGTAATAGCAGTAATGAAAATTGGGGATATCAAATATGGCAAAATATTTAGTGATCGTGGAGTCACCGGCCAAAGTCAAAACGATCAAGAAGTTCTTGGGGGCGAACTATGAGGTAGCAGCCAGTAACGGGCATGTGCGTGACTTTCCCAAGAGCCAGTTCGGCATTGATGTGGAGCATGATTACGAACCGAAGTATATCACGATCCGCGGCAAGGGTGACATCCTGGCGAACCTCCGCAAAGAGGTCAAAAAAGCAGAAAAAATCTATCTCGCAACCGACCCGGACCGGGAGGGAGAGGCGATTTCCTGGCATCTGATGGAAGCGCTCAAGCTCTCCGGTAAAAAGGTGTACCGTATTACCTTTAACGAGATCACGAAGACAGCAGTGAAGGAATCGTTAAAGCATGCGAGAGAAATCGATATGAATTTAGTGGATGCGCAGCAGGCGCGCCGGATGCTGGACCGTATGGTTGGCTATCGGATCTCCCCGCTTCTGTGGGCAAAGGTGAAGCGGGGACTTTCTGCCGGACGTGTGCAGTCTGTTGCCCTGCGCATTATCTGTGATCGCGAAGAAGAGATCAATGCGTTTATTCCGGAGGAATACTGGACCCTTGATGCAGCATTCCAGATTCCAGGGGAAAGAAAACCCCTGATAGCCAAATATTACGGGGAGCAGGATACCAAGCGTATTTTAAAAACCGCAGCGGAAGTAGAAGCAGTCAAAAAGGATTGCGAAAAGGCAGAGTTTCAGGTGAGCGACGTCAAAAAGGGCGAGCGCATCAAGAAGGCTCCCCTTCCCTTTACCACCTCTACCCTGCAGCAGGAAGCCAGTAAGGTGCTGAATTTTTCCACACAGAAAACCATGCGTCTGGCGCAGCAGCTGTATGAAGGTGTAGATATCAAGGGAAATGGTACAGTCGGTATCATCACCTATTTAAGAACCGATTCCACGCGTGTTTCCGAAGAGGCGGAAAACATGGCGCGCAGCTATATTACTGAGAAATACGGCGAACAGTATGCCGGAGAAGGCACCGTGAAAAAGGGCGGACAGAAAATTCAGGATGCCCACGAAGCGATCCGTCCGACGGATGTTGCACGGACCCCTTTGGAAATCAAAGAATCCTTAAGCAGGGATCAATTTCGTCTCTATCAGCTGATCTGGAAGCGTTTTATGGCAAGCCGCATGACGCCTGCCAAGTACGAGACAACCTCTGTGAAGATTGACGGCAACGGACATCGTTTTACGGTTGCGGCCAGTAAGGTGATCTTTGACGGTTTCATGAGTGTATACACGATGGACGACGAGGATAAGGCAGAAAACCGCACCCTCGCAAAAAGCATCGACAAGGATACGAAGCTGTCCTTAAAGGAATTTGACGGGGAGCAGCATTTTACCCAGCCTCCCGCACATTATACAGAAGCGTCCCTTGTCCGGACGCTGGAAGAACTGGGTATCGGTCGTCCAAGTACCTATGCACCGACGATCACGACGATCCTTGCACGTCATTATGTCATTAAAGAAAACAAGAACCTGTATGTGACGGAGCTGGGAGAGGTTGTCAATAAGATGATGAAGGAGGCGTTCCCGACAATTGTGGACGTCAACTTTACAGCGAATATGGAAGCACTTTTGGACGGCGTTTCCGAAGGAACCGTAGACTGGAAGACAATTGTTTCCAATTTCTATCCCGATCTGGAGGAGGCTGTGCAGAACGCGGAGAAGGAACTGGAAGAGGTCAAGGTGGGAGACGAGGAATCAGATGAGGTTTGTGAGCTGTGCGGACGGCGCATGGTCATCAAATACGGACCTCACGGCAGATTCCTGGCATGTCCGGGCTTTCCGGAATGCCGCAATACCAAACCTTATTACGAAAAAATCGGCGTAGCATGCCCCAAGTGTGGCAAGGATATCGTCCTGAAAAAGACACAGAAGGGCAGAAAATACTATGGCTGTATCGGCAACCCGGAGTGCGATTTCATGGTATGGCAGAGGCCTTCCAATGAAAAGTGCCCGGTCTGTGGCTCCATTCTTCTGGAAAAGGGCAACAAACTCGTATGCTCGAAGGAGGGCTGCGGTTTTGTCAAAGAGAAGGAAAAAGAAGAAAACGGCCAGGGATAAATTTGTGGAGGAACAGAAAAGATGAGCGGGATTCAGCTGCTGGATAAGACAAGAAAGATCGGGAAGCTGCTGCATAACAGCCATTCCAGCAAAGTTGTTTTTAACGATATCTGCAAGGTGATGCAGGATGCGCTGCAGTCAAACGTGCTGGTGATCAGCCGAAAAGGAAAAGTACTGGGCATTTCCGGCAAGGACGGCGGTGCAATCCGGGAGCTTTCCGGCTGCAACGTCGGAAGCTTTCTTGATCCGCTGCTGAATGAGAGAATGCTTTCAATTTTGTCCACCAAAGAAAACGCAAGCCTTGCAACGCTGGGCTTTGATGGCGAAGAGGACGAGGAATTTTCCGCGATCGTGACACCGATCGAGATCGCAGGGGAACGCCTCGGCACGCTGTTTTTATACCGCAGGGGGCAAAGCTATACGATCGACGATATCATTCTGTGCGAATACGGCTCCACGGTGGTGGGACTGGAAATGCTGCGGGCTGTGACCGAGGAGAGTGCGGAGGAAGACCGCAAAATCGCAGTGGTACACGCCGCACTCGGAACCTTATCCTATTCCGAACTGGAAGCGATCAGCCTGATTTTTCAGGAGCTGCATGGGACGGAAGGCATTTTGGTCGCAAGTAAAATTGCGGATCAGGCGGGCATTACCCGTTCCGTTATCGTCAACGCGCTGCGCAAATTTGAGAGCGCGGGAATCATCGAATCCCGTTCCTCCGGCATGAAAGGCACTTATATCAAGGTCTGCAACGAATTTGCCTATGGGGAAATCCGCAAAATGAAGGAAAAGAAGTAAATAATAGTCTTGCAAGTCATCAGCATTTATGATAGAATCCTAATGTTGTGACCATAAAACATGTGTCTGGTTCCGTCACCGGTGTCCTTTAACGCTTTGGATGGCTGGCGGGTGGAAATGGTGGATCCTGTGAATTGAGCTTTACAGGATGTTTCTAAAAAGGCACAGAGGAAAAAACCAATGGAGGTAAGAACAATGAGCGTTATTTCTATGAAACAGTTACTTGAAGCAGGTGTTCATTTCGGACATCAGACCAGAAGATGGAACCCTAAAATGGCTCCTTATATCTTCACCGAGAGAAACGGTATCCACATCATCGACCTTCAGAAGTCTGTAGGCAAAGTGGACGAAGCTTACAAGGCAGTATTTGAGATCGCAGCACAGGGCGGCACCATCCTGTTCGTCGGCACCAAGAAGCAGGCACAGGACGCTGTTAAGACCGAGGCTGAGCGCTGCGGTATGTATTTTGTAAATGAGAGATGGCTGGGCGGCATGCTGACCAACTTCAAGACCATCAGAAGCAGAATCGAGAGACTGAAAGCAATCGAGACCATGTCCGAAGACGGTACCTTCGATGTTCTGCCTAAGAAAGAAGTTATCCAGCTGAAGAAGGAATGGGAAAAGCTGGAGAAGAACCTGGGCGGTATCAAGAACATGACCAGAATCCCGGATGCAATCTTCGTTGTTGACCCTAAGAAGGAAAAGATCTGTGTACAGGAAGCTCATGCACTGGGTATCACACTGATCGGTATCGGCGACACCAACTGCGATCCCGAAGAGCTGGATTACATCATTCCTGGTAACGACGATGCAATCAGAGCCGTTAAACTGATCACTTCCAAGATGGCAGACGCTGTTATCGAAGCAAATCAGGGCGAAGAAGTTTATACCGAAGAAGCAGCTGCACAGGGCGAAGCTTCCGATATCGAAGAAGTAGCTGCTGCAGAAGAGGCATAAATACTTTTTGACAATAGAACCCAATAAACTGATTTTATATGGAGGAAAGTAAAATGGCTGTTACAGCTGCAATGGTAAAAGAGTTAAGAGAAATGACCGGCGCTGGTATGATGGACTGCAAAAAGGCGCTGACCGCAACAGAAGGCGACATGGACGCTGCTGTTGAATTTCTGAGAAAGAACGGACAGGCAAAGGCTGAGAAGAAGGCTGGCCGTATCGCTGCAGAAGGTATCTGCCGCATCGCTGTAAAAGACGAAGGCACCGCTGCTGTCGTAGAAGTAAACTCTGAGACAGACTTTGTTGCAAAGAACGAGAAGTTCCAGAACTTCGTAGCTGCAGTTGCTGAGCAGGCAGTAAATTCTGACAATACAGAGCTGGAAGCATTCCTGGATGAAGCATGGCATGAAGAACCTTCCAAGACTGTAAAGGAAGTTCTGGTTGAGCAGATCGCAGTAATCGGTGAGAACTTAAAGATCAGAAGATTCCAGAAGGTTACCGCTCCCCTTGTTGTTTCCTATACACATGGCGGCGGACGTATCGGCGTTTTAGTAGAAGCTGACACCGATGTAAAGAACGATGCAGTAAAAGAAGCACTGACCAACGTAGCAATGCAGATCGCTGCACTGTCTCCGAAGTATGTTTCCACTGCTGACGTTTCCGAAGAGTACAAAGCTCATGAGAAAGAGATCCTGATGGCTCAGATCCAGAACGATCCTAAGATGGCTGGCAAGCCTGAAAAGGTAATCGAGGGCGCAGTAAGTGGCCGTCTGAACAAAGAGCTGAAGGAAGTTTGCCTGTTAGAGCAGGTATACGTAAAGGCAGAGGACGGCAAGCAGACCGTTGCTCAGTATTTGGCTCAGGTAGCAAAAGAGAACAATGCAAACCTGACTGTAAAGGGCTTCGTTCGTTTCGAAACCGGTGAAGGTATCGAGAAGAAGGTAGAAGACTTCGCAGCAGAGGTTGCAGCTCAGCTTGGCTGATAACGGCGCATTCTGATAAGGCTTGCACCGCAAAGGAAAAACAATAGAATGCACGCTCTGCGAGCATTCTATTGTCATGAATAAAGGACTGTCGCATTAGCAAATAGGTTTGCTGGGCGGCAGCCCTTTTTTTATCGTATAGGAAACTTTGTTTCCATACGATAATAAACGCGCTACGCGGATCGCACTGCAGCGGAATGGAAGAATGTCGCTTGCGCGACCCGCCGCAGG
>ENA-OUQP01001894-OUQP01001894.1-human-gut-metagenome-genome-assembly--contig:-NODE-1894-length-12678-cov-24.401885_pt1 | contig 12678 bp, 9 predicted proteins | sample MGYA00237951_ERZ548836 | MGnify/ENA primary metagenome ERZ548836 (study PRJEB26490, sample SAMN05194702) | human gut metagenome | biome: terrestrial biome; feature: human-associated habitat; material...
GTACCGCGACCATCATTCGCTGTGAGAGCGACAACCGCATCGTGCTGTCGCCGGGTGCCAACCATGCGCTTGCAGGCGATGATGTGGCCTGTGCGTTGCGCTATCTGGTGGCCGATGAGCTCGATCGCGATGTCTGCGGGCTCGCCCCCGCGGCCGGCAGCGTCTTTATCGCCCAGGGCGAATGCGATCTGATGGCGACGGCCGCGGCACTCTCTTGCGCCCACGGGCTGGGGTTCTATACGATCTTTAATCCAGCGCCTGCCTGCGAGTTGCCTGCGGAGGCCTGGCCTGCGGTCGACCTGGTCTGCCCCAACGAGACCGAATGCCAAGCGCTGACGGGCATTCTCCCCGCAGATGACGCGAGTTGTGTCGAAGCGCTTAATGCCCTGCTCGGCAAAGGCGCTGGCGCCGCGGTCATTACGCTGGGCGGTGCCGGTTCGGTTACGCTTGGTGATGACGGCGAGCTGCTGCGCATGCCGGCGCTTTCGAGCTCGGTGGTCGACACCACGGCGGCCGGCGATACGTTTATCGGCGCGTTGGCGGCGGCTCGCCTAGAGGGTTTGCCGCTCTTTGAGTGCATGGCTGCGGGTGCTCGCGCCTCGGCGGTGACGGTGTCGCGCCTGGGCGCTCAGCAATCGATTCCCACGCGCGCCGAAGTTGAACATTGGTTTGGTTAAACGATAAAGACGGAGAAGCGGAGTAGAACAATGGCAACCAAGAAGCTGATCCTTGATCTGGATATGGGCGTGGACGATGCGATGGCGCTGGCCTATGCCATCGCGAGCCCCGAGGTAGAGCTCGTGGGCATCACCACGTGCTTTGGCAACGTGCGCGTCGAGCAATCGGCGCACAACTGCCTGGCAGTGCTCGACCTGTTGGGTCGTCCCGAGGTGCCGGTGTACCTGGGTGCCGACCGTCCCATTAAGGCGACCGAGTCCTATACGCCGCCGGCGTCCACCGCGCTCATTCACGGCAAGAACGGCATCGGTGGCGCGAGCGTGCCCGCGTCGCCCTACGAGCCGGTGGGCGCGACCTCGGCCGACGGCAACGCGGCGGTCGATTATCTGATCGATGCCGCGCGCACCTATGGCCCCGATCTAATCTACGTCGCGACCGGCCCGCTCTCCAACCTGGCCCTTGCCCTGGAGCGAGATACGGCGGCGATGATGTCTATCGGTCGTGTGGTTGTGATGGGCGGTGCGCTTACCGTGCCCGGAAACGTGAGCGCGGGCGCCGAGGCCAACATGGCAAGTGATCCCGAGGCGGCCGATGCCGTGCTGCGCTCGGGCCGCAAGCTCACCATGGTGGGCTTGGACGTGACGCATCGCGTGGTGCTTACGCGCCGCGACATTGCCGGCTGGACGGGCTCGGGCACCATGGCGGGCTGCGCATTTGCGAGCATGGTCGAGCACTACATCGGTTCGTACGAGATGAACGCTCCCTACCTGGGCGGTTGTGCGCTGCACGACCCCCTGGCCGTTGCCGTGGCGATTGACCCCACGCTCGTGGGCGCGCTCGGCTGCAATCTGCGCGTTGACCTGCTGGGCGAGTACCGCGGTCGCACCATCTGCGACGAGCACCGCCTGTCCGATCCCGACAAGAGTGCGCTTGTGGCGCTGACCGTCGACGCCCCGCGCTTTCTGTCCGAGTTCAAGGCGCGTATGGCCCGCGTCCTGGGCTAAATGTTTTTCACGCCCCGCCCCATGTAGTCAATTTGGGACGGGGCTTTTTTAGCTACCGACTAAATGTGCCCGTTGGGGGAATAGTCGCACCACTTTGCTTGACAACAGGCTAAACTAGCTATTAAACATTTACTATTCTGTTTAGATTGAATTTGCGGTCGTTTAGTTGTCGAGTCACGGGGCGGTCAGGCCACGATGCTCGACCGCGACCGTTACTAGGGGGAACAATGGCTAAAGCAAGTGTTCGCGAGATCAGCCGCATCACCGGTTTTTCGCCCGCAACCGTGTCCAACGCGCTCAACCGCAAGCGCAGCGTGAGCGAGGAGACCGCCAAAGTCATCCTGGAGTGCGCGCAGTCGCTCGGCTATCAGCAGCCGACGCAGCTCGAGAGCATCCAGTTTGTGCTCGCGCGCAAGACGGGCGCCATCCTGGACGAGAGCACCTTCCACCCCGCGGTCATCGAGGGCGTGGAGCGCCAGGCGCGTCGCCACGGCATGAGCACGAGCTTTGTCTCGCTCGACTTTAGCGACCTAGACGCCGTGCGTCCGCAGGTCGAGGGCCTGATTGCCGATCCGGCCGCCGCTATTGTACTAATGGGTACGGAGTTGGGCGAGGAGGACTACGCCCTGTTCGCTAACGCCGCCGCCCACCTGATTGTGCTCGATGGCTGGAGCGACCGCCAGTACTTTGATGCCGTGGTCATTGCCAATACCGATTCGGTGCTGCGTGCCGTGGACTACCTTATCGAGAAAGGTCACAAGCAAATCGGCTATCTGGCGGGCGACCTTCGTATCCGCAACTTTAAGGACCGCGAGCGCGGCTATCGCCAAGCGCTTGAGGATGCGGACCTCGAGGCCAATCCGGCATGGCGCGTCACGCTGGGCACCACGCTCGAGGGCGCTTATCGCGACATGGGCGCGTGGCTCGACAATGCCTCGCACGACGACCTGCCGACGGCTTTCTTTGCCGAGAACGACGTGCTCGCCGTGGGTGCCATGCGCGCGTTCAACGAGCACGGCATTCGCGTGCCCGAGGATGTCTCGATCATCGGCTTTGACGACCTATCTCTGGGCGCTTTTTCCAACCCGCCGCTCACCACGGTGCATGTTCCCAAGCACGAGGTGGGTGAGATCGCGGTGCGCCGCCTGGTGGGCAACATCCGCAATCCCAAGAGCTATACCTGCAAAACGGCTGTGTCGACCTATTTTGTCGAGCGCCAGAGCGTGCGCGAAATCTAGGCGGAGACGGCATCGCCTGCAGCGTGCCAAAGCTCGCTAGGGCAGTAAACATAGCGCTATTCAAAAGAGGGTCCTTCGGGGTCCTCTTTTTGTTTCCCTTGTATGTTCAGATTGTTTACATACCGTTTAGGCTGATTTCTCTACCGTCTACGGGTATTTCGCGCTAAACTTCTAAACAGAAGAGTAAAACATTTAGTAAACAGAACAAAACGAAACATGCGTCTGTTTACTGAACATGTGACTAGGGGAGGACGTACATGGATAAGATCAAGCTCGGTTTTGTGCCCACGCGCCGTAGCATCTTTAGCGCGCCGGACGCGATCAAGTATCGCGGCCTTACGGCTGATCGCCTGCGCGAGATCGGCGTCGAGATTGTGGATATCGACGACATCAACGACGAGGGCCTGCTGTTCGACGACAGCCATATCGCGCCTATCGTCGAGAAGTTCCGCGCCGAGGGCGTCGACGGCATCATGCTCTGCCACGCCAACTTTGGCACCGAGTACGTTTGCGCTCGCCTTGCCCGCGAGCTCGGCTTGCCCGTGCTGCTGTGGGGCCCGCGCGATGAGCGCCCCGAGCCTGACGGCACCCGCCTGCGTGACAGCCAGTGCGGCCTGTTCGCCACCGGCAAGGTCCTGCGTCGCTTCCAGGTCCCCTTCACCTATATGACCAACTGCCGCCTGACCGATCCCGAGTTCGAGCGCGGCGTCTGGGACTTCCTCGCCGTGTGCAACGTGGTCAAGACCTTCAAGCACACCCGCATCCTGCAGATGGCCACCCGTCCGTTCGATTTCTGGTCCACCATGTGCAACGAGGGCGAGCTGCTCGAGAAGTTCAACATTCAGCTTTCGCCCATCCCCATGACCGAGCTTGTCCAGGCCGTGCGCGACGCCCAGGCTGACGAGCAGGCCATGGCAGCCATGCTCGCCCACATTGCCGACAGCTTTGAGATCTGCATCCCCGAGGATAAGGTCCCCGCTGTGGCCGGTCTTGCCATTGCCATGAAGCGCTTGGTCGAGAAGTACGGCTGCAACGCCGGCGCCATCCAGTGCTGGAACGCCCTGCAGGACGAGTTGGGCATTATGCCCTGCGCCGCCAACGCAATCCTCAACGAGATGGGCATCCCCATCGTCTGCGAGACCGACATCCATGGCGCTATCACCGCGCTGATGGTCGAGGCCGCCGACCTGGGCCGTCACCGCGGCATGTTCGCCGACTGGACCGTGCGTCATCCCGATAACGAGAACGGCGAGCTGCTGCAGCACTGCGGCCCCTGGCCCTGCAGCTGCGCGGCCGTCAAGCCCAAGCTCACTTACCCGCTGGCTTTCGATCACCCCGGCGCGCTAACGGCCGAGGCCAAGCACGGCGACCTCACCCTTGCCCGCTTTGACGGCGACAACGGCGAGTACTCGCTGCTGCTGGGTAACGCCCGCGGCATCGACGGCCCGGCCGGCATGAGCACCTACCTGTGGGTCGAGGTCGACAACCTCAAGCGCCTCGAGGCCAAGATCGTCGAGGGTCCCTACATCCACCACTGCGTCGCCATTCACGCCAACGTGGTGCCGGTGCTCTACGAGGCGTGCAAGTACATCGGCATTGTCCCCGACCTGTACGACCCCATCGAAGAAGACGTCAAAGCTTACCTGCGAGGAGAGTAGAAATGGCAACTATCGAAGAGCTTGAATCCCTGCGTTGGGACCTTCGCCGCGATTGCGTCGATATCATCATGGCTGGCGCTGGCGGGCACATCGGCGGCGACATGTCGGTCATCGATGCGCTGATGACCCTCTATGCCAACCACCTCAACATTTCTCCCGAGACCGTCGACGATCCCAACCGCGATCGCTTCGTACTCTCCAAGGGCCACGCCATGGAGGCCTACTACGCGGTGCTCTGCCACGAGGGCTATCTGGACCTCGACGACGTCAAGGCCCGCTTCTCTAAGTTCGGCAGCCCCTACATCGGCCACCCCAACAACAAGCTCAAGGGCATCGAGATGAACTCGGGCTCGCTGGGTCATGGCCTGCCCGTGGCCGTCGGGATGGCGCTTGCCGGCAAGATGGATGGCCGCGACTACCGCGTCTACACCATCATGGGCGACGGCGAGCTTGCCGAGGGCTCGGTCTGGGAGGGCGCCATGAGCGGCGGCAACTACCAGCTCGATAACCTGTGCGCGCTCGTGGACCGCAACCGCCTGCAGATCAGCGGCAGCACCGAGGACGTCATGAAGCAGGACTCGCAGGAGGAGCGCTGGGCCGCCTTCGGTTGGAACGTGCTGTCCATTCCGGGCAACGACGTCCAGGCCATCGACGCCGCGCTGACGCTGGCCGCCGAGACCAAGGGTAAGCCCACGGTCATCATCCTCAACACGGTGAAGGGCTACGGCTCGCCGGTTATGGAGGACAAGGCCGCCTGGCATCATCACCTGCCCAACGATGAGGAATATGCCCAGATCATCGCCGATTTCGCTGCCCATAAGGAGGCTATCAATGGCTAACAAGATCGCCAACCGCAAGGCTATCTGCGACACGCTGCTCGAGGCCGCCGCAACCGATAAAGACATCGTCGTCCTGTGCTCCGACTCCCGCGGCTCCGCATCGCTCACGCCGTTCTTCGATCAGTATCCCCAGCAGTCCATTGAGGTCGGCATCGCCGAGCAGGACCTGGTGAGTATCGCCGCCGGTATGGCCTCGTGCGGCAAGAAGGCCTGGGCCGCCTCGCCGGCGTCCTTTGTGACCACGCGCTCGTATGAGCAGCGCAAGGTCGACGTTTCGTACTCCAACACCAACGTCAAGCTCATCGGCATCTCGGGCGGCGTGTCCTACGGCGCCTTAGGCATGAGCCATCACTCCGCGCAGGATATCGCCGCCATGAGCGCGATTCCCAACATGCGCGTGTATCTGCCGAGCGATCGCTTCCAGACCGCCGAGCTCGTGCGTGCCCTGGTCGCCGACAACAAGCCGGCCTACATCCGCGTGGGCCGCAACCCGGTGGAGGACGTGTACACTGAGGACGAGTGCCCGTTCCAGATGGATCGCGCCACCTGGGTGCGCCGCGGCACCGATGTGACGATTGTCGCCACCGGTGAGATGGTCCGCCATGCCGTGGACGCCGCCGATCTGCTGGCCGAGCAGGGCATCTCGGCAACGGTGCTCGATATGTACTGCGTCAAGCCGCTCGATGCCGAGGCCGTGATCGAGGCCGCCGGTGCCACGCGCGCCGTCGTGACCGTCGAGGAGCACAGCCCCTTCGGTGGCCTGGGTTCCATGGTCGCGCAGGTCGTGGGCGAGCATTGCCCGCGTCCGGTCAAGTGCCTCTCCCTGCCCGATGCGCCGGTCATCACCGGCACGAGCCCCGAGGTCTTCGCGCACTATGGCCTGACGGGCGAGGGAATCGCCAAGACGGTCGCCGAGTTCCTTGGCAAACAGTAGAAACAGACGCTGCGCGGCCGCCAAGCACCGCACCTTGCCGTTCAAACCGTCGCCTGTGTACACAAAGTACGCGGCGCTCCTTTTTCACGGCAATCTGCGGCACTTGACGGCCACTCGCTCCTTGTCCGTCGGGTTTTAGTTTTGAATCGACGGGGGAGACAGGAGAGTACATGAGCAAATACATCATCGGTATCGACCAGTCCACGCAGGGCACCAAGGCGCTGCTGGTGGACGAGGGCGGCCATCTGATTCATCGTGCCGACCGCTCGCATCGCCAGATTGTCAACGAGGCCGGCTGGGTGAGCCATGATCCAGCCGAGATCGCCGCCAACGTGCTGGCCGTGGCGCGCGCCGTGGTGGAGGAGACCGGGGTCGATCCGGCCGACGTCGCCGGCATCGGCATCTCCAACCAGCGCGAGACCACTGTTGCCTGGAGCCGCACGACGGGTGAGCCGCTGTGCGACGCCGTGGTGTGGCAGTGCGCCCGCGCCCGCGAGCTGTGCGACGAGCTTGCTGCGCGCGAAGGCGTGGCCGAGCTGGTGCGTGACACGACGGGTCTGGTGCTCTCGCCCTACTACCCGGCGGGCAAGATGGCCTGGATCCTCGCGAACGTTCCCGCGGCTGCCGAGGCCGCGGCGGCAGGCGAGCTGTGTCTGGGCACCATCGATGCCTGGGTGGTCTGGACGCTCACGGGCGGCGCGGAGTTTCGCTGCGACTGGTCTAACGCCAGCCGCACGCAGCTCTTCGACCTGCGCCGTGGCTGCTGGAGCGAGCCGGTGTGCGAGGCCTTTGGCGTCGATGCAGCCTGCCTGCCGCAGGTGACCGATTCCGATGGCCTGTTCGGCATGACGGACCTGGGCGGCTTTTTGCCGGCACCCGTGCCCATTCATGGCGTGCTCGGCGACAGCCACGCTGCCTTGTTTGCCCAGGGCTGCCATAGCCGCGGCATGGCCAAGGCGACCTATGGCACCGGCAGCTCGGTCATGATGAACGTCGGCGACGAGTTCGTTGCCAGCTCGCACGGGCTTTCGAGCTCGCTTGCGTGGCGTATGGACGGTGTGACCGAGTATGTTCTCGAGGGCAACGTGAGCTACGCCGGCGCCGTCAAGACGTGGCTGCGCGACGATCTTGAGCTCATCAATAACCCCGAGGAAGTTACCGACCTGTGCTACGCCGCCAATCCGGCGAGTCGCGTCTACTTTGTGCCGGCGTTTACCGGTTTGGGCGCGCCGCACTGGGCGAGTGACGCCGAGGCCTGCGTCTTTGGCATGACGCGCACCACGGGCCGTGCGGAGTTCGTAAAGGCCGCCGACGAGTCGATCGCCTATCAAATCTTTGACGTGATTGATGCGATGGTCGAGGATTCGGGCGCGGCACTGGCCGAGCTTCGTGTTGACGGCGGCCCCACGCGCGACGCGTACCTGATGCAGTTTGAGAGCGACTTGGTTGGCTCGCCCATCCGCATCGCGAGCAACGACGAGATGAGCGGTCTGGGTGCGGCCTGGGCCTGCGGCATTGCGCTGGGCATGTACACGCGCGACGTCGTCGACGTCTACGGCGCTCGCGGCATCGTGGAGCCTGCCATGTCCGCCGACGAACGAGCCAAAAAGATCGCCGGCTGGCGTCACGCCGTCGACGCGACCATCGCCTACACTGCCTAGGCGGCTGCGCGGCGCCCGCAGGCTATTCCCGGGCAGCTCATTTGGGATGGGGCTTTTTTGACTGGTATGATTGGTGCGATCATTCGAACCAGCTAAAAGAGCCCCGTCCCAAATTGACTACCGAGAGGATCTGCCATGGAGCGCATCGCGAGTTTTTCCGTTGACCATCTGCTGCTCGAGCCCGGCGTGTATGTGAGCCGCATCGACCGCGATCCGGCGACCGGCGCCGCCGTCACCACCTTTGACCTGCGCCTGACCACGCCCAACAAGGAGCCAGTTATGAACACGGCGGAGTGCCACACCATCGAGCATCTGGGTGCCACGTTCCTCCGCAATCATGCCGAGTGGTCGAGCCGCATTGTCTACTTTGGCCCCATGGGCTGCCGCACGGGCTTTTACCTGGTTGTCTTTGGTGAGCTGACGAGCGAGGAGATCTTGCCGCTCGTGCGCGAGCTGTTCGAGTTTGTTGCTGGTTTTGAGGGCGATATCCCCGGCGCCGCTCCCGAGGAGTGCGGTAACTATCTGGACCAGAACCTCCCCATGGCAAACTGGCTCGCGCGCCGTTATCTCGACCGCGACCTGGCCAATATCGACGAGAAGCACCTGCACTACCAGCAGGCGTAAGGGCTTTATCGCCCAAAGCGCGCGCATTGGGCGCCTTCGCTTATGCGGGGGCGCCTTTTTGTTGAGTGGTCGGGACGAGCGTTCAAAATCGCTCATGTTTGTTCTAGAATGTTCGTATAGTCACATTTACGAACAGGAGCGAACATGCACATCTATTCTGTCAACGATCCCGAGTTCAAATCCTATGGCAACGTTTGGGATGACGTTTCGTCCGAGCTCACGTCGCTCGTGCTCGAGGCGCTCTCTGCCACGCCCATCCCCGAAGGCAGCAAGTACGTAGCAAGCGCGCCGGAGCTCGAGAGCGTCAAGGGTGCCGATAAACTGGGCTTTCTCATGTTTGGCGGCCGCCCCTTCCAGCTCGGCTGGTGCAACGGCCACAACACGCAGCTCAACTGCCTGGAGTATCACCGCGCCAGCGAGTTTAACCTGGGCGCTCGCGACTTTATCCTGCTCGTGGCGCATCGCTGGGAGATCGAGGACGGCAAGCTCGACACCGCGTGCGTCAAGGCGTTCCGCGTGCCGGCGGGTACGGTCGTCGAAGTCTTCAACACCACGCTCCACTACACGCCCTGCATGGTCGACGACGGCGGCTTCCAGGTGATGGTGGCGCTGCCGGCGGGCACCAATGGCCCGCGCCCCGAGGCCGCAGCCGACATGCCTGCCGCCGGTGACAGCTACTGCTACTGGAAGGCCGACAAGTGGGTCCTCTGCCACGCCGACAGCCCCAAGGCAGCCGAAGGCGGCTACGTGGGCCTCGTCGGCAAGAACCTCGACATCGCCTGTGACTAGCATCTTCCGTCTCGATTTGTAACATCTAGCGGGCTAAATCGTCTCTACCTGTTACAGATTTAGACAAACTGCGGGGGCTGCCCGAAAATCTCGATCTGTAACACCAAGCCCGGTTTTGGCTGCCTACCTGTTACAGATCGAGACAAACCGCCCCAAACCACCACAAAGGTGCCTGTCCCCTTTGTGGTGGTTTGGGGCGGCGGTATCAGAAAGTGTCAGGCAGGGGCGGCTGCCGGGCCGCCGTGTGCGAAAAGAAGTGTCGACCTGCGTCGTTGCCGTTGAGTAGCGCGCTGCTTACGGGGATACTGAAACCACGACAAACAGCGTGTGAAAGGATCGATGCATGGCTTTCCGTAAAGACTTCCTGTGGGGCGGCGCAACGGCTGCCAACCAGTGCGAGGGCGCTTACGACGTGGATGGCCGCGGCCTGGCCAACGTGGACGTGGCGCCGCACGGCCCTGAGCGCTATGCGGTGGTCTCCGGCCAGCGCAAGATGCTCGACTTCGAGGACGGCTATTACTACCCCGCGCAGACCGGCATCGATTTCTATCACCACTACAAGGAGGACATCGCTCTCTTTGCCGAGATGGGCTTTAAGACCTTCCGTATGAGCCTGGCTTGGACCCGCATCTTCCCCAACGGCGACGAGACCGAGCCCAACGAGGCTGGCATGGCCTTCTACGAGGATGTGTTCCGCGAGTGCCAGGCGCACGGCATCGAGCCGCTCGTGACTATCACGCACTTCGACTGCCCGATTCATCTCATCAAGGAGTACGGCGGCTGGCGCAACCGCAAGCTCATCGACTTCTACAAGAATCTCGCGACCACGATCTTTACCCGCTACAAGGGCCTGGTGAAGTACTGGCTCACCTTTAACGAGATCAATATGATCTTGCACCTGCCGTTTATGGGTGCCGGCCTGGTCTTTGAGGAGGGCGAGAACAAGGAGGCCGTCGAGTACCTGGCCGCCCACAACGAGCTCGTCGCCAGCGCTTGGGCAACCAAGATTGCTCACGAGATCGACCCCGAGATCAAGATCGGCTGCATGCTCGCCGCAGGTAGCTACTACCCCTACAGCTGCCGTCCGGGCGATGTACGCCAGGCGCAGCTCGATAACCAGGACAACTACTTCTTCGTCGACGTCCAGAGCCGCGGCTACTACCCGGCCTATGCCGTCAAGAAGCTCGAGCGTCTAGGCATCGATGTGGGCATGACCGAAGAGGATCGCGAGGTCCTGGCCGCCAACACCGTCGACTTCATCAGCTTTAGCTACTATAGCACCCGCTGCTCTGCCGGTGCCGACAACCCCGATGTCGAGCGCACCCAGGGCAACGCCTTCGCCGGCGCCAAGAACCCCTACCTGCAGCAGAGCCAGTGGGGCTGGGCCATCGATCCGCTGGGCTTTCGCATCACCCTCAACGACCTGTACGATCGTTATCAGAAGCCGCTGTTTGTGGTCGAGAACGGCCTGGGCGCCAAGGATGTTGTCGAGGAGGACGGCTCCATCAACGACGACTACCGTATCGACTACCTGCGTCAGCACATCCAGACCATGCGCGACGCGGTGACCGAGGACGGCGTTGACCTGCTGGGCTACACCACCTGGGGCCCGATCGACCTGGTGTCTGCCGGCACGGGCGAGATGTCCAAGCGCTACGGCTTTATCTATGTGGATCGCGACGATGCGGGCAACGGTACCCTCAAGCGTTCCAAAAAGAAGAGCTTCGACTGGTACAAGCATGTCATTGAAACGAATGGTGAGGACCTGTCCTAAGGGCACTGAGGCGCTCAACCTTGGGGCTCCAACCCTCCTCGCGTACCTAAGTACGCTTCGTCGGGCTTGTCGCTCCCAATCTTGAGCACCTCAGGCCCTTAGGGGGCGGGCCTGACCGCTGTGAATTTCGCGTGCTCATTCTCATAGTCTCCTAACCAAGGCGCCCGGCGAGTATGCGCTCTCCGGGCGCCTTGCCGTCTGCGGATTTTGGGACATGTGGCCCGCTTTTTGGGCCCGCCTGTCGGTACACTAAAAGCACTATGGGTACCCGCGAGCGACATATCGGCCACGCGGCCGCCCGATCCGCACCCGTGGCGGATCCCAGGGGCGGCAGGCTCTTCGCCATGCCGCGATTCCTTGTTGGTATAACACATCAGGTGTACCGTCGCCGCGTCTTTGCTATCGCCGGCGCCATCACCGTGCTGTTCCTCATGCTTTTGGCAGTCTTGCCGGCGCTGTTTGCCTCCGACCCCAAGCTTTCCAACGTCGTGCCCGCCTATAGCGAGGTGTCCGAAGAGGTCGTGGATGCGCTCGTCCACTCGAGCTCTCTCCCGTTGCTTGTCGCCGCAATTATATTTTCGATCTGGGGTGTATCGGTCTATCTACGCTGTTTGGACTATGTGTTGCGCCGCCGCCTTGTTGCCGTCGCCACCATCTGCGCCCTCTGGATGATTGAGGTCATCCTCAAATACAAGTCGTTCACACCGTTCTATGCCACCGTGCTGTGGTACCTGTACTACGTGCCCATGACGCTCATTCCGCTGCTCTACCAGCTGTGCGGCCTGCGCCTTGCGGGGCTGGAACAACACCGTGCGGGCCGTCGCTATCGCAGCATCCTGTGGGTCGTGGCCATCCTACTTATCGGTTTTGTGCTCACCAACGATTTCCACCGGCAGGTATTCCACTTTGACCGTGCAAGCGACACCTGGAGCAACGATTACACGTACGGCTGGGGCTATTTCGCCGTCTTAGTGTGGACGGCCTTTAACTTCGTTGCCTTTTTTATCCTGGTGGGCCGGTCCTCGTCCTTTCGCATCCAACGTTTCTCGGGCACGGCGGCGCTTGTTTTGTTGGGTGGTGCGTTCTTTGCCATCTCGTATGCTCTGCGTGCGCCCTGGGCATGGAGGCTCAACTTCTCGCTCGTCTATTGCGTCTTGTGCGTGGTGGCGATGGAAATCTGTCTCGATTGCGGTGTCATTCCGTCATATCACGACATTGCTGGCATCTTCGATACCTTGCCGCTCGACCTCAAAGTTCTAACGCGCGACCTGCAGGAAGTCTATGCCACACCGGTGTCGAAGCCAATGCCGGCGGGCGTGTACGAAGAGCTTCGGGCCCAGGAACACGGGCATGCCCATGCCTTTGCCGTGGCGTCCGATCCCGATGTAATGTATCGCGCCTTTCCACTGCTGGGCGGATCGGCCCTGCTTGCCCAAGACGTGTCGGAGCTCAACGAGCTTAACCGTGAACTGGCACATC
>ENA-OUQP01001906-OUQP01001906.1-human-gut-metagenome-genome-assembly--contig:-NODE-1906-length-12562-cov-3.544015_pt1 | contig 12562 bp, 11 predicted proteins | sample MGYA00237951_ERZ548836 | MGnify/ENA primary metagenome ERZ548836 (study PRJEB26490, sample SAMN05194702) | human gut metagenome | biome: terrestrial biome; feature: human-associated habitat; material...
CTCTTTACTGTTGTAACCGCCATAGACGGATAAACCGATGATCAGCTGATCGTCTTCATCGAGAATAAGAAAAGCACGCTCAACATCTGTGCAGAGTCCGTCACAGTATGTGGCAGAAGCATGATCTTCTTTCAGCTCGGTCTCGGTCCGTTCACGGCTCTTTAACTTCCGGCGGCACACATTTGCCAGAATCTGAAAGATCCAGGAACGGAATGCTTCTTCTTTGCGTAATTTATGTATGTTCTCATAGGCGGAAAGAACGGCTTCACTGACGGCGTCTTCTGCATCCTGCGGATGATGCATCATGCAGAGCGCAAAACGATACAGATCCTGATAAACCGTCTTATATAATTCTTTAAATGCAATTGCATCGATCATAAAGTCCCTCCTCTCATAACAGGTTCTTTGTATATAAGAGTATAAAAAAGTCGGAAGTGTTGCAAAAAGGGACAGAAAAATTTCCGTCCCTTTGAAATCATATCATTGTCTGAGAAAAATTAACCTCTGTAATAATTGATCAGACATCCTTTGAGGATGATCTCACGTTCTGCATCCGTCAGATCACCGAGCTTCAGATCGATCTCTTTCAGATCATCGCCTACGACATAAGCCCTGATCGTGGAAGCTTTGTCTTCTACTGCTTTGCGGATATCCGGCACGAAGAGATAGTCACCGTTCCTGAAAGAAAGCTTTGTGTGTTCCTCTTCGGTAATAAACGGAAGCATGCCCCAGTTGATCAGGTTCGAGCGGTAACGTTTGGTTGCGTACTCATTCGCGATATTCGCCCAGCCGCCGAGAACCTTCTGGCAGGAAGCAGCCTGTTCACGGGCAGAACCATCGCCAGGTTTGACCGCAAAAATGGTACTTCCGACACCGATATTTCCTTTGCCGACTTCCGGATAAGACTTCTGGATTGCTGCCATCACCGGTTTTAATTCATCCAGTACATCCAGTGGACAAGTACCTGCTTCAATCGCTTTCTGGGCTTTCTGGACCTCTTTCGCGCGTCCTACATAGGCAGGATCCTTTCTGGAAAGTGCAAATTCAGCAAGTCCAAGCGGGTTGGAACGATAAGAAGAAGTCTCGCCGGACGGGATCAGTTCGTCTGTCGTTGTAACCGGATCGTGGATCTCAGATACGACCTTCAGGATCAGATTCTCAGGAAGAGCGCTCATTGCCGGCCAGTCTTTGATGTTCGGCCCCAATTTGATCTCAACTGAAGGATCAGCAACGCCGTGGCTGTCAAATACACGGTTGGCGTAAATTCTGGAATCAAAGTGGTAGGTCGGGTTCTTGTATTCAATATCAAAATCTGTTGCCGGAGTAAGGAAACCTTTGTTCGCAGCAGTTGCGGCAATGGAACGTGCATCCATAAGGGCAACAGATGCGATCTGTCCACTCTGCAGCTTGCTTCCTTCACGGTTCGGGAAGTTACGGGTAGAGTGACGGATGGAAAATGCGTTGTTTGCCGGAGTGTCCCCAGCACCGAAGCACGGTCCGCAGAAGGCAGTCTTCACGATCGTACCGGCTTCCATCAGGTCAGCAACCGCACCATTTTTCACAAGCTCCATGTAGATTGGTGTACTTGCCGGGTAAACACTGAAGGTAAATTCATCTGATCCGATGTATTTGCCACGGATGATGTCTGCGGCAGCACAGATATTTTCAAAACCGCCACCGGCACAGCCTGCGATGATACCCTGATCGACATAAAGTTTACCATTTACGATTTTGTCCTGAAGAGAGTAATCCACAGCACCGTCCAGGCTTATCAGCGCGCGCTGCTCTACATCATGGAGAACATCTGCGAGGTTGGCATTGACATCCTCGATGGTGTAGACATTGGACGGATGGAACGGCATGGCGATCATAGGCTTGATATCGCTCAAGTTGACGTATACAAGACCGTCATAGTAAGCGACTGCGCCAGGATCCAGTTCCCTGAAGTCATCACTTCTTCCGTGGATATCGTAGAACTCTTTGATCTTGTCATCGGTTCTCCAGATAGAAGAAAGGCAGGTTGTCTCTGTCGTCATAACATCGATTCCGATACGGAAGTCTGTACTTAATTTGCCAACGCCAGGTCCGACAAATTCCATGACCTTGTTATTGACATAGCCATTGCCAAAGGTTGCGCCGATGATCGCAAGGGCAACGTCCTGCGGTCCGACACCTTTCAACGGTTCGCCGTCCAGATAGATTCCGACAACGCCCGGCATCTTGATATCATAAGTCTTGTTCAGAAGCTGTTTTACAAGTTCCGGTCCGCCCTCTCCCATTGCCATGGTACCGAGTGCACCATAACGGGTGTGGCTGTCAGAACCAAGGATCATCTTGCCGCCGCCTGCGAGCATTTCACGGGCAAACTGGTGGATAACGGCCTGATGAGGCGGAACATAGACACCGCCGTACTTCTTCGCACAGGTCAGTCCAAACATGTGATCATCTTCATTGATCGTACCGCCGACTGCACACAGAGAGTTATGGCAGTTGGTCAGAACATAAGGGATCGGGAATTTCTCCAGTCCGGATGCTCTCGCAGTCTGGATGATTCCGACAAAGGTAATGTCGTGTGAAGTCAGCTTGTCAAATTTGATCTGAAGCTGTTGCATATTACCGGAAGTATTATGCGCACTTAAGATCCCATAAGCCATTGTCTCTTTTGCAGCAGCTTCTTTTGTTGTCTCAATACCTGTCTTGCTTTTTACGGCAGCAAGTGCATCGGGTGCATCTGCAATTACCTCAGTACCGTGTAAAAGATAGGCACCGCCTTTGTATAATTTCACCATATCATGTCCTCCTATTTTCTGTTTTCTATGAATTTCATGTGGTCTGCGACCATTAAAGCAATCTTAAATGTCAGGGCGTCCTCAAAGACTCTGACATCCAGCCCGGTCTGCTTCTGGATCTTCTCCAGCCGGTAGACGAGCGTATTCCGGTGGACGAAAAGCTGTCTCGCTGTCTCCGAAATATTCAGGCTGTTTTCAAAAAATTTATCAACTGTGGATAAGGTTTCTTCGTCAAACTGATCAACGGTATTTCCGGCAAATACTTCTTCCAGGAACATCTCGCATAAGGAAACGGGAAGCTGGTGGATCAGCCGTCCGATACCGAGTTCGCGGTAGGATAAAATATTGCGTTCCGGATAGAAGATACGTCCCACATCCAGAGCCATGCCTGCTTCTTTGTAAGACTGTGAGACCTCTTTGAGTTCGGGAATGATGGTTCCGAAGGAAAGCCGGACATTGACCATAGCTTCGGTGTTGATCGCATTCACCAGCATATCGGCAGTCGAACGGATCGTATCATAATCATCCGTACTGTCAAGGGACTTGATCAGAATAATATGTCCCTCATCTACGGCAGTAACAAAATCACCGGTTCCCGAGGAATAAATCCCGCGGATCATATCCAGGACGATCGTGTCATCCGGATTCTTCGGTTCGATCAGATAGACGACTCTGCGCTGCTCCACTGTAATACCAAGCTTTTTCGCCTGATTGTAGATATCTACGAGAAGCAGGTTATCCAGGAGCAGGTTCTGGATAAAACGGTTACGGTCAAGACGTTCGCTTCCGGATCTTAAAAGGCTCTCCAGCTGGCAGACACTTAAGCGTCCGCTGGTATGCACATCAATCTCATTATTGTGCTCGATCACGAAAATATAAGTCAGTTCATCATCATAAACCGGGAACAGACCATAGCATTCATCCAGGTGCTCCTCCGCTACGCCGGTAACCTCCAGCTCTTTTAAAAATGAGCAAACTGCTTTTTTCACTGAAGGTTTCTCCTTACCTACAGCTGCAAGCATCACTCCGTCTGTGTTCCAGATGGAACAGTTACACTCGATGATATCCCCTATTTCATTGATTGTTCTCTGTAAAATCTGGTTGGATAACAATCCATTCACCTCTCCATTCTTTTCAATATATGACAAATGGGAGAATTGTGAAATTCCCCCATCTTCTTCTGACAATACAATCTGATATTATTTTAGCAAATGTTTCACACTTTAGCAAGTTAAAATGAAAAACGTTTTCTCTTATTCGTCTTCGTCATCGCGTCTGTCAAGCATGGCAGCAACGATTTCAAGAATCACAGCAAGACCAATCATAGATACAGCGGCAATCTTTCCGGCAGTGCCGGTTGCAGCCTGTGCGATACCGCCGACAACCGGAACAGAAAGCTTTACTTTTCCGATGTAGTTGTTGTAAGGGATCGGATTCATATCTTTTTCCTCATTGGCATCCCCTTTGGTGATAAACTGTCCCATCGCCGGGCTGTTGGATACTACGCGGTGGGTGATGATCGAGCCGTCTGCATTGTTGCTGTAAAAAGCAATGACATCATCTTTGACGATCGTGTCTGGTTCTTCATACCGGACATAGACCAGGCTTCCCGTCGGGATCGCCGGTTCCATGCTCCCACTGATCACGGTGTACATCTGAAAACCAAAAGCTTTCGGAAGCGTCAGCGGAATACAGGCAAGAATCAGTACTGTCAGTAAAACAGTGCCCAGTGCACTGCAAAATGCAGCCACCGGGCTTTTCTTTTTCTTCGTTCTCTTCAAAAAAGACTTCTCCTTTAGTGCCGCGCTTTTTTTATTTTGCACGTTTTTTCAAGAATACGATCAGTCCTGCGAGAGCTGCTACCGCAACAACGATAATGCCGATCCCTGCTGCGATCGGAGTCTTGCTCGTCTTGTCTTTCGCATCGATATTTCCTTTTGGAGTGTCTTCATCATCCAGATCTACCAGAGACTTTGGTGTCTGTTCATCCTCAGATGTTGCAGTATCTTTATCTTTAGCTGTCGTATTCTGAGAATTGTCTGCATTCGTTGTACCACCGGCAGTACCGCCTGTTGTAGTACCACCCGCTGTAGTACCACCTGCTGTAGTGCCACCTGCTGTAGTACCTGTACCAGTACCGGCGGCTGCACCTGTTGTACCGGTAGCTCCTGTTGTACCTGCTGCACCGGCAGGAGTTGCGGTTCCAGGAACTGTTGTTGTGACGGTAGTTGTTGTCTCAACGATACGGTCTGTAGCTCCCGGTGTGTAGGTAAACGTAAATACATTCTCAGATTCATTATCACTCAAAGTCTTCGTAAGTGCAAGAGCATCTGGAATATAATTTTCAATATAACGGTAAGCAACGACCGGTTTATCACCGATATTGCCATAGAACGTCTGACTTTCTGCCAGTGATTTACCGGATGCATCCTGATAATTTACGGTATAGGCAACCATATTGCCTTTGATTCCGTAAGCGACTACATAGTCGGCATCTTTATCAACGGTAAAGGAAGGAGCCGCAAGTGTTTCGTTATTGTCACGTCCGCTGAGACGGATTCCTTTGACATAATACTTGTCGTCTGTTACCTGGATGTCATTCAGATTGAAAGTAACGGTAGAACCGGAAGCAATGTTTGTCTGCTCGATCTTGTTCTGTCCGTTAATTGTTCCTTTGTTACCTGCGGATAATGTTACCTTGTAGGTATACGGTGTAGTATCATCTGCCATAACGCTCATTGTGGATGCACCGAGTGTCATGGATACAGTCAGAAGAGAAACCAGTAATCTTTTCCATTTTTTCATCTGCTTACTCTCCTTTCTGTCTGCGTCTTTTTGTGTTCTTATTGAGTGTGTAGATACCATATGCAAGAAGGATCAGTCCACTGATGAGTGCAAGCACACAGAAGAGAAGAACTCTTGCGGTATCACCGGTTTTAACGGTCTTGGTTGTCTTAACAATCTTATTCTTGGTGATGGTTTTGCCGGCTGAAACCTTTTCTACTGCAAAGTTCATGCGGAGCTTTGCGAGTGTGAGCTGATAACCGTTGCCCTGTGTCTCACCTTCAACACCGACGGTAAGGTGTACCGTTCCGGTATTATTGGAAGCAAGTCTTCCGAGGTAGAAATATTCTTGGGTTGAGCTATCGATCTGCTTCAGACCTTCTCCTGCTTTGGAAGCGCCTTCCCCTCCGACAGTTGTACTGTCATAGAGTACCTTTTCGGCATTATCACTTCCAACATAGGTCAGCTTGTATTCATAAGCACCACCTTCTGCGGAAGACTGTGCATCCTCCAGTGTCTGGATCACTTCGTTGGTCATGTACCAGTCGGTATCCGTACTGTCGGAGTTCTTAAGCTGAACCTTGAGCTCGATGCTGTCACCCGGCTGGATATTTGCCAGCTCGTCAGTCACATCGGAGCTTTTAAAAGTACTTTCCATCTTGCCGCCGGTGAAATTAACCTGCCATCCGTCGGCTCCCTGATAATCTTTTGCAAATGCAGTTGTGTGTACCCCTGCTGCCATTATCACTGTCATGGCGAGGCACAAAATTTTCTTTTTCATACTCTGTACCTCCCTACTGTAAGCTCATTGTTGTTTCGTCGTCTGATACATTTACGTCCACGCCCCAGGCACTCTTGATCGCGTCCTTTGCGTTGTGTGTCTGAACTGCATCCACCTCTGCGTCAATGTGGAAGGTGTAGCCATTGTACTTGTAAGTATAAGTGATGGTTTTACCTTTTTCAGATTCGGTTACATGCTTTGTTACATCCGATGCAATCGAAGGATTGATTCGGAGTGTATCCGATAATGCCGGTGTGGTATCTCCGGCTGCAACTGCCTTGGTATAATAAAGAACGGTACGCTCTTTCGTGGACTGTGCATCTGCAACCTGCCATCCATTGTCTGTGAGGAAGTTCAGCTCGATCAGATCCGGTGAAAGTTCGGTGTTCTTTTTACCTTCTTCGTCCTGCCAGCTCTTTGTGATGATCACACGTACAAAGGTGTCGATCGTACCGCTGTTCTTGACGCTGATTGCTTCGTTATATTTCTTGCCGGGTGTAAATGTCTCATCCTTTCCAAGAAGGTTTGTGAGAAGTATACCCTCTGAGGTTCCCTTCCATTCATTGTTCGATACATAATCCCGGCTGCTGACTACTTTGTCATTTTCCAGAAGAGATACGCCGATACTCTGCATATTCATCTGTGCGGAATAATTCTCACTGTAGTAAGTGAGTGCGGCGCGTGTACTGCCGACAGTGCTTCCAACCAGCAGGAGTGCTGCGGCTGTCAGGACCAGGGCAGGTTTCTTTGGAAATGATTTCTTTTTCTTTTTCATTCTCATTACCTCCTACTCTGTCGTCTGTGTGCTGTCGTCTTTGATTACGTGATTCCAGTCGGCGTATGGATTGCCGTCCTCGTCGTAGAGAACCGGGGTGCATTCCTGGATAACTACGACGTTAAATTCTTCCGGTTTGTCATCTCCTGACGGGAATGTGTAAGAGATATTGAGTTCCGGTGTGGTTTCGCCTGCCGGAAGTACTTCATCGTAATACCAGTAGCCGTCACCGCGGTCTGTCCATCCGCCGTCTGGTGCGTTATAAGTAAGCTTTACCGGTGCGAATGCTGTGACTCTTACGAAACAGTCATAATCACCGGTATTTTTAATTGTAATGTGCTTTCCGTTTTCATCAACTTCTTCTTTCGGGACTGTCTCAGTAAATCCCATATTCATTTTCACACCGCCACCGGCTGTCGAATAAGTTGTAAAATACGCCATCGCGCTTCCAACTGCCAGGGTTCCGGTAAGAGCAAGTGTTGCTGCTGCCATGATTAGTGGTTTTTTATGTAACTTTCTCATTCCGATTCCCCCTTTCTAGTTCTTTTCTGCCGGTTCGGTGTACTGATACTGACCATTTTCGTCCAGCTTGAAATTATTTTTTACACCGTAGCCGCCATTCATATTGTCATCGATATCATTTGTAAAGGAAACGGATGCAGGAGTGTTAGTTGAACCTCTATCAGTTGCTACAATCGTTGCCGTTTGATCATTTGCTGAGGTAAGCTTGTAGCTTGCACCACTGTACACTTCTGTAACTTTTACCTTAGCTCCTGCAGGAATCTTTGTAATTGTTACGGAAGAGTCACCTGCGGCCTCAAAGTCAAGTGATTCGATGCGGGTTTCTGTTTTACCCTTAAGAGGTGTAATCTCAATCTTGAATACGAAGGTTGCTTTCTTACCGGTTGTTGCATTATGATTTGCAAGTGTTTTATTGATCTTCAGATCACCATATCTTGCATGTTCTTCCGGTTTCAGACCAATTGCGTTGGTATCTGTCAGATCGTAGATCCAGGTATCGTTACCATTGCTGTAATAATTGTTGGTCGGAAGTGATACCAGGTAAGGGGTAAAGGTATAGGTATAATTCGTGGTAACTACTTCCGGTGTATCTACAAGGTAAAGTCCGGTAGCAAGACCATCCTTACTTCCGATCCCTTTTGCTAAAGTAACCGTAGCGGTTGGTTCTACGGACTCTTTCAGCATCTTCTGTGCCTCTTTGGCACGTGCAGCCCATTCGCTTGCTGCTGCATCTTTATCATCGGCACTTACCGAAGATACATTAAGTCCGGTGAAATCTTTAGTTGCGGTATAGTTACCGGATACGTCTACATCTGCCACCTTATAAAGATTCACTTTAATGTCAGTGTCGGCAGCTGTCAGTTCGTTGCCCTCTCCGCTTACACTGAATGAAACCGAACACTTCCGGTCCGTCTCAATCGCATTCGCAGCTCTGGCACCAGGCAGAGTGAGAAGCGGAAATGCAAGAGCGAGAGCTAACAAAAACGTTGTTCCTTGTTTTAATCGTTTATTCATCATCGCCTCATGTCCTCCTTAAGAAATCTTGGTTATTCTTTGTGAGCTTTTCTCTTAGAAAGGAATCGCAAGAGAATGATCACAAGAATCGTGATTGAAAGTCCTAAAATTAAATAAAGCATATAATAATTCTGAATGGCTTTTACCATAGAATCTGTAACTGATTCGGTAGCATCCTCTTCGCCGTTATATGGAACTCTGGTTCCTCTTACGAGAAGACGATGGGAGTTGACTCCATATGGTGTACAGGTAAATAAAGTTACCTGATCTTTTCCTTCTTCAATCTGGAGTGCTTTCTCCAGTGTTTCATGATCGTCTTTGTCTACCATCGGAAGAATCTGGTCTACCTTGTAGGCAAGGACTTCATCCAGTACATGGATGTAAAATTTATCGCCAACTTTGAGCTGATCGATATCGGTAAAAAGCTTTGCGCTTGGAAGTCCACGGTGAGCTGCGAGAACACTGTGGGTACTCTCTCCTCCGATCGGAAGCTTTGTGCCGTTCAGATGTCCGACACCGGTCTGAAGTTCATCATCACCGGTGCCATGGTAAATGGCAAGCTTGATGTTGATCTTCGGAATGGAAAGGTATCCCATTACACCGTCATCTGCAACGTTCAGGATCTTCCAGTATTCGGTGCCTTTGATGTCATTTTCATCTTCACCAAATACATCTCCGTAGAGGTTGTTCTGCTGAATGGTATCATTGAAAGCTTTTGCCTTTTCCCACTTAGAGGTGAAGTCCTCCGGTTCCATGTCCTGTATTGTATTGTCATAGCTGCTGATCAGCTGATTCTGTCTGTAGGTATTCCACTGGTTGGATACCGTCGGGTAGATCAGAATCCCAAATCCTATCAAGAATAACAGACCGAAAAGGAAGGTTGAGATTTTTCTTTTCATAGGCATATTTCCTTTCTCGTTCTTATTCTCTTTTTAAGAGGTCTCATTTTTCTTCTTTTGAAGCTTCTTCTCCTTTAAGTATAACACAAGGATGAAGATTGTGGTAATTACAAGACCAATAATTACCCATAAAAGATAATTTGTATGAAGACTGATTCCGCTGAGCGGTGTCTTCTCATCGGCAACTTCCTGTTCCACATAAGGTACTCTGTGACCACGGACCAGAAGCCGCTCGGTATTGACTCCGTATGGAGTACAGGTAAGAAGTGTTACAAGATCTTTTCCTTCTTCTACTGCAAGAGAGGAAGTTTCCTCCGGTTTGACCACGGAAATCTTGTCGACTTCATAACATAGTGTTTCGTTTAATACATGGATCAGAAAATGATCGCCTTCTTCCAGCTGATCCAGATCGGTAAAAAGAGACGCACTCGGAAGTCCACGGTGTGCGGAGATAACGGCGTGTGTACTTTTACCGCCGATTGGAAGAGAGCTTCCTTCCAGATGTCCGGCTGCCTGTTTGAGAACATCTTCATCGGTAGTGTGGTAGATCGGAAGCTTGATGTCAATCTTCGGGATTTCCACGATTCCCATCATCTCGTCACCGGCAATATTCAGAGCATCCATGTAGGACTGGTCTTCTTTGTCACTGGCTGCGGCTACTGCAAATGAGTCAGGAAGGATACTTGGAAGTAAGGCTTCGTTGTAAGCTTCTGCTTTCTGCAGTTCTGCGTCATAATCAATCTCATGTGCTGCATCCTTTTCGGATACAGTCTGTTCATAACTGCTGATCAATTGCTTTTGCCTGTAGTTATTCCACTGGTTTGCAACGAATGGATACAGCAGTAAGGACAACCCGGCTAAAAATATGATGCCAATAATAAGTTTGTTTGTTTTGCGTTTCATCCGAACTCTCCTTGCTGTTGTATTATTTTTTAGGAATCCGGGGCGACCTGCCCCGGATTCAATATCTGATTATAAATAATTATTGCAATTATTTGTTGTCTGATTTCTTGCGGCTTGCGAAGAACAAACCAGCTGCTGCGATCATGATTACGCAACCTGCGATTGTGAAGATTGTTGTACCGATACCACCTGTTGATGGTAATGCGGAAAGTTTGCTATCTTTAACGGTAATAGAATCAAAATTTTTGAAATTAAGAGTTTCAGTTGTATAAGTAACGTTGTCAATAGTAGTAGATCCTGTAGTAGTTGTTAAAGCATCAGCACCAGTAAGTTCATAGGCATAATTGTTTAATGAATAGCCATTAGGAGCTTTTGTTTCTTTAACATAGTAAGTTACCTGAGCGTCTAAGTTAGAAACACTTGCTTTTCCTTCGTTGTTTGTTGTAATAACATTACCTACTGGAATACCATAAACCTTTGTATTATTTTCTAAAGTAAGTTCAACTGCGTCAGCATCGCTCTGTTCAGCTTTTTTATAAATCTGGAATTCAGCGTTTGGAAGAGGAGTAGATTCGTTGTCTTTATCTACTTTAATTACTTCAAAACTAACTGGTTTAACTTCAACAATTTTTCCTGTTCCATTGCTTGAATGTGCACCATTTTTAAGAGGAGCAGTTGTAGTTACCTGGCCTGCAATTGCAGTATAAGTAATAACAACGATTTTGCCAGCATATTCGCTCTTGTAATTATCGGAAAAGTCTACTACTAATTCGGTACCATTACCATAATTATTAATTGTATAATCTGTACCAGCAGTTAAAGGAGTACCTGTTGTGTCATTGATGCTATTTTTAAGAACAACGCTAACACTGTTTGCTTTGAATGTACCATTTGTTAAATTATCGGTAATAGTAAATGTTTTTTCTGTTGCGTTTGGAGCAATGTAAAGATATTCTTCATCGATAGTATAAACAACTTCATCACCAGGAGCTACTGATTTTCCTGTTTCAGCTACTGTTTTATTAAGCTGATCTTTAGCACCTTTTGCAACAACTGCTACATTATCACCTGCTGTGTTCATATAAGCAGCCATAGGAAGATATGTATATCCAGCGCTATGTGCTGTTATGATATAAAGACCTTTTCCAGTTGCAGATACGTCAGCACCATTTTCAAGATCTAAAGTCTCAGTGGCAGCTGATTTAACAGCTGCTAATGCTGCACCAAAATTAGAAGATGAGTTAATTGTTCCATTTTCAACATTTTTATTTTCATTTTTATTTTCATTAGTATCTTTTTCAAGAATACCAAGATCAATTAATTTCTGAATTACTTCGTTAGTAGTAAGATTAGTTGCAGGAGAGTTTGCAGCATTCCATGCATTTACAAAATTTGTTCCAATTTCAGTAGTTGCAAATTTCCATCCTAATGTAGATTCACGGTCTTCCTTAATAATCTGTCCGTAGTTAGCACCTGCACCTTCAGCATCAAGACCTTTTCCGCTAATTGTGATTGTGTTAGTGGCAGCTGCAAATGATGTCATACTCATTCCGAGTACCATTGCCAGTGTTAATAACACTGCAAATAATTTTTTCATCTTCTTCATATTGTTGTCTCCTTTTCTTTGTAGGGCTGTGCCCAATTTTTTTATTGTCCCCTCATAAGGGAGATTAACTTGTTTTGTGGCTGGGAGCCACTGAAAAGTAAATACGTTTGATTATCTTTCCAGCACCTCCCTGCATTTGTTTTTATATAAGATCCAAACGGCTATGAGCATTAACATCATACCGCCGATCATATACAGGTAAATTCCGGTGCCTCCGGTTGATGGAAGTGAATATAATGGTGTGTTGTTAAAATAGTAAGTACAATTTGTAGAAGTACTATCTTCACCAGTTATTTCTACTTTTGAAACTATATTTGTTCCAGAGGTCTTTTTAATTGTCCAATGTGTAGGATTTAATGAATATCCTTCAGGTGCTTTAATTTCTTTAAATGTATAGCTATCTGTTACCCATCTGTTGAAAAGAATAAGTTTGGTACAGTTTTCATCTTCATACCATTTTACTAAACCGGTATCATCAGAAAGACCGTA
>ENA-OUQP01001911-OUQP01001911.1-human-gut-metagenome-genome-assembly--contig:-NODE-1911-length-12523-cov-18.283205_pt1 | contig 12523 bp, 10 predicted proteins | sample MGYA00237951_ERZ548836 | MGnify/ENA primary metagenome ERZ548836 (study PRJEB26490, sample SAMN05194702) | human gut metagenome | biome: terrestrial biome; feature: human-associated habitat...
AGAGCTGGGCGAGTAAATATCGCGCAAGCCTGATTCGCGAGCGCGTCATCGAGGCTGCCGGATACGGCCTCGTCCGGTTTACCGTGCCCATGCTGAGCAAGTACATTCGCGATCACATTTTATTGCACGAGTAATGTGACATGAGGGACTGTCCCTTTGTCACATTCGATCAACAGGAAGGGGAGCGATGGCGGTGTCGCAACAACCAAGCGCTATCGAGGTGCGTGGCGCGCGTGTCCATAACCTTAAGGACATCGATATCGATATTCCGCTGGGAAAGCTGGTGGGTATTGCCGGCGTGTCGGGCTCGGGCAAGAGCTCGCTGGCGCTGGGGGTTTTGTATGCCGAGGGCTCGCGCCGTTACCTGGAGGCGCTCAGCACCTATACCCGCCGTCGTCTGACGCAGGCAGAGCATGCTCAAGTGGATGAAGTGCTGCACGTGCCGGCGGCGCTCGCATTGCATCAGCGCCCCAGTGTGCCAGGCGTGCGTTCGACCTTTGGCACCATGACCGAGCTCAACAACAGCCTGCGCCTGCTCTTTAGCCGCTGCGCCCATCACGTGTGCCCGCATTGCGGGGCGCGCGTGGAGCCGAGCCTTAACGTGGCCGCGGGCCTGTCGCTCACATGCCCCGCATGCGGCCGCGAGTTCTATGCGCCGGGTGCCGAGGACCTTGCCTTTAACAGTGGCGGCGCGTGTCCTACCTGCGGAGGCACCGGCGTCATGCGCGAGGTGGACGAGGCGAGCCTGGTGCCCGACGAGTCAAAGACCATCAACGAGGGCGCGGTGCTTCCCTGGGGCACGCTGATGTGGGATCTGATGAAGCAGGTGGCCGGCGAGATGGGCGTGCGCACCGACGTGCCGTTCAACCAGCTCACGCCTGAAGAGCGCGATATCGTGTTCCATGGCCCGGCAGTTAAGAAGCACATTCTCTACGTTCCCAAAAATGGCGAGGGCGCCACGCCGCTCGACTTTACCTATTACAACGCCGTCTATACCGTCGAGAATGCGCTCGCCAAGGTTAAGGACGATAAGGGGCTCAAGCGCGTTGCGCGCTTTTTGCGCGAGGGACCGTGCCGCGATTGCGGCGGCACGCGTCTTTCCGACGCCGCGCGCCAGCCCCAGGTGCGCGGTATCAATCTGGCGCAGGCGGCAGCCATGACGCTGAGCGAGGCGATTGAGTGGGTGCGCGGGGTGCCCGCATCCTTGCCGACCGTGATGCAGCCCATGGCAGCGGATATCTGCGATTCATTTTTGAGCACGGCCCGTCGTCTGGTCGATCTGGGTCTCGACTACCTTTCACTCGATCGCGCCGGTGCCACGCTCTCCACGGGTGAGCGCCAGCGCGTGCAGCTCGCCCGCGTGGTGCGCAACCGATCGACGGGCGTGCTCTATGTGCTGGACGAGCCCTCAATTGGCCTACATCCTGCTAATGTCGACGGCCTGGTAGGCGTGATGCGAGATCTGGTGGATGACGGCAACACCGTGGTTGTTGTCGACCACGATACGCGCGTACTAGCGGAAGCCGACTATCTGGTCGAGATGGGCCCCGTTGCCGGAGCAGGCGGCGGCAGTGTAATCGCCGCTGGTACGGTAGGCGAGGTCGAGCAATCGCGGGGCAGCCGCATCGCTCCGTTTTTGCGCGCAGAGCCCAAGCGTTTGCGCCCACAGGTGACTGACGACGAAATGTTCGACCAGGGCCATATCCGCATGGCAACCGAGGCCATCCATACCGTCAAACCGCTCGAAGTCGATATCCCGCGCGGCCGCCTTGTCGCGGTAACGGGTGTTTCAGGTTCGGGCAAGACGACATTGGTGCTCGAGACGCTCATCCCGGCGCTCAAGGCGCAAGCGGCTGGCGAGCGCCTGCCGAGGCACGTGCGTTGGGTCGATGCCGAGGGCATCGCGCGCGCCAACCTGATTGACGCCACGCCCATCGGCGCCAACGTGCGCTCGACGGTGGCGACCTATGCCGACATCCATGATGAGCTGCGCCGTGCTTTCGCCCGTACGCCCGAGGCCAAGGCGTTGGGATATAAGGCGGGCGCCTTTAGCTACAACACTGGCGCCCTGCGCTGCCCTACGTGCGATGGCACGGGCTCGATATCGCTCGACGTGCAGTTTTTGCCCGATGTCGAGATCGTCTGTCCTGCATGCCGTGGCTCGCGTTATGCAGATGCGGCTTCGCATATCCATCGTGAGGGCAAGGACGGCAGCCTGCTTACGCTACCGCAGCTTATGGACATGAGTGTGGACGAGGCCCTCGATGCCACGATGGGACTCAAGAAAGTCCAGGCGCGCCTGCAGACCTTGCACGATCTGGGCTTAGGCTACCTGACGCTTGGCGAGCCCACGCCGGCGCTTTCGGGCGGCGAGGCACAGCGCCTTAAGCTTGCGAGCGAGATGGGCCGCGTGCAGGATGACGCCGTGTTTGTGTTCGACGAACCCACGATCGGTCTGCATCCGCTCGATGTTCAGGTGCTGCTGAGTGTGTTTGACGGCCTCGTTGCCAAGGGCGCCACGGTTATCGTGATCGAACACGACCTCGACCTTATCCGCAACGCCGATTACGTGATCGACATGGGCCCGGGCGGTGGCGACGCCGGCGGGCAAATCGTCTGCGCCGGTACGCCGGGCGACATCGCAGCCTGCTCCGCAAGCATTACCGGTCGCTACCTATAACCGAATGTGACAAAGGGACAGTCCCTTTGTCACATTCCCGGAAAGCCTGTCTGGCGCAGGGCTTCGTAGAGGACGATGGCGGCGCTGTTGGAGAGGTTGAGGGCGCTGATGCGGTAGTCGTCCGGGTCTACAAAGTTGCCGCAGATATCCTGCCGAAGGATGGCCTCGTGGCTGTCCTCGGTATGCCCTAGCGATTCCTCGTGGGCTTCCCATGTCTCGGCGTTGTCAAGCGAATCGCAATCGCGCAGCATCGGGATGCGCTCGCAGCGCTCGGACTCCGCGGCAAGCAGTGGCTCGGGGATGCCTGAGCTCTCGCTGCCAAAGACCAAGTAGTCGCCGTCGCGGTAGGTGCTTTGCGCATAGGTGCGGCGTGCCTTTTTGGTCAGCAGATGCAGGCGCTCGTCGGCGGGGGAGAGGCCGTTGCGCGCAAGGAAATCCTCCCAGCCGGCATAGGTCGTCACGTCCAAGTTTTGCCAGTAGCCCAGGCCGGCGCGACGCACTGTCTTGTCGTCGAGCGAAAACCCCAGCGGCTCCACCAGATGCAGGCGGGTACCGGTAACCACGCAAGTGCGGCCGATATTGCCCGTATTGGCCGGAATCTCGGGCGCATACAGCACAATGTTGAACATGAATCTCCTTGGCTCAGAACGAAAAACCACCACGAAGGGCACCTTCGTGGTGGTTTGGCGGTTACGTAGGCGGAAAAATACTCGCTTGGATAAACCTAGGCGCGGTGCCAGTCGGTCAGGCAGGCATCGAGGGAGGCGATGAGTGCGTCCTTGTCCATGTGACGGCCGATGATGCACAGGCTCGTCATGCGGTCGCCCGTCTCGTCGTCCCAAATCTGCATGATTTCGGGGTTCTCGTCGATAATCTTCTGCTTCTCGCCCTCGGGCGCAGAATCGACAAACAGGCCGTTTTCCATCAGACGCATCTGGTGGCCGGCCTGCTCAAACATGTAGCACATGTCCGGATCGCCGGTCTGCCACAGCGGACCCTTGACGCGAATGACTTCGTCGGGCCATTCCTGCTCAACAAAATCGGTGAACTTCTGCAGGTCAAACGGCTTGCGGCGCGAGTACACAAAGGTCTCGATGTCGTACTCGAGCACCTCGGGGTCGTCGTGCTCCTCGGGATGCTCCATGGCCTCGATCCAGGCGGCGGAGTTGTAGGCGCGCATAAAGTCGAAGCGGCCGGTGTCGAGCAGCTCCTCCATGGGGACCTCGCCGTTTTGGGCTTCGACAATCACGGCGTCCTTCTGCAGGCTGCGCACAATGGCCTTGAGCTCTGCGATCTGCTCGGGGGTGACGGTGTCAGTCTTATTAAGAATCAGCGTGGAGCAAAACTCGATCTGCTGGATGAGCAGGCTCTCGATGTCGTCCTCGTCGATATCCTCGGCTAGCAGGTCGCGACCGCCGTTGAACTCGTCGTACATGCGGGCGCAGTCGACCACGGCCACGATGTTGTCGAGCGCGAGCTTGGGCTCGCCGCCCACCTTGGCCTCGTCGCAGAAGCTCGAGATGGTGTAGGCGATGGGGATAGGCTCGCAAATACCCGAGGCCTCGATGATGATGTAGTCGAACTTGCCCGAATCGGCGATGCCCTGCAGCTGGTTGGCCAGGTCGTCCGAAAGCGTGCAGCAGATGCAGCCGTTGGTGAGCGGGATGAGGTCGTCGGTCTCGGAAAGGCCGCCGTCGGCGATAAGGCTAGCGTCGACGTTGATCTCGCCGATATCGTTGACGATCACGGCGGCGCGGATGCCGCCGTCGTTGGCGAGGATGTGGTTGAGCAGCGTGGTCTTGCCGGCACCGAGGTAGCCGGTAAGCATGATGATCTTCACGGGTTTGTTGGGCATGTGCCCTCCTTTGTTAGACATGGCTTACAGTTGAATCTTATGCCAAACGCCAGCTCTTATACCCACGCGCCGACAAATAACACAGGCTACTCCCAGGCTCCCCACACATCGGGACAATAGCCGACGGTGGCCTTCTTGCCGTTGCGTACGATGGGCTCGGCCAGAACCTGCTGGTTCTCGAGCAGCTTATCGAAACGCTGGCTGGGGGTGAGGTGCTGGATGAGTGCGAGCGTCTCCTCGTCCTTGGCTTTGGGGTTGAGCAGCTTGTCGATGCCGCCAACCGCCTGCATCACGCTCGTGAGCTCGCCCTTGCTCATCTCCTTTTCCTTAAGGTCGATAAACTGCACCTTAATGCGGCGCTCCTTAAAATAGCGCTGGGCCTTCTTGGTATCGAAGGACTTTTTGGTACCGAAGATCTGCACGTTCATTGTTTGGTTCCGCCGTTCTACCTGATGAAGTTGGTCCTAGCGCGATCGGCCTGGGGCGCTTCGATGCCGGCGGCCTTTCCCGCCTCGATGCAACGCAGCAGCCAGGCCATGTTTTTGCCGATGTTTCGCATGGTGGCAAGGCCTTCGGCGTCCTGGGCGGCCTCACCCGGCATGGCACCAAAGACGTTGTTCCAGTAGGTAGATGCAACGACGGGCATCTGGTTGATGGTGAAGTACTTGTTGAGCACATCGAACGTGGTCGACGTGCCGCCGCGACGGGCAACGGCGACAGCGGCGCCCGGCTTGTGCGCAAAGGCCTTACTGCCGGCATAGAATGCGCGATCGAGTGCCGAGAGAATGCGGCCGCTGGGGTGCGCGTAGTAGACAGGCGAGCCAAAGACAAAGCCGTCGGCCTGTTCGGCGGCAGCGATCAGCTCGTTGACCGCGTCGTCGTCAAAGGTGCAGCGACCGCCAAGCTTGCCACACTGGCCGCAACCGATGCAATCGCGAATAGGCTTGGCGCCCAGCTGAAACATCTCGGTATCGATGCCCTCGGCCCTGAGTTGCTCGGCGACCTCGGCGAGTGCGCGGGCCGTGTTGCCGTTTGCCTTGGGGCTGCCATTGACCAAAAGAACCTTCATCACAAACTCCCTCTGCTGTCGGTGACTTCTGCAGAGGATTATCGCACGAGCGGGCAGATGGCGTGGGGCACGATGCCGGCCCCGAGGGCCCACGGCAGGCACGCTCACCAGGTACGAGCGGGATACGGTCCAGAGGATGTTGGAGTGCGGGGCCTCGTGCGAGCAGATTGTAAGGGGTCTGGGCGGGTCGCCCTCGATGGCGAGCATTGAGGCCTTGGAAGGCGGGCTGCTGCGGCGGCTATGGTTTATACTAAGGCGGTTGCTATCGAGTAATTCATACTTGGTTTGATTCGATTGTGAATGCGTAACTAGGATGGAAAGCAAAGGAAACTCTATGGAAACAGAGGATGCTGTTTGCTTGATGACTTCGATTGTCTTGATTGTCCTTTCAATCCAATACCGAAGAGGAAGATGGCTCTGCTCAATTGCTGGATATGATGTCACAAAAAGGGAGAGCGAGATTGATATACGCCCCTACGCAAAGCTGATTTCTTCTGTGACGTTATGGATGGGGCTGCTGTTTTTCTTGTGGGCGGTAGAGGGCTGGGTACGCGATTGGAATACCAGCGTTTTTGAAGTTTTGGTTCTACTTCTGTTCAGCTTGGCCTCTTTGTCGTTCGTGCGGCTCGTTAGGTTTGTGTTTATGAGGCGATAGCCAGCGGAAGTGGCTGGACGACAAAATGGACCAATGCAGCCAATTGTCAATAGAATTTGATAGGCTTGGCTTAACAGATTTACTCGAGGGCATATCCGTGGCGGGGGATAGGTTCTATCTTGTTGAGCACTTATTTGCATCAGGCAAAGTAAACCAAGAGTATCGAAACGGTGCCCCCGGGCCCGCTAGGAACTGCGGGGGGGGCGTTCGGCTAACTGCGGGTACGACCTATTTGCCCAATGTGTTCGCCCGAGATCGGAAATTAACCATCATGCGCCCCATAACGCTAGTCCAGCTTGGTGCCCGGTACCTGCGGCGCCTCTTTAATCAGCGCATTAAGTTCGTTCAAAATGGAAACGGGCTGTCGGTCGACGGCGTCCAGATGAAGCGTCGCCACGTGAAGGGGTGGTTGATATTCAAATGAGCCGAGGAGCACGGGCGACCCCAAGAACCGCTTGATTTCGTCTGCAACCGCGTCGGTCTCTTCGGGATCAAGCTCGTCAAAGAGCGCCACGAACATCGGCCCCGTCGAGCGGAACAGACGACCCTTGCCGCGCGAGCATTCCATGAGGCAGGCGGCGCTTTCTGCCAAAACGCGGTCGCCCGCATCAAAGCCAAAGCGGGCATTGACCTCGGCGATATCGTCAACCTTAATGGCAATAAAGCCCGCCATGCGCGCCACGCGACGCATTTCGCCAATGGCGTTGACCAGGGCGTGGATATCGCCCAGGCCGGTCACGGAATCGGTCGTATCTGCCAGGCTTCGGTTGACGACAATGCCCACATACATGTTGGGCTCGGTATCGGTGCCGTCCAGGCGGTAGCCCGTGCAGTCGCAAAGCGCGTATTTTCCGGCGGTATTCATGACGCGATACTGCATGCAGTGGAAGTGCCACGTGCCGTTTACCACCATATCGAGCTCGGCACGTACGTTGTCGCGGTCCTCGGGGTGAACACGGGCAAGCCATATATCGAGCGAGTTGTAGGGATGCTGGGAGGGTAGGTCAAAATCGCGCACGGCATTAACCGACCATTGCGATTCGCCGGTGTCGAGGTTAATGATGAACGGATAGCGTGTCTCGGAGCTCATGGAGATCGCTTGGAACACCCGGTCGTTGCAGAGAGGCTGATCGGCGACCGGGTGTTGCGGCACGCTGTCTTCTTCTGGCTGTTGTACACGGTGCATGAGCTTGTAGCGATACATTTTGCGGTCGGCGTCCTTTGTCATCTGGCGACGCGTATCGCCTGCAAGCGGGTCGACGCGCGAGCAGCCAAAGCTAAAGCTGGCGGTCATGGGCGCCTTGCCGTCCGATGTTGCCTCGATAAGATTGGCACGCGTCCGCTCCAAGCGCTGCTCGAGCTCGGCTTCGTCTGTCGTGGGGGATATAAGTACAAATTCGTCTCCACCGATACGGAACAGCAGGTCATCGGGCTCCATTGTCTCGGTGAGTGCACGGCAGATGCTCAGGATGTAGCGATTGCCCTCGGTGTGGCCAAACTTATCGTTGCAATGCTTGAGGTGGTCGATATCGATATAGGCGCAGGTGAAGGGGGTGCCTTTGCGCCAGAGCTGATCGACATGGCGGTCGAGTCCGCCACGGTTGCCAAGATTGGTGAGCGAGTCGATATAGGCGCCGCGCTCAAGCAGCTCGCGTTCTTGCTGCAGGATGGCAAATGTCTTCTGTAGCTGATCGCCGATGGCGCACAGCTCCGGGGGCAGCGCGGTAACATCGAGCTCGGCGGTCGAGACCCCGTTCGCAAGTCGCTGAAGATGAGCGATGATTGATTGCTCGCCCAGGCGATACGACTCGTTCATGATGGATGACCTCCTTGGATGGAACAATGGTTTGTATCTTACTCCCAATTCGGTTTAGATTGGGGTATTAGTTAGCTCATGGGAACAAACGCTCCCTCGACGGTGGCGTTTGCGCACGAGCGTATTAGTTGCTGTCGCCACCGTCGAGCAGTGCCTCAAAATCCTCCGCCTGCATGGGACGGTAGTAGAGGAAGCCCTGAGCGTAGCGGGCGCCCATTTGGCGCAGCATGTTTGCCTGCTCATTTGTCTCGATGCCTTCGACCACAACGGGCAGATGGAGCGACTGCGCCATCTCGAGCATTGATGAAATGATTTGCACACTGCGGCCTTGATCGCCGTCGACGGGCACAAACGTGCGGTCGAGCTTGATGACGTCGACGTTGACGTTCTTGAGCATCGCGAGCGTGGACTGGCCGGTGCCAAAATCGTCCATGTAGGTCGAGAAGCCGCGGTTGTGCAGGTCGGCCGTCAGCTTATCCACAGCTTCGGACTCTCCCGTATAAGCCGTCTCGGTGATCTCAATGCGCATGAGCTCGGGCGGTAGGTTGTATTGGGCGGCAAGCGCCCCCATATGCTCGGCGACGTCGCAGGCAAGGATATCCACGCGCGACACATTGAGCGAGATCGGAACTACGCGCAGCCCTCGATCGATGCACTCACGCAGCCACGAGGCGACGCCCTGCCAAACATATTTGTCGAGCGTCACCACAAAACCGCTTTCCTCGAGAGCGGGGATAAAGGTGGTAGGTGAAATGAGGGAGCCATCCTTGTCAATCCAGCGTGTGAGCGCCTCGGCGCCAACGATCTCGCCGGTTTCCATGTCGACCTGGGGCTGCAAGTAGTAGGTAATGCGGCCGTTTGAGAGCGCATACTGGAATTCGGTCAGCGTGCGGTGGAACGCGATTTCGTGTTCGTATTCCTCGGGGCGGAAAATGGCAATGCGCTCCTTAAAGTCGTTTTTTGCGCGCCGATTGGTAAACATGGCCTTGGCCTGCGCATCGATGGTGATTTCCTCGTTGGAGTCGATGGGGTAGACGCCCATGGACGGCCAGAAGCCCACGCCGTCATCATGCTTGGCCACGGCCTGGCGAATGCGGCTATAGATCTGATGGACGGTGTCGTGTTCAAAGGGGATGAGTACGCAAAAATCGTCTTGGCCCCAGTACCCTGCGACGCCCATGCGGCATTCTCGATGTCCTTGAGAACCGTGCCCACATCGGCGAGTACGCGGTCGCCCTCGGCCTGTCCGTGCCATTCGTTGAACAGTCGCATGTGCCCCATATCGACGGTGGTGATACACCAGGCGCCGTTGCGCCTTGTCTCGAGAAATTCGTTGGCGCGGCGCATAAACTCGCTGGGTCGATAGAGACCCGTGAGCGGATCGATGCGTTCGGCGATGGCGCTTTTGCGCTCCACCTCGGGTATGGGGAGGCTGTCGTTGGGAACAAGCCCGCCGGCCGTGCGAATGCGACGGTCGAGTTCGCCTAAAACGGCGGCCGTTTGATTGGTCAGGTGCTCGTAAAAGGCCGGAACGACAAGACAGACGGGGGTAATAGTGTCGCCCGCGATTCGAACGGGAGCGAAAACGGCCTCTTTGAGATGTTGGATCAGTTGCTCGAATGCTTCGTGATCCAAATTGTTGCTAAGCACGACGAACTGGGCGTTGCGTGAACGGAAGACGCGACTCCTGCCGCGAGTAATCGACAGCATGCGGCCTGCGTATTCGGCGAGCATGTTGTCGACGGCCTCGGCCCCGTAGAGCTCGTTGAGCTTTGCCGTGCCGCGAACGCGCACTGCTATAAGCCCCGTCTCGCAACGGTCGCGACGGCAGGCATCGATAGCGTTGATCAGCGTGCGCTGCGTTCCGAGACCCGTGGCGGCGTCGACGGTCTCGGCAAGCGAGTGGTTGACGAGCTCGCCGACATAGAGCGAGGGGACATTTCCGTCGCCGTCGATACGAAACCCGCGAGCACGGCCGAGGATGTAATCGCCGGCGGCATTGCGCACGCGGTACTGCATGACGTGACGATGTTTGGAGCCGTCATAGATTTGGTCGATGTCGTTGGTATAGGCCTCAAGGTCATCGGGATGGACACGCGTTTTCCAATAATCGTGACAGTTGTCTATATGCTCCGAAGGAAGACCAAGATCGCGCAAGGCGCCTTGTGACCAAAGGGTTCGATGTTTGTCCAAGTTCTCGATAAAGAAATAGCGGCCTTCGTTGAGCATCGAAAGGGCGTCGAAAATTCGATCGCTTATTTCGAAGTCGTCGGTGTGGGCTTGTGCGATATTGCGTCGATCAAGGTGCACGGCATGACGTAGCTTGTAGTCGTACATGCGATGGTCGGCATCGTTCGTCAAGCGATTGGGGGCTTCGCCCAGGGCGGGGTCGGCGTGTGCCACTCCGTAGCTAAACGAGTGAGGCATCTCGGCATCGTTGTTTTTGAGCAGGACCGTTCGGCAGCGTTCCAGACGTTCGGCGAGGTCGTCCTCGGTTGCAATCGTAGACAGGATGGCAAACTCGTCGCCTCCCAGACGAAACGCCGCTTCGTCCACCTCCATATACAGCTTGAGATAGAGGCTTACCTGCAAAATATAGCGGTTGCCCTCGTCATGGCCAAAGACGTCGTTGCAGTGCTTGAGATTGTCGATATCGATGTACGCCATGGTAACGGGGGTGTCCTGCTCCCAGAGCTCCTCGAGGGAACGGGCAAAGCCGCCGCGGTTGCCAAGCCCGGTAAGCTGGTCGGTAAAGGCGGTCCTGACCAGATCCTCCTGACGCTTGAGAAGGTCGCGGACGGTCTTTTCGAGCGTTTCAGTGTAATTGCTGGGGGTATCCATGCTGTAGGCGGCTTTCTGGGGTCGGGGCGGATTGCGTCGGGCGAGCTCGTTGTGCACACGCGTTGTTGCTCAACGCCTCGCGTGTTTCCAAGCCCCCGCCTTGCTGCGTCGTTGGGTTTATTTGTCGGCTGACGTTCGTTGCTGATAACTACTGAGTAGTATAAACAAGTGTATGGAATTATGCAGGGGTGCCCATGTTGCGGGCGGCCATTATTCGCCATTATTCGCCAAACGGTAACGCGACGATGTTCGATGAAAATGCGACTGAGGCGATATATGTTGACGGGTATACTTGTTTCGTTTTAAAACGCAGGAACGGAGATGGTCGCATGGCACAGCCAGATACGACGCCCACGGTGGGGCTTGCGCTCGAGGGAGGCGGCTACCGCGGTATGTATACGGCGGGCGTGCTCGACGTATGGATGGAGTGCGGCCTGACCTGTGACCATATGGTGGGCGTCTCGGCGGGCGCGGCGTTTGGCTACAACTTTAAATCGCGCCAGATCGGCCGTGCCATTCGCTACAACAAGGCCTATTGCGCCGACAAGCGCTATGCGAGCGTGACGAGCTGGTTGCGAACCGGTGATATGTTCAATGCCGAGTTTGCCTACCACGAGGTGCCCATCGAGCGCGATCCCATCGATCTGGAGGCATATCGCGCCTGTCCCATGCGGTTTACGTGCGTGTGTACCGATATCGAGACGGGCGAGGCCGTCTACCATGACTTGCCCTATGGCGACGAGCGCGACATCGAGTGGATTCGCGCGTCATCGGCGATTCCCGTGGCAACACGCCCTGTCGCCATTGAGGGGCATAAGTACCTGGATGGCGGCGTTGCCGATTCCATTCCCAGTGCCTGGCTGTTTGCGCAGGGCTATGACCGCAACGTGGTGGTGCTGACGCAGCCGGCGGGCTTTGTAAAGCAGCCCAACAGCGTGATGCCCATGCTGCGTCGCGTGTATCGTCACTATCCGGCGTTTGTTGCGGCGCTTGAGCATCGGCACGAGGTCTACAACGCCACGCTCGATGACCTGGCGCGTCGCGAGGCCGCTGGCGAGATCTTTGTGGTGCGGCCGAGCGAATCGGTGAAGGTGCCGTCACTGTGCCGCGAGCCCGGTGAGCTCGAGCGCATCTACCAGATCGGCCGCCACGATGCGGAGACGACGCTGCCCGCGCTGGAAGCGTATCTGGCGGGGTAAGGGCTGCTACGGAAAGCGCATCTCGGAATATGCGCTCAGACTGGGATGCGGTTTCCGCGAGGGGGCGGTCGCGGAAACCGCATCCCAAAATATGCCCTTGGAATGGGATGCGTTTTCTGCTGGCCCTCTATATGGAAAGCGCATCCCAGAATGGACGTCCAAACTGGGATGCGCTTTCCGCTGTCGAAGGTATGAGGCTGCGGAGCAGCTGCTCGGCATAGGCCTATGCCTGCTGCCAGGTGTCGACGAGTTCCTTGGCAGCGGCGTAGGGGTCGTCGGCACTGCAGACGGCGCTCACCACAAAGAAGCCGTCGACGCCGGTGGCCTTGAGCTGCGGCAGGTCGGCCATCTTTACGCCGCCGCCCACCACGATGGGCACGGGGCTTGCCGCGTGGAGTGCGGCCAGGT
>ENA-OUQP01001914-OUQP01001914.1-human-gut-metagenome-genome-assembly--contig:-NODE-1914-length-12507-cov-4.997029_pt1 | contig 12507 bp, 7 predicted proteins | sample MGYA00237951_ERZ548836 | MGnify/ENA primary metagenome ERZ548836 (study PRJEB26490, sample SAMN05194702) | human gut metagenome | biome: terrestrial biome; feature: human-associated habitat; material...
TGCCGGACAGGCCCGGGAACTCAAAGCTGTCCACCTTGTTCAGGTAGCGGCCATACTCGGCGTAAATGCGCTCCAGCTCTTCCTTGATGGAACTGCCCTTTGCGCGGTAATAAGCAGCCATTTCGCAAATCAGCATAGAGCCGATGATGGCATCCTTATCGCGGACGTAAGGACCAGCCAGGTAGCCATAGCTTTCCTCAAAGCCAAAGATGAAGCGGTCAACCTGACCAGCAGCTTCCAGCTTGGCGATCTGATCGCCGATCCACTTAAAGCCGGTCAGCACATTGCGGCACTCAACACCGTAATGCTCGGCCACCTTGTCCGCCAGCGGGGTGGACACGATGGATTTGCACATGACGGGGTCTTTGGGCATGGTCCCCTGCTCAATGCGGCCCGCGCAGATGTAATCCAGCAGCAGAACGCCGACTTCGTTGCCGGAAAGCAGCTCATAGCTGCCATCCTTGCACTTAACGGCAATGCCAACGCGGTCAGCATCGGGGTCAGTGGCCAGCATCAGGTCTGCACCAGACTTTTCGGCCAGTTCCAGGCCAAGGCGCAGAGCCTCGAAAATTTCGGGGTTGGGGTACGGGCAGGTGGGGAAATTGCCGTCCGGCTTTTCCTGTTCCGGCACAACGGTGATATCGGTAATGCCGATGTCATGCAGAACATGGGTGACCGGAACCAGGCCGGAGCCGTTCAGCGGGCTGTAAACCAGCTTCAGGCCGGCGGTCTTGCAGATACCGGGACGGATGGAGCGGGCTTCGATTGCTTCGTACAGGGCGTTGATGCAGTCATCGCCAACGTATTCGATGATGCCCTTTTCCAGCCCCTCGGCAAACGGCATGGTTTTGGCGCCGGTCAGGATGTCGGTCTTCTGGATTTCAGCGTACACGATGTCAGCGGCCTCATCGGTCATCTGGCAGCCATCGGGGCCGTAGGCCTTATAGCCGTTGTACTTGGCCGGGTTGTGGGATGCCGTTACCATGATACCGGCGTTGCAGTTATAATACCGGGTAGCAAAGCTCAGTGCGGGAACCGGCATCAGGGCGCTGTAAATGCGCACCTTTACGCCGTTGGCGGCCAGAACTTCGGCAGCAGCCTTGGCAAACACATCGCTCTTGATGCGGCTGTCATAGCTGATAGCAACGGTCTGGGTGCCGCCCTGGGTCTTGACCCAGTTGGCAAGGCCCTGGGTAGCCTGGCGCACAACATACACGTTCATGCGGTTGGTACCGGCGCCGATCACACCGCGCAGACCGGCAGTGCCGAACTTAAGGGCAACGGCAAAACGATCCTGAATGGCAGCGTCATCGTTCTGAATCGATTCCAGCTCCGGCTTCAGGTCGGGGTCATCCAGGTTGGCAGCAAGCCAACGGCTGTACATTTCTTTATACATTTTGGACACCATCACTTTCTTACCCTGTAAAAGTTTTGGGTAAATTTACTTGTTCAAATTAAATATATCAATTTTAGTTTGCGTTGTCAATCAAAAAAAGCTGGAATTCCGGCCTTTTGCCGGGGCTTTGCCTGTTTTTTACCCTACAGCGTCAAGGCAGATTTTGGGCACAAAAAATATGCTTGCCGCCGCGGGCGGAACAGGATATACTGAAAATAATCAAAGTACGCAATTTGTTGAAAAAAGGAGTTGGCTGCGCCATGTATGCACACGTTGTCAGCCTGGGGGTAACGGGGCTGGATGGCTACCCCGTTACCGTGGAAACCCACATCAGCGGCGGTCTGCCCAAATTTGCCATGGTGGGCCTGCCGGATTCCGCCGTGAAGGAAAGCAGCGAGCGGGTGCGCAGCGCCATCAAAAACCTGAACTGCCCCTGGCCCGCCAGCCATGTTACCGTCAACCTGGCCCCCGCCGATGTGCGCAAGACCGGCAGTTTGTATGACCTGCCGGTGTTCATCGGCATTTTGGCGGCGCAGCAGTACATCCCACAGCCAGAGCCGCACCAGGCATTTTTGGGTGAGCTTGGGCTGGATGGCACACTGCGCCCCATTGCCGGTGCCCTGCCCATGGCCCTTGCCGCCCAAAAGGCGGGCGTGACCGAGCTGTTTGTTCCTGCCGAAAACGCCGCCGAAGCCGCCGTGGCCGAGCAGCTGACAGTTTACCCCGCCCGCAGCGCTGCGGATGTGATCCGCCACCTGGCGGGGCAGGCAAAGCTCAGCCCCGCCAGCCGCACAGGATACGATGCCGCCGGGCAGTGGCTTGGCCCCGATTTTGCGGATGTGCGCGGCCAGGCGGAGGCCCGCCGCGCGCTGGAAGTTGCCGCTGCGGGTGGGCACAACCTGTTGATGGTGGGCCCGCCAGGCACCGGCAAAAGCATGCTGGCCAAGCGCCTGCCGGGCATCCTGCCGCCGCTCAGTTATGAGGAAGCGCTGGAAACCACCGCGATTTATTCCGTTGCCGGGCTGGTGCAGGCCGGGACCGGATTATTGCAGCAGCGACCGTTCCGCAGCCCCCACCACAGTGTCAGCGCCGCAGCCATTGCGGGCGGCGGCACAGTGCCCCGCCCCGGCGAGGTCAGCCTGGCCCACAACGGCGTACTGTTTTTGGACGAGCTGCCAGAGTTCAGCCGCGAAGCGCTGGAGGTGCTGCGCCAGCCAATCGAGGACGGGTGCATCTCCGTGAGCCGGGTACACGGTACCGCCACCTACCCCTGCCGTTTTATGCTGGTTGCCGCCATGAACCCCTGCAAGTGCGGGTATTATGGTTCCGGCGTGCGGGAATGCAGCTGCACGCCCAGTGCGATTGAGCGCTACCGGCAGCGGATTTCCGGTCCGCTGCTGGACCGCATTGACCTGCATGTGGAGGCCCGCCCCGTGGAGTACGACGCCCTTGCTGCAAAAACCGGCGGCGAGCCGAGCGCTGACATCCGCACGCGGGTGGCCGCGGTACGCGCCATGCAGGCCCAGCGCTACCAAGGCCTTGGCTTTACCTGCAACGCCCAGCTGCCCAGCGGTATGCTGCGCCGCTACTGCCCGCTTGCCCCCGCCGCCGAAAAGCTGCTGCGCGGTGCGTTTGAACGCATGGGCTACAGCGCCCGCGCCTATGACCGCATCCTGCGCGTTGCCCGCACCATTGCCGACATGAACGGTGTGGAACAGATCGGCGCCGCAGAGCTGATGGAAGCGCTGCAATACCGGAGAATGGACAGGGCGGTAGGCAAATGAATATTTGCCAAATGAATAAGTAATAAAGAATAATTAAAAATGCAGGTGGACCGCGTTGCTGGCACTACGCTCAAAAATATTAGAGTTCTGTCAAATATAGAGCACTAATATTTCTGAGCCGTGCGCAGCACTGCGGTCCACCTGCATTATTCTTTATTCTTTTTTCATTATTCTTTCTATTTGACTCGTTCCTTTTCGGAACGGGCGAAATAGAACATCCACTGCTGCAAAATTCCGGCATTGCCATAGGCTGGGAATGGGTTCTGGCCGGCGTAATGCTGATCGATCACACGCTGGATCCACACATCCACGGGGGCACACTCCATGCGGCCATAGGCAAACAGGGCTACGCAGTTGGCCACCTTGATGCCCACGCCGTGCTGCTGCATCAAAGCTTCCAGCAGCCGGGCATCGGGCAGGGTTTCCAGCGCGGCAAGGTCCAGCGTTCCCGCTGCAACTGCCTGGGCGGCAGCCAGAACATACGGGGCGCGGTAGCCCAGCGCGCAGTCCCGCAATGCCTGCTCCCCTGCCGCGGCGAGCGCCTGCGCCGTTGGGAACGCATACAGCACTTTCCCGCCCGGCTGCAGTAGCGGCGCACCGTACCGGGTACACAGCGTTTCCACGCAAGCCTGAATGGCCGGGATATTTTTGCGCTGGCTGATGATAAAGGTAACCAGCATCTCCCAGGCGTCCTGGCGCAAAATGCGGATGCCCGCCCCGGCCCGGGCCGCTGCGCAAAGGTAGGCATCCTGTTTGGGCACCGCGGCGCGGATGGCCGCATAATTGCGGTTCAAATCAAAATAGCGGTGCCAGAAGCCCTGCCATTCTTCCGGGGTACAGCTAGCTGTATACGTATCACCGCTGCCGGGTTGCAGGTACAAAAGCTTATCCCCGGCCAAAAACCGCCAGCCCTGCGGCGTTTGCGCAATGCGGAACGCCTGGCCGCTGGCGGCTATTTTTTGCAGATCGAAATCACCCGGTATCGTTACGGTCATGGCTCGCGCAGCACCTCCAGCATGCGGCGGGCGCTGCCTTCCCACGAGTATTTTTGCAGTACGGCGGCGGCATCCCGGCCGGGGGTTACATGGTCCACACTGCCGTGGTTGGTGGAAAGGTCAATGTAATCAGCGTGGGAGCCGTAAATTTCCCGCATGCAGGGGGTATTGCTCACCATCACGCGTGGAGCACCGCAGGCAATGGCTTCCAGCGGGGGGATGCCGAACCCCTCATACAGCGTGGGGAACAAAAACGCCTTGCAGTTTTCCATCAGGCTTTTGGCTTCGCCGTCCGTCACATAGCCAAGGTACATCACGTTGTTCAGGTAGTCCAACCCCAGGGCAGCGGCCTCTTTGGCAAGGCTGCCGCCGCCCGCAATTGCAAACATAACCTGGGGTTTGCTCTGCGCAGCGCGCAGCACCCAGGGAAAGTTCTTATTTTTAAGCAGGTTGGACATTGAGAAATAATACTCGCCCTTTTTCAGCTGCGGCCACTTGCTGTACTCACCAAACAGCATGGGGTCAGGGCGCACGCGCTGCATATGCTGCCAGGCGTTATACACCACGGTGATCTTTTCGGGGTTCACATGGTAATATTTCACGATCTCGCTTTTGGAAAATTCCGAGACCGTCACGATTTTTCTGGCCTTTTTGGCAATGGCCGCATACTGCATGCAGTGCCAGACAGCGCTGGTGCGGCCGCGCAGGTCGGTATAAAAATCCGGGCGTGCTTTATAGCACACATCATGCACCACGGCAATGCCCTCGTTCCCACGGTGGAACATGGGAATAACGTTGCACATGCCCAGCCAGCAGCGCCCGCTTTGTGCCAGATATCGGCCATACACCCGCTGCCAGCCCAAAATGCCGCTGGACTGCGGCAGGGTGACCACCTTGATATTGCGGTATTCGGGAACGATACAATCCGGCGGAACCGCCACTTCCAGCTCGCCGGGTTCCAGCATGGGGTCCATGGCAGCGAGTATTTCCCGCGCATAGCGCTGGATGCCGGAAAGCTGCTGCACAAAAAACGAACCGTCTACTGTATACTTGGGCATTTTCATTCTCCTTATAAACGGCACCGCGTTACTGCGTCAGGATGCCGTATTGGTATTTACACTGCAAAATGCGCTGCACGCTTTCGTCCAGTCTCTGCTGGGGGATGGTACCATCCTGCACAGCTTCCAGCACGGCGGTATAGGCATCGGCAAGGCCGTTGGGCATCAGCAGCAGGTCTGCACCGGCCTGCAGCGCCTTGACCGCCGCCTGACCGGGGGTATACACATCGGTGATAGCCTGCATCGCCAGCGAATCTGTCACGATCAAGCCCTGATAGCCCAACTCCCCGCGCAAAAGATCGGTCAGCATGACGCTGGAAAGGGAGGCCGGGGTATCGTCCCCTGTTACCTGCGGCACGGTAATGTGGGCCACCATAATCAGCGGAGCATTGTTCACATTTTGAGCAAAGGGCACCAGCTCACAGCTGCGCAGGTCATCCAGCGTTTTGTTCAGCGTTACGGTGCCAACGTGGGTATCCTCGCTGGTATCGCCATGGCCGGGGAAATGCTTGAGGGTGCAGGCAATGCTCGCATCGGCAAACCCGGCGCACGCCCCGCCCACAAGGTCGGCGGCGGTCTGCGGATCACTGCTGAACGCGCGGGTACCGATGACCGGGTTATCGGGGTTGGTGTTCACATCGGCCACAGGGGCAAAATCCAGGTTAAAGCCGTATTCTTTTAAGTAGCCGCCAATGGTGCGGCCCATGGCACGGGCATCTTCCGGGTTACCGGATGTTCCCACCGCCGCAGCGCTTTCGTATTGGGGCAGGTCAAACGCGGCATTGTTGGCAAGGCGCGCCACCAGGCCGCCCTCCTCATCAATGGCAGTAAAGAGCGGCGTATCGCTCGCCTGCTGCAAATCGTCCAGGAATTGGGCGATCTGCTGCGGGCTTTCCAGATTTTTGCCAAAGATCACCACGCCGCCCACCGGGTACTCCGCCAAAGTCTGGCGCATGGCATCCGTCAGTTCAGTCACGCCGTCCGCCTTGGCATCGTTGATCTGGTCCTGCGTTTGGCTCAAGTCCAGGGAATCGGGTCGAACAAGAAAGAGCTGCCCCACCTTTTGTTCCAGCGTCATCTCCTCCAGCAGCTGCTGCACAGGGTCCGGCTCCGGGGTGGGCTGTTCCGTGGGAGCTGCCTGCGTGGTTTGGGCTTGCTGTGTTGGTGCTTCGGTCGGCTGGGCCGCCTTATTGGGGAGTACATCTTTTGGGGCAGCAGAACAGGCGCACAAGACTACCGCCAAAACGGTTGACACAAATGCCGCGAATCTTTTTTTCATGCTTACCGCCCCCTGCTGTTTGTCTAGGGTGTATCCTCTAATAAGATAAACGAAGAAGTCATCCAAATTGTTACATAAAAGGCATTTTCCCTATCCATGTTTTCACAGGGAAATATCTTTGCCTTAAGTTGGCGGGCGCACAATGTGCGCCCCTGCGGTCACTATAGGGAAATGCCATTTTCCCCGCACAACGCGCCCTGCTGCATATGCTGGCCTTGCGGCGTGTTTTATTGTATTTTGATTATACCATACCTCGCGGCAGAATGGAACGGAATTTACAGGAATCAAGTGGTAAAATCCCACATTACTCTGCAAAAAGCCCTCGGCACAGTGGTTTGGCACCGTGCCGGGGGCTTTGCATTGGTTCAGGCTTTGCTGCCGGACCGATTATTCATCATCAACGGTATTGTCATTGCCAACCGGGTCTTCGGCGGCAACATCGGCGGTTTCGGGGGCGGCTTCCTCCTCGGCTTCCAGTGCTGCCTTGTCATAGGCAAAGGCGTTCAGGGCGTCAGTGCTCACTTCATACACAACGCCTGCTGCGCCGGAGCTGCGCAGGTAGCACAGGGTATCGTCCTCGGCGTCGTTGCCGCCAAAGCTGCACTGGATGCTGGTGCCGTCCGATGCGATCAGGGTAACGATGGCATTGGGGGTATCCAGACCATACACGGCATCGGCCTGCGGTTCGGTCACGCTCCACTTGGTTTTCAGATCGCAGATGGTGCTCGCCATCTTTTTGACGATATCCTGATTCAGGTTATACTCCGCATCATCCGTCAGCGTCCAGGTGCTGTCATTCTGGGCAAAGCTCAGGGTTCCGCCGTTGGCGGTCTGCACCACCATCTTGGTCACATCGTCCACATCTATGTCCGTAATGCTCTGGGCGGCATACAGCTGCTTTGCGGTTTTGCAGATGTCGCTCAGGGCCGAACTGTCCAGCGTATACACCGGGCCGTCTGCGCTCAGGCGGGCATACCAGTTGTTTGTGATGGAGTTCTTGCTGCCAACGGTCAGCGTCCATTCTGTATCTGCCGTTTTCAGGCTCAGCTCATAAGTCGGGGTATCAAAGCCCATGCTGGCAACGTCGGCGTCATCGCTCAGTTCGCGCAGCGCGGTCAGAGCGGTCATGCTGTCGGCAACGCCTTGGGCCTTACTCTGGTCAAGGGGCAGCGCGGGGTCAGAATCCAGTGTCCAGGTATCATCCGTTTTGGTCAGGGCGGATTCCAACGTTGCGCCATCGCTGGCGTCTTTGTAGGCAATCGCGGTCACACTGTCAGCATCCAGGCTGCACAGTGCAATGCTGGTATCCTCTTCCTCGGTGTCTGCATGGTTCAGCACACCAAGGGCAACGCCCAGCACAACCACCACGGGAACCAGCACAAAAAGGGGCAACATTTTCTTTGTGTTCATTGGCTGTTATCTCCTAAGGTTTCTGCGGCACTGGAAATATCAACGGCGGCGGCGCACCAAAGTGATGGCAATACCGACCACGATAAAGGCCAGCGGCACCACGATGGTAAACAGCAGGCCAAGCAGTATGGTGGCCTTGGCAGGTACCGTCAAGGTTTCGGCGCTCATACTCTTGCTGTCAATCACCACACCGTTTTCTTCGCCGGTCATCCAGTTCACGGCGCTGGTCAACAGCTGGGCATTGCCGCCGGAAACCGCGCTGTTCATCTGGCTGTTCAGCATGTTGGGGCAGTTCACCCAAACCACTTTGGCGCCGGTAGCGCTGTTGCTGGCGGCAACGGCAATGTTAAAGGGGCCGTTGGGATCATTTGCCCCCTGCTCGGCGGTGGTAGCCTCGGCGTAATCCTGCATGGAGTATGCCGTGCTGCTGGTGCTCAGCAGGGTGGTCAGGGTCAGGTCATCGGTGCTGTCGCCTTTCACAATGCCTTGTGCTACGGGGGTAAAAACATGCATGCCGTCAGTTATGCCCGCGGTGATATCGTTGGAGCTCAGGCTCGGCAGCAGGTAGGTCTGCGGGTAGCGGTAAGCGTAATAGCTGCTGTCATTTTCAATCACAAGGCCTTCCTGGCGGGTCATGCCGTATTCTGCCAGCAAGGCATCCAAATTGGGGGTATCCACTGTCAGATCAGTGGTCACAAACAGGTTGCCGCCGTTTTCCAGATAGGTCTTGATGGCAGCGGCATCCAGGGTGGAAAGGTCCGCCTGCGGGTCGTTGATCAGCAGGGCTGCGGCATCTTCGGGCACTGTATCGGTGGTCAGCAGGTTCAGGTCCTGCACGGTAACGCCGGAATTATCCAGCGTTTCGGTAAAATCGCTTTCCAGGCTGGCTTCGCCGTGGCCGGTCAGCTGGTACAGCACATAGCTGTTCTCCCGCGTGACCTTGGCAATGCCGGAGGACAGCGCGTTCTCAGCGGAGAAGCTCATTGTGTAACTGCCGGTGGTATAATAGCTGGAATAATCCGCCGTATACATATCATTGTAGTCCACCACGGTGTGGTTATCCCCGCATACAAGGATCACGCTGGAGGAGCTTGCGTTCTGCGCGTCATACTGCTGTGCAAAGGTGGGGTACAGCGCGGGGTCGCGCTGCTGCCAGGTAAAATGGCTGCTTTCGCCCGCATAGCGGTCCAGAATTCGCGTAATGTTGGAATCCTCGTTGCCGGTTTCCGCCAGGTAATAGGCGGTCACATCGGTGTTCAGTTCCTGCAGCATGGTTTTGGTGGTATCGCTCAGGGTGAACATTTTGCCGGTGGAAATATCAAACTGGGTAAACTTGGTGGGCACCGCGCCCACCACAAGGTTGAGCAGAATTACCAGCACCAGCACCACAACGGCCAGCACGCTGGCGTAAGCACCGCTGCGCAGGCTGCGGCGGCGCGCTGCCTGCTGTGCCTGGTTAGGGGCAGGGGCATTGGCCGCGTTCTTTTTCTTAAAGTTCATCGTCGGACCCCCCTCTTTAATTCCAGCGGCGGCGTTCCAGTGCCTGACCCGTCAGGAAGAGGAACAGTCCCGCCACCGATAGATAATACACAATGCCGGTCACGCTGAACATGCCGCCCACAAAATCCGTAAACGGCTGGAACAGTGCCAGCGCGCCAAGCACGCTGTTAAAGCCGGTCAGCAGCCAGGCCGGGCGCAGCTTAAACAGCAGCACCAGCACCACGGCACCGCCGCAGAACACCGCGCTGCCCACCGTGACATTTTTGCAGGCCAGACCGACCAGCAGAGCCACAACCGCCAGCACCACGCAGAACACGATGAATGCCAGTGTGTTGCCGCTGGTGAACAGGCTCTTGATGCCGTTCATCAGGTAGCAGATCAGCAGCGCACCAAAAGTAGCCAGGTACGCAATGATCTGGTTTTCCGTCAGGGCGGAGACAAAGGTGCCGATGGCAATGCAGGCAGCGCCCATCAAAAAGTACGCCAGCCAGGTGGCGTAAGCGCTGGTAAGGGAGATGGTGCCAAAGGCCGTGAGCACCAGCGGCATGATGGCCGCTGCCGCCATGGGCACGGCAAACACCGCCAGCTGGGCAAAGTACTTACCCATCACGATAGAAGGGATCCCCACCGGGCTGGTGAGCAGCAGCTGGTCGGTTTTATTGCGGCGTTCATCCGCAAAGCTGCGCATGGTCAGCGCCGGCAGCAAAAACAGCATGACCAACGTGGTAGAATACAAAACGGTTGAAAAATCCGACGTGCCATACACCAGGCAGTTGGCGGAGTAATATAACCCGGTAAACGCCAGCATAACACCAATGACAACATAGCCGACCAGGCTGGTGAAATAGCTGCGCAGTTCCCGCTTAAAAATGGCAAACATGGCTCACTCTTCCTCCTTTTGGTCGTTTTCGGCTTCCGGTTGTTCCGGAGTATCATCCGCTGGGGCCTGCGGTTCGGCAGGCTCAGCAGACTGTTCCGGCTGTGCGGCAGCCGCTTCCGGAGCCGGTTCTTCGGTTTCTTCCGGCTGGGCTTCCTCCGGTGCAGTCTCGGTGATCTGTAGGAAGATATCCTCCAAACTCATCGTATCGCTTGTCAGGGACACAACCGGGCAGCCAGCTTCGGCCAGCGCCTTGGACAGGGCCGCGCGCAGGTCTGCACCGGCGGTGCTGGTGGCGGTAAAGCTGACTTCATCGCCCTTTTCTGCGGTCACGCGCAGGTCGGTCAGGCCCTCCACCTTGGCGGCAGCAGCCAGAATCTGTTCTTTGGTGCCAAGTGCCGTGGCGGCAATCATGCCGCGGGCAGCCAGCTGGGCGGCCAGCTCTTCCGGCGTGCCCTGGGCGGCCACTTTACCGTGCGCAATAATCAGCACGCGGTCACAGATCGTCTGCACTTCGCTCAGGATATGGCTGGAAAGGATGACGGTGTGGGTCTCTCCCAGGTCATGGATGAGGTTGCGGATCTCGATCATCTGGGCGGGGTCTAGGCCAACGGTGGGTTCGTCCAGAATGATCACCTTGGGGCTGCCCAGCAGCGCAGCGGCAATGCCAACGCGCTGGCGGTACCCTTTGGAAAGGTTGCGGATCAGCCGCTTTTCCATCTCCTGCAGCCCAGCGCGCTGCACGGCCTGCGCTACATCCTGCACGCGGTCCGCTTTTTTCTTTTTGCCTTTCAGCTCGCTGACAAACAGCAGGTATTCCTGCACGGTCATATCGGTATACAGCGGCGGAATTTCCGGCAGGTAGCCGATGCAGGCTTTGGCCTCCTTGGGCTCTTCCTGAACATCATGGCCGTCAATGGCAACGGTGCCGCCCGTGGGCGCAAGATACCCGGTGATCATGTTCATTGTGGTGGATTTGCCGGCGCCGTTGGGCCCCAGCAGGCCGTAAATACAGCCGTCCTGCACAGTGAAGCTGATATTATCGACCGCGGTGTGTTTTCCGTAACGCTTGGTCAAATGCTTGACTTCGATCAATGGATGCACTCCCCTTTTCTTGGGGGTCGCCCGCCGCAGGGCAGGCGTACCCCTGAACTATCCAGAAGTATACTGCCTATTTGTGAAAATTGTGCGTCGTTTTTTTGCCAGGATGTGAAAATTGTGTGCACATGCAAAAGCACCCCTGCGCGGCTGCAGGGGTGCCAAATCAGCTTATTCTTTTGCTGCTTCGTTTCTTTTGCGGGGGCAGCTTTACTTTTTCTGTTTTCTCCGCTTTGCTTCCACAATGACGTCCGCAATGTGCATGGCAACATCATCCTTGCTTTGCAGCGGCAGCGCGGTGGAAACGCTTTCGGTAATCAGGGTTACAACGTTGGTATCCACGCCAAAACCGGCGCCGGGCACCTTGACATTGTTGCCCACAATCATATCCATGTTTTTCTTGTGCAGCTTGGCAGTAGAATTTTCGATCAGATCTTTCGTTTCCATCGAAAAGCCGCAGACAAACAACTGCTCCGGCTTGTGCTCGCCAACCCAGCCCAGAATGTCATCCGTGCGTTCCAGCTCAATTGAAAGTTCACCATCGTGCTTTTTGATCTTATCCTGCGCCACCTGGGCCGGGCGGTAGTCCGCCACAGCGGCGGCCATCACCAGGGCATCCGCATCCATGGCGTTGGCCTTGACAGCTTCAAACAGTTCTGCCGCGGTGGCAAAAGGCACCATTTTGACAAACGGAACCGGCGGCAAGTCGGAAGATGTCAGCAGCGTCACATCCGCGCCGCGCAGCATACAGGCGCGGGCCACGGCATAGCCCATTTTGCCGGTGGAATGGTTTGTCAGGTAGCGCACCGGGTCCATCGGTTCGCGGGTGCCGCCAGCGGAAACCACCACTTTCATGCCCTGCATGTCTTTTTCGTGTTCCAGCTCCCGTGCCACATAGTCCACCAGAACGCCCTCATCGGGCAGGCGGCCGGAGCCCGTATCGCCGCAGGCCAACAGGCCGGAACCGGAGGGAATGACGGTGAAACCGTAATGTTCAAGCGTTTTCAGGTTATCCTGGGTGATGGGGTTTTCCAGCATATGGGTGTTCATGGCGGGGGCCACCAGCTTGGGGCAGCGGGCCGCCAGGGTAACGGTGGTCAGCATGTCATC
>ENA-OUQP01001919-OUQP01001919.1-human-gut-metagenome-genome-assembly--contig:-NODE-1919-length-12458-cov-6.859953_pt1 | contig 12458 bp, 15 predicted proteins | sample MGYA00237951_ERZ548836 | MGnify/ENA primary metagenome ERZ548836 (study PRJEB26490, sample SAMN05194702) | human gut metagenome | biome: terrestrial biome; feature: human-associated habitat; material...
CAGACGGAAAGCTGGCGGAGGTCAGCAAAGAGCTGTGGACGATCACGGATGAAGCTGGGACTGGCGTGGATACCCTGGCCGACGGCACACTGTATGAGCTACGTGTGAGCGTCGCGGACGGTGGCGCGTTCGATCTGAGCGAGGCGGAAAAGGAGATCAAAATTTCCGTTGTACTTGCAAAGTAAGACTCAAGGAAGGCTCCGGTGCCAAAAGCGCCGGAGCCTTCCTCAGCCTGTCAAAAACCACAAAATCACCCCCGCTTCTGATATTCTGATATAATGAAAGAAACGGGGGTGTAAAGCATGCCTTAAATAATTTGCGCCCGTGCCAGCATAAATTTCTGCGCGGAAGTAATGAGGTGATACCATTCACAGCTTTTACATTCTGGCAGGTCGCCGCAGGCAGGAACGCCGGTATCCGAGTCAGTGGGGCAATTATAATAATCATAACATACAATATGGCAAGCGATTATTATGGCCTTGGATTGAAACCTGTTACCCGTATGGCACACGAATGTGGCGCAATTTATAAAATCGGGCGAAAGATTCTGATTCGGAGAAGCATCTTTGAGGAATATCTGCGCGAGCAGCGATAATTTTAACGTTTATCCATAAAATACAATGCCCACCGGTTTATGGTTTTCATAAGTCGGTGGGCATTGTTCAGGTTATGCATCCGCTTTTTGCAGCACACAGGCGCAGAAGCCCGGTGCAGGCTGATAGCAGTAAATCGTCAGATACTTGCCGATTTCCGGGCTGTAATCGTGTAAGACTGCAAAGTGTCTGATTTCCGTTCAGGATAATATTTGCTCAATATTGACAAATCAACATCTCGCGAGTATACTTATCAACAAATAGAGTGTCACTCTACGAATGAGAGCAGTGTGATAAAACCGGAGTGATGAGATGCCAAGAAACATTGAACGTGATAAGCGCGAAGCTGACCGACGGAAAAATCAGTTGATCGAAGCGGGATTCCGACTGTTCTCTCAGAACGGAATCGAAACTGTCAGCCTGCAAAAAGTGGCAGACGTTGCAAATGTCAGCCCTGCAACGATGTACAAATATTTTCTGACGAAAGAAAAATTGCTCATCGCCATCAGTGCAAAGGTGTGGGATGAAGTATGGCAGGAGGCTCTGGGAGACCCCGGAACCAATCACTTTGAGCATTTTACTGCTTATCAGGGCATTGAGTTTTACGCCGATAGGATGATTGCTTTGTACAAGAACCGTCCGGAAGTACTGCGATTCAGCGGTGAATATAAAACCTATATGAACCGCCGCGGAAATATGGAGAATGAGCAGCTCCGGGAACATCTGGATGTACTCAAACCCATGCAGCTTCTGTTTCATGGAATGTATGAGCGGGCAAAAGTTGATGGCAGCATCCGCACGGATATCCCGGAAGAGGAAATGTTTATCACATCATCTATCACGATGCTGAGCATGGCAGAGCGATACGCACAAGGGCTTGTATGGCTCAATGACCCCAAAGATGACCATACCCAGGAACTGCTTCATCTGAAAGAGATGCTGTTGCTATGGTGCCAGGGAGAAAAAACAGGCGGCGAAGTATAATGCAGGAAAGTGAGGGAGTGCTGTGTATGAGGGTGTCGTTTCGCATTGCACTGGCGGGACAGGTCATTGGTGTTTCGGCGCTGTATGAGCAGACCCGCACCTTTTGCAAAAATTATCTGACCGATGCACCCGCATCGTTTGAAGTCGCAGTCACTCCCGCTGATATTGCGTTTGAACGAGAAAAAAGCGACCGGGAAGCTGCGGTGGAAGGACACGCGCCGGGGAACTTCTCCGATGAATATCTGGAAACGCTGGCACTGTACCGCAAAATCGTAGAGCGGCTTTTAGAATGGGACACCCTGCTGTTTCATGGCTCCTGCATCAGCGTGGACAGCAAAGCCTACCTGTTCACCGCCAAAAGCGGCACAGGCAAAAGCACCCACACCCAGCTTTGGAAAAAGCGGTTCGGTGAACGGGCAGTGTTCATCAACGATGACAAGCCCCTGCTGAAAATCAGCGCACAGGGCGTGACTGTTTACGGAACGCCATGGGACGGCAAGCACCACCGCAGTACCAACACCTCCTGCCCGCTCAAAGCACTCTGCATCCTGACCCGGAGCAAGACAAACCACATCGAGCGCATCTCCAAAAAGGAAGCGCTGCCCATGCTCTGCCAGCAGAGCTACCGCCCATGTTCCCCGATTGGGACACAAAAAACGCTGGCGCTGGTGGATCGGCTGGGCAGCAGCGTACCGCTGTACCGGCTGGGCTGCAACATGGAACCGGAGGCCGCACTTGTGGCTTACCACGGGATGAATCAATAGGAGGAGCACTGCAATGCAAACCATTTTGCCGCCGTCTGGCAATACAATCAAGATTCTTGGCAAGCCGAAGCCGGCAGAGCACGGCCTGCGCTGGATGGCATATGTTGTTGCCCAGCCAGTCGAGGGCGGTGTGTTGGTGTTCCACACCCTGACACGAGCGCTGCTGCTGCTCACGCCGGAAGAATATGCCGCGCCGGACAACCTGCCCGAACTGCGGGACGGCTGGTTCCGCGTACCGCAGGAGATGAACGACCAGAAATACGCCGACCAGGTGCGGTTTATCCGCCGCACGATGTGGAAGGAACCGGAGCATATTACAAGCTATACCATTTTTACCACAACGGACTGCAACGCCCGGTGCTTTTACTGCTATGAGATGGGGCGTTCCCGCATCCCCATGAGCGCGGAGACTGCCCACAAAGCAGCGGCATATATTGCAGCGCATTGCGGCGGCGAAAAGGTCCATCTGCATTGGTTTGGCGGTGAACCGCTTTTTAATAAGCAGGTCATTGACATCATCTGCACCGACCTTGCTGAAAAGGGCATCGTGTACGAATCCATGATCATCTCCAACGGATACCTGTTTGACGGAGCTACCGTAGAACAAGCGGTTTCCCATTGGAAGTTGAAGAGCGTGCAGATCACGCTGGACGGCACGGAAGAGATTTATAACCGCAGCAAGGCATTTATTTATAAGGATGGCAAAAGCCCCTATCAGGTGGTACTGGCAAATATCCAGCGTTTGCTGGATGCAGGGGTTTCCGTCCATATCCGGCTGAACATGGACGAGCACAACGCCGATAATCTGATGGAACTGGCGGATGAATTGCACGAGCGCTTCGGAGGTAAAGGTAAATTTTCGGTTTACAGCCATACCTTGTTTGAGTTTGCAGGCAGCAAAGCACATATCCGTGCCCAAGAAGAACGGCGCCAGCTCTATCAAAAACAGCAGCGGCTCCGCAAAAAACTGGATGATTACGGAATCGGGGCATCGTACTATTTGCGCCAAAAACTGCGTATCCGGCAATGTATGGCGGATAGCGGCGGTTCCCTTACGATCCTGCCGAACGGGGAACTTGGGCTGTGCGAACATTACAGCGAAGATAACTTTGTGGGAAGCCTTGATGGAAAAGCGTCAGAGCGTTCTGTCATCCAAAGTTTTCGAGAATACTGGGAGCCGATCGAGGCGTGCAAAACCTGCTTCTATTACCCCGAATGTATCCGTCTGAAAAAGTGTGTTGAACAGAAAGAATGTTTTGAAGAAATGCGGGCGGAGTACAAAGAACACCTGTTAAAGTCCATGCAAAAAACCTACAACGCATGGCTGAAAAAAGAGCAGATCGATGAGGAAGAACCTCACCCGGACTGCTGACTTTTCGCGTGATGCGCTGCAGCAACCGCTTCACATAGAAATTTTCTGCAAAAGGAGGTGTGTGCAAACATGGAAAAGTATGCAAAGGCTCAGATGGAAGTCATCGAGTTTGAAGCCGAGGATGTTATCACGACCAGCGGTGAATGCATGGGAGACTGTGTTGGTGAGGTCACAAACGATCCAAGATATCCCGGTCAAGGTCTTTGATCTCCTGCAGCAGGCAGGCCATTTCGGTGGTCTGCCTTACCCGGTTTTCTTTTGCCCTGCAAAGGGCGCTGACATAGTTTTTTTCCAAAATGGAAGCAAGGACTTGACTTTATGAAGCAAACAGCGATAATGCTTAGCAAGCAAGCAAGCAAGCAAGCAAGCAAGCAAGCAAGCAAGCAAGCAAGTTAAATTATGTCCTGAGTCCGGTTTTCTGGCAACCCCTTCTTTCGCGTGACGCGGCGTAACAGCTGCTTCACATAGAGATTTTCTTGCGAAAGGAGGGAAAACCAATGGAAAAGTATAACAAGGCTCAGATGGAAGTCATCGAGTTTGAGGCCGAGGATGTCATCACGACATCGAGCATCCCAATCGGATGTGGTTCCGACGTAAATTGTACTAGTAATGAGCCTCCCAAACCGGGTGAAGATGGTTGGATTTGGGGCGAATGATGATGCGTCAGAAGAAGGCAGGTCGTTTCGGCGGTCTGCCTTTTCTTGAAAAACACCGTTCCAAGAAAGGACGATTTGAGATATGAAACTGAAAGATACCTTTGTGACGCAGGAAATGGATGGCGAGCAGGTGATGGTGGAAGCGGACGGCGGCTTTGCCGGCATGGTGCGCAGCAACGCCACCGCTGCGTTTATCATCGACCAGCTCAAAACCGAAACCACCAAGGAAGCCATTCTAGACGCCATGTGCAAAAAGTACGATGCACCCCGCGCTGTGATGGCTGAGGATGTGGACATGGTGCTGGCCAACCTGAAAAAAATTGGTGCGCTGGATGCGTAAATCGACCTTTGAGGAGGAGATCGCGCACAATGGCTTTTTGCTTTACCGCAATGTGGGCGACAGTATGCTGCCGCTGATCCGGCAGGGCAAAGACCTGCTGCTTATCGCCCGCAAACCGCAAGGACGGCTGAACAAATACGATGTGCCGCTCTACCGCCGAGACAGCGGACAATATGTGCTCCACCGTATTTTGAAAGTGCGTAAAAATGATTACGTCCTCTGCGGAGACAACCGCTGGCGGCGGGAGATAGGCATTACCGACCGGCATATCATCGGCGTGCTGACGGCAGTAATCCGGGATGGGCAAAAGCTCCCGGTCACGGATCAGCGCTACCGGCTGTATGTGCATCTGTGGTGCGATTTGTTCTACCTGCGCGCAGCGGTGCTGTGGTGCCGTGACCTGCCCGGAAGAATAAAAAGGAAGCTGTGCCAATGAAACAAAAAAATACCTTACAATGGCTCAGCATCGTAGCGGGAAAAACCAAGCTTCTGGTAGGCGTTCTGGTCGCAATACAGGCGGTGCTGAGTGTTTCCAGCATCGCCTTTGCGTTTGTACTGCGGCGCATCATCAATATGGCCGTGGACGGGGTACAGGGCGGTTTTTGGGCATCGCTGGTGCTGCTGGTGGGCATCCTGCTGGGGCAGATCGTGTTGAGCGCGACGGGCCGTTTTTTGAGTGAGTACACCAGCGCCGCCGTGGAAAACCGCTTCAAGCACCGGCTCTTCTCCGCCCTGCTTACCGGCGATTATGCATCGGTCGCGGCGGTGCACTCCGGCGAGTGGATGAACCGCCTGACCTCGGATACCACCGTGGTGGCGGGAGGTGTGACCCAGATCGTGCCCGGGCTGATCGGAATGCTGGTGCGCTTGCTGGGCGCAGTGACCGCTATTTTGTGGCTCGAGCCGCGTTTTTTGTACATCCTTCTCCCCGGCGGCGCGGCCATGATGCTGCTGACCTATGCGTTCCGCAAGATATTGAAACGACTGCACAAAAGGATTCAAGAAACAGACGGTGCGCTCCGGGTGTTCTTGCAGGAGCGGCTGGAAAGTCTTGTCATCGTCCGCACCTTTGCCAAGGAAGAACAGATGACGCAGCAGGCAGACGCTCTGATGGATGCCCACAAAGCTGCCCGGATGAAGCGCAGCAATTTTTCCAACCTGTGCAACATCGGCTTTGCCGGTGCCATGGACGGGGCGTATCTGCTGGGTATCGGGTTCTGCGGCTACGGCATCCTGACTGGTACCATGAGTTACGGCAACCTGATGGCCATTATGCAGCTGGTGGGGCAGGTGCAAAGTCCGTTTGCCAACCTGACGGGGTATCTGCCGCGGTATTATTCCATGCTGGCCAGCGCGGAGCGCCTGATGGAAGCGGAAGCCTTTGCGCCAGACAGCACCGAAACGGTGCCTGAAGAACAGACCCTGCATTTTTATCAGACCGAATTGCAGTCCCTTCAGCTGGAACACGTCTGCTTTACCTATCAGCCCCCGGTGCAGACCGAGGGCGAACCGCCCGCCATGCCGGTGGTTTTGCAGGATGTCAGTCTGACCGTCCGCAAGGGTGAGTATGTAGTGTTTACCGGGCCGTCCGGCTGCGGCAAAAGCACCCTCCTCAAACTGCTTATGTGCCTGTATCCGCTGGATTCCGGCCAGCGGTTCCTTTCCACGAAAAGCGGGAACCAACCGCTGACCCCAGCATGGAAAAGTCTGTTTGCCTATGTGCCGCAGGGTAACCAGCTTTTGTCCGGTTCCATCCGCAGCATTGTTGCATTTGGGGATGAAGATAGGGCGCAGGATGAGAATGCAATTTATAACGCACTGAAAATCGCCTGTGCGGATGATTTTGTACGCAGGCTGGAAAACGGGCTAGATACTGTGCTGGGTGAGCGCGGCGCAGGTCTGTCCGAAGGGCAGATGCAGCGCATCGCCATTGCCCGGGCGGTATATTCCAACCATCCCATTCTGCTGTTGGACGAGGCGACCAGCGCATTGGACGAAGCAACAGCCCTTCGACTGCTGAATAATTTGCGAAAGATGACGGACAAAACGGTGATTCTGGTCACGCACCGGATGAATCAGGCCGGGTTCTTTGATACAGAACTGGCGTTCTCGAAGGATGGCATTTGCGTGAGGGAAAGGAAAACGTGCAAATGAAAAACAAAGCATTATCAATCGTAGTCCTTCTTCTTGCTGTCGTGCTGTTCGGACTGCTCTTTGTAAACCACCGTCAGGAACAGCGGCAGACAGCGTATATGCAGCAGCTTCAAAAGGAAGCAATGTCATATGAGCAAGAGATCAACGATATTCGTTTGGAGCTTGCACAAAAGCAACGTGCCATCAACATTAAAGAAGATACTTCCGGCATCCTTTTTGGCTTTGTTCCTGCATCGGCGGACGATTTTACCGAGATCGATAAACTGGCTGCAGAACATTCCATCACCCCGGTGATCCTTCTGGACTGTTCGCAGGAAAAAGAACAGCTGGCCCAGATTTTGGAAAAAGCCGTTGCAAAAGACTATGAAGTTGTGTTGGCGGGCCTGCAAATTGACGAATCCATTTTGCAGACGGCGGACGAGATGAAGGACCTGTTGGCGCAGATGGACGATACCAAAAGTCCTGCGTTCCTGCTTCGGAACAATGTGAACACAGAAGAGACCCGGAATCTTTTGAATGAACATGGCTATACAGAATTGATCTTGTATGATGCTTCCTTGCAGGCTGGTATGCAGGAAGATGGGAAACCATACATTTGCTATGGCTTTTTCAAGCAACCCGTCTACTACGCAGACTATATTTCTCAAGTTGTTACAGCACATACCATGATGCTTGCGTCGTTTGATTTTTTAACGATTCAAAGCGGAACGCTCCAGATTTCAGATGTTGAAAGATTTATGACGCTGGCAGACGACCGGAAAGCGGCCAATGAGTTGCGTTATGTTGACCTGAACAGTGCTTTTCAAGCAGTGGCCGACCAGAATGCCACCCAGCAAGAGCGGCAGGAATCCTATGAAAAATATGAAGCGGAGCAGGAAAAACGCATTCAGGAACTCGAAGAAGAAATCAGTGCAATCTACAGCCGTTGGGATGAGTATTGAAGGAGCATGATATGGAAAAGACTTCGGAACTTTTGATTTATCTCATGGCTTGTTCACTGCAAGGCACAAAGCCGGAAGAAGCACTGCTTGCAAATATTGACATGGAGGCACTGCTTCGTCTGGCGAAAGCGCATTCCGTTTCTGCAATGGTGTGCATGGCGCTGGAGCAGACCGATGCGTTCCAGCACGCCGCTGAAACCACCCGGCTGAAATGGCTGGATGCCAAAAACAAGGCTGTCCGCAAAAATATGCTGCTGGATGCCGAACGGCACCGGCTGGAAAAAGAATTTGCAGAACATGGTATCTGGTATATGCCGCTGAAAGGCAGCATTCTGAAAGACTGGTATCCTAAATTCGGAATGCGCGAAATGGCGGATAACGATATTCTTTTTGATGCCTCCAAACGGGAAGAAGTAAAAGCGATTTTTCAGGGCCGGGGATACACTGTAAAAGGATATAACAAAAGTAACCACGATGAGTATGAAAAACCGCCAATCTATAACTTTGAAATGCACGTTGAGCTTTATCATAAGATATACGATACATTCAATGAAAAGTATGCTGATGTAAAACAGCGATTGCTCCCGGATGCAGAAGTTCCGTATCGGTTCCATTTCACACCGGAAGATTTCTATGTGTTTGTCATCACGCACGCCTATAAGCATTACAGCAGCAGCGGCACGGGCATCCGCACTCTGGCAGATATTTACATCATGAACCAAAAACTTGGCGGAACCCTGAACTGGGAGTATGTGGATTCGGAGCTGCGAGGGCTGGCTATCTTTTCCTACGAGCGCGAAAGCAGAGAACTGGCTCAAAAACTGTTTGGGAGCGCTGAACTGCCCACGGAAGCCAATTTGAGTGAAGCTGAACAGCAGATGCTTGCATACTATCTTGGGGCATCTACCTATGGAACGATTGAAAACCGAATCCTGAATAAAATGCGGAAATTGCAGCCGGATGGCGGGGCTATCACAGCGCACACAAAGCGGAAGTATCTTCTCTCGCGTATCTTCCCCGGCAGAGAATGGTGCGAGACGTATGCACCCACTGTATATAAATACCCTGTCCTGCTGCCGTTTTTCTGGGTTTGGAGACTGGCAGTAAAGGGCGTGAAGCGGCGGAATATCGTAAAACAGGAGCTGGAGGCCATAAAGCGGGAAAGATAACAAAAATTACAGAGAATCAATTTTGACGGTAAGGTTTACTTTGTTCGACCTTGCCGTTTTTCTTTTTGAAAAAATGTGAAAATCCTAAAATCCCTAAAAAATTGTATATGAAACTTTTGCTTATGGGATTCGCCCGAAAGGACGTAGAAAGAACAAAGATGAATGCTAAGAAATTTGTCCGCTATCAGGAAGGGGCTGAAAAATACAGCCTTGGTCTGACAAAATTTCAGGAGTTGGCGAAGGAAGCCAAAGCCGTTTATAAAATCGACAAGGTGGCGTTGGTCAACTGCGAGATTTTCGAGCGGTATCTGGAAACCTTCCGCATTGCATAAAAATAGGCCGGAGGAAAATCCCCCGACCCCAGACCGCCCACAGTGTTGCGCTGCAGAGCAGCTCGTGGGAGAAGTCACCTTTATTCTATGCAAAATCAGAGCATTTCTTTCCAGTCATCCCGGAAGCCGTAATAATCCATTCGCACAAACGGATATTTTTCCGTCAGAGCAATGACGGCTTCCTTCATTTCCGCAAAGTTCTCAGCAGGCAGAAGCCTTCTCATGATGAGGAAGAACCCAAAGAAATGCGCGTTGTCCATCGTGCCATCCTCGCGGCAGATCAGCAACGCCTGTTCTTTCTTGTTGAGGGAAGGCTTTTGCTCAAAGAGACGATTGTAAATGCGGCTTCCATGTGCGCAGAGATTGCGGATAATCGTCATGCTGTGCATATACTGCCCCAGAATTTCCGGGCCGCGATTCATGGTAAGCCCGAACCGATGGGCAATCGTTTCTTTGAGCGGACGTTCGGAAATGGAATACAGGAAAGAGATGTCGGAAATCGTCAGCAAATCAACGTAGGCCCAGAGCGGAATCTCTTGGTGCAGGTCGTTGATGAAGTGCTTTAAGTAGGCTTCGTGGGCCAACCGCTGCCGCTTCTGCTGGTTGGCTTTGTCGACGATTTCCTTATGTTTTGCTTGATTGGAGAAATTTGCAGCATCCAGATAACCCAGCGGCCCATACACTTTTGTAAATTCATAGGCATAGATGGACTTCATCTGTACCTCAATGGTTTCGATATGGTGCAGGATGATATGACGGAACTCATGGTCGAAATTGTAAATGTCCTCGATATTTTGGAACGTGGCAGACTTCGCAAAAACATCGTTCTTGCGGAGCGTCAGAGAATAGCCGCTGACACGGTAATAATTGTTCCGCAGCAGAAAATCCTTTGCTTCGGCTTCATCCTCGATGGTAAGGCCGCGTGAACGAAGAATCTCGATTTGTTCATCTATCGTTTTGAAGTCCTTGTCTGCCATGAAAAATCTCCTTTATAAGCAAAACGCCCCCAAGTGTGCATACGCTATGCGCAGAGGCCTGGGGGAGTTGTTACCATTATAATAGCAAATCAAGGACGAAATGTCAATGAGCAGAGCGTGAACTTTCGATTTTTCGTAAAAATTTTCAAGAAGGGCTTTTTACAGCTTGACTTCCTGTCACACGGAAAGTATACTGGTGCTGTGGAGGTATGAGAGCAGCTATGGCAAAGATGGGACGACCAAAATCCGAAAATGCAAAAAAGAAAACCTTGAGCATTCGGGTGGAGGATGCCCTGTATGAGCGTATCTGCAATTATGCCGAACAACATCAACTGACTGTAACAGAAGTTGTCTTGCAGGGGCTGGACAAAGTTTTGTCCGACCTTAAATAGTATCAAGCCCTTCTTCTTTCGGGAAGGAGAATTGATATGGCAACGACACGAAAAGACCTGCGGGGGCGTACCCTGCGAAAAGGCGAGATGCAGCGCAGCTCCGATAAGCGGTATGCGTATTCTTACACGGACCCGCTGGGACGGCGCAAGTACATCTACGCAAATGACCTTGTGACCCTTCGGGAGAAAGAAGCGCAGCTAACTAAAGACCAGATGGACGGTCTGGATATTTACGTTGCAGGCAAAGCAACGGTCAACTTTGTGTTTGACCGTTATATGAGCCTGAAAACGAATCTACGCCAGACCACCCGGAGCAACTATCTTTATATGTATGACCGCTTTATCCGTGATACCTTCGGCAAGAAGAAAATTGCGGAGATTCGGTATTCGGATGTGCTGCAGTTCTACAATTACCTGTTGGATAAGCAGGGCTTGCAGACGAACACGCTCGAAAGCGTTCATACGCTGTTGCATCCCACCTTTCAGCTGGCGGTTCGGGATGAGATCGTCCGCAAGAATCCCACAGATGGTGTGATGGCAGAAATCAAGAAAAGTTCCGAGCAGACCACTGGTGTGCGTCATGCCCTGACGATTCCGCAGCAGCGGGCGTTCATGGAGCATATCGCCAATCATCCGGTCTACTGCCACTGGTGGCCGCTGTTTACGGTGCTGCTGGGAACAGGCTGCCGCATTGGTGAAGCGTTGGGCTTGCGCTGGGATGATCTGGACTATGAGCGGCGTACTATCAGCATCAATCACAGTCTGGTCTATTACCCGGTGGGCGAAAGCCGCAATTCGATTCTGCACATCTCAAAGCCTAAAACGGAAGCAGGCGTTCGGACGATTCCGATGCTTGATACCGTAAAGGATGCCTTTGAAATGCTGCATGAGGAGCAGAAAGAATCCGGCTGGAACGATGTGGAGATTGATGGTATGACAGGCTTCATCTTCTGCAATCGCTTTGGCAACGTCCCGAATCCGCAATCTGTGAACCGCGCCATCAAGCGCATTATTGCAGACTACAACGCAGGCGAGGAAGTAGAAGCAAAGAAGCAGCATCGCGAAGCGGTTCTGCTGCCGGACTTTTCGGCACATCATCTGCGGCACACGTTCTGCACAAGGCTTTGCGAGAAAGAAACCAACCTGAAGGTCATCCAATCGGTCATGGGGCATAAGGATATTCAGACCACGATGGACATTTATGCCGAAGCGACTGAGGAGAAAAAACAGGAATCATTTGAGCGTTTGGCTGCTACACTGGATATTTTTTGATAGCAAAGAAGGGCTCTTACTGAGCGTTTTGTCTGACAGCAAAATTCTTCCAAGGACAGCAAATTGACAGCAAAACTACGAGAATGACGGCGAATCACGAAGGATTATGAATACCGGGAACGCAAGTGAAAATGCGATTGTGAAGCATTACGAAGCGTTGTAAGCAGATTTCGGAAAGTATCCCCACGATGAAGCCCATCGACCAGTAAAACGTAAAAATTGGCTTTGCTTCGTTTGAAATTGTGGCGTTCGATACTGGAACAACGTGGATTTACCACCAACTTACCACTAAATTTCATCATTTGCATTCATAACGCAAGAAAGCAGCCTACAATAAAACACAGGCACCCCTGTCCATTCGATGTTGTGCGACAGCACAGCACGATGGGCAGAGGTGCTTTTTGTATCTTGGGAGGGCATCCACTACAAGCGAGAAATTATTGATGATTGAATGTGTTCTGGCACGACCTTGTAAGTACAACATATACAAAAATATAGAGGGTAAAGCAGAT
>ENA-OUQP01001922-OUQP01001922.1-human-gut-metagenome-genome-assembly--contig:-NODE-1922-length-12427-cov-3.120352_pt1 | contig 12427 bp, 4 predicted proteins | sample MGYA00237951_ERZ548836 | MGnify/ENA primary metagenome ERZ548836 (study PRJEB26490, sample SAMN05194702) | human gut metagenome | biome: terrestrial biome; feature: human-associated habitat; material...
GCGTCAGAACCGAACTTTCCGGCACCAGTCTGGAAAAGTTGACACTTTTCAGCGGAAAAGAACCGGAAGATGCCTTCCTCCGTCTTTCTCAGGACACGGAAGTTCCGGAGATCCAGGTGGATGGCGGAAAAGAAGTGACCATCGAGGGAAATGCTTCCCTGGGCGTGATCCGGGTAACGAAAGCACCGGAAAAACTTACGGTACGGGCAACTGCGTCCGTGAAAAATGAAAGTCAGGAAGCATTTACGCTTGTGAAGCCTGACGGAAGCGAGATCACGCTCAAAGCCGGGCAGCAGGAGGAGCTGGTGCTGAACTCTTATCTGGTCACTTTTATGGCAGAAGATGAGATACTGGAGACTTCTCTCGTAAAACCGGGTGATCCGGTGGAATATCCGGAAGAACTGCCGGAAAAAGAAGGCAAGATTTTTACCTCCTGGTATCAGGACGAGGAATTTACGGAGCCGGCCTCTCAGTTTGAGGCTGTGAACGGTCAGCTGACCTTTTATGCCCGTTATATAAAAGCAGAGGATGCAGTTACGGTCACCTTTGAGACCGCTGGCGGGGATCCTTTAAAACCACTGGCTTTTGCAAAGGGTGAAACGCTTCTGACCAAGTCGGTTTCAGAAATTTCCACAAGAAAAGAAGGCTATACCTTTGGCGGCTGGTGCCGTGATGCGGAGTGTACGGAGAGCTTTTCCTATACGGAGCCGCTGGAAGAAAACGTGACATTGTATGCATTTTTTACGTCTGATGAACCGGAGATTTCTGAAAAAGACGGAAGCTCTGTGGACAGGAAGGATTTCGGCTGGCAGGAAGAGGTGCTTCTTACCGCAGAAGAGGGAATGACGCTGGAGGATATGGAGGCAGCCATCCGTCTGGAGGCAGGATCCGGTGATCTGGAGCCGACGGTCAGCGTAAGAGAGACGGCAGACGGTTTTTCTCTTTCCGGAACCTGTTATGAAAAGGATGGGGAGAAAGGCTTTGAACCCGGTTCCACAGTGAGTGTGACCGTATCTGACGGTGTGCATTTTGCCGGTTATTCGGAAGACGTGGAGACCATGGTGCTCTATGTATACAAGGAAGAAGTCGAGATCGTAGACTTTTCTGATGAGATTTCCTATGAGCTATGGGACCAGGTGATCTCCTATACGCCGGTGGTTTCCCATGACGATGAAAATCAGGAAGAAGGACTGGACGAAGAGACCGATCAGCGGGATTATGATCCCGGTGAGATCGTACTTCAGACCGACAAAGAGTATAAAAAAGAGGATATCGTAGTCTTTTATGACGGTGAGATCGGCAGAGAGGAGCAGAATATCGAAGCCTATACAGAGGGCTCTTTCGATGGCTACGTTCTTTTTGCAGAGATTCTGACTGCTGAGAAAAAAGAGGATGGAACACATCTGAGGTTCGGTTACGCGGATCCCGAAGCCTATCTTTCTGATCTGGATGTTCATGTGACGGAAGATGTGGATGTGGATGAGGAACTGAGCGAGGAAGATCTGGAGCTCCTTTCATCCAAAATCTCCAGTCAGGTGGAAGAAAATGAGGAACTGAAGGCACAGATGCTGGTAGCTGTCATGAGCTCCAGGGAGACGCAGAAGCTCCTGGATGAGATGTACGGAGAAGGCGTATATGCACTGGCAGGTATGAATGCGACGCTCCAGCCGCAGCGCCCCACGGTAAAGCTTTCCGTATCCGGAAGTACGGTGACGGCAAATATCACGGTCGGTGCCAAAGCCACGATCAAAAAAGACGGCAAGATACTGATGACGGTGACACCGAAGCTTGCATTTACCCAGTCTCTGTCGGTACAGACCAATGTAAACGGCGGAAAGATCTGGCTGGATATGTCTGTAACGCTTCGTTCCACGTCGAAGATCGCCCTTACGATCTCTGCCACCACCGGAAAGAGTGCCAGTGTTTTTGAAAAAGCGGCAGAGAACATGAAAGAGATCGTAAAACCGGAAGGCATCAAAGAGACGGACGATTACGATGCGTATGACCAGTCTGTGCAGGATCTTATGGATGTGATGCAGTCGGTGGTTTCGACCTCACTGTCCTATAATGATCTCTTTACCGTCCGGCTTCTGACACTGAAATTCTCCTTCTACGGCATCATCACCCTTGGCGTGGACCTGGATTTCGTGGGTCAGATCGGTATTCTGGCAACCTTCGGTGTGGAGATCGTCATTACAAACGGCGAACGCATCGGTTTCAAATACAATTTCCTGAAATTCAAGGGAAGTTCTTACACGCAGAAGCTGGAAAGTAACGTGACTACGAATATTTACCTCATCGGTAAAGTCGGCGTCCGTCTGGGTCTCCGTCTGACGATCTCAATCACACTCTGCGGCATCGCAAGGGCCTCGGTGACGGGAAGCCTTTACGCTTATGCGGAACTTTCGGGTATGTATTTCTTCACGGCGAACCTTTTATCCGGGGCAAATACCAGCCTGGGAGCGCTGAATTTTGAGGTCGGTATTGATGTGAGCGTAGACCTTGGCCTTCGGGTAAAACTGATCTTCAAGACCATCAAGAAAAACTGGAATGTTTACAAAGGCCGTTGGCCGCTATGGTCCACTTCGGTATCCAGTAAACTCAGCTATATGAATGCGGAAAAGCTGGATCAGATGTGGGAAAGCTCCATAGTCAATGCAGATAAGAAAACCGTGTTTGGATTCCAGAATATTCCCATGAAGACCTGGACACTGATGACCGGTGAATGCCTGGAGAACGAACTACTCTGGAGTAATAAAGAAGTGAGTCTCAAGATCGAAAATCTTACGGTGAACGGAGAGAAAGTTCCATCCGGCGATCCGAAAAACAAACTGTTCTCCGTTGGTGATCCTTCCAGAGGGCAGAATCAGGGCATGATCTACATGGATGAAAGCATAGCGGCAGAGTACATCTGTGAAAAAGCGGAACTGGATGTGGTGCTGACTTATCAGAACAGCAATGCTTCCGCCATGGTGAAAAAACAGGTGCGCCGTTTCCATCTCTCCAAGCAATGTGCCATTTCCACTACGACACAGAAGGTTCAGGTGAAGCTTTATGACTGGTGTGCCCATGCCTGGGGACTGGAAGCAGCAGCCTGGGATAATGCGGTAGTTTACGAGACTTCTTTTGAAGCGTCTCATATGGTGGGAGGTTTAAGCGAGCCGACAGCCACCGGAAAAATGAATCTGAATACGGCGGCATCTGCAGCCATAAAGGCTTATCCGGAAATCCAGGGAATGAATTTCAGCTGGCTGGATCCGTCAGGAAGCAGTTCCATGCAGTACAGTGTTCCCAGGATCAGTAACTTCTGCTATATGACACCGGACAATGGAGTGGTACGTTTCGATGTATTCAAGGAAACAAAAGAGTATGAGGTGACCTATTATCTCTATGTACGCCGGTTTGAAGGTGACGGCAGCATCAACTATCATGTGAAGCTGACCAATCCTCTGCCGGATACGGAATATGCATTTTCTGTTTATCCGCCGCAGAGTGAAACGGCTCTGGATTTTGTACCTGAGGAAGACGGAAGCTGGAAGCTTTCTGCAAAGAGATCTGCTTTTAACGGAGAAAAGCAGCCGCTCCTCATGACGGTGGACGGGGCAGAACCGGTAAAAACAGGCTTTTTCCTCACCGGCCGGGAACAGGAAACGGACGTCCGTTATGAGATCACCCTCGGGGATCCGAAGCTGGAGGTAGAGCTTGGAGAAGGCATCCGTTCCATGAATTTTGAGGACGGATCCATTGTGACAGAAACAGGCATACGGCCGGGAACGGAAGTCCACCTGAAGATCGCACTGGAGGAAGGCTACACCGGTGTGGAAGTGCAGTGCGAAGATCCGGATATCCAGTTCCGGACAGAAGAAGACAACACCGTAGTCTTTTCCATGCCGACGTATGATCTGAAGCTTAGGCTCCGTTCTTATCAATATCGGACACTTACGTTCATGTATAATTACGGCTCCTATGGAACCTATAAAACGGTAAGCGTGCGGGAAGACGGAAAAACAGAAGAACCACCGGCACCGTTTGTTGACGGTTTGACTTTCCGCGGCTGGAAAGAAAAAGAGGATGGTTCGGGAGACTTCTTTGTTTTCGGCGGAAATCTGGTGACGGATCAGATTCTCTATGCGGACTGGACCTGTGATGTGACGGTCGATTTCGGAGCAGTGAAGGGGCAGGCACTCTATCTGGATGGCGAAGAGACCAGACAGGTATTCGAAGGAGATGGGGAAGAATACTACCGCTTCACATATTCCACCAGACGGGTGGGAGAAAAAGTCCTGGATATCCTTGTTCCGGATTACCCCGGTTATGAATTTACCGGCTGGTATACAAATGCGGAAGCAGAAGGCGAGCCGGCAGATACGGAAAACCTGACGCTGACCGGCGGACTGATCCTTTACGCAGGCTGGATCAAACTGATCCCTGTGACCTTTGAACGGAACGCTCCTGCAGAAAATCCGGAGGAAGGAAGTTATGCAAATACCGTTGTGCAGGAGGGCGCTCTTCTGACAGAGCTTCCGGAAAATCCGGTGAGAGACCATTATGAGTTTACCGGCTGGTATAAAGACCGGGAAGGAAAAGAAGCGTTTGATCCGGCAGCAGAGACGATCAGCGAAGAACTGATCCTTTACGCAGGCTGGAAAGCAGTGACCTATTCCATCATCTATGAAATGAACGGAGTGGAAAAACCTGCTGAGAATCCGGAAAGCTATACGACAGAAGATACCATTATCCTGAAAAATCCGGAGCGGGAAGGCTATGAGTTTACCGGCTGGACCGGAACGGGTCTTACCGAGGCGGTGAAAACCGTTGAGATTCCGGCTGGTTCTTCCGGAGAGAGGCAGTATACGGCCCATTGGAAGGCCATCACCTACAAGCTTTCTTATAATCTGGTCCGCGGAACCCTCGCGGAGCCAAACCCGGAGAGCTACACGGTGGAAAGCGATGAGATCACACTGAAAAATCCGGCTCTGGAAAAATATGAATTTACCGGCTGGATCGGAACCGGTCTTACAGAACCCACAATGGAGGTGAAGATTTCCAGGGGCTCTATGGGAGACAGAAGCTATCAGGCAACCTGGAAGACGGATGATCCGTCAGAGAAGATTGCGGATATGGCGCTGGAAGCAGTTGGTAACGGGTATGAGAGCCGGATCGAAGAACTTCCGGAGCTTGGAGAAGAAGCGGGACTGGATGAAAGAGTACTGGAAGCAGTGAGAGAAGCTTTGCAGACCGGTCTGGATCAGGATGAGCGGATCAGTGCCTATCTGAATGCCATTTCTGTGACAGTGGTTCAGGAAAAAGAGCCGGAGATGGAAGACAGGTCCTATCGTTATCTTTATCGTGTCACTGTGACCTACAAAGATGATGCAGGAACCGAGTATGTAAGAGAAAACACCGCTTATGAGGCATGGATCTCCAAAAATCAGCCGGAAGTGACTCTGGCTCCCACAGCGGGCAGTCTTACCTATGGGCAGAGCCTCAAAGACAGCACCCTGACCGGAGGCTGCGTAAAATATGGAGAGGTCGAAGTGCCCGGCACCTTCTCCTGGCAGGATGAGACCATCATCCCCTGGGGCGGAGATAACGGAAGTGTGATCTACTGGGTGATCTTTACACCGGATGAAGAGGCAGCGAAGCTTTATGCTCCCTGCGAAATCGAGGTGTCCGTACAGACCCAGAGCGGCGTAAACGTATAATTTACCGCCGATTCGAGAGATTATGTCAAAGACAGCACAGAAGCCACGGGAACTTACCGGCTGGTAGATGCAGACCGCGGAATCGTCTATGAAGAACTACAGCTGACCGGCGGCCAGATGAAATTCTCTCAGTGGGCTCCGGGCAAAGAGTTGCAGGTTGTTTTCGCCGGCTATCAGCTGGAAAATGATGAGGACGGACTTTACATTCTTCTGAATGAGAGTGCGAAATCAGAGGCTGAGATCCGCTGGATCCAGCCGGTACTGGAGACGGCGCCGACTGTAAATGGAACCGTGACCGGCGGTACTGCACTGAGAGATGTGGAAGTGACCGGCGGAAGAGCTGTTTACAAGGTCGAAGCCGGCGCTTATCAGGAAGCAGCCGGAACCTGGATCTGGGATACGCCGGGCTACACGCTTTCCGGTGAAGGTGAGCAGGAATTTACCATGACCTTCGTTCCGGAGGATGAGGTCGGTTTCCGAAAGATCACCGGAATCAAGGTGAAACTGACCGTGACGAAACGGGAAGTAGAGATCCCACTGATTGCTGGCTTAACCTACGATGGAAGCCTGCAGAAACCGGTCGTAAATGAGACGGCGGACTATAAAGTGACGGAAAACAACGGCGGCATCAGTGCCGGAACCTACACTGTGACACTGCGGCTCAAACATTCGGAATACATGGTCTGGAAAGAGTCAGGATTAGCTACGGACGGAAGTCAGGCTACGGTGAGCAGCGAGGATCCGGCAGTGGCAGTTGTCAGCTATCAGATCAGGAAGGCTGACCTCACCGTGTCAGCCGACCCAGCCGGAAATGGCATTCAGGTCCAGAAGCTTGGTTATGGACAGGAGCTGACAGAAGGGGAAAAGGAGACGCGCACCGTCAATGGAAAAGTCGTGGATTTCCGCCTCAGCGCCCAGGATATGATCAGCGGCGTCGTTGTTTCCTATGAAAGAAACGGCAGCAGCATTCCCGTCACCGGTAAATGGAAATGGATGCTGACAGATGAAACAGGCGAACCCTACAGCCAGCCGCTGCCGGTCGGTAAGCGGCAGATAAAAGCAGAATTCATTCCGGAAGAAAACCAGAGAGGAAACTTAAATCCTGTGAGCTATAGTTTCTGGGTGGAAGTGGAAAGTGCAGTGCCGGATGCGAGCAGTTGTGCGTTTGAGACAATTAATGTCATCGGGCTTGGTGCACTGAATGTTCCTCTGACGCTGTGTAAGCTGGATCAGCCGCAGCCGGTAAATCCAAACAACGGTGAAAAAGTAAACGGAGTCTGGAATTGGGAAGATCCGGAAATGATTCTGAATGGTCGAAAATACAATGTGACCTTTACTCCGACGGATAGCAAAAATTATGGAACGGTAAATTCCAGTGCGGAGGTAAATGCAGTAGAAGCACTACCATTGACCGTGTCTGTCTACTACGGCAGTAATAGTACACCCACACAAAGGACGGCTGTCAGTATTTGGGGAACGACCCGGAAACGCAGTATTTTGGTTGGTGTATCGGGACAGGAAAATATGACATTTTCAGGGGTGAAGATCTCGATGGACAATGAAACTGCAAGCTGCCGGGTAGATGCATCGGGAAATTACGTCTATACGAATTCTGGTTTTATGACAGTGATCTATCACAGTTCCTTGAAGATTGTGGAGATTGTAATGGAGCGGGCTTTGACAGCAAAACCAGAGATTGAGGTTTACATGACACAAACGACAGGTACGCAGTCTCTGGAGGCGGATGAAATGAAAACCGCAGCGGTAAGCACGACATCGGGGAAAGGGAAAAAGGCAAGAAGAAAACCAGAAAAAACAGCAGAAAGTGAATCCGAAACGGCAGCAGCAGAAACCGAAAAAGAAACCGAAGCTGTGACGGAACCGCAGACGGAAGCGCCGGAACCGTCCACCGAAGAAGTGACAGAACCCACAACAGAACCTGTTACGGAGAAGACCACAGAAGCGGTAACGGAAGCGCCGGAGCCAGAAAAGCAGACCGAGACACCGGCGACGGAAGCAACTACAGAAGCCGCAGAACCGGCTACAGAATCCCAGACCGTGGCACCGGAACCTGCGCCGGAGCCATCTACAGAACCCCAGACGGAGAAACAGCCAGAAACAGCAGCACCGGAGCCGTCCACGGAGGCCCAGACAGAAGCAATCTTACCAGAACCGGCCACAGAACCTATGACCGAAGCGCCGGAACCGGCTACGGAAGTGCAGACAGAATTGGCGTCAGAACTGCAGAGCGAATCCCTCCAGACAGAAGCAATGAATACCGAAGGGGCTGAAATGCCCCTTCCGGAGGAAGGATGACAGCCGCACCGCAGGCCCCGGTGGTCTGTATTCTGGATTCCGGGACGAATGAAGCCGGGGCCGAGGGATGGAATTATCTGGCCGGAAACGAGGATCTGACGGATGAAGCTGGCCATGGAGACCTGATCTATCAGCTCCTGGAATCGGAAACTCCGAATGCCAGACTCATCATGCTGAAATGTTTTGAATCAGCAGAAGAAACAGAAGAAAAAAAGGGAACAGAGACCATCACGCAGGCGCTCTATGATGCTGTGGATCTCTGGCAGGCAGATGTGATCAGCATCAGCTGGACGCGGAATGAAGAAAGCGAAGAACTTTACGAAGCGGTCTGCTACGCCAGGGAAAACGGCGCCGTTCTTGTGGCGGCAGCAGGAAATCTAAGCCTTTCCACACCCTTAGGCAGTCTGGTCTATCCGGCAGCCTGGGAAGAGGTCATTGGTGTGGGCGGGGCAGATACCGATGAAAAGGGGGAGCCTGTAAGCTCTCTCTGGTATCTTAAGAGCGAGGCGGTATTTGTCAGTGCAGATGGAAATTATGAAGGGGAAAAGGGTTCCTCTTTTGCAGTCCCCAGGGTTTCAGGAAAAATCGCAGAATATCTCTTTCAGCAACCGGAGGCCTCCGAGGCCGAAGTACGGGAATGGTTGAAAGAAACCGCAAGAGATGCCGGAGAAGAGGGATATGATCCGGTTTTTGGCTGGGGCTTTCTGGAGTGACGGAAGGGTACCGGAAGGTAAATGGATCAAAATGGCTGAATCAGACAGAAGAGTCCTGGCTGATTCAGCTGTTTTTTTTCTCTTTCCGGTACACGCTCGGCGTACTGCCGATCAGCTTCCGGAATTGCTTCGTAAAGTAGCTCGGACTGGTAAACCCGCAGGAAAGCGCGATATCCGTTACGGGAAGACTGGTGGAGAGAAGTTTTTCCGCAGCCAGAAGCAGGCGTTTTTCCAGCAGATATTCCATGGGCGTGCAGTGGAGATACTGACGAAACAATCGCTGGCAGACACGGGGGCAGACGTTGATGACAGAGGCCAGTTTTTTGATGGAAAGATTCTGTTCCAGATGGGCATCGATCCAGGGCAGCAGCTGTTTGATCCGTTCCTCCTGAAGTGTGGAAGAACGGTGAGAGGGCAGCATCTGCGTCTTTTGACCGGCAAAGAGCAGAATGCGGGAAAGTGCGGCGCGGACCTGGAATTCATAGCCAGGTGTCTCCTGTTCGCAGGCGGAAAAAGCCTCATCAAAATCCAGAAAAAAGGCCTGGTTTTCCGGAAGACGGTCAAATTTCAGATAAGCAGAGCCGTTTTCCAGAAGCGGGCGGATATAGCGGGTATCAAAAACACTTCCGGGCAGGCCGGAAACGATGCCTGCATCAAAGACAAACGAATGATAAAGGCAGGGGGAAGGGACCAGACAGGTAAAGGAGTGGAGAATGCCGGTATTGATGAAGCAGCCTTCACCGGGGAGAATTTCAAAGGTTTCTTTCCCGATGCCGATCCGGACGCGTCCCTCCAGAAGGAGAAAAATTTCCAGCTCCCGGTGCCAGTGGGAGGGGATCAGACCAGCCGCATAGCGGTGGATGTTTCCCTCATTCGCATGAAGGTTAAAGGGGGAGTGTTCCAGTTCATTGATTTCTTCTCTGTCCGGATTCATCGGCACAAAGGAGCGGTATTCGATCATGGATAATTCCTTTCATAAAGTCGTTTTTGTTATAGTATAGGACGTTTCTGTGAAAGCGACAAGCCTCTTTTTACGCTATGATGATAAAAAAGCAGTGGCGTATACCGATTGGTCCCGGTCGTTTTCAGGCATCAGCAGACCGCATCGGGTTTTGGATAAGCGCACTGTGAAAAGTAATCGAAAAGAGGAGAGCGATATGAAAAAGACAAAACCGACAGGAAGAATTCTGGACATGACGCAGGGAAAGCCGCTGAAGCTTCTTCTGACCTTTGCACTGCCGTTGTTTCTGGGAAATATCCTTCAGCAGTTTTATAATCTGGCAGATACCTCCATTGCCGGTCATCTGCTGGGTGATGCGGCACTGGCCCAGATCGGAGCAACCTCCGAACTCTATAGTCTGCTCACCAATTTTGCGTTCGGGCTGAATAACGGTCTGGCACTTACGGTGAGCAGGAGTTTTGGAGCCGGTGATCAGAAAGAGATGAAGCGTTCCGTCTGCTGGATGGTGACGCTGGCAGCGATATCCGCTCTTGTGATGACGGTCAGCTTTCTTTTGCTGCGGCGGCCGCTTCTCAGAGTGATGCAGACTCCGGATGATGTACTGGAGGGGGCTTTAAGCTATCTGACCGTCATTCTGGCAGGTATTCCGCTGACGATGGCCTACAACCTGGAGTCAGCCCTGCTTCAGTCGATGGGAAACAGTGTGACGCCTCTTTGTTTTCTATTGTTCAGCAGCTTCCTCAATGTGGGACTGGACTTCTTTTTTATTGGAAATCCCCTGAACCTTGGTGTACAGGGAGCAGCAGCTGCAACCGTGCTTTCTCAGGGGATCAGCGCCGCTCTTGGAGGGTTCTATATTCTGAAAAATTATCCGGAGATCCGTTTTGGAAAAGAGGAATGGAAGGTTCCGCGGAAATTTGTATCCGAAATGTTCTGGACAGGACTCAGCATGGCTCTTATGAGTGCCATCTATAACCTGGGAAGTGTGATCCTTCAGAGCAGCATCAATGCTCTTGGAAGCGTTTATATTGCCGCACAGGTAGGTGGAAGAAAGCTGGCGGAGCTTTTTTATGTGCCGGGAATCGCACTGGGTACCAGTGCAGCCACTTTTTCCAGCCAGAACTACGGAGCAGGGAAACATTCCAGAATCGCAAAAGGAGCAAAAAGCGGAATCTTCATGTATTTCTGCTGGTGGCTGGTGGCACTGGCCTTTGTGATCTTTCTTGCACCTGCCGCAGTCCGCTTGATTACCGGAAGCAGCAACCCGGAGGTCATCGCCAACGGAGCGTTGTATTTACGGATCGGAATCCCGATGATCCCGCCCATGGCTGTCCTGGTCATCCTGCGAAATATCCTTCAGGGGATGCGCCGGCCGGGAATGCCGCTTTTCTGCAGCTGCCTGGAGCTCATCGGAAAGGTGATTTTCGCCCTTTGGCTCGTTCCGGCCTTCGGCTACCTCGCCGTCTGCATCTGCGAGCCAGTCACCTGGGTGATCTGCTGCGTGGTCATTGCGGTGGCTGTCTTTGCCATCCGCGGTGAATTTACGGACCGCCATATATAAAAGCCAGCTGTTCCGCGCCTGTGGCGCTCCCATAGCTGCCGTCCGGGACTTTTATAGTAAATTTGTATAGGTTTTTTGACAGGTTTGTTGTATAATGGCAATAAGGAAAAGAAAGGGGGACCTAACTATTATGAAAAAGAAATTAGTCCTTGCATTTTTACTCGCAGGAACACTGTCCATGAGTTCCGTTGCTTACGCTTCCGAGGGAGGACAGACCCTGGGAGAGGTCACAAAAGAAACCGTTGAAGCTCCGGAGGCAGTTGCCGCAGAGACAGAAAGCTCCGGGCCGGTGACGATGGAGAGCGTGGAGGAGACGACGGAAGAAGCGGCTGTGGAAACTACTGAGGAGACGCCGGAGGATGCCACCGAGGAGACTGTTGAGGTTGCCTCAGCAAGAGCTTATACCGACGGAGATGCCGTTGATCTTACGAAGGATGAGCTTATCACAAAGCTGAAAGACGCAGTTGCTGAGATCACAAGCGTGAAGTCAGAACTCATTATGGATATGGTCATCAACATCAATATAGCCGGAGATGATTCCTCCACCGGCATGCAGATGGATATGACCATGAGCGCCAATATGAGCAACGAGGAAATTTTTGAGCCTTACGCTTCTCATCAGAGCGAGACCATGGCCATGAGTATTATGGGCCAGACCGGAAAACAGGTCAGCGAAACTTATATCCGGGAGGAAAACGGAGAGCAGGTAAAATACGAAGGAAGTTCCGATGATGGCAGCCCCATCACCGATTGGGACCGCACCGTCACCTCCGGAGAAAAGTCCGAATTTCTATTCAGCAGTGAAAACCTAAGTGATATGGAAAGTAAGATGGAGCTGAATCTGAAGGATCAGAAGGCAGTGGACAGCGAAGGAACCGAATACTATGTTCTGGAGAGCACCATAGACCTGTCAAGCGTGGCTGAGGATGCCGAAATGGAGGAAGAGTTTCTGGATCTGGTGAAAAGTCTCCAGGATTCCCTGGGCACCGATATGGAACTGCCGGGTGAACTTACTGTAGATTTTTACATCAATGCCAGCGATTTCCTTCCGTCAGAGATGAGCATCGATATGTCCGGAATGAAGGGTGATATGGGAGAGACCGCAGGCGAGGGCACCAGCGCGGAGATGGAATTTACAACCATGGTGGTAAGCTATCGCTGCAGCCAGTAC
>ENA-OUQP01001931-OUQP01001931.1-human-gut-metagenome-genome-assembly--contig:-NODE-1931-length-12400-cov-3.842770_pt1 | contig 12400 bp, 8 predicted proteins | sample MGYA00237951_ERZ548836 | MGnify/ENA primary metagenome ERZ548836 (study PRJEB26490, sample SAMN05194702) | human gut metagenome | biome: terrestrial biome; feature: human-associated habitat; material...
ATTCCCCAACCTTTCCGTAATAATATCAACAGTCAGGAAACGGTAGCGGCTATCAAGGCTTGTGAAGAACTGGAAAGTGTATTGGATAAGGAGTTGAAACCTTATATCAGGGACAATAGCACCATTAACAGCAATGAAGCACTTGACCCGATTGTTGAAAATTATGTCAATGTTGTGGTTTTGCCTACCTATAAGGATTTGAAGGAGAAGAATAGTACGCTGTATGACGCTGTGGTGGCTCTTGCCAACAATCCCTCTAACAGTGCTTTTGAGACGGCATGCAATGCTTGGATAACAGCCCGTGAACCTTGGGAGGAAAGTGAGGCGTTCCTATTTGGGCCGGTGGATGAGCTGGGACTTGACCCGAATATGGATAGTTGGCCTTTGGACCAGAACGCCATTGTCCAGATTCTGAATTCCCAGAAATGGGGCGATTTGGAATGGAGCGAGGGTGATGATGATGCAAAAGTTGAATCTGCCCAAAATGTACGCGGATTCCATACTTTGGAATTCCTGCTTTTCAAGGATGGCAAGCCTCGTACAGTTAAATAAGAATTATTTATAAACAATACTCAAGAAGTAAAGGGGAGGATTTGGAGAATCCTGCCTTTACTTCTTTGGCATGTTTGGATATGCCATTATTAAAAAGTAGATAAAGATGATGAATCGTTTAATGAGATATTCATGTCTTCTCCTTTGTTTGTCGGCAGGTTTGACTGCTTGTGATGATGATGGGATTGACGTGTTGGATATAGAGATTCCTGAAGGATACGCTCTGTCTGCCGGAACGTCCACAATCTTCATGAATTCATCCAAGGCCTATGATTCACCGGCAGACTGGGTGTCGGGTGTTTACAACAGTCGCTTTAATGATGGTGACGGGCTTTACGATGATGTGCGTACGAGTAGCAATGGCATGGGAGGTGGTCTTGGCCCGGTCTATGCGGGGTATTCTTGTGGCAGTTGTCATCGTAATGCTGGCCGTACCAAACCGACGCTGTGGAGTGAAGGTGGATCGGGTAGTTACGGGTTTTCCTCGATGCTGGTTTATATAAGCCGCAAGAATGGTGCGTTTTTTCAGGATTATGGTCGTGTCCTCCATGACCAGGCAATTTATGGAGTGAAACCGGAGGGGAAGCTTTCTGTGGAGTATACTTATGAGACTTTTACCTTTCCTGACGGAGAGAAGTATGAACTTTGCAGACCGGCTTATTCCATATCCGAATGGTATGCTGACAGTATAAAGCCTGAAGATATGTTCTGTACGGTGCGTATCCCGTTGAGACATGTCGGTATGGGGCAAATGATGGCTTTGGAACCTACGGAGATTGAAGCGCTTGCTGCAAAAAGTAATTATCCGGAGTATGGTATAAGTGGCCGTTGCAATTACATTACCGAACGTGGTGTGAGAAGCTTGGGGCTGTCGGGAAATAAGGCTCAACATGCGGATTTGACTGTTGAACTTGGTTTTTCAAGTGATATGGGTGTTACCAATAGCCGCTATCCGGAAGAGATATGCGAGGGGCAGTCCCAGGTGAATCAAGGCAGCATGATGGGGCTTTCTTATGCCCAGTTGGATGTTTCTACAGAAGATATGGAAGATGTTGACTTGTATATGCAGAGTCTTGGTGTTCCTGCACGGCGTAATGTGAATGACCCGCAGGTGATAAGGGGAGAACAGAATTTCTATAAAGCCAAGTGCCATCTTTGCCATGTCACCACGTTGCATACCAAGCCTCGGGGCTCCGTGCTGTTGAACGGTACCCGTTTGCCATGGTTGGGAAGTCAGACAATTCACCCCTATTCGGATTTTTTGCTGCATGATATGGGCTCCGAAATTATGGGAGTCGGTCTGAATGATAACTATGTAAGTGGGTTGGCGCGTGGCAATGAATGGCGCACTACTCCGCTTTGGGGTATCGGGCTTCAGGAAAAGGTAAACGGACATACCTACTTCTTGCACGATGGCCGTGCCCGCAATCTTGTTGAAGCCATAATGTGGCATGGGGGAGAGGGAGAAGCATCGAAAAATCTCTTTAAGAACATGAGCAAGGATGACCGTGATGCCCTGATTGCATTTTTAAATTCACTTTAGAACTAATAAGCTTTATATAAAAAGTAATTATGAAGAAATTTTTATATGTCGCCATGCTGGCTGTTTTGCCTTTGACCGCTATGGCGCAACATGAGGAAGATACGGAGAATGGTGTAGTGTCATTGGCCGGAAGAGAAGGTTTTACCATTGAAACAAAGAAAGGTGACTTTGTTTTCAAGCCTTATCTGTTGGTACAAACGAGTGCTAATTTCAATTGGTATGATGATGAAGGCTTGGATAAGGCTTATAACCAAGATAATATTGCCAATTCGGGTTTTTCCATTCCTTATGCCGTACTTGGCTTTACTGGCAAGGCTTTTGGAAAAGTAGCTTTCAATCTGTCCATCAATGCTGCTGCAAGTGGAGGAGCGCTGTTACAGCAGGCGTGGTTTGATGTACAGCTGAAAAAACAATTTGCGATTCGTGTCGGAAAGTTCAAGACTCCATTCTCGCATGCCTATCTGACAACTCTTGGCGAAACACTGCTTCCCCAGTTGCCGGTTTCTCTGACGTCTTCTGTAATTTTGCCTTATTCGTTGAATGCCGTGACGCCTAATATCGGTACGGGATTTGACCTGGGTGTTGAAATTCACGGTCTGGTGGCAGATAAGTTCGGTTATGAAGTCGGCTTGTTCAATGGAACCGGAGCTTCCGTGAATACAGCTTCAAAGACGATGAGTGATGACTGGCATATCCCTTCATTGCTGTATGCCGGACGTCTGACTTATATGCCCAAGGGGGTGATGCCTTCCACACAAGGTAATCCTAACCGTTTGAACGAGGATAAGATATTATTCGGTCTTTCGGGTTCTATCAATGTGGAGAGTGAAAATGAGAGTACCAATGATACCCGTGTGGGGTTGGAATTTGCCATGTTGAAGAACAAGCTCTATCTGGCGGCTGAAGCTTATTATATGAATGTAGGTTTCACCAAACGGCAAAAGATAAATGAATCGTATAGCTTTTTAGGCGGTTATGTGCAAGGTGGTTACTTTGTCGCTCCCCGCCTACAGCTTGCCGCACGCTACGATATCTTCAATCGTAACGGTACGGATGACGACGGTTTCCTGAATATGCCTGCTGTAGGTATGAATTACTTTTTCAGAGGATGCAACCTGAAATTGCAGGCAATGTATCAGTATGTAGCCCGTTGGGGACACGACACGCAGCTCGACCGTGATAATGATAATTTAGGTCTGGCCACTCACTCTGCCACGGTGATGCTTCAATATACATTCTAAATGAAGTCAGGAAAGGATTCGTCTATGAAAAAATACATTCTTTTCTTTTTTCTGCCCGTGCTTCTTATAGGTCTGCATGCATGCGATGAGGGGAGAATTTATGAGAATGCCGTAGTGGCCACGGGTGAAGGACGCACAGTGAAGATGACAGGCCGGATTAGTGGTGTGGATAAGTGGTCGGGCGACTATAGTGTGGTAGTGGCAGGATTTGATGATGAAAGCGATTATGCCATTGTTTCAAAGGTTGTTCCGGTATCCGAATCGGATAATGATGAAATCCAGTTGACAATGTCCGGCATAACGGATGAGGTGACAACTGTCGAGCTATGTGTAATCAATAAGTTGAGGAAGCGCATTGTCAGTTTGGTGGCAATGGAATGTACTGAAATCGCTGATACTATACTTATGGATGCAGGAACAGTTGATGCAAGTATGTACAATGCCATTCAACAAAAAATATTCAATGCCACTTGTACGGCTTGCCATGGTCTTAGCACCACTCCGGGTGGTGGCTTGAATCTGCTGGAAGGACATAGCCATGCTGATCTGGTCAACCGGGCTTCAACGACGGTGGACGGTAAAATGAGGGTTATGCCCGGTAATGCGTCAGAAAGTGTCTTGCATCTCATATTGGGTACGGACATCAGCTCGGATTGGCGTATAGACCATTCTCAGATGATAACCTCATCTGATATGCAGTCTTTGATTGGCAACTGGATTGACGATGGTGCACAGCCGTAATAATGATGGGCCTTACTGGTAATACCGGTACTTTTTTGAACAACAACGACTAATTGATATTTAATATGAAAGATAAACAACAACAAACTAATCAATCGGAGAATACCTTAACCGAAATCTTTAAATATGAGGTAGAAGCGGGTGTTTCGGAATATCATGTAATGATTCATGCCACCAGACCGGAAGCGACTTATGAAGAACAGCTGAATGCGGTGGTCGACACTTACTGCCAACTGCGTGAAAGTGAACTACAAGGTGCTGTTGCCATCTTTAAACGCTACTTTCTAAGTGACGCCGCCAATCAGGCAGATATGCTACTGGCGCTTTCGGCAGAATGTTCGGATTGTGCACTCTCCGTGGTAGAGCAGCCGCCGTTGAACGGTACAAAGATTGCACTGTGGGTCTATCTGCAGAAAGGTGTGGAAACACAGGTGCTTCATAACGGATTGTTCGAAGTGAGACATGGCGCCTACCGTCACCTTTGGGGAGGCGGCTCTTTCAATCGTGCTGCCAATTCGGAATACCAGACCCGTCTGCTGTTGAATGACTATGTGATGCAGCTGATGGAACAGGGCTGTAAGCTGGCTGATAATTGCATACGTACCTGGTTCTTTGTACAGAACGTGGATGTGAATTATGCCGGAGTGGTGAAGGCGCGTAATGAGGTGTTTGTTACCCAGGACTTGACGGAGAAGACTCATTATATTTCCAGTACCGGTATCGGTGGCCGTCATGCCGACCCAAAAGTGACGGTTCAGATGGATACTTATGCTGTAGATGGTTTGAAATCTGAACAAATTCACTACCTTTACGCACCGACACATCTGAATCCCACATACGAATACGGTGTGAGTTTCGAGCGAGGTACGTATGTGGATTATGGCGACCGTCGCCAGGTGTTTATTTCGGGTACTGCGAGCATCAATAATAAAGGTGAGGTGGTATGTCCCGGAGACATTCGCAAGCAGACGGAACGTATGTGGGAGAATGTGGAGGCTTTGTTGAAAGAGGCTGGCTGTACGTTTGATGATTTAGGACAGATGATTGTTTATCTGCGGGATGTTGCTGACTATACCGTGGTCAAAGGAATGTATGACGAGCGTTTTCCGGATACTCCGAGAGTGTTTGTATATGCTCCCGTATGTCGTCCGGGTTGGCTGATAGAGATGGAATGTATGGGAGTCAGGTCTTTAGAAAACAAGGAGTTTGCTCCATATTGATTTTTTACTTTTAATTGATAGCTCTTAATTGAAAAAGTTTCTCATAGCTGTTTATGGTTGTTTGCTGCTCATGCTTGCTGCAACTACGTTTGTAGAGCAGACGTGCAGTACGGATTTTGTAGAAAAGCATGTTTATCATACGATTTGGTTCTGTTGTTTGTGGGGAGCCCTTGCTGCGATGACTGTTGTTGTGCTTGTAAGACTGCGGTTGTGGCGGCATCTCCCGACGTTGTTGTTGCATGGCTCCTTCCTCGTGATTTTGGCGGGAGCCATGACTACGTTTCTTTGTGGCCGGAAAGGATATGTGCATCTTACTGTCGGCAGTGAGGTGAACTGCTTTTTGGAACAAGACGGCAGGCAGGTTGTAGAGTTACCGTTCACCTTACGTCTGGACAGTTTCCGGATTGAGTACTATCCGGGTACGGATGCTCCTGCAGATTATATCAGCTATATTCACGGTGAGACGCCCGTCTCCATGAACCGTATTCTTTCACGGCAGGGGTTCCGCTTTTATCAGTCTTCCTTTGATGAGGATATGCAGGGGAGCTGGCTGACAGTGAATTATGACCCGTGGGGGATAGGGATTACCTATAGTGGATACCTCTTGTTAGGTGTCTCCATGCTCTGGATGCTGGTCAGCCGGGGAGGAGAGTTCCGCAGGCTGCTGAGGCATCCGTTGTTGAAGAAGGGAGGAATGTTTGTCCTATTGTTGCTGTGTCTGGGAAGTGGGGTACATGCGCAGAAGAGAAGCCTTCCGGCACTGGCACGCAAGCAGGCGGATAGTCTTGCCCGTAAGCAGGTGATTTATAATGACCGTGTGGTTCCTTTCAATACCCTTGCGCGCGATTTTGTACTGAAACTGACGGGAAAATTGTCTTATGGAGGCATGACGCCGGAGCAGGTGATTGGCGGATGGCTTCTGCGTCCGGAGGTTTGGCAGAATGAGCCGATGATTTATATCAAAAACGAGGCACTCCGTCGCCTGCTTCATTTGGAGACACCCTATGCATGTCTGGCTGATTTGTTCGACGGTGAGAAGTATCGCTTGCAGAAGTTCTGGAAGGGGAAGCAAGACCATCATCAGAAAATGACTTCTCTGGAAAAGGCCATTGTAGAGGCGGATGAAAAGGTGGGACTGATTTTGATGCTCCAAAATGGTACATTGATTCGTCCTTTGCCGGAAGACGGGAGTGTGGAGCCTGTTTCCGATACTAAAATACAAGCCGAATTGCTGTATAACCGTATTCCTTTCAGCAAATTGCTGTTCATGTTCAACCTTACGGTGGGGATGCTGGCTTTCTTCCGTCTGCTGTATCGCGGCCTGCGCCGTTCGTCGGCATTGTCAGACTCTTCCGGTAGGATTGTAGCGCTCTCTTTCTCTTCGCGTTTGGCAGATACTTTTTTCCCGTTTTCTCTTTATGCGGCGTTTCTCTTTCAGCTCTTCGGGTATGGTCTGAGGTGGTACATCGGCGGGCGTATCCCGTTGGGTAATGGATACGAAACGATGCAGTTCATGGCATTGTGTGCGCTGTTCCTGGCTTGTCTGTTTCGGCGGCGCTTCCCGTTTATGGTGCCTTTCGGTTTTTTGCTGTCCGGTTTTGCCTTACTGGTGTCCTATTTGGGACAGATGAATCCCCAAATCACTCCCTTGATGCCCGTGCTCGTTTCTCCGTGGCTCAGTACGCATGTGTCGTTGATAATGACGTCTTATGCTTTGTTTGCCTTTATGATGCTGAACGGCATACTGGCATTGTGTCTTCGCCGTTCAGCCCGGATGTTGATGCTGCTCAGCCGATTGCTGCTTTATCCCGCCGTTTTCTTTTTGGGAGCCGGCATTTTTCTGGGTGCGGTTTGGGCCAATGCTTCTTGGGGGCGTTATTGGGCTTGGGACCCGAAGGAAGTATGGGCGCTGATTACCTTTATGGTTTATGGAGCGGCGTTCCATGCGCGCAGCCTGCGCATTTTCCGCAGTCCGTTATTCTTCCATATCTATATGGTTGCCGCCTTTCTGACAGTCCTGATGACCTATTTCGGGGTGAACTACATCCTTGGAGGAATGCACAGCTATGCCAATGCCTGATTTGTGGGTGGTTCTACCTATTTATGATGACTGACTTGTTTTATTATACCTAATTTAAGTGATTGCGTACTGTCTGCCGATGCCCTATCTTTGCAACATCAGATTTGAATGAATTAGTTAGTCATAATTACGTAACCACTTTTATGAAGATAAAAGGATCCCCGCTTCCCGATGTGATATCGTGAAGCGGGGATTTGTGTATGGCGTGACGGATACTATGGGTAAGGTTGGATAAGGATACTTGTGGGGCATAAAGAGTCATAGGATGGGGAGGGATGACATAGGGGATGAGCTTTGTCTTCAGGCACAAGATAAACCTTAATCAATAGGCGGAGGGCTTTTCCCGTATGGAGGAGCATACTTTTGCAAGGGATTCATCCGGTTTTTCCCTATAGGCCGCAGCGGGTAGGGAAACGGTTGCCGGAAGAATCTTATAGAGAGTCCTTGATGTCGCTCAATTCTACCAGCTTGTTGACAATAGCGTAGATGGTGAGCCCTGCCGGAGAATGTATCTGCAGTTTGCGTGCAATGTTACGGCGATGGGTAATGACGGTATGGATGGAGAGGTAGAGTTTGTCGGCGATGGCTTTGTTGGTCATGCCCTTCACAACGCAGGTGATGATTTCCTTTTCGCGCTGGCTCAGGGTTTCTTGTTCGCTGTCTTTTTCCTCTTCCTCCTCGGTGTGTAGCAAGTGGTTGATTTTGGAGGCGATGACATCTACGTCATCGCACATGGCGAAGTTCTCGTCATATTCCTTCAATATGTTGTTGTCGATGACGGAGCATACCATAGCAATGTACTTGATACCGGATTTTCCGTGTTCTGCCTTGAAGGCGGGCAGGTCGAACCAGCCACCGAAAGTGGGGTTGATGATGATAATGTCTGCCGGATGCATGTGAATGTAGTTCTGCAGCGATTCCGGAGAAGAAACCTCAATAGGGTGTGCATTCAAGTTGGGAATACGCTTCAAAACAGCCGTCAGGCCACTCCGGATGATGACCGAAGTTTCTGCAATGACAATCTTCAAAGAAGTATTATTGTTCATTTTTCAGTTTCCTTTCTATTTGCGCTACGGCGGGAACAAACATATAATCTTCTACCTGGCAGTGGGTGGCAAGGTCTTGTTCGCAGTTGAATATATCGAACAAGACCGCATTCAGGAGATTGTTGTTCTCCTTTTCCGGGTAGTATTTGATGATGATGTTCTTCAGCTCTTTCAGTTTGGTATCTATCTGATTATGTTTGCTGGCAAAAGTGGCGATGTTGTATTCGTCCGATAGGTTGCCTTGGAGTAATTGCTCTACATAGGTGAATACGGCCTGGTTTTCATATTCCATGTGGCGGCGTACTTCCTTGGCATATTCATCGAAGAACTTCAGGATGAGGTAGGCTACATCGTTTGTACTGGAACAATCGATGGCTTCGATGAGTTTGCGGCGGATGGCCGGCAGGTTGAAGTCGAGGAAATATGTGTGGGCACGCTTCAGATAATCCATAAGGGCGGGAATGGAAAAATCACTTTCATTGCCGCTGTAAGAGTATTGTTCTTCGCTGATAAAGTTGGCTACGGCGAGGAATGTAGGGCAATCGACGCCTTGTGCTTCGCAGACGTCCTTCACGCTCTTGTCTCCGAATCCTAATGACAGTCCGAAGCGGCTCATCACCATTAATAAGGAGTAATTGTCACAGATGAGGTCACTCATCTTGTCCGTGGAGCGGTACTTATGTTGCTCATTCATTGTATGTTATTGTTTTTAATTCTCTGATTCGTGCGCAAAGTAACGGCTTTTATCCGAGAACTGCAATCACTATTAGTAGGTATTTTGCTTGTCGGGAGACGGTTGGAGACTGGTGTTTGCCGAATAAACTAAAAGCTTTAGTTTTATTTAACGAGAGAAATTAGTTTTTGAACTAAATAATTTAGTTATTTGCAGAAAACAAAGAATGTTATGAAAGGATTGACTGCAAAAGAAGAAGAAATCATGGGCTTTTTCTGGGAAAAGGGACCCTTGTTTGTGAAGGAAATGCTGGCATTCTATGAAGAGCCGAAACCACATTTCAATACTTTGTCCACCATTGTGAGAGGATTGGAGGATAAGGGATTCCTGAGCCATCATACGTACGGCAACACGTATCAGTATTATGCGGTGGTCAGCGAGGAGGATTTTCGCAAGCGGACACTGAAGAACGTTATCAGCAAATATTTCAATAATTCCTATCTCAGCGCAGTGTCGTCTCTGGTGAAGGAAGAGGATATATCCCTGGAAGAACTGAAGCAGTTGATACAAGACGTGGAAAAGGGAAGGGACTGAGATTGTTGAGACTCTAATAACTCTGGCTTATGAAAAACATCGGATTGGTTTGTTTGCTGCTGGTAAGTATTTGCTGCGGATTGCAGGCAAAGAAAATCGTAAAGGTACCCTATTTCATGGCATGCAATACGCGTAGCATTGAAGTGGAGCAAGTGACGCTTGGAAAAGATACGACCTGGCTGGCGGTGAGGCTTTATGGCATGCAGGGCGATAGGGTCAGGATTGATTCGACAGCTGTGTTGCGGGCATCCGGAAAGGATTACGGATATTTGGGAAATACCGGTTTTGCCAGGGATGAATGGACGCATATTCCCGCTTCCGGTGAAATGACTGCTGTTTTGAAGTTTAGTCCGCTTCCGATGGATACTGAGAGCTTTGATTTTGTAGAGATACCGGACAGTGATGAAGGATGGGTAATTTATGGTATACAGCTCAACGGAGAGAAACCTCGGGTGGATATTTCCGAACGTTTGCGGAATAAGAAACCGGATGAGGTTTTGCCATTGCCCGGACCGGAATTGAATATGGGAAAGACTGTCATAAAGGGGCAGATATTGGGGTATAAACCGGAGTATGGAGTGACGTTACGCTACTATGACTCGCCTTGGTTCTTCATGTATTTCACCGGTAAGGACTTGAAGATAGCGGAGGATGGCACGTTCCGTTATGAGACAGAGGTGCTGTTGCCGAGCGGTGCTACGCTGTGGATATCCCGTTCGAAAATAGAATTGTTTCTCGTTCCGGGTGGAGAACTGGATGTCACAATCAATCTGCCTGAAATATTCTATTCGCAAAGCCGTCTTTTAAGCCGGAAAAGGGATGGTGTAACGGACAACTGTGTTTGGTTTGAAGGAGACTATGCCGGTCTGAATACCGAGTTGCTGCGGTTCGGTGAAATGAAAAGCTTATCGGGAGCTGATGATTTTTATGCAGATATTTGTGGGATGACTCCGCAGGCATATAAAAAGTATCTGTTCAGGCATTATGAAGATATGCAAAAGAAACTTGTAAAAAACAAGGATATGAGCCAGGCTTGCCGTACTTATATCCGGGCAAATCTGGATATGAATCTGTTCAGCCTTATCTATAATTACAAGAGTAACCTTAGTTATGCCCCGATGCTTTCGGGCAGGAAGGGGGTGAAAAGGGCGGACATGACGGTGGACAGTACCTCATACTTCAAGGAAATACTGCAACTGGATATTCTGCATACCCCCGAACAGAAATATTACAATTATTATACGGACTTTGTGAAGACCGCTACCGGAAATTTCCGGGATAAGTTTGTGCAAGACCCTCTTTGGCCGGACATGCTTCTTGCCGGGCGTGCTTCCCGTAATCTGAGCAAGTACATGCCTTTGACTGAGGAAGAGCGTCGGACGGTGGACAGCATCGCTTCTCCCGACCTCAGGCAATTGTTCCTGATGAGAAACGGGAGGATTGAAGCCGAACTGAAATCAGAGCTGGAAGCTACTAAGGGAAAGACCGGATATAAGATTGTTGAGGTGGAAAAGGAGGTAGCGGCAGACAGTTTGTTGCAGGTCATTACTCGTCCTTATCGTGGCAAGATGGTACTGGTGGATATGTGGAACACCTGGTGTGGTCCTTGTATGCGGGCCATGAAAAGCCTGAAACCGTTGAAAGAGGAGCTGAAAGAGGTGGTTTATCTATATATTGTCGACGAAACATCTCCTGAAGGAAAATGGAAAGTAATGATACCGGATATACCCGGTATTCACTGTCGCATTAGCAATGAGCAAAGTACGGCATTGGCAAAGCTGTACGAATATCCGGGTATCCCGACCTATTTCGTCGTGAACCGTGAAGGAGATATTTCCTACAAAGCAACCGGATTTCCCGGAGTGGAGATGCTACGGAATGAACTGACCAAGTAACTGTAAATAGTAAATCGTAAATCCCTAAATAGTAAATAATTCCATGGGTCTGTTTTTTGTTTATATACTCAAATCTTCTGTTTGCCTGGCGATATTCTATTTGTTTTATCGCTTGTTGCTGGCACGCGAGACGTTTCATCGTTTCAACCGTTTTTCATTGTTGGGCATTTTGCTGTTGTCCTGCCTATTGCCTTTGGTAGAGGTAAGTGTGAAGCAGGAGACGGAAGTGCACCAGACGATGCTGACATTGGAGCAGTTGCTGATGATGGCAGATGCAGTGAATGCCACTGAGGCCGGAGCAAGGGCTGAAACGGCAACAGTCACCTGGATACAAGTGGCGCTGCTTGTCTATCTGGCAGGAATCGTTTTCTTTGCCTTCCGCAACGTATATTCGTTGGTACGGTTACTGATGTTGCTGAAATCGGGTAAAAAAGAGGATATTGGCAGCTACTTACCGGGCAGGAAAGAGCGCGTTACTTTGATTGTACACAACTGTGACATCGCTCCGTTCAGTTGGATGGGATATATTGTCATTTCACGGAAAGACTTGGAGGAGAACGGACGGGAAATCCTTATCCACGAGCTTGCCCATATCCATAACCGCCATTCCTGGGACTTGCTGGTGGCTGATGTCTGCATTTTCTTTCAGTGGTTCAATCCGGCATCATGGCTCCTGAAGCAGGAATTGCAGAATATCCATGAGTTTGAAGCGGATGAAACGGTGATAAAGGAGGGTGTGGATGCAAAACAGTATCAACTATTATTAATAAAAAAAGCTGTCGGCACAAGGCTCTACTCTATGGCCAACAGCTTTA
>ENA-OUQP01001937-OUQP01001937.1-human-gut-metagenome-genome-assembly--contig:-NODE-1937-length-12368-cov-4.839113_pt1 | contig 12368 bp, 12 predicted proteins | sample MGYA00237951_ERZ548836 | MGnify/ENA primary metagenome ERZ548836 (study PRJEB26490, sample SAMN05194702) | human gut metagenome | biome: terrestrial biome; feature: human-associated habitat; material...
AAGGCGTAGTTGTGAACTACGCCCCCTGTGATGTCGCTATTTAGCAAATAAAAAAATGACGAATGTTCTTTGACAGCTAAATGCTGTAAGAACATTCGTCATGATTCGGATGAAGGAACCGAGAAAGGGTGACCGTGATGACCTCTTCCATGACCGGCGCGCAGACACGCCGCCTGCATTCATGCCCTGCTGTCCTCTCGTTCGCCGCCGTGGGCGGGCGGTTTGAGGGGGAAGGACCGCTGCGCGACTATTTTGACGAGCTGAGCGAGGACCACTTCTTCGGTGAGAAGACCTGGGAAAAGGGCGAGAACACCATGCAGCGCCACGCACTCGCCCGGGCGCTTGAAAAAGCCTCGCTCCATGAGCGTGATCTTGACCTGATCTTTGCGGGCGACCTGCTCAACCAGTGCACCGGCTCGTCGTTCGCCCTGCGGGAAAGCCGCATTCCCTTCTACGGGCTGTACGGCGCGTGCTCCACGATGGGCGAGAGCCTGGCCCTCGCCGCGATGATGGTCGACGGCGGGTATGCCGCTCGCACCGCGGCGCTCACGTCCTCGCACTTCTGCACCGCCGAGCGGCAGTACCGGATGCCTGTCCCCTACGGCTCACAGCGCACGCCCACCGCGCAGTGGACGGCCACAGGAAGCGGCTGCTGCCTTCTTGCCGATAAGGGCGACGGGCCCTTTATCACGCACGTCACGACCGGCAGGATCGTCGACAAGGGCGTGACCGATGCGAACAACATGGGCGCAGCCATGGCCCCCGCTGCCTATGATACGCTCTGCGCGCTCTTCCGTGACACAAAGACAGGGCCGGAGGACTACGACCTCATCGTAACGGGCGACCTCGGCAAGCTGGGACACCGTATCGTTTCCGACTTTTTTGCGCATGACGGCCTTCCGCTCGGCGAACGATACACCGACTGCGGCCTGCTGCTCTATGACGTCGAATCGCAGGATATGCACTGCGGCGGCAGCGGCTGCGGCTGCTCGGCAAGCGTTCTGTGCGGGTATCTGCTGCGCGGGATGCGCGAGGGCAAATGGGACCGCATCCTCTTCGCGCCGACGGGCGCCCTGCTCTCCCCCACGACGACATTTCAGGGCGAGAGCATCCCCGGCATCTGCCACGCGGTCGTATTCTCGAACAGGAAGGAGGGGTAAACGGTGGATTATCTGAACGCCTTTCTCTGCGGCGGTATCCTCTGCGCCATCGGGCAGATCCTCATTGACAAGACACCCCTCACGCCCGCGCGCATCCTGACGGGCTATGTTGTCTGCGGCGTTTTTCTGACGGCTATCGGCGTCTACGAGCCCATCGTCCGATGGGGCGGCGCGGGTGCGACCGTGCCGCTGCTGGGCTTTGGCTACTCGCTCGCCAAGGGCGTTGAAAAAGCCGTTGCGGAGCAGGGCTGGCTCGGCGTGATGACCGGCGGCCTCAGCGCCACCGCGGGCGGCATCGCCGCAGCGGTCGTCTTCGCCGTGCTGATGGCGCTCCTTTTCAAGCCGGGTGACAAGCGGTAAACGCAAAGCGGGAGAGGGACTTCCCTCTCCCGCTTTTTTTCTGTTTAGGATGCGCGCAGACCGGGGCCCTCAATCTGCTCGAGCGTCATCACTCTTGTGTGGCAGATCGGCTTCCACTCGACCTTGGCAAAGAGCGAGACAATGCAGATGGGCACATAGGTCAGCATGAAGATGGGGAACGTGAAGGCGTACAGCACCTTTTTCCCACCCGTGCAGCGGATGCTTCTCCACTCCGTCACCGTTGTGATGACGCCGAGGACAAAGAGCGTCATGTAAAGGCTCAGCACCGTCTGCAAAACCGACAGCCCCAGCGCCGCCATCGAGCCGCCGTTCGTCGCATTCGCGATCGCCGCACCGACGTTCACCACGATGCTCGTACCCGTCAGCACGGCCGCCGGCATGATATTCATCGTCATGTCGTAGCAGGAAAAGCTCCCATGCGCAATGCCGGAAAAGAGTCGGAAAGCGTACTTGCGGAAGACCTGCAAATACCCCTTGGACCAGCGCATCCGCTGCCGCCAGGACTGGGCAAAGCTCGTGGGCTGCTCGTCGTAGAGCACCGCGCCCGCCGCGTAGCCGACCTTGTGTCCGCGCACGACATTATCGATGGTGAACTCGATATCCTCGGTCAGCAGGAAGAAGTTCCAGCCGCCGCACTCCCGCAGCACCTCGTCGGAAAAGAGAAAGCCCGTGCCGGACACGGCGCAACTGCTGCCAAGGCGCATCCGCGCGTTGTTGAGATACTGCGCCTCGCGCAGAAACCACAGCGCGTAGCCCGCAGAGATCCAGTTGTCGCCGTAGTTTTTGGAGTTGCGGTAGCAGGTTACGATCTCATAGCCGGCGGAGTAGACCTTCTCGATCTCGGAGATAAAGTTCGGGTCAAGGATATTGTCGGCATCCAGCACAAGATAGGCGTCGTAATGCCTGTGACCGGGACGCTTGATGCGCTGCAAAAGCTCATTGAGCACGTAGCCCTTACCCACCTGCTCGGTATTGAAGCGCTCATAGACGGTCGCACCGTGCGCGCGGGCCACGCCCGCCGTGTCATCCGTGCAGTTGTCCGCACCGACAAAAATGTCCACGCGGTCCATGGGATAGGTCTGTGCGCGGATGCTGTCGAGCAGTTGCCCGATCACGTTCTCCTCGTTGCGCGCCGCGATGAGCACGGCAATGCGGTGGTATTCGTTCCGACCCTCAAATTTTCTTCGCCGCAGCAGCGCCACAGCCACATAATAAAACTGATAGGAATAGCACAGGAAAAAGAGCGCCATGATGACGGCGTTGATGGTTTCGATGGTACGCATAGCATATCTCCTCATCCGCTGCGTTTTCGTCCGCAGCGTCATTCTCGCTCCCCACTCTGGAAAGCTGAGATAGTTATACCATGCCTTCTTTGCGATTCTGCGTAGGAAATCCTTAACTAATCTCTAACATCAGCCGCAAAAAATGTTAAGGCGATCCAACGGGGCCGTTCGCCTTTTGCCATATAAGCCCCCCTGCGTGCGGCAAAGCAGCATCGATCGATATTCCTCAGCAAAACAAAAGAAGAAGCAAGAGAAAACACAATGCTTTCTCTTGCTTCTTCTGTCAGGCGGCTTCAATTCGGATATTTTGCTACTCCATTCTTCCCTTAAAATATGCTTTAATTATTGTAACAATCTCATCAATAGGATAACCTGCCCTCACAAGGACAGAGCAATATATAGCAACTCGTAATCTTGAATAAATTGCATTCGGAATATCCTGCTCTGTAGATCCAGATGAGTGAGTAATGTCATTTCTCAATCGAACAAGCCATTGAATATCCTTGCGAGTCTGTGCTTCAGAAAGATCCAAGTTTATCTCAGAAAAGCAACTCATTCCTTTGAATCCATCATCAATGACTTCTTTAAATTGTGAGTATATTCTCCATACTTTTTCTCTCGCTGAAAGAGAGATAAATTTGATTGAACTATATGCACTACTGTAGACATCCTCGCTAAGTTGTCCCGAGTGATCGGCTTTGTACTTTTTTACAGTTTCTTTAAGGAGTGAAACAAGCTCTTCTGCATTTGTAGATTCAAACTCATCAGATCTAAACTCGTATTCTACTTCGAAGGCGGTACAAATATCTCGAATTTTATGGCTGTCCACATTAAAGTCGACGTTTGTCCTGGGCAAAAATCCAAGGCGCGGCCTACTGCCGACGTAGCCGATTAACTCGAATAGTTGTCCAACGCGCTCCCCAAGCCAATCAACTTGAAATCTATTGTACGGAATTCCTTGAAATTCGATATTCTCAACTTTTTCACTATTAATTTGACATTTAACGGTCCCAGGTGCCCCGTATATTCCTATGGAAGTTTCTTTATCCCATAAAGAAACTTCCAGATCGGTTACATTAAAATGCCCAGTACAAAAAGAGAGAAAATAACAAGTCGCCTGCCAGCACTCTTCAATTAAAGAAATGCTTTGTGGTGTTTCAAATTCTATTCTTAAAATAGACTGTAGTTTTCCAAGGGAGGTAGTATCATAGTTCTTTCCCCAAGCATCAGTACCGTAAATCCAATCTAACTTATCAAAATTTCTATGAAGTTCCTCGCACTTCGCTCTAAAGGATTCTTCACCATTGCTATCAGGTCTGATTTCTAAAGAATACCCATTGGCAAAAGAAAAAGTACATTTAATCCCCCATATGATAAGGAGGCCGTTAAAAACCTTACTCGTTCCATATTGCATATATAATCACCACCGTATATAGAAAGCTAACCATCTGTATTGGCATGAGTATTTGCTGGCAATAACTGTTAGCGAGTTTTTATGTTATTCCTTGGCAACATCGAGCTGCAGCGTTCTGTGATCCTCCGTCAGCACCTTCATCTGGCTGATGGCAATGGCATTGAGTTTTGCCAGGCGCTCCGTCTGCGGGATTCCTTCGTTGATGAACACTGCATTCAGATTTTCCAGATTGGACAGGCACACGAGTTGTGATACATTCGCGTAGTCCCGAATGTTACCCTTGAGATCCGGATGGGCATCTCGCCACTCCTTCGCGGTCATGCCGAACAGCGCCATATTCAGGGCATCGGCTTCGTTGGCATAGACCAGCGAAATTTGCCGCGCAGACAGCTCCGGCGGAATCAGATTCTCCTTGATGGCATCGGTATGAATCCGATAATTGATCTTGGCAAGGTTGCGCTTGATGTCCCAACCGAGCTGTCTCATCTCCTCGGTCTTGAGTCGTTCAAACTCTTTGACTAAGTAGAGCTTAAACTCCACGGAGATCCATGAGGCAAACTCAAACGCGATTTCCTTATGTGCGTAGGTCCCGCCATAGCGGCCAGCCTTGGAAACAATGCCGATGGCACCAGTCGCATCTACCCATTTCTGTGGCGTCATCACAAAGCTGTTCAGCCCTGCTTGACTTCTAAACGCATCGAATTCGACACGGTTAAAATCTGGATTGTAGAGTGTTTCCCACACACCGAGAAACTCGATGGTGTTTCTATTGCGAAGCCAGTTTTGAATGATGTACCGTGGATTGTCACTATCCTTGATTTTTGCAATGTCTGTCAAGCTGAGAAAATCATCTCTCTTGAGATCCCACTGCACATTGATTTCTGTTCCGTGAACAACCAGCTTATCCATTTTCGCTGCACCTCCTCGCAGTTAATTCTCTCAGCAGCCCTTGGCATCCCGACAGCACATCCCTCCAAGTTGCCTCGAAGTCGTCGGTGTACCACGGGTCGGCAACATCGCGGGGGTGGCCGGTGTAGTCCATCAGGAGGTGCAGTTTGCCGTCTGGGTCGCCGCCGTAGATGCGCTGCATATTCCGCAGGTTCGCGCTGTCCATGCCGATCAGCAGGTCGTACTTGTCGTAGTCCTGGTTGGTGAGTTGCCGCGCCGCGTGACCGTCGCAGGAGATCCCGTGCTCCGCCAGCTTGCGCCGCGCTGGGGGATAGACCGGATTGCCGATCTCCTCCCGGCTGGTGGCCGCCGATTCGATATGGAACTGTGAGGCAAGCCCCGCCTTCTTCACCAAGTCCTTCATCACGAACTCGGCCATTGGGCTGCGGCAAATATTGCCGTGGCAAACGAATAAGATTTTTGTCATTGCTTATATATCCCTTCAAAAACCTCCAAGCCTTGATGTTTCATGGCTTTTGGCGCTTTTCTCATTTTTGCTGTCATGCCGGAAACCTACGCAGATTTCCGTAACTCTACGCAGATTTCCGGGCAAATGGTGTAGTAATTGGTGTAGTGGCTGTGATTGCTTCAACCTGATTTTCTCTGCGGTTCCGGTGCGGCAAACCCTCTAAAATCAATGATCTTTGCCATCTGCTCGGCGGCGCGGTCATAGCTCGCGTGCGTGTAAACATTCAGCGTGACGCCCACATCGGAATGCCCCATGACATACTGCAAGGTCTTGATGTCCATACCAGCATTCGCCATGTTCGTGCAGAAGGTGTGCCGGAACACATGAGGCGTGATGTGCGGCAGCGGCCTGTCCGGGTACAGTTTTTGATACTTCTTCATTGCCCAGCGCATTTCATTCTCGATGTGCAGGGCAACCTTCGGACTGTCGTTCTTGTCCAGCAGAAGAAAACCGCTGTACCCGTCGATGATCGTCTCCGTTTTCACGCGCTTGCGAAGGGAGAGAATGTTTTGCAGACTCCGGTAAACCTCGTCTGTCATGGGAATGTAGCGGCAGCCGCACTCGGTTTTGGTTTTCTCCACATAATACTTGCCGCCGCGCTCCCGGACGAGCTGGTGATCTACCCGGATTTTCCGCCCGGCAAAGTCCAAGTCAGCCTTGGTCAGCCCGCAGAACTCGCTGACGCGCATTCCGGTTCCCAGCAGCACCACAAACTCGTCATAATACTTGCAGTAGGTCTTGTCCGTTCGGACGAAATCCATCCAAAGCTTCTGCTGTTCCTCCGTCATGGCAATGCGCTTCTGTGAGTCATTGGAAACCACATCGATTAGCTTGAAGTCAAAGGGATTCCGACGGATCACATCCTCGTTGTACGCCATCTGGAAAGCCGGTTTGACAACGCCCCGTACGCTGGTAAGGGTACTGTATCCCTTGCCATCCTCATGCAGCTTCATGATCCATTTCTGCGCGTCCGAAACCTTGATGTCCCGGATGGAACGATAGCCGAAATCTTCCTTCTTCACCAGATTCAGCACGAAGTTATAGCCGACTTTGGTATTGTAACGTACGCCTTGCTTGATGCTGATGTAGCGTTCCAGCAGTTGAATGACGTTGATTTTGCCAGCCGCATAATCAATGCCATCGTCGAGCTGCTTCTGGATTTCCTTTTCTTTTTCCCGCAGTTCTTTCAGGTCGGAGGAATACACTGTCTGCCGTTTGCCACGAATGTCTGTGTACCGATATTGATAAATCAGGTCTTTTCTCTGGCTCTCTCCTGTCCGCAGGATGCGTCCCTTGTTGTCTTTTCTCTTTTCGGACATTGTCAAACTCCTTTCCGTGATGGAAAGAGCCTTGATATGACACACTTATTGTATCATATCAAGGCTCCGATTTACACCACAAATTTCAAATAGAATACGCCTGTTCGATGAACTGATCGAACAGGCGGCGTTTGATCAGGCGCTTGTTGCCCACCCAGAGGACGAATTTGCACCGGTCCTCGTTGGTGATCTCGCGCAGTTTGTTGATACCAATGCCGGAGTAAGCCGCAGCCTCCTCCAAGCTCAGATTGCTCTTTTCCCAAATCGGGATTTCCTTCATAGGCAGTTTATCCTCCATACAAAATAGCCAGGCAGGGTGAGGCGGCAACGAAGTCCGGCAACGGAATTCCAAAAACCTCGAAACATACCCAATCTGACGGTTGATTTACGTTTTTCCTCTATTTTTTTGTTGTTTTGGTTGTCAAAGGTAGAAAAAGCCTGACAGGACAGAGATTCTCCCGGCAACCAGCCCGGCAACGGGATAACAACAGACTTTGCAACCAGCAGTGCTTTTCAGAACGGCATCTCGATCTGCTCTGTGATTTCCAAAAATCCGTCCGGGATTTCTGCGGCTTGGTTGCCGCTGCCCGTTGCAGCCTTTTCACGCTTCCAGCCCTTTTGCCTGCCGTACCCTGCAAAGCTGCGGGGATTGGAGAAATACGTCCAGCCGGTCACACACTGGTTCATAATCTCGTTGATCTCGCGGATCTCCCATTGCTTCGGCTCGTCAAAAGCATGGTTCAGCGCCTCCTTGTAAAGCTGCTTGGAACAGACGGTATCGCCCGTGTAGCTGTCCAGAAACGCCTGAATCATGCCCGCTTTCGTGTCCTCCGGCATGAAGTCCTTCTGATGTTCCTTGAGATAACGTACCATTTCCGGGCTGAATGTCAGCTTCCAGCCGCCTGCCCGGTAGATGGTCATCGCCTCCGCCCACACCTGCTGCAAGTAGGATCTAGATGCGGCTTCATCCTCCAAAATGTGAACCTCTGCCTGTTCCGGGCAGACCTGCACCGGCAAAAAGCGACGATTACCGGAGCGGTCGAGGGGCAGGAAGTCCATTGCGTTTGACGTACCGCCGAACACGCATTGCCGCAATCGATCTGCCGGATGGGTTTCATACGGGATTTTGTAGACCTCCTTCTGGCGGCTCAGAAACGACTTGATTTCCTCAATGCTCTTGGCGTTGGCGGTGGCGATCATCTCGGACATTTCAATGATCCAGTGACCTTGCAGCTTGCGGTATACATTTTCATCGTCCAGCTTCCGCAGATCATCAGAAAACCACTCGTCCTTGCCTGCCAGCAGCCGGAAGAAGGTGGACTTTCCCGCGCCCTGACCGCCCACCAGACAGAGCATAACCTCAAATTTGCAGCCGGGGTGAAATGCCCGATGAATCGCACCCAGCAGGAACAGCCGCAGCGCCTGAAAAGTGTACTCGTCTGCTTCCGCGCCGAGAAAATGGTGCAAACAATAGCGGATGCGCTCCGTGCCGTCCCATGTAAGGCTGTTCAGAAAGTCCCTGATCGGGTGATAGCTGTTCTGATGGGCGGCAAGATCGGCGGCATCTATGATTTTCTTCTCACTTGTCAGGGCGTAATTCTCTTCCAGATACAGCCGGATGTACTTCATATCCGTGTCGGTCATGGAGGCGCTGGGGCTTCGGTCGTAGCCGATGGGCTTGACAACGTCGGTGCGGTCGGTCAGCAGATTGTAGGCAATCGCGCCGGAGAGCAGCGGATCGTGCTGAAACACCGTCAGGCAATTCTTGATACTGTTGCGGACACCGCCTTTTTCCGTGGTGTCTAACATGGCTTTGACTTCTTCAACGCTCATCGGCTGTGCCATGCTGCCTGCCTGCATTTTGAGCTGCTGCTTCATCTGCGGCGGCAAGCTCTGCCATTCGCTGCTCAATTTTCCTCACTTCCTCTCCATATTCGATCACAACGGATGCCCGCGCCTGTATATCCCCGCACAGCAGCTCGTCCAGCAGATATTCAACCAGCGAGAGCTTCTGCAATGCCTCCACAAAGCGCGGGTGATAGCCGTTCTCTGGCGTTTGCGGGGCATAATCCTCTTTCCAGCGGCATAACAGCTGGTAATAGTCCAACAGCACACGGGAGCAATAGCGTTCCATGTGCTGATAATTTTGCTCGTCGGTATTCTGTTGTCGTGGTCTATTTGTCTTGCCCGCGCTATCCTCATACGGAATGGCAAAATCCTGTGCCAGCAGAATTGCTGCCTCCTTGCTGCCGATCCCGCGAAGCTGGGAAACGAAGTCGATTACATCCCCGGTAGCCCCGCAGCCAAAGCAGTAATACCGGCGATCCAGCTTCATGCTGGGCGTACTGTCATCGTGGAATGGGCAGCGGCACATTCCGTTTCGCTTCACCCGGATGCCGTATCGCTCCGCAGCCTGCCGGGTGGTCACAGACTGCTTGACGGTTTCAAAAATATTCAATAGGCAATGCCCTCCTTAGCGTTCCATTTCCTGCTTTTTCTGCCGCATCACGGTGTTCTGGCGTTCCTGCTCATGCTGCACCTCGTAGATGTTGTAATGGATCGCCCAGAGCTTTTTTGCGTCGGCATGGAGCGGCGAAAGTTCCGTCTGAATGTCCTTGCAGTCCTGCTCCAACTGCTCACGTTCTCTGCGCCATGCGGTGATGGGCAGCTTGCCGTCCTTGAAATACGGTTTCAGCTTGCGCTCTGCCATGTAGAATGTCCGCAACTCATCGTCGTGTTCAGATTTGTACTTCTGCCGGGATTTCTCAAAGCGGATGGATTTCAGCTTGTCCGCAGCGGGCTTGCCGGATTTGTAATAGTCCACCATGCGCAGCAGCGCGTCCACTTCTTTGATACGAGCTTGCTTTGCGGAAGCAGACTTTTTCAGCGCGTCGATCTTGTCCTGCATGGAATGAAGCGTGTTTTCCAGATCATCCACGGTGTAGAGATTTTTGGATTGTAAAAAGCTGAACGCCTCGGCGTAACGCTGCAAATTGGCGTTCTTCGCCTTATTGCTGTACGCGCTCTTGTTGCGGATGCTGCAATGCAGCGCCAGCAGATCATTCAGCATGGGCGGCTGGGGCTTGGCAAGCTCGGCTTTTACGTCCTTCAGCCAGCCGATCAGCGCGGCGATCTTTTCCTTTGCCTCACGCAGCAGCGCGTTGGTTTTCCGAATGAAGCGGTTGAGATCGCACTTGTCGGTACGGATGCCCTTTGCCTCCATTGCCCGGACGGTGGGACCTTCGTGCTGCGTGGGGATCTGCTCCACGCCCTGACGGGCAAAGCTGCGATGGTCGATGCGACAGTCAAAGCCCTTTTCGGCAAACTTGGCATTGCACATCTCAGCCCATGCATGCCGCCAGGCTTCTAGCGTTTCGGGTTTGCCCCAGTCCGTCGTAGAAATGGCGTTGAACACATAATTGCCTGCCTCGTCCAGAACGCGCTCACCGTGTTCGTCCAGCACATATTCCCGCCGCTGTTTGTTTCCCCACCTGCCGTCCAGCTCAATGGGACGGATGGGACACATGACGTGAAAGTGCGGGTTGGAAATGCTGCCGTCCTCCTTGTCGGATTGATGCACGGCAAAGTCTGTCACCATGCCCCGGCTCACAAAATTGTCCAACAGAAATTGCCTTGCAAGGTCGATGTTCTCCTGCATGGAAAACTCATTCTGCAAGGCAATGTCAAAGCTGTAGGCAAGCTGCGCTTTCTTGCCGCGCTCGGCTTTTTCCACGGCGTTCCAGAGCGTTTCGCGGTCTGCGTATTCTGGCGGGGCGTGTGACGGGAGCAGAATTTCAGAGCAGATCACGCCGCCTTTGCGGGTGTAGTCGCTGATCTCGCCGTAGTATTCGCTGTGCAGCTTTTCCCCGGCACGATAGGCGGCAGCAGCCACGGCAGATTGCCCCGCGCTGCGCTTGATCTGCGTCACATGAAAATGAAAGAGTGCGATATTCAATCACCTCCTGCATGGCGGCTGACAGCTTCCATGAGAAGCCTTTGCGCGTCTGGCAGGGCGAAAACCCGTTCTGCAAAAGTGTAAAACGCGGTTTCGTCCAACTCTTTCGTCTGCGGTGCGACACTCTCGATGGCTGCGCCGCGAGTGATAAGCCGGTGCGCCCGCTTGCGCCGTTCTCCCTTTTCATAGTAGGCGGCGCGGTTTTCAAGACGCTGGATTTTGTGCTGTTCCTGCGCAAGCTGCCGCTCGACCTTTTCTTTCTCCGCTTGCAGCTTCTCAATTTCTTTTTCGTGCATGATTTCAACCTCCTGACTGATAGATGGATAGAAAAAGACCGCCTACATTTTCGGTAGACGGTCTGCGTGATGATATGGAATTTTCAGGCTTTGCGGTGAAAATAGACTGCGCCAGCAAACTGTTTCCACTGCAAAGTGCGCTGGGATAGACGCGCAAGCGTCGCAAGGGGTGCAGCCCCTTGTACGGAACGGAGTGACGCAAAACAGCCCGGACATTTGTCTGTCCGGGCTGTCTGCCTCGCAGAGCGCACATACTCCTATCAGGAGAGTATAGAAGTGCGCCCTTTGTTCCAAAGGGATTATTTTATGTCAATCGCTCCGTTTATTTGTTCTCACTTAATCATTTCAACGCCTTCATTTGTTGGGTAGAATTGAAGCGCATCTTGGACTGTCATAAACGCTCCGGCATCATTCCAGCTATTTGTCATTCGTTTTTCCATTGCTGTCATTGCAGGATATTGGAGCCAGCTTCGTTGATGAGTGTAATTGACCCAACTGCTGATGATATAGCCATCCTGCATCTCAGCAATGGGATAAGCAACATAGCCACGATAATTTTCACCTTGCCTTGGCATAGAAAAAGCGGCAAAAACATCGGTACTTGTTTGCTCTCCCCAGAAAATGCTGTTGGATGTAAAAGTTTGATTGTCAAGAGAATAATAAGGGGCAGCGAAGGTTTCCCCACCCTTGTCATACAGCACACGTCCAGTTACTTCACCGTTAGAAGCCCATCCATCTGAAATATCTCGATATACGGGCCAAAGCTGAATCGACTCTGTTCCGTAAAATCCAGGATCGGTAGTCCAAAGGAAATGATGGAAAATGATCCATCTTTCTCGTTCGCCAGGTATTTGCACTCCAACGCCGGTAATGCGTAACTCTTTTACATCATAGACAGTCTTTTGCTCAATATGGCGTTTCTCTCCATTACTATACTCTGTAGTTACCGTTCTGCCGTCATTCACTGGTTCGTCCGTGATGTCAACGACAACCTGTAAAGCACCATCACAAGCTGCAATGTCTTCTGGCGTGAGATCGTTCAAAACATATTCTGGGAAGCCAAGTTCCGTGAGATGGCTCTTGATTACCTCTACTTCAGTATCTGTCTCTTATACACATCTGACGCTGCCGACGAGCGATCTA
>ENA-OUQP01001963-OUQP01001963.1-human-gut-metagenome-genome-assembly--contig:-NODE-1963-length-12217-cov-3.250123_pt1 | contig 12217 bp, 7 predicted proteins | sample MGYA00237951_ERZ548836 | MGnify/ENA primary metagenome ERZ548836 (study PRJEB26490, sample SAMN05194702) | human gut metagenome | biome: terrestrial biome; feature: human-associated habitat; material...
GAGTATAGCATATCCGGGCGGCCGCCGCAAGAACGCATCGGATGGTTGGAAGGGGCTTTCATAAGCTGCGGAAAGGGCTGAAAAAAGCGCACGGGATAGCCCGTGCGCTTTTTCGTTGTGGGATTCGTAGAAATGGTGTCTTGACGGCCACCGGCGCTTGACGGGGGGAGGGGATTGGAGTAAAATAAGCCCACAAAGGTGGGGTAGGGGAGTTTGCGCCTGCCCCGGAGACGGAGGGGAGAGCATGGAAGGCGGTCTGAAACGGTTTTTCGAGGGCAGCTGGCAGGAGGCGCAGTCTCTGCTGGGCGCACACCGCACAGCGGAGGGCTGGTGCTTCCGGGTCTATGCCCCCAATGCTCGGAGCGTCCGGGTGGCGGGGGACTTCAGCGACTGGCAGGGCCTTGCCATGAACCGCTGGCCGGAGGGCATCTGGGAGACCACGGTGCCGCAGGCCCAAGTGGGGCAGTCCTATAAATATGTGGTGGAGGGCGCCGACGGGCGCACCCGCTGGAAGGCGGATCCCTACGGCGTTTACAGCCAGCTGCGTCCGGCGAACGCCAGCCGTCTGTGGGAGATGGCACCCTATCCGTGGCGGGATGCGGCATGGCGGGAAAAGCGCCGCCGGGAGCCTCTGTGGGAGGGGCCACTCAACATCTACGAGGTGCATCCCGGCTCCTGGCAGCGGCAGGAGGACGGCAGCTTTCTCACCTATCGGCAGCTGGCGGACCGGTTGGCCCCCTATGTGCGGGACATGGGCTATCACGCCGTGGAGCTGCTGCCGGTGACGGAGTATCCGCTGGATGACTCGTGGGGGTATCAGTGTGTGGGGTATTTTGCACCCACCGCCCGCTACGGCACCCCGGAGGATCTGAAATATTTCGTGGATCGGATGCATCGGGCCGGGATCGCCGTGATCCTGGACTGGGTGCCGGCCCACTTCTGCAAGGATGAGCACGGACTCATCGATTTCGACGGCACCTGCCTGTACGAGTACGGCGACCCCCTGAAGCGGGAGCACGCCGGATGGGGGACACGGGTCTTTGACTTCGGCCGGGGCGAGGTGCGGAGCTTCCTGCTGTCCTCGGCGGCGTGGTGGCTGCGGGAGTACCACATGGACGGCCTGCGGGTGGATGCCGTGGCGTCTATGCTGTATCTGGACTATGACCGGCAGGAGTGGCGGCCCAACGTCTACGGCGGCCACGAGAATCTGGAGGCCATCTCCTTTTTGCAGGATCTGAATCGGATGGCCGCCGCCATGGATCCGCCGGCCCTGACGGCGGCGGAGGAGTCCACGGCGTGGCCCAAGGTCACATGGCCCGTAGAGGAGGGAGGTCTGGGCTTCGACCTCAAGTGGAACATGGGGTGGATGAACGACATCTGCCACTATCTGAAAATGGATCCGTGGTTCCGCCAGTACCACCACAAGGATGTGACCTTCTCCATGGTGTACGCCTTCTCGGAGCGGTTCGTGCTGCCGGTGTCCCACGACGAGGTGGTTCACATGAAGGGCTCCCTCCGGGGGAAGATGCCCGGCGACGACTGGCGGCAGCTGGCGGGGGTGCGGGGCTTTTACCTGTACCTGCTGGCGCACCCCGGCAAGAAGCTGACCTTCATGGGGACGGAACTGGCCCAATGGCACGAGTGGGATTTCGCCGGACAGCTGGACTGGTATCTGCTGGAGCAGGAGGACTGCCGCCGGACTCATGAATGTATCCGGGAGCTGAACCGCTTTTATCGGAAAAACCGGCCCCTGTGGGAGAACGACAGCGACTGGAATGGCTTCGAGTGGCTGGTGGCCGATGACAACCGCAGCAACGTCATCGTGTTCCTGCGGCGGGATCGGGCGGGCCATGAGCTGGTCTGTGCGGTGAATTTCTCCCCGGAGGCGTGGGAGGACTACCGCTTCGGCGTGCCGGGGGGCAAGCGGTATTATGAAGAGGTGTTCAACACCGACAGCCTCCAGTGGGGCGGCTCCGGTGTGTGCAATGAGGGGCTGCTGACCGTGGAGGACGTTCCCTCCCACGGGCGGGAAAGGTCCCTGAGGATCAGGATCCCGCCGCTGGGCGGGGTGATCCTCAAGGGCCGGTCCAGGCGGCCCGCAGAACCGAAAAACGGAACGGAGGGACGGACATGAAAAAAGAATGTGTCGCCATGCTTCTGGCCGGCGGACAGGGGAGCCGGCTGTATGTGCTTACCGGCGACATGGCAAAGCCTGCGGTACCCTTTGGCGGGAAGTTCCGCATCATTGATTTTCCCCTGTCCAACTGCGCCAACTCCGGTATTGACACCGTGGGCGTGCTGACCCAGTACCGGCCGCTGGAGCTCAACAGCTACATCGGCAACGGTCAGCCGTGGGAGCTGGACCGGCTGGACGGCGGCGTTCACATTCTGCCGCCCTACCAGAGCGCCACCGGCGCCAGCTGGTACAAGGGGACGGCCAACGCCATCTATCAGAACATCGGCTTTGTGGATCTGTACGATCCGGAGTATGTGGCGGTGCTCTCCGGCGACCACATCTATAAGATGGACTATGCCGTGATGCTGCGCCGCCACAAGGAGACCGGGGCTGCCTGCACCATCGCCGTGATGGAGGTGCCGTGGGCGGAGGCCAGCCGCTTCGGTATCATGTCGGTGGACGGGGAGGACCGCATCACGGAGTTTGCCGAGAAGCCCAAGGAGCCAAAGAGCAATCTGGCGTCGATGGGTATTTATATCTTCACATGGAGCAAGCTGCGGGAGTATCTGGTGGCCGACGAGGCGGACCCCACCTCGGAAAACGACTTCGGCAAGAACATCATCCCCGCCATGCTGGCGGCGGGGGAGCGGATGACCGCATGGCGCTTTGACGGCTACTGGAAGGACGTGGGGACGCTGGTGTCCCTGTGGGACGCCAACATGGATATGCTGAGTCCCGGCTCCGGACTGAACCTGCTGGATCGCCGGTGGCCTATTTACAGCCGCACGCCCTCCTGCCCCCCGGCCTATGTGGGATCCAAGGCGGACATCGGCAACAGCGTCGTGGCCAAGGGCTGCGAGGTGCTGGGCGAGGTGAAGAACAGCGTCCTCAGCTACAACACCCAGGTGGGGGAGGGGGCCGTCGTCTCTTACTCCGTGCTGATGCCCGGCGCCGTGGTGGAGTCGGGAGCCGTGGTGCAGTACGCCATCGTGGGTGAGAGCTGCCGCATCGGCAGGGACGCTCAGGTGGGCGCTCCGCCGGAGACGGCACAGGATCCGGATGACTGGGGCGTGGCGGTGCTGGGACCCGGTACCGTGATAGGGGACGGGGAGATCGTCCCCGCCAAGACTCTGCTGGACCGGCATCACGGGGAGGTGAAGGCATGAACCACACCATGCACGGCATCATCTTTTCTTACGGAAAGCCCACGGGGCTGGGGGATCTGATCGCCCACCGCATCCCCGGCTCCATGCCCTTTGGCGGCAACTACCGGGTGGTGGACTTTATGCTCTCCAGCATGGTCAACGCCGGGATCCACGATGTGGGCGTCATCATGCACGGCAAGTGCCAGAGTATGCTGGATCATCTGGGCAACGGCCGCAGCTGGGATCTGAGCCGCAATCGGGGCGGGCTGACGCTGCTGCCGGCCTTCGCCTATGCCGAGAGCCGCACCTCCGCCGGACGCTTCCGGGGGAAGGTGGAGGCACTGGGCTGCGTGCTGGAGTACCTACGGGAGATCAGGCAGGAGTATGTGGTGCTGGCGGACAGCGATCTGGTCATCAATCTGCCGCTGGAGCAGGTATTGCAGGAGCACATCGCCTCCGGGGCCGACCTGACGGAGGTTTGTACGGCGGAGCCCGGCGACCCCAGCGATACCTATCTGGAGATGGATGAACAGGGCCGCATCGTGGATGTGGCCTACGACGTCCACACCCCGGCGGGTTACCGCTGCCTGAACGTGTGCATCCTGCGGCGGGAGCTGCTGGTGCAGCTGGTGGAGGAGTGCATGGCCCACAACCGGTACAGCTTCCGCCACCACATTTTACAGGATCAGAAGGATCGGCTGCATCTGCACGCCTATGTGTGGCAGGGGTATGCCGCCCGCATCGATACGGTACAGACCTACTACCGCCGCAGCATGGAGCTGCTGGACCCGGCGCAGCGGCGGCTGCTGTTCGACCCCCGGCGGCCCATTCTGGCCAAGGAGAACGATGCGCCTCCGGCGTATCTGGACCCTGCCGGGGTGTGCGAGAACTCCCTCATTGCCGATGGCTGCGATATTCAGGGCAGCGTGAAAAACTGCATTCTGTTTCGGGGTGTCCGGGTAGAGAAGGGAGCGCAGGTGGAGAACTGCGTGCTCTTTAAGGGCACGGTGGTGAAAAAGGATGCCACCCTGCGCTGCGTCATTGCCGACAAGGCTGTGACCATCCGGGAGGGACGCACCCTCATTGGAGACGAGAGCTATCCTGTGGTGGTGGCCCGCAACGCCACCGTATAAACGAATCACGTCCCTCCCCGCAGGCTGCGGGGAGGGGCCACAAGGAGGTAACGGCATGGATATCTTATATGTGACCAGCGAGGCGGCTCCCTTCTGCAAGACCGGAGGTCTTGCGGATGTGCTGGGAAGTCTCCCGCCGGCGGTGGCTGCCGGTGGGGATCGTGCGGCGGTGATCCTGCCGCTGTACGGGCAAGTTTCGGACGCATGGAGAGAGAAAATGCGCTGGCACGGCTATACCTATGTGGACCTGGCGTGGCGGCATGAGTACTGCGGCCTGCTCTCGCTGGAGTATCGGGGCGTCGTCTGGTATTTTCTGGATAACGAGCGGTACTTCCGCCGTGGGGCGCTGTATGGCCAGATGGACGATGGAGAGCGGTTTGCCTTCTTTTCCAAGGCGGTGGTGTCGGTGCTTCCCATGCTGGAGTGGCGGCCGGAGGTGATCCACTGCAACGACTGGCAGACTGCACTGGTGCCGATTTACTTGAAAACTGTGGCTGAAAACGTTTCCACCGTGTTCACCATTCACAACATCGAGTATCAGGGCAAGTACGGCGCCGACACGGTGGAGGATCTTTTCGGCCTGAACCGGGGAGACTGGTATGAGAGCGGCGTTCTACAGATGGATGGGTGCGTGAACCTCATGAAGGGGGCCATGGTGACGGCGGACGCCGTGACCACCGTCAGCCCCACCTACGCCGCCCAGCTGCGGGAGAGCGCCTATGCCGCCGGACTGGACAGCGTGGTGCGCAGCATCCAGTGGAAATTCTCCGGCGTGCTCAACGGCATCGATATGGTGAGCTATGACCCGGAGTGCGACCCCGATCTGCCCGCCCGATACACGGCGGCGGAGTCGGAGGGGAAGACCTTATGCAAGGCGGCACTTCAGCAGGAGCTGGGCCTTGCTCAGGAGGAGGGGACACCGGTCCTCTCTATGGTGACCCGGCTGGTGGGACACAAGGGCGTGGATCTGGTGTGTCAGGCGCTGGATGGCATCATGGCCACCGGCTGTCAGCTGGTGGTGCTGGGCAGCGGTGACGGTGGATATGAGAATTTCTTCCGCCACGCTCAGAACCGCTATCCGGGACGGCTGTGTGCCTGGATCGGCTACAACGAAGGCCTGTCCCGCCGCATCTATGCTGGCAGCGACCTGTTTCTGATGCCCTCTAAGAGCGAGCCTTGCGGCCTGTCACAGATGATCGCCATGCGCTATGGCGCTGTACCCATCGTCCGGCAGACCGGCGGTCTCAACGACACCGTCCGGTCCTGTCAGGTGGGGCAGCCCGACGGCAACGGCTATGTCTTTGCCGCCTACGACGCCGGGGCCATGCTGGACACCATCGGGCAGGCGGTGGGCCTGTACCACGGCGATGCAGAGGGCTTCCGCATGGTGCGGCGGCGGGGCATGGAGGGCGATTTCAGCTGGGATCGCAGCGCCGGGGCCTACCGGAATATTTATGGAAAGCTGCTGGGGCGGTAAGCCCCGGATGCAATACAGGAGGATATCTATGACTTATACGAAGGAAACATTGCAGGAGGCCATCGTGCAGAAACTGCGGCTGAACTACGGCTGCACGGAGAAGCAGGCCACCGACGGAGAGATCATGAAGGCCTGCGCTCTGGTGCTGCGGGACATCATGGCCGAGCGGGGGGTGCGTACCCGTGAGGAGGTGGACAGTCAGGAGAAGCGGAAGGTCCACTATATGTCCATGGAGTTTCTCATGGGACGCAGCCTGATGAAGAACGCCTACAATCTGGAGCTGCTGGAGCCGCTGACAGGGGCCGTGGAGGCGCTGGGCTTCAAGGCGGCGGACATCTTCGACATGGAGCCGGATGCCGGTCTCGGCAACGGCGGTCTGGGCCGTCTGGCGGCCTGCTATCTGGACAGCATGACCACGCTGGAGATCCCCGCCACCGGCTACTCCATCTGCTACGAGCTGGGTATCTTCAAGCAGAAGATCGTGGACGGCCAGCAGGTGGAGCTGCCCGACGACTGGAAGAATCTGGGCGATGCGTGGCTCATGCCCAAGCCGCAGGAGACGGAGGAGGTCCACTTCGGCGGCAAGGTCCGCACCCGGTGGGACAACGGCCACCTGATGGTGGTGCATGAGGACTATACCCGTGTGCTGGCGGTGCCGTGCGACATGGAGATCGCCGGGTACGACACCCAGCAGGTGAACACCCTGCGGCTGTGGGACGCCAAGAGCCCCAAGCCCATCGACATGAAGCTGTTCAGCGAGGGGCAGTACCTGCGGGCCGGGGAGGAGCGGGCCATGGCGGACGTCATCTCCAAGGTGCTGTATCCGGAGGACAACCACTATGAGGGCAAGTCCCTGCGGCTGAAGCAGCAGTATTTCTTCGTTTCGGCCACCATGCAGTCCATCACACGGCAGCACATCCAGACCTACGGCACCCTGAAAAACTTCCACGAGAAGAACGTCATCCAGATCAACGACACCCATCCGGCGCTGGTGATCCCGGAGCTGATGCGTATTCTGGTGGACGATGCGGGCCTTTCCTGGGACGAGGCGTGGCACATTACCACCTGCTCCGTGGCCTACACCAACCACACGGTACTGGCGGAGGCGCTGGAGTGCTGGCCCCAGCAGCTGTTCGAGACGCTGTTGCCCCGTGTGTGGCAGATCCTGCAGGAGATCGCCCGCCGCTGGCAGGAGAAGGTGGAGAGCTTCTATCACGACCCCGAAAAGACCGCCAAGATGGCGGTCATCTGGGACGGCGTGGTGCGGATGGCCAACCTCTGCATCGCCGGCGGTATGGCCATCAACGGCGTGTCCGCTCTGCACTCGGATATCCTGCGCCATGATGTGTTCCGGGACGCCTGCCGAATGGAGCCGGAGAAGTTCAAGAACGTCACCAACGGCGTGGATCATCGCCGCTGGCTCAGCCAGATCAACCCCGGTCTGGACGGGTTGATCCGGGAGCTCATCGGGGACGGTTATCTGACCCATGCGGGCCATTTGCAGGAACTGGACCCCTATGCTGAGGATGGGGCGGTGCTGGCCCGGCTGGAGGAGATCAAGCGCTGCAACAAGGAGACCTTTGCCCGGTGGGCCCACCGACAGCAAGGGGTGCAGCTGAACACGGACGCTATCTTCAACGTGCAGGTGAAGCGGCTTCACGAGTATAAACGGCAGCTGCTGAACGTACTGCACATCATCGCCCTGTACCAGCAGCTGCAGGACGACCCGGACATGGACTTCCCACCACAGACCTTCCTCTTTGGCGCCAAAGCCGCTCCCGGCTATGCCGTAGCCAAGCGCATCATCCGTCTCATCAACTCTCTGGCGGATCAGGTGAACAACGACCCCATCTGCAAGGGGAAGCTGCAGGTGGTATTTCTGGAGAATTACCGGGTCTCCATGGCGGAGATGCTGATGCCCGCCAGCGAGGTGAGTCAGCAGATCTCCACCGCCGGCAAGGAGGCCAGCGGCACCGGCAACATGAAGTTCATGATGAACGGTGCCCTCACCGTGGGTACTTTGGACGGAGCCAACGTGGAGATGCACGATGTGCTGGGCGATGAGAACATGTTCCTCTTCGGCCTCCATGCCGATCAGGCCGCTACCCTGAAGCGGGAGGGTTATGTGCCCCAGCGCTATATCAGCCACGATCCCCAGATGGAGCGGTGCCTGAATGCCCTGCGGAAGGGCTTCCGGGACGGCGTCAGCTACGAGGACCTCTACCAGCGGCTCATCAGCCAGGACGAGTACCTCCTGCTGGCGGACTACCGGGCCTATTGCGACGCCGAGCGCCGCATGGCAGAGACCTATGAAAACCGGGAGACCTGGAACCGCATGAGTCTCCACAACATCGCCCGCAGCGGCATCTTCGCCGCCGACCGTGCTGTGGCGGAATATGCCGACAACATCTGGGACGTTCCCCACAGATAATCAGATTTGATCCACTATCAGCGCCGCCCTTTTGGGCGGCGCTGATATTTTTCACTCCTTCTGCCTTTGGAGTGTCCGCGAAGGGGAAAGTATTTAGATAAATTTCTAAATACCTGTTGACAGCCTGCGGGACATGTGCTATTTTCTATTTAGAAAATTTTCTAAATACTATGCGAGGGAGGGCTGCGGATGGCCTTTGCAGAGACCTTCAAGGCGCTGTCGGACCCGGTGCGGCGAGAAATTCTGAACCTGCTGAAGGGCGGGCGTCTGACGGCGGGCGAGATCGCCGGGCAGTTTGACATGACGGCGGCCACCGTGTCCTATCATTTATCCCAGTTGAAAAAAGCCGGTTTGATTTTCGAGAGCCGGGAGAAGAATTTCATCTATTACAGTCTCAACGCCTCCGTTTTGGAGGAGGTGCTACTGTGGTTACAGGATTTGAAGGGGGAAGGAAAAGAATGAAGAACAACAAGAGGGAAATGCTGCTGACTTCGCTGGTCTGCCTGCTGCCGCTGTTCGCGGGCGCGGCGCTCTACCCGCGTTTGCCGGAGACCATGGCGACACATTGGGACTTTTCCGGCAACGCAAACGGCTGGTCATCGCGTGCCGCCACTGTGTTCGGCCTGCCGCTGTTTATTTTGGCACTGCATCTCGTCTGCTTTTACGCCGAGAGCCGTGAGACGAAGAAAAATAGGAATCCTGTATTGCGGACGGTGCTGCTGTGGTTCTGCCCGGCCGTATCGCTGCTCGGCGGGGCGGTCACCCTCGGCACAGGGCTGGGCTATGAGATGCACATCAGCACCGTGGTGCCGGTGTTCGTGGGACTGCTGTTCCTGATCCTTGGTAACTACCTGCCGAAGATCCGGCAGAACCGCACCATGGGCATCAAGCTGCCGTGGACGCTGCAAAGCGAGGAAAACTGGACCCGGACCCACCGATTGAGCGGCTTTTTGTGGGTGCTGTGCGGTCTTGTGATGATCCCCCTCTCCCTGCTGCGGCTGTGGAGCGGCTGGCTGTTTGGGGCGCTGCTGGCGGTGATGGTTCTGATCCCTACCGTCTATTCCTACGCGCTTCACAGAAAGGGCATCTGACACAGAATAAAAGCGAGAACCCCCTGCGAAATGGATGCGTCCATTCCGCAGGGGGTCATTTCTTGCTGTTTTTGCGTCGATCCTGATGTTACACAGAGAACAGCAGGTCGCTGTATACCGGGAAGGGCCACCGCTCGGCGGGGGTCAGCTCCTCCAGCCGGTCCGCCAGTTCACGGGCCTTTTCCATATCCGGGATCAGGTGATCATGGCTGTAAGCCATGGCCTTCTTCGCGTCTGCCGGGATCTTACTGAGGTCCCGCTCCATTTTTTCCGTGGCGGCATAGAGCTTATCCGTCAGCTGGCCCATTTCACGGGCCACGGCGTCATCCGCCTTGTGGCTGACGCCCATCTGCTCCTTCTTCCAGCCCCGCTCGCACAGCTCCGCCGTCACCGCGGATACGGCGGGCAGGATCTGCCGCCGCAGCATATCCGCCATGGTCCGGGCCTCGATGGTCAGGACCGTGGTGTAGTTCTCGATGTGGATCTCCGCCCGGGCGTTGATCTCCTCTTTCGTGTAAATCCCATGCTTGACGAAGAGGTCCACGTTTTTCTTGGCGGTGTAGACCGGCAGAGCGTCCGCTGCGGATTTCAGGTTGCTGAGGCCACGCTTTTCCGCCTCGGCAATCCAGGCATCATCATATCCGTTGCCGTTGAAGATAATTCTCTGATGCTTTTCCAGATCCGACTGGAAATTCTTGGACTTTTCCAGTTGGTCGGCAAACTGCTGCAATTCCTCCGCCATGATGGTGTTCAAAGCAATGTTGGGACCGGAGATAGACTGGCTGGAGCCAAGCATCCGGAACTCAAACTTATTGCCGGTGAAGGCCATGGGAGAGGTGCGGTTCCGGTCCGTGTTGTCCTGGGGAATGGGGGGCATGGCGTCCACGCCGATCTGGAGGGTGCGTTTGCCGGCCTCCTTGAACTCCGTACCGCGGATGATGGACTGCACGATGGCATCCAGTTCGTCACCCAGAAAGATGGAGAGGACTGCGGGAGGTGCTTCGGAAGCGCCCAAACGGTGATCGTTGCCGGGAAATGCCACCGTAGCCCGCAGGAAGTCCTGATACTCGTCCACGCCCTTGACAAAGGCCGCCAGGAACAGCAGGAACTGGGCGTTCTGGCTGGGAGTCTTGCCGGGCTTGAAGAGGTTCTTGCCTGTGTCGGTGTTCAGGGACCAGTTATCGTGCTTGCCGGAGCCGTTGACACCGGCAAAGGGCTTTTCATCCAGAAGGCATACCAGATCGTGCTTTTCCGCGATCTTTTTCATGACCTCCATGGTGAGCTGGTTGTGGTCACAGGCTGTGTTGGCGTCTGTATAGACGGGGGCCATCTCGTGCTGAGCGGGGGCCGCCTCATTGTGCTTGGTCTTGCTGTAAATACCCAAAGCCCAGAGGTTTTCGTCCAGATCCTTCATGAAGGCTGCTACCCGGGGACGGATGGCACCGTAATAGTGGTCATCCAGCTCCTGACCGCGGGGAGGCTTGGCGCCGAAGAGGGTGCGGCCGGTCATCCGCAGGTCCTCCCGCTGGTTGTACATCTTCTTATCCACCAGGAAGTACTCCTGCTCCGGGCCAACGCAGGGCGTGACCTTGCGGGTCTCCGTGTCTCCGAACAGCCGGAGGATCCGGATGGCCTGACGGCTCACGTCCTCCATGGACCGCAGCAGAGGCGTCTTTTTGTCCAGCGCGTGACCGCCGTAGGAGCACAGGATGGTGGGGATGCAGAGGGTGCCCTCCTTGATAAAGGCAAAGGAGGAGGGGTCCCAAGCGGTGTAGCCGCGGGCCTCAAAGGTGGCCCGCAGGCCGCCGGAGGGGAAGGAGGAGGCATCCGCCTCGCCCCGAACCAGATTCTTGCCGGAAAACTCCAGAATGACCCGGCCGTGGTCGCTGGGAGCGATAAAGCTGTCATGCTTTTCCGCCGTGAAGCCAGTCATCGGCTGGAACCAGTGGGTATAGTGGGTGCAGCCCCGCTCCACCGCCCAGGTCTTCATGGCCCCGGCAATCTCGTTGGCGGCAGCCAATTCCAGAGATGCTCCATCGGTGACGCAGCGCTTCCACGCCTGATAGCAGGCGCCGGACAGCCGCTCCTTCATGGTTTCCTCATTGAATACTCTGCTGCCAAACAGTTCGGGCAGTTTCAGCTCGCTCATGGCGGTCCCTCCGTTCAAGACGATAAAATATCAAGTTTATCCTACCATAAATTCATGTAAACGCAAGAAAAACATTGAAAAATCTCACAATATGAAACTGAGTGTATCACGGGGCCGTCCTCCTGTCAAACGGTAAACTGCACAAATGCGGCTCCGCCCGGCGGCTTGGGTCTGTCTGCGGTTTTTTTTACCTTTTCTTCCCCGGCATCTTTCCAAAACCGACGGCCTGTGCTATACTTTTACTTGTATGTTTAAAAACAAAAGATAAGGGGCGTTCATCATGGGAGCCATTGGGTTTGACAATCAAAAATATCTCACTACGCAGTCTGAACAGATCAAAAAGCGGATCCACCAGTTCGGCGGGAAGCTGTATCTGGAATTCGGCGGGAAGCTGTTTGACGACTATCATGCCTCCCGGGTACTGCCGGGCTTTGAACCGGACAGCAAGATCCGGATGCTTCAGCAGTTGAAGGATGATGTGGAGATCGTCATCGCCATCAACGCCGGGGACATTGAGAAGAATAAAATGCGGGGGGATCTGGGCATCACCTATGATGAGGATGTCCTCCGCCTGATTGATATTTTCCGGGACATGGGGCTGTATGTGGGCAGCGT
>ENA-OUQP01001968-OUQP01001968.1-human-gut-metagenome-genome-assembly--contig:-NODE-1968-length-12190-cov-5.922703_pt1 | contig 12190 bp, 12 predicted proteins | sample MGYA00237951_ERZ548836 | MGnify/ENA primary metagenome ERZ548836 (study PRJEB26490, sample SAMN05194702) | human gut metagenome | biome: terrestrial biome; feature: human-associated habitat; material...
TACACATTTGCGCACCACGCGTTTTGCTCTTAAAAGTTGCAAAAAAGCCTTGAAAACTTACGTTTTCAAGGCTTTTAGTTGGTCCGAGTGGCGAGATTCGAACTCGTCGATAGGCAAAACGGGGTGTGATACCCCTTATTTTTTTGTGCTGTGACATGCGCTTTTCAAGGGATCAAGTGTCAATTCATGCCTCTTGATGTTACCGACCGGCAGACTCTAAAGGGAAAATTAAAGGGAAAAATGTGGGAATCTGAGGACGCTTTGGTTCTGTATTTAATAAACAATTACATCGACTTTCATATAGTTATATCAACGTTTACTACGATATACAAATTTATCGGAAGCAATGATAGGATACACCATTATTTTTAACTCCTTTCTTAAAACAGATAAACGATGTCATTAGGAACTTCGATAGGATTGTAGTTGGAAAGATCATCACCAACAATACTACACTGAGTACTTGCATATTCAATCTGCCAAACATCGAAGGCATCATCATCATTTTCAGTACGATTGGTAGAGGTGAATGTAACGATAACTCCATCGCCTAGAAGAATATGGCTATGACTTGTTTCCTCAAACAGAATGCATGGAGCATTATTACTAGCATTGAAAGTCCATACCTGAAGAGGGGTATCGATATACTGAGCGAAGACTACAAGTTCGTTAATCCCGTCTCCATTTAAGTCCATGATATAATAGCCAAGTTCATCAGGACTAAAACTGCAGGCATATGCATTTACATATTCAGTAGACTTCCAATCAGTAACACTAGCATTGGAATTGATCAAGGTTCTATAGTTATTGATGATCGAAGCATACTCATCGATATCTGGAGAGTCATAATAAGAAGACTCATCAGCCGATGTATATTCATTTTGGAATTGATCATCATTCATGAAGCCTTCATAGTTATCATTAAACATGAAGCATTCACCATCAGAGGTTGTAACGCACAGATATCTGGATTGGTCTCCTTCATTACCATTAATGGTCATGAACTTTTTATAGAATAGGCCGCTTTCCTTAACCATAAAGGTATATTCTTCGCCATCTTTACTAGTGCACTTATACCTACCAGTATGAGTTTTACCATCATCTAAAGTTGTCCATTCGATGTTGTAACCTCTGCCAAAACTCAATGCGATAATATCATTGCCATCATCATCGCCAATGGTATAACTATCACCTTCATTGAAGAACATGACATAGCTACCAACCTCACCAACAAGCTGCTTGTTGAGAACTCCTGTAGAACTCAGAAGAAATGCAATAAGAATAATTGCACCAAGAACCAACTCAATGATGCTCTTGACCGTTGATTTCTTCTTAGGAAGTTCTTCACTTGTGCCTTGCACTTTAGTGTCTTCTGATACTTCTTCTACCTGAGTCATTTTAGAATCAGGAGCAACAGATGGCTCAGACCTGATCTCTTCAGGGATAGCAGGCTCTTTAGCAGAGGGATCATCGATTAACTGAGCACCACAAGAAGAACAGAACTTAGCTCCATCAGGGACTTTAGCACCGCATTTGAAACAATACATGATAGCTTCTCCTAAATTATATTTTGATGTGAGATAAAGGACTTGCAGCAGACAAGCAACCGCAAGAAGAATGTGCATAACGCATACCCGCAAAATGTGCCTGTAATTAGTCTGCGCCAGTTAGTAGATTCCAGAATATCTAAGTATTGCAGAAGCCAGTCAAGAAACATGACGGCACAAAAACTGACTAAGATCACAGCAGGTAAAGATAGTATTCTGTACAGGATCAACGCGCTGCACTGCCCGATCAACACGCCGGTACAGCGAGCACATACAGGGAATTGATGCCCGTTGATAAAAAAACTCCGGTCTGGACGCTGGTGGCATCCTGCATGTTTTCCGAAACTCATGCAGGAATGGTAGAACTTACTGCTCACGTTCAGTCACCAAGCCAAGAATTTAACAGTGGGACTCCGAACAGGCCGAGCGCTATCACGATCACGGTAGCGATTGCAATAGAGGATAAGCAGTCCTTCTTCTGCTCAGGCGTCAGGAAGTTGATTAAAGGTTCTCCCAGTTCTTTTGATATCTCGCTATGAACAGCAGCAAGCCCGAGCGCGGGAACCGCCGCCATAATATACGCAAGGATACCAAAACTAAATAGGTACTTTGCAACAATCAATACAATCGCAGCGGCAACCGCACTTCCATAGATTCCATCAGTTGCAATTTCCCACTTTTTTAACGCATCAGCAAGGGCGATATGAGCTTTTCCACATTTTTTGCACACCCACCACAATTCACTTTTTGATTCCACTTTAGAGCCTTTACCGCACAAGCCGCACAACAGTCCAAACGGCCCAAGCAGGAGCATACCGCAGCAACCGCTTCCCCAACCATAGCTTTTGTTCGTAACGGTAGTTTCGTTCTTTTGCAGAGGGTGGCAATCAGGTTCCCCGCAAAAGGGGCAAACCGTATCGTTACGAGTCTTCGCGGCAGATTCATCCAAGAGTCCCGCCCCAAATGCAAGCGCATCTTTTCCTAAATCGTCGTCTGACTTCTGCTCAGGATCTTCGGCCTCGGAAGATAACTCTTGTCCACACTGATGACAGAATTTTGCATCTGCCGTGTTACTCACACCGCAATTTTTGCAAATGGGATGTGTCAGATCAACAGGGGGATCTTCGGAATGCTGTACATCGTCCGAGCTCAGTTCTTGACCGCATTGAAAACAGAACTTGGATTCATTGGAGTTGTCAGCTCCGCAGTGCTTACATTTCATGGTTTTCTCTCTCCTCAAAAAATGAAGTATTCTCGGTCTATTTAATCATCTTTTTTATAAGAATAGCTCATATTTATGGTACTGTCAACAAAGAATATGCCAAAGATGATTATGAGAGGGCGACACGGTGCGGCTATACACGTTAGACGGCAAATGCAATATCTCCGGCGAGCGGATTAAGTCTGCACGCACCAAAGCAAAACTGACACAGGATCAGCTTGCGGCACGGCTGCAAGTAGCGGGCCTGCAAATGGGCCAAATGGCAATCAGCAGAATTGAAAGCGGTAAACGCCTTGTCCCTGACTTTGAGCTTCCTATCATTGCGGAAGCATTAAATGTATCAACAGATTGGCTGCTCGGCATAGAAAAAGAATGACCACTTCCGTGACATAGACGGAAGTGGTCTTTTTATTCGAAACGGTGCTCTATCTCAACTATATACTATTGTTATGAGACGCTGCGGATCTGTCCGTGGCGCTATCTTTATTTATGGAGGAATCTTATGCGAATTCTGATCGTTGAACCTGGCTCTGAGCCTTATCCCGCCGAGATTGGCGATTCTCTCGAAGCAATGCAAGGTGTTGTCGGTGGACTGATCGACGCCGTGTATCCATTCGAAGAACCCATTGCATTGATCTGTAACGACGAGGGGTGCTTGCTGAATTTGCCGACCAACCGGCCATTAGTCAATCCTGAAACGGGTGAAATATATGACGTTGTGCAAGGGACATTTTTTCTGTGTGGTGCACCGGCAAACAGTGAACACTTCACATCCCTAACAGAAGAAGAACTTACCAAGTTTAGCAAGGAGTTTTCCTTGTCAAAGCTCTTCTATTTGTTGAGTTTCACTTAATTTAAGGAGGAAGTTGAAAATGGCGAGAAAGACAAGATCAAAAGTAAAATATCGTGCACGTGGAAACAGTGTCGATTTTACTTGCGCGGTCATCGTACACAAAGAAAAATACCGCCACAAAGCGCATTGCAGCGCCCGTGGCGGCAGGAAAAATTAAGGAGGATAACCACATGGACATGAGCTTCGTTGCGGCAGGAATGGTTTTGACGCTGTTTGTTTTATTCGTTGCGGAGGGAATCTGCGCAGCTATCCGAAAGGAGTGAACCATGCCGATTTTTTGGGCTGTGGTTGGGACACCGATCTACGACTTCGCAGCGGGATGCGTACTTGGCGGAAACGTCTACCTCCTTGTGCGCGGCGGCAAAAGTGCGCTGCGAGGGAAGAAAAAATAGCATGACAGAGGGGATAAGGAGAGGGAACATTCCGCAGGCCCAAAGCCGACGCGTTGCGCGGCTTCGAGCCTCGTCCCCTCTCCTTCGCGCTGCGGCGCTCATCCTCACCCCTCACGGGATAAATACATTTTTCTGTTCCTCCGTTCCGGTGTTCTCCCCCGTTTTTCTTTTTCTATCAAGGAAAACAAGGGTTTTTGAGGGTGGAACGCGGAACGTGGAACAGGAGGTGAGACGGCCTGTGAAGTACGTAAACTCTTTTGAGGACAGATTTGGAGAAATTCCCGCCTTTCAAAAAAGTCGTTTCTATAAAACTTTTTTGTGCAAGTTAGCCAAAGCCGTTAACCGTGTGGAATTTCATTGGAACAAGCATCCTCATTGTCACAGAATCCCGCTACTTGGAGAAGTAGCAACGCCAAACGCCGCGTCTTATAGTCGCTCGCTGTGATTGAAATGAAGATATCAATCACATCAGGGAATACTTTATCCACGTCCTCGAAAAGCGCATAACCGCATGCCTTATTCACGCGGATCATGTTATCAGTGGGAACAGATGACTTTTTTGAGAATGCTGTCGCCGCTTTCTTTGTCGCATCGGTATAAGATAAAATTTTGAAAGCCGGTGCATTTCTGAAAACACCAACCATCTTTTGCTGAACTCTGCGTTCGCTCTCGGACAGCCGAAAAAACTGTATAAGTAGGGCAATATCCGTCTCTCTTACACGGTCAAGTGCTGCCATGTGATCTACAATATAAAATGCGCGACCTCGAGATGAACGACTGAAGAACTGCATCGGCTCTTTCATATCATCTGATAATCCCAGCAAAACTTCTGGTGGACGCTGATAGAAGGCGCACAGCAAAAGGAGACGGCTACGGTCGATCTTCTTGCGTTTTCCTTCTTCAATTTCAAAGAGCGCCTGATAGTCAATTCCAATATAGTCAGCAACGCACTGTAGGGTGCAGTTCATTTTGGTACGCAGTTCTTTGAGCTTTTTGCCATAGTCTTTGATGACCTTTGGGTCGTTGAACACAGAAGTCGGAATCTTATCAAAATAGTTAGGAATTATCCTAAAATCGCAATCCGGAAATAGCGACATCATTACCTCCGGATTCCCAACGTAGGCATAACTGAGAAATTCATTCCGCCGTTTCTGAAGCAGCGGAAGAAGATCCTCCTCCGCTCTTCGCTTGCGACGAGCATCTTTTTTCTCCATCGAAAAACCTCGGTTCAATAAAAAATTTGTCGGTGTCTCTGTCAATAGGAAAGTCTCTCACCACGTGGTATGATCCTCGCACCAAACTTTTCGAGGAGGATAACAGAATGGATATTTTCTACGTTGAGGGCAATGAAGCCAAGCTCATCGCGGCGGCGGCAAGCATCGAAAATGCAGCAGAACAGCGCGCACGCGTAGAGGCAGGAAAAACAGGTGGCAAGCCCGCCATGACCTTTTTCGCGTCGGCAGAAGAGGCAGCGGTCGTGATAGCCGCTGACGACCTGCGTGCACAATATAAGGAAGAGCTCGGGCTTGCCAACCGCCCCATTCTACTTCCCTATGGTAACCCGCTGATGCCGTATCAAGGACAGCGCAATCAGGGAAGCAGAGACGGAACCTTCTACCGCTACGAGCGTCGCTTCGCTGGCGGCGGAGTGTCGCATGTCGAACTCGCCAAAATCTTGCTGTCCCGCGTGTGGCTCAAGCGCTGCGGCGAGACCATCTACGCTTGGCAGCACCCCTGTTTCCACCGTTTGACCGATAATCAGCTCTCGTCCCTGATTCTCGGCAATCTTCGCAGTGAGCTCGGCGAAAATGGTAGCGCCAACCAGCTCGCAGGCGTCTCGTCGCTCCTGAAGGCAGAACCGAACATTGAAGACATCCCGCTCGAAGCGTCTGATTCGCGTTTCTTATGTGTCAAAAACGGTCTTCTCGACCTCGACACTCTGAGACTTTCCGACCCGTCCCCCGCGTTTTTCTTCACCAGCTTCATTTCTGTTGATTGGTGCGGAGCGCAACCTTGCCCGACTTTTGACGGCTTCGTGGCCCAGATCAGTGGCGGCGATCCGATCCTTACAAAGCGGGTTTGGCAGATGGTGGGCTACGCTCTCGTGCCTGACAATCGCGGGAAGCGCTTCATCGTCTTGCAGGGCGAGGGTGATTCGGGTAAAAGCGTTTTTGCAAACCTGCTCGCGTCCTTTTTTGAGCCGTCTGCAGTTTCGCACGTCGGCATTCACAAAGGAAACCGCTTTTCCATTGCGGCGCTTGCGGATAGGCGCTTGAATATCGCGTCTGAAATGCCGCGTGCCGTCCTTGGCGAGCAGAACATCGCGGTGATGAAAGCCATCACTGGCGGCGATACAGTGTCGATTGAAGAGAAATACAAGGCACCGCGCTCGGCCAAGATCTCGTGCAAGCTCGTTTTCAGCTCCAACCATGAGATTGTATTGCCCGCAGAAGATGAAGCATTTGCGCGCCGTATGCTGCTGATCCCGTTTCGCTATTCTATCCCTAAGGCACATCAGGATCCTCACCTTCTCGACCGTTTGCTCGACGAACGCGCGGGGATCTTGTATCGCGCGATTTTGGAGTATCGTGAGCTGTGTCAGCACAACTATATTTTTGCAGGCGATGACCGCTTCACGTTCTATTCTCAGACGCCTGAGACCAGTCTCGCCAACAATGACGGCGTTGAGCTGTTCGTGCAGCAGTGCTGTGACTTTGACCGCGTCAGCTTCACCGCGACGGAGGATCTTTTTGCGACGTATTCCGCCTTTTGCGCGGGCAAGCAGGTCTACCCTCTGCATGATAAGACTCTGTTCTCGCATAAATTTTCGGTTGTGTGCGGCGGTGCTGTTACGCGCGATAAGCAGCGCATTGCGGGGAGGCCCAAAAACGGTTACCGCGGTTCGTTGAAGGGAGGCGACGTGTGATGTCCACAGATTTACCGCTTACGCTCACGGTTGTTGAGGCTGCGTCTGTGCTCCGGATCGGACGCACTGCGGCGTATAATTTGGTTCGCTGTGGAAAGCTCCGCAGCGTCCGCGTCGGCAAGACGATCCGCGTCCCGAGGGATGCCATCTTTGACTTTCTGAAATCTTGAAAATAGGGGGAGGGACTTATCCCTCTCCCCGTTATTTTATAGAGAGGCGCCAAATATTTCAATAGGAGGATAAAAATATGCCCCGCAAATCAAATTCCCGCGCCGCGCAGGGCGCGGGTACGATTCGAAAAAAGACCGTCACGCGCAACAGCCAAGCGTACACCTATTGGGAGGCCCGCATCACGACGGGCTACGATCCCGGCACTGGCAGGCAGATTCAACGGTCCTTCTCGGGCAAAACCCAAAAAGAGGTGCGCGAGAAGATGCAGGCCGCGGCTGTAGAGCTTAACAGCGGGACTTACAAGGAGCCGCTAAAGATGACCGTCGGCGAATGGCTCGATATCTGGCTCGTGGAGTATTTGGGCGGCGTGAAGCCGATGACGGTGCTGAATTACACGCAGCACGTCAACAATCATATCAAGCCCGCGCTCGGCGCAATCAAACTGGAAGCGCTCAACACACACGAAATTCAGAGCTTCTATAACGATCTGCAAAAGCCGCACGGCGACAAGGCGGGGCTGTCTGCGAAGACTGTCAAGTGCGTGAATGGTGTGCTGCACAAGGCGCTGCAGCAGGCGGTGGCAGTCGGTTATCTGCGCTTCAATCCTGCTGATGCCTGCAAGCTGCCTCGTGTGGAGCGTAAGGAGATCAAGCCGCTGGACAGTGAGGCAATCACGGCTTTTATGAAAGCGGTAGAGGGTTCGCGCTATGAAACACTTTATTTACTGACGCTGTTTACCGGAATGCGACGCGGCGAAGTCTGCGGCTTACAATGGGAATGTGTCGATTTGGAAAAAGGCACGATTCTCATTAACAAGCAACTGCAAAACATTCCTGGACAGCCTGGGAAGTATCGGCTTATTTCGTCTAAGAATGGAAAAGGCCGCAGCATCACTGCTGCACCTTTTATCGTCTCACTGCTGAAAAAGCATAAGGCGCAGCAAAGCGCAGAACGGATCCGTGCGGGCGGCGCATGGGAAGACAGCGGCTTTGTCTTTACGGACGAGCTGGGCCGTCATGTTTCGCCGCACAATGTGTATCACAGCTACAAGCGCATTGTCGCATCGATCGGTATGCCCGAGGCTCGCTTCCATGATCTTCGCCACAGCTACGCAGTTGCCGCAATCCATGCCGGTGACGATATCAAGACGGTGCAAGGGAACCTTGGACATGCGACATCTTCTTTTACGCTGGATGTCTATGGACATGTGACCGAGGAGATGAAAAAGAGCAGCGCCGACCACATGGAAAAGTTCATTGAAAAAGGTGTCTGGCGGTTGAGCCGTCAGACACCTTTTTTGACCTGTAAAGGGAAAACTAAAGGGAAAACGACCTGCAAAAGTGCAAGAAAAGAGCCTGTAACCATTCGGGTAATGTTCATAGGGACACAAGTTGACACCATGTCTTGCAAGAGGGCGGACAGCGTTTGCTGTCCGCTTTCTTGCGCTTTTTCTCTGTTTTTATTATGCGGGAAGCTGGAATACCTCACTCAGGGGCGGCGCAATGCGCGGCTGCGCCTCGCCCTGCTCCATCGCGCTGTCCACCGTGCCGATGTCGCGGTACACGATGCGGATGCTCTGGTGGGAGCTGCGGGAATATTTCTCTGCCCGCTCTCCTACCTCGATCCGCTGGATGAACAAACGCAGCAGCTCCGGCGTCAGCTCGTCGATGGCGGTATACTGCTTCGCCTTCTCAACGAATGTGTTCACGTTGGCGGAGGCGGCTTTCAGCTTTTCCAGCCGGGCCTCCTTTTCGGGGATCTGTTCCTCCAACGCTTTCTGCTCGCCGGTGTAATCGCCCGCCAGCATCCGGTACTGCTCATCGGTCACCCGCCCCAGCACATTGTCCTCATAGAGCCGCTTGAACAGCTTGGACAGTTCCTCTCTGCGCCGCCGCATGGTATCCAGATCTTTTTGGATCGTGTTCATCTCACGCCGCAGCTCCAGCGTATTCTTGCTGCCGATGTAGGCGGCGAACTGCTTTTCCTTCATCCGCGCGAAGTGCGTCACCCGGCGTAAGTCCTCCAGCACAACGGCTTTCAGTTCAAACTCCCGGATGTGATGCGGCGTGCAAACGGTCTTGCCCTTTTTGCCGTAGGTGTAGCACTTGAAGTTGTACTCCGTCCGCTTCATCGTGCTGGCTCTGTGCAGCACCAGCGGCTTGCCGCAATCCGCGCAGAACACCAGTCCAGAGAAGATGTTCGGCTCGTCCATGTGCTTGGGGACACGCTTTTTGTGCTGACGCACCTCCTGCACGATGTCCCACTGCTCCTGTGTGACAAGAGCTTCGTGGGTGTTCTTCACCACGAACCGCTCACTTTCAGGGCGCTCCACACGCTGCTTGTTTTTGTAGGAGATCGTAGTGGTGCGAAGCCCAACCGAGTGTCCGAGGTAGACCTCATTGTTCAGAATGCTGGTGACGCTGTTGGAAGACCACAGGCATGGTCTGGTGGTGTCCAGTCCCCGATGGCTTTTCCCGGTCTTGCGGTAGTAGGCGTTGGACGGGTTCACCACCTGCTCTTTAGTGAGGATGGTGGCGATCCGCTTGGGGCCGTTCCCCGCAGCGCAGAGAGAGAAGATGCGCTTCACCACAGGCGCGGTGTCCTCGTCCGGAACCAGCGTGTTGGCGTTACCATCACTTTTCCGATAGCCGTAGGGCGGTCTGCCGCCCAGCCGCTCTCCCTGCTCCGCTTTCATTTTCATGACCGCGCGGACCTTGCGGCTGGTATCCTTGGCGTGAAGCTCGTTGGCCCAGTTGCGGATGGGGTTGAAGTCATTGCTGCTCTCCACCGTGGAATCCACGCCATCGTTGACCGCGATGAAACGGACATTCTTCTGGGGGAAATATATCTCCATGTAGTAGCCTACCTGAAGGTATTCTCGCCCCAAGCGGGAGGCGTCCTTTACGATGAGGTTCGCCACCTGTCCTGCTTCGATCATCTCCACGATCTTTTTCCACGCCGGGCGCTCGAAGTTCGTACCAGAGTAGCCGTCATCCGCAAGGAAGATGGTGTTCTCGAAGCCCTTTTCTTTTGCGTATTTCTCCAGCAGGGTGCGCTGGTGCTGAATGCTGTTGGACTCTCCGGCCCGCTCGTCCTCCTGACTGAGCCGCCCGTAGAGTACGGTGTATTGCTGATTTTCTTGACCTGCCATAGTTACCTCCTTTTCGTTGGGGCAGGCCGGTACGGTAACACGAAGTATACCGCACCGGCTCTCGCAAGTCTACCGGAATTTTACTGCTCATGATGCTCCCGCTCTAACTTCGTGTCGATGAGTTGCAGGAGCTTGTCTGTGGGCGTTGCCGATGCGCTGCCGGGGAATACGGAGGTCACAAGAAAGCACTTCCCACCGACCAGCATCGCCCGTTGACGGGTGAGGTCATCGCCCTCCCATTTGGCTGTGCTGTCACGGAACAACGTTTCCACGCCGCCGTCCTCGGAGCGGCGCAGGATGACCTGCTCCGGCCGGTAGGCGCCGAGGATGCCCGTGTCACGATAAATTTCCCAATCCTGTTTCATTACAGTCCTCCCATGGTTTGCTCATGCTGTTGCTTTTTCTGTTTCTCTTGCGCGGCGTGTTCGTCCAATTTTTCTTTCATCGCCAGAGCCGCGCCCGCGGCGAAGCCAATCGCCGCGCCGAAGTTTTCAGCGGCGATTTTCGCCTCCATGCGCCGCCGCTTTTCCTCGGCATCCTCGTCCTCATCCAGCAATGTCCCCACAGCGGTCAGTCCGGTCACGGCAGACATCAGAGGAACAGGCCGCGGATCGCCGCCGCGCCATACCACCCCGCCAGTGCCGCCGTGCCAAGGATCAGCACCAGCATGATCCACTTGAGGGCCACCAGCAGGCTGAAGTCCGGGAGCCAGTCGATCCACTTGGAGGAATACTTCTCGCTCAGGTTCCCAACCCGTTCCAGCAGTCTGTTCATCTCCGTCAGCGATTTCTGCATCTCCGTGAGCGACTGCTGCACCGGCGTCAGGTCGGTGCGCGGTTTCAGCTCCGGCAGGGTCTTCCGAATTTCCTCCAGCTCCCAGTTTATTCCGTCTGCCTGCTCCGTCAGCTTGTTCATCGCCTGCGGCAGATCGCACTGGATCACGATGGGCTGGATCGACTGCGGCTGCGGCGCGCTGCTCGGCTGATTCATCCGCTTCAATTCCTCCATCGTTTTCCGCTGCTCGACGGAGTTTTCTCTTGACGAGCTCTGCCCGTATTCTGAATTCATGCTCCATGGCCTCCTTGCAATACTTTTCTTCGTGTAGTTTGCTGTCGCGGCACCTTAGTCCGTCCGGTGTGGTGTAGGTGATGTATTTGCGGGTGCTCTCCCACCTCACCTGATAGCCCTCGGATGCCATCAGGGAAACGAAGGCGTCCTTGTCGGCGGCGTATTTCATGCACTCGTCGATGGTGTTCATGAGCCGCAGCTTCCAGCTTTGGCCCTTCAGCGCCGTGTGGTACTCCGCGCCGCTCATGCCGCGGGCCTGTTGTGTTGGCGCGTCAAAGACAGGAAGACCCATTTCCTGACAGATCGCATCGTTGCGCCGCATCAACTCTTGCAGTTGTTCCTTCGCCATGTGCAGCTTTTTGCCGGTCTCGAAGTTGACGGAGTTGATGACACAGTGGGAATGGATATGCTCTCGGTCTATATGGGTGCAGACCAGCACCTCGCAGCCGTCGAAGTATTCCGCCAGCCGCCGCGCGGCTTCGTGAGCCTGCCGGGGATCGACCGCCGCGCCTTTTGGAAAACTCTGCACCATGTGGTAGAACATCACGCCGCCGTCCTTGTGGTAGAGCAGTTTTGTATTGATGAAATCATCGTAGACGCTCTGCGGCTGACAGTTGATGCCGCTGACGAGCGGCCCGACCTCCCATGCGGTTTTCTTTTCCTGCATAACGTAGAGCATCACGCCGCGCATGGCGGCACGGGACTGGCTGCCCCGCTTGTAGTTCACAAAATGTACGATGGCCATACGGCTCACCGCCCTTCCATGACTGACCGCAGAGCGGCGCTGACCTCGGACAGTTCACCGGCAGCTTTTTCCAGACCGATGACCTGCACCTTGCCCATGTTGGCGAGGACGGTGA
>ENA-OUQP01001973-OUQP01001973.1-human-gut-metagenome-genome-assembly--contig:-NODE-1973-length-12145-cov-3.225889_pt1 | contig 12145 bp, 14 predicted proteins | sample MGYA00237951_ERZ548836 | MGnify/ENA primary metagenome ERZ548836 (study PRJEB26490, sample SAMN05194702) | human gut metagenome | biome: terrestrial biome; feature: human-associated habitat; material...
GAGCCGCCGCGGCCATGGTTCTCGCCGCCGCCGCCGCGTCGGCGGCTCCCGCCTCGATGTTGAGCGCGTAGCCCTGGGCGAACCAATCGCCCAGCTTCCGCGTCTCCTTGGACGGCGATGCGGAGTCCTGCTCGCGCTTCGCCGCGTCGATGGCCGAGCGCGCCATGTTGCGCGCCGCCTCGACCACCCTGCCGATGAGCGAGCCGATGCCGTTGGCGAAGCCCTGGGTGAAGTCCTGGCCCTTGCTGTAGCTGTCCGCGCCGTCGAGGCCGCTCTCGGCCTTGCCCCTCACGTCCTGCGCCGCCCATTTCGCGGCGGGCCCCTTGGCGGATATGGCGTTGGCGAATGCCGCCGTGGCCGCGTCGCCAGACACGCCGGCCGCAGAAGCCGCCGCGTCGAATTCGCTTTGCGACATGCCCGTGACCGCAAGCGCGGCGTTGACTGCGGCCTGGGTTCCAGAAGAGAGGCCGGCGGCGAAGTTCGCGCCGGCGGCCTGGCCGCTGCCCATCACGGTGATGCCGAAGCCGCTCATGGTGTCGACGATGCTCTGCGTGGTGCCGTCGTAGCTGCTCGCGAGCTGCGCGAGCTGCTCGTCGTTCAGGCTCGCGAAGGTCTCCGCGCTCACGCCCGTGTCGGCGAGCGATTGGCGGAACGCCTCGAGCGAGGTGCCGTTTCCCGCGAGGGTCGACTGCAAGAGCTGGTTGGAGCTGATGAGCGCGGCGTAGCCGCCGTCCATGCCCTCCATGGCCATCTTCGCGATGGTCATCTTCTCGCCGTAGCCGTCAACCGCCGCGGTGGCCGCGTCGTATGCCTCCTGCGCATTGCGCACTTCCGCCTCGCATGCGGCGTTCTCGATCGCGGCGTCTCTCGCGGCGTCGGCCCCGCGATTCCAAGCGTCGACGTTCTTCTCGGTGGTGTCCTGCAGCTTCTTCTGCGCCGCGGCCAATGCGTCGGCCGCCTCCGTCTGCCGCTGCAGGCCTTCCTCGTAGCTCGACTTGCTCGCGTCGAGCTGCAGCTGGTACTCCTGCGCCTCGACGAGCCTCAAGATCTCCTCTTTGGCCACGGTCGCGCCGTCGGCCATGACCTGGTACGCGCCGCCGGCGTCCTGCGCCACGGTGTAGCTCGTGCCGCATTTGTCGTTCACGCCGTCAACGGCCAGCTGCAGGTCCGCCAATTCCGAAGCGCTCAAGTCGGAACGGCCGGCGAGCGCCTCGATGGCGTCTCCGTAGCCCTCGAGCGCCTGCACGCCCGCAGCCGTCTCGTCGGCGCGGTCGTTGAGCGTCTGCACCCACTCGGCCTGCTTCTTTATCACCGCGTCGAGCGAGGCCGCGGCCGTGGCGCAGCCGCCCGAGATTCCCGCTACGGAATCGCCAGCCTGCGTGGCGGCGTTCGGCACCCTCGCGAGCGCGCCGCGCAGGCCGTCGGTGGCCGCGCTGAATTCCTTCTGCCTCGCGCGAGCCTCGACCACGGTGGACGCGAAGAGCGCGATGCCCGCGATGGCCGCGCCCGCAGCCGCGGACGTCCCGAGCGATGCGAGCTTCGTGGCGAGGTTGCCCGCGCCGGTCTTGGCCGCGGCCATCGCCGCGCCGAGCCCCTTGGCTCCGCCCGCCGCCGCCTTCGCCTTCACCGTCCACTCGGCCATCTTCGCCGCGCATTTCGCGAAGCCGCCCACGAGCTTGCCCGTGGAGGACACGAGCCTGCCGCCGACAGAGAGCACGGGGCCGAGGGCCGCGGCCATGGCCACGGCCTTGATGATGCTCGCCTGTTCCTCCTTGCTCAGGTCGCTGAACGCCTTCGCGCCGTCCTCGATTGACTGAATCACGGGAGATGCGGCGTCGACGGCATCGAGCGCGGCATCGACCAGGGGCCCGCCGACCTCCTCGGCCACCGCGGTGACGCGGTTCTGCAGCATCTGCCATTTCGCGGCCATGCTGTCGTTCTTGTTGGCCACCTCGTCCGACAGCGCGCTGCCGTCCTTCCACTGCTCGTTCGCGAGCTGCACGGCGTTGCCCAGAAGGTCGGTGTTTCCCGCGAGGCGGCGCAGCGCGTCAGACTGGCGAAGCTCCGTAACGCCCAATTCGTCGAGCGTCACGTTCATGTTCTCGGCTTGGCTCAAGCCGCCGAGGAACGCCTCGAAGGCGCCCGCCGCGTCGCTCTTCCACGCCTCCGCGAACTGCTCGGCGCTCATGCCCGCGACCTCGGCGAACGCCTCGAGCGAGTCGCCGCCCATGGCCACCGACTTGTCGATGTTGGTGATGACCGTGGAAACGGCGGAGCCGCCCGCCTCGGCCTCCATGCCCAAGGACGAGAGCGCGCCAGCGATGCCCATGATTTGCGGCTGCGTCATGCCAGCCTGCGTGCCCGCCGAGGCGATGCGCATCGACATGTCCGAGATTTCGGATTCGGTCGTGGCCAGGTTGTTGCCAAGGCCTACGATGACGTTGCCGTAGGCGCGGTAATCTTCGGCCGACATGCGCGTGATGTTCGCGAAGCGCGCCAGGTTGGTCGACGCCTGCTCCACGTCCATGTTCGTGGCGATGTCGAGGCCCGTGGTTATTTCCGCGAATTCCTGCAGGTTGTCCTTGGCGATGCCGAGCTGCCCGCCGAGCTCTTCCGCGGCGAGGATGTCCTCGGGCTTGACGGCATTGGTCTTGCCGTAGTCGAGGGCGGCTTCCTTGAGCGCCTCGTACTCCTCGGCGGTCATGTCGACGGTCTTCTTCACGCCCGTGAGCGCGCTGTCGATTTTCACGGCCGACGCCATCGAGGCGGCTGCTGCTGCCGCGATGGGGGCGGTCACGCCCTTGGTGTAGCTGTCGCCCAGGTCTGAGAGCTTGCCGCCCGCTTTCTCCAGGTTCCCCGAAAGCCTGTCGGCTTGGATGGAGGCATTCGCGAGCGCGTCGGCGGCGGCGGAAGACGCCTTCATCTTCTCGGCCTTCGCCTGGAAGCCCTCCAGCGCCTTGGTCGCGGCCCTCGTGCCCTTGTCGTCGAATGCGCTCGTGATCGTGAGCTTCACCGTGCCACGCCTGGCCATCAATCCACCTTCCTCTGCAGCTCTGCGGCGGCGTTCGCCACGATGCCCTCGACCGCCTTGCGGTACGCGTCCTCCTTTGCGTCGTACGCCGCCCACATGACGCGGCCTCCGCCGGGCCCGCCCTTCTTCTCGTAGTACTTGTTCAGGCCCTCGACGAGCGCTTCGCCGCTCGCCGTCTCGCCCTTGGCGGCGAATTCGGTGATGGCCGCGCCCTTGTCGGTCGCGTAGACGCCGACAGACAGCATGGTTTTCTTGCGCGTCGAGTAGCCCGGCCGCTCGCCGCCTCGGTAGAGCCCGTGCGGGTGCGGCGTTGCCATGGAGCGCGCGGTCGACGCGATGTCGCGGCCAACGGATACGAGCTCCTTGGATACCTTTCGCTTGATATCGATAGGGGCGTCCGCCAGTCCCTTGACCGACGCGACGCCCCTATCCATTCCGATTTTGAATCTGATCACTGGCCCTCCTAACGGGCGGCTCCCGCGAGCCGCCTTGCCATCTGCACGGCCCTCGACTCGCTGTCGCTGCGCACGCCAGGGGCCTGCCCAGCCTGGCGCGCGATGGCCGCGTCCTCGAGCGCAGAGTACACCTCAGCTCCCATGTCGAGGCCGTCGAGGCCCAGCATCCGCATGAGGTGCCACACGGGCTGCCCGCTCGCGAGCGAGACGCGCACCAGGGCCTGGGCCGTTAGGCCAAAGGGCTTAGGGCCTCTTCCGCCTCTTCGTCATCCGCGACCTCCTCGTAGTCCCACTTCTCGAAGAAGTCGGAAGCCGCCTTGACGAGGGCGGGGCCCTTGAAGGTCTTGGCCGACGGCTGCGCCGCGATGTAGGCCATCACGAGCGACTTTGTGAATGCGTCGGCGGTCGGCGCGAGCGCGTAGTTCACGAAGAGCAGGTGACCCTTGGTCAGGTACACGGTGCGCTCCTCGCCGGTCTCGAATTCCGTCAGCTTTACCTTGGTGCGCGTTGCCATTTCTTATCCTCCTGCTTTTGCCTGGTTAGTAGCTGGCCACGTCGTTGGTCAGCGTGATGGTGATGGGGCCTGCCTCGTAGGTGCCGAGCAGGTTGTCTGCCGCGAGCTCGAGCTCCACGGCTCCGCCGCCCGCGTCGGATTCTGGCCAGTTGACGGCGAAGGGCACGCGCGACGCCTCTATTTCGAGGCTGGCGTCGCCCTGCTTCACCTTGACCTTGAAGGCGCCTTCCACCACGTCGCCGAGGACCGTGGTTCCGTCGGCCCTGCCCGTGATTGACTTGCGGAAATCGTCGAGGTTTGAAGGCTTCACGGTGATGGTCGTCTTGCCCTCGAATTTGCCCATCGACAAATCGCCCGGCAGCGGCGAGCCGCTGAAATACTCTGGATTGACGTTTCGGCTCATCTCGAGCTCGAACTTCGTGATTTTGCGGGCTTCCAGGGACGAGCCCGCCACGTCGAGGGACACCTCGCAGCCGTTGGGCGTGAGGTACTTCATGCCCGCCATCTCGGTGCCGCCCTTGGGGCGCGCGGCGTCTGCCCCGAAGGATGCGCCCAGCGCGGCGTAGGTGGTGGCGATTTCCAAGGGCTTGTTGCCCTCGAAGGAAATCTTGATGGCGCCGACCTTCGCGTCGGTGGTCTTCACCTCGTCGGACTCCATGTTTCCCCAGATGGTGCACCAGGGCGTGGCCATGTCCGTCGGGGACACGGTGAAGACGTGCTTGTAGAGGCCGCCATTATCGCCCGCGGCCGTGGTCTTGACGGTGCCGAGCAGCCCCTTGAGCAGCAGGCCGAGCACTGGCGGGTACGCGCGCGTCGGCGCGTCGAAGCCCGTTGCCACCTCTTCCACGTAGGCGTTGATGGCGTAGGTCTGCCCCGTCTCCTCGTCGATGGTCACAGTCGGGCTCACGCCTGCGACCGCGCCGGAGCCGACGAGCGGGACGATGTAGGTCGGAGCGGTGGCAGGCGTTCCCTGCGCGGTCTGCTCCGCGATTGCCAGGTTGGAGATCAGCTTATTGAGCGACATCCGCAGGCTCCTTCTTCTCGCGTTTCTTCTCGGCGGGGCCGAAGTCCTCGCCGACCAGCAGGGCTATGTTCTTCGGAACGTCACCCAGGCGCTCGCCTTTCGCCCAGGCGTACTCGACGCGCCCGGAGGACACGGACACGGCTCGCTTCGCCGTGAGGTCTTGCGTCTCTACCATTGGTCGACCTCCACTTTCATCTCGATAGTCGATTCGTGCTTGTTGTCGTCTGCGCGCCCCGAGTAGAGCGTTGCCGAGGCCAGCCGGGCATAGCGCACGGCGCCGCCGAGGCTCATGTCTGCCTCGATGGCGGCCTTGAATGCATCCATGGCCAGAAGCGCGCGCTCCGCCGTGCCCATGTCCCCCGAGCGGCTGCCCGTCTCGCCGAAGCAGGCGTAGAGCGTCAGCGTGGCCGCGCGGTCGCTCTCGCCGCCCGACTCCTCGAAGTCGAAGGCGATGGGAACCTCATTGAGCAGCACGCCGCAGTATCCCGCCTTGATGGCGTCTGGCAGGCCGTCGGCGGGCTTGAGGCCGGTGGCCTCCGCCAGCATCGGCGATATCGCGTCGGCGGCATCCATCAGCCAGCTCATGCGACCACCAGCCTCTTGAGGCCGTGGCCGCCAGCCGCCTCGTCGCTCGAGAGGAATGCATCGACCTCGGGGATGCCCGTCGCGCCGTCCTTGCCGGCGACGCTGAATTGCATGTATCCGAACTCGCCGGACTGGCCAGTCGCGCGCGGGTTTGTCGCGGGCTGGCCTACGATGGTGTCGGCGTAGAGCAGCGCGTTGTGCAGCAGCGCTGCCGGCGGGATGCGGTAGCCGTACTCGAGCCACAGCTCAACGACGGAGCCGCGCGAGATGATGGCGGGGAATGACACGTTCCAGCCGTATGCCGCGGCTCCCTCGAATTCCACGCCGTCCACCAGGCACTTGGTGACTCGGCATGGCGCGAGGTGGTCTGGCCTGATGCTGTTGGTGCCATTGCCCACGTGCCGCTCGTACGCGCCGCGCGGCGCGAACGCGGTCCCGCTCGCGCGGTCGAATACGTCCTCGACGTGCTCGCGCACCTTCGCGATGTCCGCGTCGGTGATGCCGTCGGACAGCTGCGGGTCGTACGCGCGCAAATCTTCGGCGGTGAAATACGGCTCGCTGCGGAATTCGAGCGGCTGAATCTGGCCGTCGCTCCACTCGGCGGTGTACTCGCCAAGGCGCGGCGGCTTCACCGTGGCCACGGCCTCGCCCGCCTCGATCGTCGCGGCGAACTCGCCGCAGGCGCGCAGCGACGCGTCGAGCAGGCGCACGCTGGCCTCGGCGGCGTCTGTCTTGACCGACAGCGCGAAGCTCGCGCCGTCGCTTCGGTAGAAGAACATCCGTTCTCCTTTCAATCGAAAAAGGGGCCGCGACTCCTCGCGGCCCCAGAGCCTTACTCGGGCTTCTTCGCCGGCGGCTTCTTGGCCGCGGGCTTGGCCGCGCATCCCTGCGCGATGAGGGCCGCGGCGAACTCTCCCAGCTCGACCGTCTCGCCCTCCTCGCCGGAGATGCGCACCACGCCCTTAGCGGTGCATGCCTGGAAGTCGAGCCTGCGCAGGAGCTTGGCCTTCATTAGGCGCTCGCCTCGGTGGACAGGAGCACGGCCGCGTTGGCGTCCCAAGCCTTGCCGCCGATGCGGCCGCAGGCGTAGAAGCGGATCTTCGGCGTCGCGGTGTACGGGTCGCGCAGAATGGTGGTGTTCTTATGGATGGCCACCGCGTACGCCTTGGCGATGTCGCCGAAGGCGATGGGCGTGGTCTTCGTGCCGATGGCGGGCGCGTTCTCGCACTCCTCGACGGGGCGGCCGAGGATGTACGGCTTGCTGTTGACCATGGTCACGAAGGGGATGGTGCCCGCGGCGGCGGGATGCGTCAGCTGCATGAGCTGGCACAGCGTGTCGCTGTTCACCAGGAAGGTGGCGTTCGCGCGGTACGCGGGGGCGAGCTTGAAGTACATGGCCATGATGTCGGCGGCGGTCACGGTGCCGGCGGTCTTGACCTTCGCGCTCTTGTAGGGCTCGGTGAAGAGGCCCTTGATCTTGTTCTCGCCGTCGCCCGCCACGCCATCCTTCTCGGCCTGCTCGTAGATGTCCTCATAGATCCAATTCATGAGCATCGACTCCGCGCCGGCGACCTCATCGAGGTAGAGCTGCGTGGCTCGCTGGTCGGAGTAGTAGTCGTGCGCGGTCAGCGTGGAATTGCCGAAGGTCGGCGAATTCTGCTCCGTGCGCTCGCCGGTCTCGGCCGCGTTGGAGACCGCGCCGTTGGTCACCTTGACGGGCAGCTCGATGGAGCTTGAGCCTGTCAGGTTGAAGGTGGTGGCCATGCGCATGATGGGGTTAACCGCGCGCACCGGCTCGACGAGCTTCGCGTGCAGGTTCTCGGGGACGATGAAGCCGCCGTTCGCGTCGGCGCCGGCGATGAGGGACTCTCGCTTCTCGACGCGCTCGACGCCGCCCTTGAGGAAGTCGCGGAAGGCGACCTCCGCGCCGTCGGGCTCGGCGCCTCCCTTGCCCTGCTTCTTCATCGCGGCGATGGCGCTGCGCAGCTCGTCGAGCTCGGCGTCCTTCGCGTCGCGGATTGCGCCCTCGACGCCGTGCAATTCGGCCTCGATGCGGTTGAACTTCTCCACGTTCTCGGAGCCCAGCTCGCCGTTGACGGTGAGCGCCTCGAGGTCTTTCTGCAGCTGCGCGCTGCGCTCTTCAAGCTTCTGCAAAACAGTCATTAGTTCTCGCTCTCTACGATTCGGATTGCGCCCAGTCGGGACGCCACATAGCGGGCTTCCGCATCGGACCCCGGGTCTTCGCCGCCGCAGCCCTGCTGCTCGGCCGCTTCCGCCGCTTCGCCCATGTTCTCGTGATGGTCACCCGCGAGCGCGGCCATCGCGTCGCGCGCCTCTGCCGTGGTCGTCGGGTATGCGGGGATGCCCGTCACCGTGAGGCTGTATACGTGGCAGTCCTTGACGTGGCGCACCGCCACGCCGTCCTTGGTGCTCCACTCGTCGTCGAACACCCGCATGGCGAAGCTGCAGCCCGACACGTATCCGCCGCGCATCATCGCCATCACGTCGGCCGCCCACGAGGTCTCGGGCGGCACGGCCTCGAAGCTCACGCCGTCTTCGCGCACGTCGACCACCAAGGTGCCGTTCGACTGCCTGCCGAGGATGCGCGCGCTGTCGTGGTCGAAGTCGATATACAGGTCGTCGTCCAAAGTCACCGCGTCGCGGTCGATCACCTCGACCCATCCGCCGAGGTCGCGCGAGGCCTCGCCGAAGGCGATTGCGCGGCCCGAGATCTTGCCTTCTTCCGCCTTGGCCCCGTCGAGCGAGAAAGAGCGGATTTCGATTTTCTGGTTTTCCTGGTTACTCAATGCATGCCTCCACGAACTCGTCCACTGTCCCTACGATTCCCGCCAGCGCGAGCGACTCAACCACGGGAGCCGCAACCGTTCTGGCGAATTCCCAGCTGCGCTCGGTCGGCCCGTCCTTGGCGAAGCGCGCGGCGATTCTCGAGCGCGCGTCTTTGGCCACGGGCTCCACCACGTTGGGGTTCACCACGGAGCCGTCTTCGGACACGGTGCCGTTCGCGAGCGAGATGAGCGGCTCGTCCAAGCCCGGCAGCGGGTTGAGGTTCTCCTTGCGGCGAACCTCGTTCCTCGTCATGATTCCGCCGCTCGTCATGCGCAGGTAGCCGGCCGTGCGCGAGTTGTAGTCGCCTCGCTGCAGGCCGTCCATGTTGAATTCGGCGTAGCTGCCGCGCGGGAAGAGGCCCAGCGAAAGCACTTGCTCGGTCGCTTTGCACACGGGCGTCATGGTGTATTGCGCGAGCCAGATGCTCGCCTGCTCGGAATTTGTGTACGTGCCGTGCGTCAGGTCGTTGATAATCGGCAGCGGCACGCGCCAGATTCGGCTCACCTGCTCGAGGTTCCACCGCAGCTGCGGCGAGAAGTCCATCTCCTGCAGGGTCATCTTGTTCTGCTCGGGCCGCAGGCCTGGGCCGAAAACGAGCGTCTCTCCCGCGTGCCAAAGTCCGGCCTTGCCCTTCAATTGGGCCTTGAAGTCCTCCACCGCGCGAGTGGACGTGCCAGGCTCGGCCGTGATGTAGGTCGGGAAGTGGTTGCCGTTGTTGAGCAGCATGTCGAAGAACTGCTCGGCCTCCTTGCCGAGCTTGAGCGTGCCCTTCGTCAGGCGCACGAGGCTCTCGCCCTCGAACGGGTCTTTGAGGATGGAGCCCTTGAAGTGCAGCAGGTCGCTCGGATGGATGAGCTGCGCGGGGATGTCCTCGTCCCCGGCGTACTGGTAGGCCATCTTGCCGCCGACGTGCTTCACCGTCATGGCGGCCGCATTGAGCGGCCACAGCTGCGTGACCTGCCCGCGCCCGTTGCGGATCTTGAGCGCGTAGGCGTTGCCGTGGATGTCCTCGCTCTGCTGCTTCCAAGCCCAGAATTGGTACGGGGTCATGAAGTCGTTGGGCCTGCGCTCCAAGAGGTCGGCGGTGCCGTCCTCGATGCGGTCGATGCCGCCGTCCCCGTTCGGCCTGTAGGCGTGGCACGGCAGGCTGGCCAGGGTCTCGGCGCGCACGCGGATGCACGCGAGCACGGCCACGCATGTGGTGGCCGTCTCCTCGCTCACGCCTCCGTCGAGCACGCCGCCGAGCCAGCCGATTACGGCGGGGTCTGAAAGGTCGACCGCCGCAGCCTTGGCGTCTCGCTTCTCGAGGCCCAGAAATCGCATGATTCGTCCCATGCATCCCCTTTCTCTCGGGGAGGCATGTTCCGCCAAGCGTCACCTACACGGTCATAAGCCCCCAGGCCGCGCCGTCGTCGTTGGCGTCGAGCACGAGCGCGGCTATGGCGAGCGCGATGCAGCCGTCGATTTTGGCGCGCGAGGCGGTCTTGCCCAATCGCCAGCCCCAGGCTCCCGCGTCGTCGCGCGTGGCGTTCGTCATGTGTTCGATTAGCTTCGCCGAATCGGGGCCGTGTATCCTCAAACGCCCCTCGTCCACGAGCGTCAGGAGGTAGGCCGACGCAGCGCCCATGTTCGAGCCGGATTGCGCGAAGGATTCGACCGGCACGCCCCATTTCTTCTGCAGGTGCTGAGCCATTAGGAGCAGGCGCGCGGGGTCCATCGCGATGCGGCGCATGTCGCGCTCGTCGTAGTACTCGCGCACGAGCTGCTCTATCTGCTCGATGTCGTAGAAGCCGTCCTCGCCAGCCTCGTCGAAGATGATGGGATACGCGTGCACGACCGAGCTGTTCTCTGTGTCGTTCGCGGCGATGACGAGCGCGAAGCTGTCTCCGCTGTTCGCGCCGTCGATGCCCATCGAAAGAGGCGCTTCCCACGGGAATTCGCCCGCGTCTGCGCACTTCTTCACGCGCGACGGCTTGAAGGCCATGTCCGCGCCGAGGTCGTCGGGCGGAAAGACGTTCAGCTCGTAGCGCACGAATTCCGCGAGCGGCAGCGTGCGGTACAGCTCCTCCATCTGCTGCATCGTGTGCCACGAGGCGAAGACGCACTTGCGCCACAGCCTGCGGTCCGCTGGGTCGAATTTCGCGCCCGCGAGCTGCTCCTCGAGGGTCTGCGCGCCCTTCCAGATGACGTAGGCGTCGGGGTTGGCCAGCATGGTCGGGATGATGTAGTCCCAAAGCACGCCGCGCCTCTTGCTTCCCGCCGTCGTGATGATGATGAAGAGGCTGTTGCGGTCCTTCATGCCCGACACGATGGCCGAGAAGATGGCCGTCGACTTCCACACGTGCGCCTCGTCGCCGATGCAGCACACGAAGTGGTGGCCTTGGATGGCGGCCTCGTCGGCGGGGTACGTCGAGAGCGTCGCGCCGGTCTCGCGGTGCCTGATTTCCTTCTTAAGCACCTCGAAGACCGCCGAGAGCTCGGGGTCGAGGCGCACCATCGCGCAGATCTTGTCGAACACGATTTGCGCCTGCGGCTTGGACGACGCGATGATGCCGTACTCGCCCTCGGGCATCGGCTCCATCATCATCACGGTGAGCATGATTCTCGCGGAAATCTCGGACTTGCCCGTGTAGCGCTTCACGCCGATGAGCGCTTGGCGGTACCGCCTCGTGCCGTCTGGCTTGAGCGTGCCGAAGACGGGCTTCCAGATATCCTCCCACTGCCATTTGTCGAGCAGGAACGGCTTGTCGTACCACTCTCGGTCGGTGTGCCTGACGTGGGTGCGCGCGAAATAGTCGTAGATCTCGGCCTTCTTGCGTCCCTTCGGCGTTACGCGATGCCTAGCCCTTGCCATGCTCTAGCTCGAACATCCGCGCCATGCGCTCGGGGAACGCGGTTGCCATGAGCGATGCCGACGCGCTGTCGGTCAGGCGCAGCTGCGCGCGGGCCACCGGCGTGAGTCCCGTCTGCTTGGCTATCTTCATCATCTGGTCGCTCGCCTCGCGCATCACCTTGATGTCGGAATTGGCCTTGAACCCCGTGGCCGTCTCCTCTCGGGTGCGCATGCCCTCTGGCTGCGACATGTAGCCCTCGCGCGCGTCGGTGTAGACCTGCCAGAAGTCTGCGTACTGGGCGAGCAGCGGCATGTCCTCGGGCTTGAGCACCTTGAGCGCGGTTCCCGATTCGGAAAGCTGGCGCATGAGCGCGGCCCCCGCGGGCGGCATGCCATCGGTCATGGCCTGCAGCATGGTGGCCATGAGCGCGGCCTCGCGCTCGGCGAGCTCGTCGGCGCGGTCCGGCGCGTTCTTTCCCCTGCCCTTAGCCATGCAGCCCCTCCGATTCGAGCACTGCGAGAACGCCGGCGGCAACGCGCATGAGCACGGGCGCCGCCTTCGGGCTCGCGGCCTCGGCTGCGGCCTGCAGCCCGAGCGCGCAGCTCTCGAGCTCGGCGATGAGAAGCCCCGCCTCTTCATCGCCGAGCGGCTTCGGCCTCGGCGCCTGGATTCCATTGTATTGCGAATGTATTGCGGCCGCGCGCTCGTCGCGCCTGCGCCTCTTGCTGGCCATCTTGCGGCACGTGTCGCTGCAGTAGGCCATCCTCGGCGAGGCGTTCGGCGGAAGCTCCTTGCCGCATCGGCGGCAGTATCTCGCTGGCATCATTCGGAAGCCTCCCCATCCAAGCGCTGAAC